>Ga0129310_1001076_pt1 | contig 26219 bp, 22 predicted proteins | sample Go1ome_2_FD_94433 | JGI IMG/M metagenome (GOLD analysis project Ga0129310, IMG submission 94433) | Western lowland gorrila individual fecal microbial communities from Wisconsin, USA - Go1022A metagenome | ecosystem: Host-associated > Mammals > Digestive system > Large intestine > Fecal | place... | reverse complement strand
TTATGCGCTGTGCTTTTCAAGAATCTCAGCAAGTGCTGTGCCGCTGCTTGTATGACAGCGGACGATATCGGTACGATTCTCATCCACCTCATCTAATACGCAGCGCACCATCTTGTGGGATACTGTGTTTGTAAACAGGATCAGAAGATCCGGTCTTCCGATCAGTTTGTCAAGTCCGGTCTTCATCTGTGTGAAGACTTTCGCTTTATATTTATGATTTTCACAAATTTCTTTATACTGTCTGACCATGCGGTCATGTCCGCCAATAATAACAACGCTCATGAATTTTTCCTCCTTTGCTCAAGGGTTAGCTCCGTCTAACTGATGGTATAAGGTTAGCATAAACTAACTTCATTGTCAATATCTGGTACTGAGAGTTTTTCTCATTAAGTTAGTTTTGACTAATTTTATGTTCAAATATTTTTTCTCAATAGAAAGAATACACTTTGACTCAGTTGGAGGATTATGTTATACTTAAAGGAAGAATGATAAAGTTCCGTTTAACTGATAATGATCACGGACAATGTTATAACTTTCCGGCGTTTACAGGCTTGTGCTGAACTTATTGCACGGCTGTGTTTTTTTAATGACGGCTTTTCGTACGTCAATGCGCTGAAAAGTTTCTAACCATGTTACACGATATATGGGGGTAATTACTTGAAAATCCAGGAATCTGCAGAAAACTATCTTGAGACAATTTTAATGTTAAGCGAAAAACAGCCGTATGTGCGTTCCATCGATATCGCAACCGAGCTCGGCTTCTCCAAGCCAAGCGTCAGCGTCGCAATGAAGAATCTCCGGGTCAACAACCTGATCCTGGTAAACGATGAGGGACATATTACGCTGACCGACGAAGGACGCCGGATTGCGGAGACGATCTACGAGCGCCACACAGCCCTCTCCAAATGGCTGATGGACCTCGGTGTCAGCGAGCAGACCGCTCTCGACGACGCGTGCCGGATCGAGCACGATATCAGTGCGGAGAGTTTCGCCGCAATTAAAGAACATATCAAAAAATATTCTTCCGAACCGAAGAATTAATGCGACTGGAACGATCCGCCAAAAGTTTCAGCGTTATTATGAAAAAGCGCAGTAATCATGTACTCATTCTCAGTCCATGATTCTGCGCTTTTTCTATTTTCCATTTTAACTTCTAATCAGTCTTTATAAGCAAATCCCACAAAGGAAAGCTCGCATCCGCCTGCCACGCGGCGGAAAATATTTACAACGGTACTCATCACATCGACAAACACATTGTCCTTCGTCTCAACTCTGACCTTGCCATCTGCGATCTCCGCATCCTGGATATCCGGGAGTTCCAGCACTTCCCGCATGATCTCTGATGCTTCCTGCTCTGAAATTTTCTTTGAAAGCTGATAAAATCTTCCCATAATTCTGCTCCATTTCCCTCCCGGAGGAGTATTATGCAAAACAGCTGTAATCTTTTTCGCGGCTGTCTGTTAGGTGTCTCTAACTATTTTTATCATACTCTTTTTTGCGGAAAATGGAATATTTTTATTGAGAATTTTTCTCATTAACCAGAATTATTTTTTCATCAGTTGTACCGGATGTCTCATCCCGGTCCACCTGCTATTTTACCCACACGCCGCTGGCATTCACCTTATATCCGTCCGGTGTCGTCGTGTTCGTCAGCATATATCCGTCAGCCCCCATATAGTACCAGAGCCCACTCACCGGGGACTGGAACCAGGCATTCGTGAGATATCCGCCGGACTTCTTGTCCACCCACCAGCCTTTGGAATTGCTCTTCCACTGGTAGAGCTCTCCTTTGCTGTAGAGATACATCTTTGAGAGAACTCCCGACGCGCAGACATTGTTGATCACGAATCTCTGTCTCCATGTCTTTCCGTCGGAATCCTTCGCCTGGATCTCAAAAACTCCAGCCTGTCCGGTGTAGGAAGATTTTCCCTCAGACTTTCTCGCGTCCCAGTTCAGTGTATACTGAAGTGTACCGCCTTTTTTAATGGTACCAAGAGACGCGTTGAAATCCCGGATCGGATTTCCCATTCCGTCATAAGCTTTCACGGTGTATGTCGCGCTGGCCGCTGCCTCCGTAAAGGTCACCACCGCGCCTTTTCTCACGATCGGCGCGTCCTCCGTCTCTTTCTTTCCTGATGTATTTGTAACAGTCACATTCGTCGTTCCCACATAGGAACTGTCCGCGCTCTCCACCTTCCAGGAAAAGCTGGCAAACGCCGTGATCTGGAATGCCGCCGCGAAGACGCAGGCGAAGATGGCTGTCTTGATTGATTTTCTCATAGTGATTCACCTCACATAATTTTTGCGTACACTCCATTATAGCTTATCTCTGAACGAAATGCAACTTGACGAGTCTTACGCTTCTCTTATGAAAAAGTGGCAAAATGTGGGCTGGCGAAAACAGGGGAACCACCCAAAATCAGCAACAGGGCAGGACTCATACGAATCCCGCCCTGTCACCTGACTTAATATTTTATTTCGCCCAAACTCCATCCGAGTTTACATAATAATTGCCGATTCTTGTTCTTCTCGCAAGAACGCCCTTGTTTCCATCAGACTCTTCATGGAAGTAATACCAGTTGTCGCCGATCTTCTGCCAGCCGGTCAGCATTCTGCCTCTTGTGCCGTCCGCGATCGGATAGAGATAGAACTTGTTTTCATCCTGTGTCAGCCAGTCTGTTTTCATGGTTCCGTTTTCATCGAAATAATACCACTCAACTGTACCGTTATACGGAAGTTCAGCCCATCGATTACAGAACATTGCGCCCTGCTTGTCACCTGCATTCTCAGTAAAGTAATACCAGATATCGTTGATATACTGCCATCCTGTCAGCATCTTTCCAAGCTTTCCATCAGACTTTGGATTCAGATAATACCATGTTCCATTTTCCTGATACCATCCAGTTACAAGATAACCCTGGGCGTCAAAGCGGTACCATGACTTCTCATTCTGGTATGTCAGTTCTTTCCAGCAGTTCGTATACCAGGTTCCGTCCGCTGCCTTGCACTTCCAGCCCCTTGCGTCCTGCATCCATGCACCGTCCGCACCGATATTTCCAACATCAGCTCTTACTGTTGCACGTCCGGAGCTGCTGCTTCCGCTACTGCCGCTTCCTCCACTGCTGCTTCCACCAGATGTCTTTTTGCCAACTCTGTAGTTCTGAGCTGCACGTTTTAAGGTTCCTGTACCTTTCTCACGGAACTCCGCACTCAGTGTATGAGTTCCAATCTGGTTATTAGACTTTAAAGTCTGGCTTCTGATCGTAAGACGGGTACTTCCGGATTTTGCGTCGAAATCAACACCTTCTACAAGACGTTTACCATCAAGAGTAAGGTTGTCCCACTCTTCGATCACACCGACAGATGTCATTGTATAATCGTTGCTGTCGCTCAGTAAAATATCCGGGACACGTTCCTTCAGGTCATATCCCTTGTCGACCGCACCGTCTACGTTTGCATCGGTATTATCTACAACCTTCAGTGTAAATTCTCTGGATGAGGATCCAAAGTTTTTGTAGCTGTTTTTCATCTGGACCGTGAATGTAAATTCGCCGGTCTCAAGCGGTACACCGTAAAGCTCGCCGTTTGGTTTTAACTCCATTCCACTCGGGAGTTTTCCGGATGTGAGCTTGTAACTTACCGTGTTAAAATCATACTTATTGGTGTTCTGGATCATAGATCCGTAGTGGACGTATTTGACTGCGTCCGGGATTTCCTTTGTGACGATACCAGGGTCACCAACTACACCGTTCAATGTGATGACCATGATCGGTTTTCCATTTTCCTTGATCGTCAGTGTTCCATCAAGATCCTCACCGTTTGCCTCGTCTTCATTACCCACTTCCAGTTTGATTTTTGCAAGGTTCATATCCTGCTTTCCATCACTCCACTGGAATCCAGAAAGATCATGCGCTCCTTTTAATGTCCAGTAATCGTTAAGAAGCACAGCTCCGGATTCAAAGGATGAACCAGATGCTTCCACCGATAATTTACTTAAAGCTTCGGTTCCCATGTTTACTAAAAGAATTCTGTGCTCGTAGTCATGGATACCGTTTAACATTACCTCACGGGTCGTATAAGTAACACCGTTCTCTTCTCTTGTCTCCGCGTTTTTATCCGCAAGGCTGTTCATATAAAGCCAGCTCTCACCCTGCTTAGGTTTGATAACCTGCAGCCAGTAATTCTTTGAATTCTCGAAATTCTCTGCTGATGCCGTATAATGGACAGGTCCATTGGAGAAATCATGCTGGCTTACGCCGCTCACCTCTTCTTTATCCGTATATAAGCGGATGCCCTTAGCGGTGCCAAATACCGGAGCCAGTTTGCTGAGATCCGTATCCGCATCTACAAGAATTGTAATGTAGTTATAATCTGCATAGTCATCATCGCTGGTTTCTAAGACTTCAGATGTTACACGGTTTCCCTCTGAATCCAGTAACCCGGTAAACCACACAAGTGTAGAATTACTTAAATCAATCTCAGATTTCGTGGTGATATGCCATCCAAATAATTTGGGAGATGATTTCTCTCCTGCAAAGACAGAAAGATAAATCCCCTTACTGAAATCTGCGGCATATCCCACAGAGCGGTCAAACAGGACTCCACTGATATCCGCAGCCCCTGCTTTCTTTGCTTCCTCCGGTGTCTTGTACTTTCCAACATATGCCCCAAGAACCTTCGATGTACTTGACTCATCTGCCTTTTCATAGTCCATGACAAGCCGGTACTCATCATTGGCTGCATACCCAGGCTTTAGATTTGCTTCATACTCTTCATACTCGTATGTTGAGTTCTCCCAGGAATCATAGCTCTCATACTCTCTGTCGATATAGTTGGTCTCATAAGACATATAGTCGCCATTTTTATCATAAAGCCGTCCTGAAATATAGTCTCTCTCTTCTTCATACATTCCAAAGTATGTTCTGAGTTCATAAAATCCAATTTCTTCACCCTTGGAATCGGATGCAACAATATTTGTCCAGCCATATGAGTATGGTTTTGCAGAGAAATTGAGATACCATTCGCCTCCGTCCTCCGTCAGCGTCATTTTATAATTACTTTTTTTGCTTCCATCCTCAACTAAATAAAGCTTTGAAATTGCGGATTTTGCAAACTGGTCTAAGTTTAACTTTACAGAGACCTGAAAAAGCTGATCCTCAGCCCCCTCACAATTATCGATATAAACATTAAACCGATGATTTTCTGATACCGGATCCTGTTTATCCACCCCTTCAAACTTCCAATCTCCATTATCATAATAACGTCCGCTGGCAATCTTCAGGTCTTCTGTACTTCCATCCTCTTTTTGCCGTTTCACGGAAGCAGTTAACCACTTCTGAGGATCGGTCATAGTACAACGTAACTCATACTTCATATTAGAATCCGCTAACTGATCTGCTTCTCCAACGATCATTTCTAACCATACGCCACTGTTTTCGGAAAGATTATGCGAGAGATCCAGTTTCTGTGAGTTTGCTTCCGGTATAACGTCATAGTGATCCGAATAATAGGATTTCCACATAATAGCATCCGTGTCACTTAACTGGTAGTTACCTGTAAAAATAGAAGAAACTTTCACCTCACTGAGTTCGATCGGAGAAAATCCGGATAAATCAATTGTCAGGGACCGACTATCCAACGGCAGCAGCGACATCTCCGCCACACCGTCTCCATCCGTAAACTCCTTCTCCTCCGGATATACAACGACCTCCTGACCGGCAACATCCATAGTCATCTGGGTAACAACGGTTCCATCAAAACTTGCGGACACATAGAAGGTATGTCCATCGATCTCCATAGAATCTTCCGGATTCATAAACCACTCATTTTCTGTCTTTCCATCGTGAGTAAACTGAACCTCATACGGGAAAAACGGGTTTTTCTCTGGAATATTGATGGTATAGCTGCCATCCTCCTCAAAGTACGCGTCACCGAGATCCTTTGCGAAATCCTCAGCACTTACGACATGGATATTGAAGGAACCGGTATTGTAAATGATCTGCTCTGCTGCTTCTTCCTCCTTGACTTCAGGCTTTGTCCCAGTTTCCGGCTGAATTCCGGTCTGCTCCTCCTTCTTCGCGTCACTGTCAGTAACCGTTTCTTTCGGTTCTTCCTGATTCAGCACGATATGCGGAAGTTCCGTCTCGACCTTCTGTTCCTGGATCTCCGCCGGAACCATGTTCGCCGGAAGCACCAGCGCAGCTGCCAGTACCAACGCCATGCCTTGTTTAAAAATGCGTTTTTTCATAAGTCCTCCCCTTTCTTATATATCACCCGGATAATAATCCTTGTTTATTATACAATACAATCAGATCTCCTTGTTTTTACCATCAAAATCGTTCCGTTTTTCGACAAAAAAGGCGATCATCATACTGCTGTTCAATGTTTTCACGATCACAGGTCTATCTGTAATTCTTTCCGAGATCGATCAGCTCCTGGATTGAATACAAATGACACTTTCTCAGCTCTCCATTCTTATAATCGAAATAGAGCGTCCCGTCCTCGGCATCAATATCGCACAGATCCGGAAGATCTGCCAGGATCCCAAGATTCTGGTCCAATAAAAGACCATATCTCTCACCGTCCGCCCGGACATATTCCGTCAATATGTACTCACCGGTCTCTGTCACATAGGCCAGGAAATCATCCTTCTCCAGTTCCTTTATAAACTTCCCGCTCTGCCTGTCATAAACCTTCGGAGCGCTGTGAAGTTCCGACACAAACCGGTACTTTTCTGTAACGAATTCCTCTTCCAGATTCTTGGAAGGTGCTTCCCCTTTCTCTTCAGAGATCAGGGTGCCGTTCTCCGAACTGTACGCCCGGACCGTTCCGTCATACCAGATCACATCCAGCCAGGACTTTTCACCGTCCCTTCTGAACTGCTGGTCATAGATCTTTTCCGCCTCCGGGAAATTTTCTTCTGCCGCCAGGGTTCCGTCACTATCGTAGATCCGGAATCCATCATAGCTGAAAAGCATCGCCTTTTTCCCATCACCCGTCACTCTGGCCTCGTCATGGGCATACTTCGCGTCGTAACGCACCACGCATGTATCTCCATGGGTCTCCTCCTTCATGATACGGATCTCCGGCTGGCTCCGGTTTGCCAACGCTGCGTACTCTGTCCTGAGCTCCGCGAAGCTGTATTCCTCATCGCTCTTTTCATGCACCAGGGTGTTCTCTCCCTGATCAAAGATCGAAAATCCCGGCTCATCCGTCACAGCAAGCACATGTTTGGCTAAAACACTGAAATTGCTGATGTTCCATGTATCTGTAAAGGCGATCTCCTTATCATCCAGCGTATCTGGATCAAACTCAGACAGGAGATTTCCCTCTGAAACCCAGATTCCGCTCTCATCCGCCTTTGCTTTCATCTGAAGGTTCGACTCCATGTCGCCGATATACGTTCCCTCGTCCACATTGACAAGTCCGAAAATGCTGTGACCGCTCTTTCCGGCGGAGAACACAAACTTATCTCCATGGAAACCGCCCGCAAACTCCGTATAATCCGAGTTCTCGTACACGATCAGGTCGTCCTCCGGATGTTCTGTGTCCATCACATACAGCCCACCGTCCGAAAAGCTCACCGCCAGCATGGTTCCGTCCATATTCAGGCAAAAAACGGTGTTGTCCGGATCCGCGAACGAATCGTTGAAGGCGGACGCCATCTGCTTTTCTCCTAAAGACCGCTCCCGAAGCAGCTGCCCGTCTTTCATGTTATAGAATGAGACAACATTTCTGTCCCGGTCCATCGCCGCCGCAATCTGTCCGTCTCCGGAGATTGCCAGTGTCGAAGCCATTCCAGCCTTCCATATCTCCTCTACACTCTCAATGTCATAGAGTGAAACCCCGTCTTTTCCCGCAGCCAGCAGGTGACTGTCATCGGAAAACAACGCGTCCGCCAGCGCGGAATCCATCATCGGGCAGGTCATAAGCTGCTCTAAAGATTCTGCGTCATAGACGGCAGCCTCGGACTGGTACACAGCCGCAATCTTCTTTCCGTCCGGGGACATTTTTATCTTATAAGGAGCCGACGGAAGCTTTACAACCCCGCTCGACCGGAACTTGTCGGAGAGGTCATACACGCTAAGCGCACTTGTGAGCGCCCGCCGGGATTCCGGCAGCCACTCCGGTATCAGGATCCCTTTTTCCTCGGGAAGACCCGCGAGAGCGTCCTTGACCGCCTCATCCACATCCCCCGACTCGAGGGCGCTTTTCGAGTATTCCGCAAGCTTCAGCCAGTTCTCCGTCGTCTGCATCCGCTTTAATCCCACAAATGTCATGGAGGCACCTGCCGCGAGAAGCAGGAGAACCACGCCGATATCCAGCCGCTTTACAGCCTTCAGTCGTCTGACCCGGGGATCCCGGTCTCTCAAATGCAGGAAATCCGAACGCATGTCCCGCGCCGTCTGATATCGCAGATCCGGGTTCGGATTCATCGCCTTCCTGATGATCTTTACGACCTGCGGACTGTATTCCTTTCCGGAAAGCGATACGACCGCCTTCGCGTTCTTCGCCGGCTTTGAGCCGCTGAGAAGGTGGTACAGCGTCGCTCCGGTACTGTAAATATCAGACCTCACATCCGGCACAATCATCTTCTTCGGGGAGGAGGAAAAGCTTCTCTCTTTTCCGCTTTCCTCTTCCACCTCGGTCTCACCGGCGTCGGACTCCGTGATTGTCCTCTCAATCGTAGGTTCATCCACTTCCGTCTCGCCGTCCGCGGCAGACCGTGATTCTGCCTCCGTCTCCGAGTCCCCGTGTACCGTGTCACTGTCCGAGGAGAAATCGAGTCCGTAGTGCTCCGGTGACGCGTATCCGGCGCTGCAGCCGATCACCGCATCCTCGCCGAGGGACAAGGCGATATTAAAGTCGATGAGAACGATGTGGTTGTCCGGCGTCCGCATCAGGTTCGCCGGTTTGATATCACTGTGTACAAATCCCTGCGGCGGATCCCCGTGGGTAGGACTGTGGAGATAGTCGAGAGCGTCCAGGAGCTCCTTCGCCCACTGGATGACCTGGGGCTGCGAGAAGTGTTCTCCTCTCTTTAAAGGCCGGTCCAGGCTCTCCCCCTCGATATAGTCCATAACGGTATATACCGTATCGTTTTCCATAAAGAAATCGTATACCTTCGGGATATTCGGATGATTCAGGTTCTTTAAGACATCCGCCTCTCTTCTGAGCAGGCTCGTCTTCGTCGTGGTCCGGCGCTTGTCCGCCTTCAGGACGACCTTTTTATTCAGTCTCAGATGATCCGCAAGATATACGTTTCCTCCGCCGCCGGATCCCAGTTTTTTTATGATCCGATACGTCGATGCAATAACTTCTTCCACCTGCTGCCTCCCGCTTTGTTACTTTCTTTTTGTTTCTTTTCCATACTCTTCATCCAGCCTGCTGTTTAGCCTGATCTTTTTGATCGTGTACAGGCTTCCCAGAACCACCGCAAGCCCGGCGGAACATGCGCACAGGATAATTCCGCCGTAAAATAAATGTTCATTCAGCATTTTGCTTTTCCTCTAATCTTTTCATGGTTGACCCATTATGCCCAATAACGCAATTTGTATATTGGCATGTTTATCATAGCCGACCGTGTCCCCCAACAATCCGGCCCCATAAACCTGTCCATTTCCTGCTCTATAAACTGGTACAAATGTTCTTTAAAAAAGATCAAAAACAACAGCAGTATAATAAATCCCACTGCTGCGATCTTCCATCCCTTCTTCATACCATCTCTCCCCTTGTCCTTGACTTTTTCCCCCAGGTTCTTTAATATAAAACTGTTTTATATTTTTACTTACCCAGGAGGATTTCTCGTGACCACATATTATTTTTCTGTTCTTCTGATCTGCACGCTGATCTTCGGCAGCATCATCGGCGCTTACTTTACGACCGCCGATTACCGGATCCGCTTCGATAAGCCGCTGATCACAAAAGACTGTTACTGCCCGGAATGCGGCCACGTCTTAAGCGGTCTTCACCAGATCCCCATGATCAGCTGGATCGCTCTCGGTGGAAAATGCCGCTACTGCGGATCAAAGATCCCGCTCCGCTACCCGCTTATTGAGTTCGGCTTCACATGTTTCTACGGGATCACATTCCTTCTGTTCTCCGCACATCCGATCTTTCTCTGCGGGCTGTGGATCGCTGCCGTGACCGTTCTCCTGTTTCTCCGCTGCGGTTCCCAGCTTCGCGGAACGTTAAGGGGAATCATGATCTTCACTGGTTACCATCTCGTTTATTCAGCCGTTTTTCTCATCATTTACGCGGCTCTTGGGCTACTTTAACGATCTTCAGAATCTGTTTCCGGCGGCCTGATCTGAATATCTAATGGCATACCGGAAACCTAAGCGATCCGGATCAGGACTCCTGATATATTGTCCTTCTCTCCCATCTCCATAACATGCCTGATCAGATATTCTACAACCGTCCCCGCCTCTGCATCGCTCTGAATTTTCTTCCGGCTGAGCACATCACCCAGAACGTCCTCCCGCAGTTTCTTAAAAAGCCCATCGGAACCGATAAGAAACGTTTCCCCTGGTTTCAGATCCCCGCTGGACCGGTTCATCCACAATTCGTCTGATTTTCCCATAAAATTAGCCAGCAGAGTTTTCAGCTTTCCATCCCGCTCGACGACCGCCACCTCATCTCTTGTGATCTGGGAAATCGCATCGTCAACCAGTATGATCTTACTGTCTCCCACATGAAATACATGGTATTTTCCATCCAGAACGACCAATAGTGACATGGTACATCCGATATCGATCCCGTTTTCTTTCCGGTAATCCCAGATCAGTTCGTTCAGCTCACGGATCGTCATATCCAGATCGTCAAGCATAGACTCCTCATCGATATTTTCCGGATAAAGATCTTCCATTCCAAGGAACCACCTCTCGATTCCTTCCCGGATCATCCCCGATGCAATCTCGCTCTGCGCAAAACTTCCGATCCCGTCGCACACGCATCCGACCGTAAATAAGACTCCTTTTTTTGAACTGCTCAGGCAGCATGCCCGGTCCTGATTCTTTTCCCTGTAATTTCCTTTTACAGAAAGATAACCTGCATACTTTTTCATTACCCCTGCCTTTCTCAGCACACCCGATAGATCATAAATCTCTTCTTGCACACGATCATGATCGTGTCATTTCTTCTCAGCGCATGCGGAATATTTGGTGTAAGGTTCTCGCCGCTTACGATCGTGCCGTTTGAGGATCCGATATCGATGATCTGCCATTCATTTCCGCTCGGCTCGATCCTGAAATGGCGGCGGCTGACAAAGGAAACCGACGCGTCAAAGTTATAATCGGAACACGGCTCACCGTTTTTGTCCATTCTTCCGATGGTCGCATGACCTCTTCTCAGATCGATCTCCACAAATTTCGGGCATGTGCATCCAGCGCAGTCTTCCAGTCTCAGACGGATCACGCTGTTGTCCTCGATCTCTCCATCCCCTGCGATGGCAGTGCTGTCCTCACCGTCTTCCTCCTGAATATAAGGGCGGTACGCCTCAACCGTCATCTCTCTTCTCTCCGGAGCCGGTTCCCACTTTGGAGCGGTCTGCGCCTCTCCCGGTGCCTCCGCCTTCTTGAAGCCTGCTAAGAGGTCTTCCTCCGGCTCCTCGTCTTTCTTCTTTCCCTTTAAAAAGCCAAACAGTCCTGCGCCTTTTTCCTTCGGAGCTTTCTCCTTCGGCTGTTTTTCCTTCTTTGATTCTTTCTTTTTCCTGTCCTTTTTCTTATCCGGCTCCTCATCTCCGAACAGGTTGTTGATCAGGCGGTTCTCCTCATCATTCTTTCCGAATGTACCGGAACTGAGTCCCGGTCTCACCCCCTGTTCACGGGCAGGTACCGTTTTCTCTACCTTGACAGGTTCCGCTTTTTCCTTCTTCTCCGCCATCTTTTCCGGAATATCCTGAACGAAGGAAGCGATCTTTTTTATCGGGTCCTCAGCCGGTTTCACCGGTGCCGCCGGAATCACCTTTTTCTCCGTCTGATCCTTCTGGAGATGTTCCAGGAGTGTCATTAAATTAGCGTTCGGGCTCTTGATGACGCGGAGCAGATCCACCGTATAGCTCTGGGCATCCTTGATATCCATCTTTAAGATCAGGCCTGCAAAGAAGCTCATGATCTCCTGGTCGGAATTCGTCTGTGACTTAGTCGGCACATAGATATATCTCACCGACTGCTCATTCTTTCCGACAAGAATATAATTCTCATCCAGCACGAAGTTATGGTAATCAAGGAACCAGTCGCTGCAGGCCTTAAAGGGCTGGATCAGGTTTGTGAGCAGCTCGATGAACTCTCTCTTCCTCATCTGGGTCGGCATGTAGCTGAACCGCACTCCCTCTGTCAGTTCGTACCGGATCTCCGTCTTTCCGTCGATCTCCATCATCTTTAACGGAAACAGAAAGTCCGGGCAGTCTCTCCTGAGTACCTTCACCGCGATAAGATCCAGGTCACTTTTTTCTGCCACCTCAAGCTTTGTATAACTCTTATTTGCATCTGAAACATCTGTCAGCATCTCAAATTCCCCTTTCCCGTTTTAGAATGTATCAAAATATTTCAGTTCAAGCACTTTTATATTTTCCTGGTCGTCCTGTACCATTGCTTTTCCGTTTAAGAACGGCAGCGCGCTTGAAAACTGGGCATCGATCACCATATTGCCGTAGCGGTTGATATATCCCCATTTTCCGGCGTACTGCACAGCCGCCGTCTGGTTGGAAAATGAGTAAGCGTCCACATACTGGCATGGAACCACGAGTTCTCCTTTTTCATCCGCGAATCCCCACTGTCCGCTCTCATCTGCCACAGCGTAGAATCCGCCTTCCATGCCTTTCGCCTTCGGGAATCTCTTGTCAAAGCATGCATTTCCCTTCTGATCGATCAGAAAATATCCGTTTTCGTCTGCCACGACCGCATATTTTCCGCTGAATACCTGATTCCTGCTGTTCACCGCAACATCCGTGAATACAAAATCTGTCACATTCTTAAGATCCTGATCCAGGACCGCCCATTTTCCGGACTGTTTTACAAGGATCATCCCGTTGTCATTTAAGTGGGCGTCCTCATAGTCTTCCTCGCTCTGGCGGGTAAAGGTGTTGGAGTAGATGCCGTATTTTCCGTCCTTGACTCCGATGATCCTTGTTCCGGCGATCTCGGTGACCTCATCCAGACCATTTTTGTCCACGGCATTCCAGTAGCCGTTCTGGTCGATCAAGGTGTACACTCCGTCGATCTTTACGACCGCGTAGTTTCCGGAAAATCTTGTGGCTTCATCATATACGAATTCCAGGCTTGTACGTCCATTCTTTCCGGCGTATCCCCATTTTTCCCCGTTCCACATGGGGATGATCCAGTTGTCCGACGGAAGTTTTCCTTCCTGATAATTCGTTCCGTTTACACGGGTCTGATATCTTACGGACTCATAGAGATCCACCAGCTGACTGTCGTCAAAGATCTCGATTCCCTGTTTTAAAAATTTGATTGCCTTTTTGATGCTCTCTTCCTCGATCAGGGTTTCCGCGCGGCGCTGATATTCATCCACAAGCGCTGTCTTTGCCTCGATCCTGTCATCGGCAAGGTCCGCGTACTCATCCTCCATGCCCGCCTCATCGTAAATATCGAGAAGTCGTCTTTCATAGGTGAGATTATTCTTTGTCGAATATGTTTTTAAAGCATCTTTGTACCCATTGGCGGCCCTGATATACAGCTTATCCGGCATGAATTTTTCAGCATTCGCCACCATCGCGTTCTGTTTTCTGACTCCGTTCTGGAGAACCACCGCGTATCCGCAGATCCCCCAGCCGGCAATCATACCCGCAGTCAGCATTAAACCGATCTTTGCCTTTGCTCCGCCTACAAGATTATTCTTTTTTGCCATCTCTTCCACCTGCCCCGTATAGATTTACAGAATATATCGGACAACCACGCCCATGTATAAGAATGGGACAAATGGGATCCGATCTTTTCTCGATATTTTTTTTCTTAACAACTGAACGATTGAGTACCCCGCCGCGATCAGACATCCGTAGAGGATCGCCCCCGGAATGTCATTTCCGGTCAGGTAAATTCCCATGATCAGGGAAAGCTTTACATCCCCCGCCCCCATGCTTCCGTGACTCAGCAGATATCCAAGTCCAAAGGAGAGCAGACAGAATAAAAATCCCAGGATGATCGACGGTATGATCTTTAAGACCGTGTCCATATCACGGATCCCGCATCCGCCTAACAGAATGGGAAACAATACCAGGAGAAGCAGCAGGACACGGTTCGGAACCAGCTGCTCTTTGTGGTCTTCCACACAGAAGTATGTCATGAACGCGAGCATCACATATTTCATCAGTGATAAAATATATGGTACCTCCCCGGTGCTGTCCGTTCTCCACATCCGGAGAAACGCGATTTCCGCCGCCGCGAGGACGATCATCTCAAATTTTGATATTCCGTTGAATTTTTCCGTCTGCCAGAATGTAAGGCAGACATAAATTCCCGGCAGCAGGATCATTCCCGCCGCCAATATTAAATACTCATTCATTTCATACCCCTGCTATTTTGAATATGTCACGCCGTCTCCGTCCAGCCATGCCGGAACTTCGCATCTCTGGACGACGTGGATCGTCGGATCCTTAAGGAAGAGCTTGAAAAAATACACCTCAATATCATACTCCACCACCAGATCGATCATCCGGTATTCATCGTCTGTAAAAAAGCTGCTGTTATCGAAATCCAGCCCGGCGAGACCTTTCTTCACACCGTAATGTTTCAGGTACTCATCCGCCGACATCGGTCTGTATTTCGCGAAGCTCTCATCGAGATAGACCTTAAACATGCCGTCCGCGATCCGTCCCAGGAGCCAGTTTTTTCCTGCCTGTTCTCCCTTTTCGATCGCAAGATACACGATACTCCGGAGCAGCTGTTTCGGGTCGCTGACCAGGGATCCCGTGGAATCCGCCAGCTGTTCTCCCTTGTTGATTGTCTCTTTTCCCGAGTCCACCGTGTCGGAAATCGATCCGTCACCGCTTTTCAGATTTGACAGGCTGTCCTCAAAATCCCCAACCTGCTCTAAAAAGCTGCTGAGATCAGACAGAACAGTATCTAACGGTTCCGTCTGCTTGTCGATATCTTCCTTTAATCCAAGGTCTGCGGAACGGATCCCCAGCCCCTGGTAAAAGTATGTATACGCCGAAATCTCATTTCCCATCTGATGCATGGCATACTGGATCTTATTATGAACAGCAAAAATATCGATAAATGATATAATTCCGAGAATCACCAGGATAAACGGTACAAGGCTTAAGACCGCCTCGACGGTCAGCATTCCTTCTTCTCCTGTCTTTTTCCACCGCATCTGCCGATTTCCTCCTTAATATCCACGAATTACAGAATAACCGAAATAATGGTTTTCCAGCCGTTCGATCTGTGATTCCGTCTTCGTGCCGGAATAAAACATTTCCGCAAAATTATCCGGAAGGACAACAAAATCTGCCTTGACCTTACAGGTCGATTTCACTGCCGTAACCGTATCCTGCATCTTGAAGTCCAGAGTCGACAGCGTATCCCCTTTGTTCTTCGCCTGATTCATATTCAGGGTGATCAGGTTTGATGTCCGGGCAAGCAATGTGTTCGGATCCGTAAAGATGCAGAGCAGCACAAACATATAGTCCTCATAGGAAAGACCAAATTTCTTGTCCGAGGACGGTTCCGAAATATCAATTCCAAGAAGATCCGACAGCGCGTCCACTGATTTCAGCTCACTCATCTCTGATTTCAGGAATACAACATTATCCCGCTCTTTTAACTCCGTCCAGTCTCCAACTGTCTCGATGGAGGCGAATGCCAGTCTGAGCGCGCCGCTGACCGCGACGCGGACGAGGGGCGCTGCCGGTGCTCCGACTCCACTTGCCACTACAGCTTCCGCTGCCGTATTGGCAACCGTATTGATGGCCTCATTGATCTCCCGGATCTTATAGCTGGAAATAAAGTTCATCGTCTCCCGGACTCCGCAGATAATATTTCTCGAGTGGTTCAGGTTCTTCACAGACTCATTATGTCCGCCAAGAAGATATTCCAGCTCTGCTCCGTACAGATAGTTGATATCCGGTGACATCTCATATCCTGTCAGGCTCTCATCCTTATAGGAATCCTTTTCTTCCGAAGAACTGTCTGCGATGTCAGCACTGAGATCTGTACCGGAATTCAGGTCGGCAGCATCTTTCTTCTTTGTCTCCGGTGGTTTAACACCTGTGACCCTGCTTGAAAACATGCCAAAATCATAGCTGGTGACAAGGAACTTGTCGAGCACGCCTGCTGCACTGTCAGCCGCTTTTTTAAAGGAAAGGCCATCTGAAAAATACTCGGTAAATCCTGGAACTCTGTCCTCATTTTTTCCGTCCTGCAGCTGTGACGCAATTCCCGCTGGAATATTCCTTGCCGAGGTTTCCTCGTTTCCGTTTAATTTTTTTTCGGCTTTTTCCTGTTCCTTGTTTGCACGCTTAATCTGCTTGTCTCCGGCTTTCTTATTGCCTTCTCCATCTGTATCGGCAGTACAGATTTTGTTGAGAGCATTATAAAGCTCCTTACTGTCTTTATCATCCATGAAATCATACCAGACCAGCGAGAGATGCTTTGTCCAGTACTCATCCCTGGGCTGTACATTTCCGCTGAGGATATTCTCACGGACAGCAGTCAGTAACTGCATCTCACGTTCAAACGTTTCTTTATTATTGTAGTTCTTCTCTGTATCGCAATTTCTTACCTCGATAAGCTCATATACCTTCTTAAACTCCGCGGAGAGTTCCAGAATCTGCTTAAGGTCCTTGATCTCATTTTGGATTCCCTCTCTTATATCGTCAGAGCAGCTCTTAAGCTGTTCCTCCAGTTCATTCACCTGTTCCTGAATCGTTCTGAAAGAGCCATCCAGTTCATTCGCTTTTTCTCCGAGCGCGTAAATGAGACCTCCGGCATTATCAAAATTGATCGGATCACCGGCATGCGCAATTAACGGAGATTCCGCCGCCAGCAGTTCTCTCTCCAGATCATCCAGGTATTCATCAATATCAAAGTCCTTATACTGATCATACAGTTCGACTCTGTGCGCCAGATCCTCATCTTCCTCATCGTCATCGTCTTCATCGCTGTTATCGTCCGCCTGGTTCCCGCTGCCGCTCTCATTATCATTATCGTCATCTTCCTCATCGTCGCCGCCGAATTCCTCCAGCGCCGCGTCGATCTCATCCTGATGTTCCAGATAATAGACATATTTCTCATACTCATCCGTGGAAACCGCCCTGCGCAGCTGTGCGCTGTACGCGTCGAAACCATCCCCCATCCGGTTAAGATAATCCGGATATTGCCTGATTTTATCCAGAATCTCAAAGTATTCCTGAATCTTTTCCATCGCCTTCTGGCTGCTTTTAGAGATCTCCGTTCTCTTTTTTGCCGCCGTCATATCGGCATCCATGTAGTCAAACTGACTCAGGGAAGAGAGGATCCCGTTCTCATCCAGGACTTCCTCCACGATCCGATACTTCATAAAATCACTGATCTGCGTCATCAGCACATTATTATTGGAAAGGCTGGCTCCGTCCACTTTTTCATAGGAGATCTTTACGTCGGCATCCTTATACGGCATAAAGCCGGATAAAGCCTTTCCGTCCCCCGTCGGGTTGAAGGAATATCCCACCGTCTCCGCCAGTTTGTCGACTGCCTCAAGTCCCTCTTTATTCTGGGTCACGGAAAATAATCCGTATAACTCCTTTAAGAGATTATCGAACTCACTTAAGACCGCGTCCCCGTATGTATCTGCTGCCATCACCGCCTGCGAACTGTAAAGATTTAACCGTGCCACATCCACCATGATTCCGGTGATCGCAACGACCGGCACCATCATCAGTGTCACGAAGACCGTGATGATTCCGCGGCTGCCTGCCCTTTTTTTCTTTTTTTTGTTTTTCCAGATTTTTCTCATCAGCTTCATTCCTGAAACTCCCCTTTTTTATGCTCCAAGGATCTCTTTTAATTTGCCATATGCATTTGATATTTTGCCAGCAAATCCCTGGATCATCTCTCCCAGCTTTGTCTTTTTCACCAGGCTGATCGCATAATCCCCATTTCGAATCAGACTGTCATGATCCACCACAGCCACCCTGGCGGTAGCGGATATTTTATACTGGTTCCCGATTCCAAGAATCGAAAAATCCAGCGGTGATGAAACTTCCTGTGTTGCCGTCACCTCAAACTGCTTTAAAAATATATAGTTGCTGTAATCGATGGTGAGCGAAAGATCATCCCGAAACAGGATCCTCTCTGCCGTCGATTTAAAGTATTTTTCAAAGTCCTCCTGGGAATTCAGTTTATTCCCATCGCCAAACATTCCTCTGTACGGGGAAAGCGGTTTCTCGGCGGAATAGGAATTTCCTGCCCCAACCTGGTAATCATCGCCTTCCGTGTACTCCATCTCTGAATTTTTCGTCACATATGTGTCTGTCACTGTGTTTTTGTAATAGACGAGCGTCGTCTCCAACGCCGCCTGAAGACTTGCGCGCTGAAAAAGGAACAGCGCCAGATAGAGAAGAAGCAATGTGCTTAGCACTGCAATCGGAAGAATTATGACTGCTTCTACCGCAACATGCCCCCGTTCTTTTTTTCTGTCCATACGCTGTTCCTCCCCCATTTCCTGAATATCAGATCTTATTTTAATCCGCTGTCATCATAAGATGTGCCGAAAATAGTATCCATGATGCCGCTGATCCATTCTTTCAGTCTTCCCCAGAATGCACCGATCAGTAAAACAACGATTAATAAGATAATGATCGTTGCTACTACGTTGGAAACACCATCCTGTTCCTGTAAGAACTCTTTCACTTTGTCTTTTGCCACATTTGCTCTGATCATGGCACCAATGCAGATCTTGTCTAACATTTTCATCTCTTTTTCCTCCTCTTGATTTGTGTATTATCATCAATTCCCGTTTTTCTTTACAGGTTGAAACCTGCCATTGCGGGAACAACGATCACGACTAAAATTCCGATGAACATCAGCATGGTCGGAATAAATAACTTATTCTGGACCGCCTCACTCATTCTGCGGGCGCTGTGCTTTTTATCAAGCCAGCACTCATCGTTGATTGTCTTTAAGTCATCTGCCAGATTTGCGTTACCGGACGCGTAGCTCTTGCTGACCACTGTGATCATCTTGTCCAGGTACTTATTACTGCATCTGCCCTGCATTCTCATGAATGCCCCCTGAAGTGTGGATGACCGGTCCATCTCTTTCACAACCAGGCGGAGTTCCTGGTAGATCAGGGAATTTCCGCTCTGGGCTGTCTCCTCGATGGCGCGGGTCATATTCATTCCCGCCGCAACGAGAAGTGTGATCTTAGATACTGCATCCGGGAATTCCCGGTTCAGATCTTCCTGTCGTCTTTTTGCCCTGCTGCTCAGGGCGTCATACGGGATATATCCTAATAAAGCCATAATGCCGAATGCACCCAGCATCGGGATCGCGATTCCCATCATTTCATTTCCGGCTGCGATCATCACGGTACCCGTAATGCACATTACGATCAGTCCGATCCACATGAAGGAAGCCATATACGCTAAGAGATAGTAGGCATAGATCGCGGAATTTCTCTTTCCGCTTGTCTCCTGGTTTCTCTCCAGCTCAATAAATCCTGACTGCTCGCAGCCCGCCGTCAGTTTTTTCAGGATCTCATTGTCTCCGTCCAGCTTCAGATCCACAAGGAATTGATAGCCGAAAAGGCTGATATAATCCGCAAACGCGAATACGGATCCGGAAAAATATTTTTCTTCCTTTTTCCGGAATTCTTCTATCTGTTTATCCCATTCGCGCACCTTTTTTCTTGCCCTTTTCTCCGGGTCCACATGGTATTTATCATATGCCCTCAGATAGTCAAGCTTCTCCTCCTCCAGCTCCTGCCTCGCGAACCTGTTCAGCCAGGCCCTAGAGAGAACGATCTCCGCCGCCGATGATTTTCCGGCTTTTCCAGTCTTTATAAAAAAGATCACGATTCCTGCTGTTGCCAACAGCATGAGTAATATCGCTGCCACATCCGCACCCCCTGACTATACATTAATTTCCGCGGCTTTTGTCGCGATCACATACGACGCGAACGTGCATATTACACCGATGGTTGCCGCAAAACGTCCGATCACTGTTGTAAACAATGCCCCTAAGAAGTCGCTTCCCATCGTGGACATCATCGCTACCAGGACAAGCGGAAGAATCAGCATCATGTACGCCTCAGACTTTGCGGAGTTGATCTCCGTCTGGATCTCCATGGCGATCTCAACTTTATCCTTGATGATATCCCGGGTCTGGGCGATGATATAGCCGAAATCACTGGTCTTTCCCTCGATGGTCTTGTAGATTGCCGCGAAGCTTGACACATCGTCGATGTCACTCCGCTCTCCCAGCTCCTCGAAGCCTTTTACCATCGGGATTCCCGCACGGCGGTAGTCGCTCACGATCAAGGCGATCTCCCGGACGATATCAGAGTCCTGGTTGTAGATCATCTCAAGCTCTCTCAGGGAATCCTCAACAGCATTCTCCATGGAACGTCCGCTTCCTCCGCTGATGGAGATCGAGATGATCTCCAGAAATTCTTTAAACTGAAGTCTCAGCTTTTCCTGCCGTCTCTTGATCACGGTCTTCGAATAGTTCTTCTCCTGCCAGATTCCGATCAACAGACCGCCAAGCACCGCAACCGGTATAAATCTGTAGTAGATAAACAGAACGATTCCCACCATGAAGGAGAAAAACAGATATGCCAGCACGTGCTGTCCTTTTGTCATATTGCACTCATAATACTTGAGTCTTACCTTAGTTTTCTCGTCCATCATTTTCCTCCAGATAATCGTATACTCCGGCCAGAATAAATTTATCCTGCCTCAGGATCTTGTTTTCCGTCCTCACAAGTCGTCCGGAGACCTTCTTTAATGTTGATTTCTCATCTTCCTTAAATTTGTAGATCGAGTTCAGGGTTACCCGGCCGTTCTCATAGCCCGTAACTTCAGTAATCTCCATACATTTTCTTGAGAAGTCGCGCAGTCTTGACAGATGTACGATATAGTCCACCGCGGAAGCGATCTGCTGCCTGATCGCCTCAAGCGGAAGATCCGCGCTTCCGGTGAGTACCATGGTCTCCAGTCGGGAAAGCATACCTTCCGGTGAGTTCGCGTGACCGGTGGAAAGGCTTCCGTCATGGCCGGTGTTCATGGCCTGAAGCATGTCCAGCGCCTCCGGGCCTCGAACCTCTCCGACGATGATCCGGTCTGGTCTCATTCGCAGGGATGCCTTAATGAGGTCACGGATCGTGATCTCGTTCGCGTCCTTGGAGTTTGCTTTTTTCGTCTCCATGCGCACCAGGTTTGGAATATTTTTGATCTGAAGCTCTGCGGAGTCCTCGATGGTGATGACACGTTCCCAGGGCTGTATGTAGTTTGACAGTGCGTTTAAGAATGTTGTTTTTCCGCTTCCGGTTCCGCCGCAGACAAACACGTTATGTCTTGTCGCAACTACTTTTTCCAGGAAATCCGCGGCTTCCGGAGTGATAGATCCGTATTCGAGAAGCTTCTCGATCGTCATCGGATTTTTCGAGAAGCGTCGGATCGTGACGGTCGCTCCGTTTAACGCGACCGGCGGCAGAACTACATGCACACGGGATCCGTCATCGAGTCTCGCATCAACGATCGGATTGCTCGCGTCAACAGTTCGGTCCATGCTGCTGACGAAACGTTTTACGATTCGCTCCAGATCCTCACTGCTCTCAAAATGCTCGGTCAGGCGCATCAGCTTTCCGCTTTTCTCCACAAAGATCGTATCGTATCCGTTGATCATGACCTCGGTGATATCCGGGTCCATAATGATCTTTCCGAGGATTCCAAGACCCTCTACAGACTCCGTCACCGTGTACTTCAGTGTCTTTTTCTCTTTAAAGGATAAATTCTGGTAATACCAGTAAAGATTCTCATCATTCTGTCCCGCCCAGTCGATACGCTCCTGAATCTTCTGTTCGATCAGATCCGACATCTCACTGTCGGAATATTCGCGCACACGTCCTGCTTCCTGAACGGTCCTTTTCAGGATCGCGATTTCATCCATAAAATAATTCTTTGCCATAAAAACCCCTTTACATTACGATTCGTGACTGTCTGTCATCTTCACGATTACTGCATTTCCAGAATCCCGGCAATATCCATCTCACCGTTCTTCTCGATCGCATGTAAAATATTTCTCAGCTGTAAATTCCCGTAGTTGTGGATGAGACCTGCGGCATCAAGTGTTGACTGCTGGCAGTAGGAAGAATTGTTTTCCGCAAAGTTCCGGACAATGACCATCTTTTTCTTATGCTCATTGACGATTCCTTGGCGCAGGAATAATTGCATCTTCATGGAACACAGCTCGCCCGGTTTTTCCATCACAATGATCTTATCTGACAACTTCATCACCGTATTTTCGATCGGTCCCAGGCTGCTGTCCAGATCTACGATCAGGTAATCGCACACGCCGCTCTGCTGGATCTTCTTGATGACTTCCTCTATCTCTTCCCCCGAAACAGCCTTGTAGTCCGCAAGATGTTCAAATCCCTCTACATAGTAGACGCCATTGATTCCCTGTTTCATTAATCCCTTCATTTTCAGTTCAAAATTCACATTGGCATCGACAGCCGCCTCCGTCAAAGCAATGATTCCGGGCTCCTGATACGGATTCAGGATATCAGCACTGCAGAGTGACTCCAGGCTTAAAAAGAGTGCCCTCTTTCCCTTTTTTACCGCCTGACTGGCGATCGCGAGAGCAGCTGTCGTCTTTCCGCTTCCTCCAAGCGGGGAGTACACAGATACAATGGACATCTTTCCAGCATGATCCGCGTCGTAGGAATATCCCGCTTTTTCCGCATACGCGCGGATCATATCTTTATAAATTTTACTGATTCTCTGGTATTTCGAAATGTGAGCGCATTCCTTATAAAGACTTGTATTTTCCGCTTCTTCACTATAAAGGCAGATCGGCAGTTTTACCTTTGAAAAATTGAGCTTTGATTCCGACATGTCCGGATCAAACATCACCACGTCAAAGGCTTCCTCTTTCATCGCCGCCTCAAGTGTATCCGCATTGGTATAAACATAGACCGTCAGATCACTGTAACCCTGCAGTTCCTCTGATATTTTCGTCAGATACTCTTTGTTTGAGTCGGCTATCGCAAGTAAAATATTCATACCAAGTCCCCCGTTTATTTTCTTTTTCTAATTATTCGAATAGAAGCAAAATCTCCCCTATTTGCTAGAAATAAGATACCATACATTCCACGACTTTTATTGTGGTCTTCAAAAACGTCCCATTTTTCGACAAAAAAAGAGAAATTTCTTTGCCGGAAGAAATTTCTCTCTTAAATATAATTTATTTTTCTATCCCATTTAAATACGAAAAATACTTATCTTTCGTTTCCACATATCTTCTCTTACTGATTGAGATTTCCTCCCCGTTTTCCAGTCTGAAACTATCGTTTTCGATCCGTCGGATATATCTCATATTGACAAGAAAGCTTTGATGACAGCGTACAAAGGTATCTCCCATCCGCTGTTCCAGGTCTGAAATTTTCTCATGGCACACTTCTTCATTTTCAGACGTATGGATCATCGTGCGATGCGCCCTGCTTTCCAGATACAAGATCTCATTCAGGTAAAAGATCTGTTTGTGATTCCTGCACATGACAGTTACCCGTCTGTCATCATTCTGCTTTTGTTTCTCTCTCGCAATTTTGAGAAGTCTTGTCAAGATAACTGGATCAACCGGTTTTTTCAGATATCCCAGAAGATTTACCGGCTTCAAAAAGATATGCTGGGAATATTTTGTCACATCCTCTGCCATGTATATGACTTGAAGTTCCGGATATTTCTGGTTCAATTCATATGCATAGTCGATTCCATCCTGCTTTCCTGATGTCTCTGGAAGTGCAGGATTAAATTCATGGCAGATATCCATAAGAAGGATATCCGGACGGTTTCCTTTTTTGAATTCATCTTTCAAATTTCTGATATCCTGATAGACATCAACATTTTCTATGCCGGTTATTACCCCCCCCCAAGAACATATGTTCTACTGCATTCAATACCTCTGCCTGGTCATCACACACTGCAATTCTCATTTTACATCCCCCCTACATCCTCGGTACTTTTACCTTCCAGATCTTCTCCTCTCCACTACATTCAGTACTCTCATTCTACATAGTTGTTTTTATAAATTATACAATACGATGACATTCAGTTGTCTTCATCGTCAAAAATAACCCATTTTTCAGCAAAAAAGGCAGAGGGTTCCTATATAAAATCCCCCTTCTCCCGCCCTTTCCACATTGACATCCCCTCTCAAAATGCGATATAATTCTTACTAACTATCTTTAAAGATTTTAAAGGGCAAAATCATCATTTTTTGCCCCCAGACATCTTTCAAACGCTTACTTGAGGGGGTATTTTAAGTATTATGAATGGTGCAGAAGCTATGGTCAAATGCCTCGAGGAAGAGGGCGTAACCAGGATCTTCGGTTATCCGGGCGTTGCGATCTCTCCGTTTTATGAGGCCTTATATAATGCAGGAACCATCGAGCATGTCCTCGTCCGTCAGGAACAGGCGGCTGGACACGCCGCGAGCGGCTATGCCCGTATTTCCAGAAAGGCTGCTGTCTGCGTGACATCTTCCGGCCCAGGCGCGACAAACCTGATCACAGCGCTTGCGACGGCTTACGCCGACAGTATTCCGCTTATCGCGATCACCGGACAGGTAAACTCCAACCTTTTAGGACGTGACGTGTTCCAGGAAGCTGATATGCGTGGTTCCACAGAATCTTTCGTAAAATACAGCTACCTTGTAAAGAGCGCCGATGATATTCCGCGTATCTTTAAGGAAGCTTTCTATATCGCTTCCACAGGAAGAAAAGGACCGGTCCTCATCGATATCCCGTGTGATGTCCAGATGGACCTCTTAAAGAAATCCTTCGACTACACCTCCGAGGTCAATATCCGCGGATACAAGCCGAACACAAAGGGAAACAACCCGCAGATGCACAAAGTTGTCGCTGCGATCAACAAGGCAAAAAAGCCTCTGATCTGTGCCGGCGGCGGCGTGATCCTCGGAAACGGCGAGGAATGTGTCCGCCAGTTCTGCGAGAAGAACAATATCCCGCTTGTCACAACGATGATGGGAATCGGAGTTATGCCGAAGAACCACCCGCTGTACTTCGGAATGCTTGGAAATAACGGAAAACCTTACGCGAACCGCGCCGTGGCAAACAGTGACCTCTTAATTATTGCAGGTGCCCGAATCGCCGACCGCGCCGTTCCGAAGCCGGAAAACCTGGAACAGCAGGTCAACATTATCCACATCGATATCGATACCGCTGAGATCGGCAAGAACCTCGGACCGACGATCCCGCTGGTAGGCGACATCAAGAATATCTTCGACCGTCTGCTGCAGGAGAATATCTCTATCGATACCTCCGACTGGATCGAAACACTTCACGAGATCAAGAAGCGCACTGTGGACCACCGCGTCTTCAGCGACAAGCTTGTAAATCCGATGCTCTTAGTCCAGCATCTCTCCGAGAAGATGGACGACGACGCAATCTACGTTGCCGACGTCGGACAGAACCAGCTCTGGTCCGCCGACAACTATGTGATGAAGAACGGCCGTTTCCTCACAAGCGGCGGTATGGGAACCATGGGTTACTCCATTCCGGCCGGAATCGGCGCAAAGATGTGTACGCCGGACAAACAGGTTGTCGTTGTCTGCGGTGACGGTTCCTTCCAGATGTCCATGTACGAGTTAGGAACCATCGCGGTCAATAAGGTCCCGATGAAGATCCTCGTCATGAGAAACCACTATCTCGGTCTCGTCCGCGAACATCAGGAAAAGACTTACGAGGAACACTATTTCGGTGTCCAGCTCTACGATTACCCGAAATACAAGGAGATCGCCGCTGCCTACGATATGGATTACTTCCACTGTGACAGCAACGAGACTCTCGACGCGGAACTCGACCGTTTCCTCGCCTGCGATAAGGCCTGCATCATGGTCTGCGAAGTCGACAGCCACAATAACACAAAATAAGGAGAACGCAAGATGAAAGGTATTTTTTCTGTACTTGTAGAAAATAAAGACGGTGTTCTCTCCCAGATATCCGGTCTTTTCGCGAGAAGAGGCTTCAACATCGACAGCCTT
>Ga0129310_1001075_pt1 | contig 26270 bp, 24 predicted proteins | sample Go1ome_2_FD_94433 | JGI IMG/M metagenome (GOLD analysis project Ga0129310, IMG submission 94433) | Western lowland gorrila individual fecal microbial communities from Wisconsin, USA - Go1022A metagenome | ecosystem: Host-associated > Mammals > Digestive system > Large intestine > Fecal | place... | reverse complement strand
TGGAGTTACGGCAACTTTATTGAACTCATTTACACGGATAAGAAAATATTCGGGAAAGATTTCTTCAGGCTTCTTTTGTATAAGCACATCCTCGTCACGTGTGTTGACAATCAGTTTATCACCCGTGTGCACTCCGACAAAAGAATTTTGACCATGGTAGAGATAATCAAGACCAATACCCAAATCAAAATATAAAATATTGATGCTGTACACCTTCTTTACTGTGTTGTATTTATCTCCCAGGCTGATATGCTCAGTTATAGTTTTTGCCACACCGTAAAGAATGCGTTCTAAATACCAGGACTCGCGGGTGTTCTGAATCTCTATGATGACTATCTCATTCTTGCTGTTGCGTGCCTTGATATCCACACGGTTAAACTTGTCGTCAGCATGGATCTGGTTGCCTTCACTCTCCAGTATTTCAACGATGGTGATTTTTTCATCTAAAAGTACTGTAAGAAAACCTTCCAACACACCAAAGTTTGCCTTGTTACGCAAAAGTCGTTTGGCGGCCCAATCAAAACGGATTATCCTATTCTTGTCACCCATATAGCTCCTTTTTTCTACAAATGTAAGCAAAATATCTGTAATAACAATAATGGAAAATGATATTGTTAACAAAACAATTTATTATACAGTAAAGTAGTTCGAACAGTACTTTGACAGCGAACTTCTCTCGATCCAGTTCACCTAAGACTTTTTATTTCTATGCAGACCGAGGGGGCGATATAAACAGGAGTAGTGTCACGTACAGATTAGGAGATACGCAGGTTACAGTAACGGGAGCGCCTGAGTCTGGTTATCAATTTAAATACTGGACAGTGCTTTCGGGGGGAGACATAAGATTGTATGATGATCGAAGTGCGTCTCTAGTTGTAAATGATGAGTTCTAACCCGTTGGCAGAATTAAATATGCGCTAATGTAATTCCGCCAACGGGTTTATAATAATCTTCTGTTATATCAAGAAGGACATTTTTTGCGCTTCTCTTTAAATAAAATAAATGGCGGAGGTCACTGTAATCCTGTCATTTTCAAGGCTTATGAATACTGAAAACAAATGTCGTTGTTCTCCAAATAGGTAGGCTGTTTCGTAGTGTCGGATTGAAACTTTTATGCTTTAAATGTTTGATAAAATTTGGGGCTCTCTTAGTAAGAGAACCCCAAGCCGCTGCAAATATAGCTATTATTCCTTAATATGGAAGCATTCCCATTATAAAAAATACCCCAAAATCAGCCTAAACATGACTTTTGTTTGCTAAAACTTCATGTCATTAATCTATATAGCACATATAATCAGGAGTTTAATAGGCTTGGGGTTCTCTTACTAAGAGAACCCCAAGAAAACAGTGGAATCTGAAGATAAATATGTTTTTTTTTTCAGATAGAATAATAATTAAATGTAATGTTTTGATGGGAATAAAGAATGACAATCAAGACATAACGAGCGAGGCGCCTAAGTTACTGCTCAGCAGTTCAATCGCTTCCGTCTCAGACCCGGGGTCAAATGCAGGAATCAAGCCGCAGGCTGGAATAGGGAAAGAACACCCTGAACTCTCGTGGTACTATATGTATCTTTCCTATAAGGAACTGAAACGCTATATTGCAGTTTTCAGTGGCAGGAAAGCTGTAAAACTCCGTACATCGGAAGGGGTGACTGAGGAATGTTACTTCTGTTTTAAAGTATTTTCTTATACCGAGGCAGGTCATCGGAAACGTTTCGAGCAGTGCGATTACACGAAGCAGGAGTACACCCTTCGTTGTGAATCTGTCCGGGCAGTGAAGGAAGCCTTCTCCACCGGTTCTGTTTCACAACTCAACGCCTTGACGGACGAAAAGGAAGTACAAGGTAGTGGTTGGCTGTTTGTTTGTGCCCCGTTGGACCAACTTCAACGCATCCTGTCCGCTATGCTTCCCCGGCAGTATCTGGTGACGGACTATGTTACCCATCGTGCTGCGGTCATCCCCCAGCGTCAGATGGAGGAGTTCATCTACCTTTACGAGTCCATGCCTTACAACATTGAGCTGTTGAACCGGCCTTTGGATGCTTATCTCCAGAAGAAGCAACGCATTCGCATCACCGGTGGCATCTTCAGGGGGAAGGAGGGATGCATCATGCGGCTGCATCGCAATACAAGGCTGGTGTTCGCTTTTGGAAATATGACGGTAGCTATCAGCTATCTTCATGCTTTTCCATTTGAGAAAATTGATTAGAGTAAAAATGCTCTAAATTACATTCTTGCTTACAATTATATCTATCGGGAGATAAGCTGTTGCTTACATTAAATAAGGAGTATGGAAAACTTTCAGAATAACAAAAGAATAGCAAAGAATACTTTGTTCCTCTATTTCCGGATGATATTGTTAATGGCTATAAATCTGTATACATCTCGTGTTATATTGGAAAGGTTGGGAATTAATGATTATGGTATATACAATATAGTAGGAGGAGTAATAACTACGTTTACCTTTATTAGCAGTGCTATGACAGCTTCTACACAACGTTTCCTTAACTTTAGCATAGGAAAGGATGATGAATCGTATGTAAGAAAAGTATTTAATGCAAGTTTGGTAATACATTTTTATCTTGCGATATTCGTAGTCGTATTAACTGAAACTGTTGGTTTATGGTTTATTTATAATAGACTTGTAATTCCTGATGCGAGGATGGAGGCAGCTTTATGGACATTTCATTTTTCTGTAGCAGCTACAGTTTTTCTTATATTGACATATCCTTATAATGCGCTTATAATAGCAAGAGAAAAAATGAATGTTTTTGCCTATGTGTCAGTTGTTGAAGGAGTTTTTAAATTGTTGGTAGCATTTATTATAGGATGGATAACCTATGACCGTCTTGTTTTCTATGCGTTTCTTTTGATGACGTTACAAGTTCTTGTTTCAATAATCTACAGAAACTATTGTACGAAGTACTTTTCTGAAACAAAATTTAAAGTATCAGATATTGATAGAAAACTTTATAAAGAACTATTGTCATTTTCTGGTTGGAACATTTTAGGGAATATTGCAAATGTTTGTCTGACACAGGGAACAAATATTTTATTGAACGTCTTTTTTGGACCTGCTGTAAATGCGGCTAAGGGATTATCTGTTCAAGTGCAGAATGCTGTGAATCAGTTTTGTACTAATTTTCAGACAGCTCAAAACCCACAAATAGTGAAAAGTTATGCGAGTCATGATCTAAATTATATGCATAGTTTGGTTTTTCGTTCTTCCAGATATTCTTATTTTCTTTCTTTTGTTTTCACTTTACCTGTACTGATGAAGATTGATTGGTTTCTATCTATATGGTTAGATGCAGTACCAGAGTATACAGCGGTATTTATACAATATACAATGGGATTTAATCTTATTCAGTCATTGGCATCCCCATTACTTATCAGTAGTATGGCTACAGGAAATGTTAAAAAACTTATGACTGTTATTGCTGTATTTTTTTGGCTTGTAATTCCCTTGTGTTATATTGCATTGAAATGTGGATATTCACCTGTATCTGTGTTTCAAATACAGTTGATATTATTTGTTATTGCTCATTTTTTACGTGTTCAGATTGTAGGCAATCAAATAGGTTTTTTAAAGAAGGACTACATTAAAAAAGTATTATTGCCTGTCTTGTATGTTTCTGTTTTCTCTTTGGGAACTTCGGTTATAATCTCCTTTTTTTGGCAGACGAGAAATGTTTTTCAGACCTTATCCTATCTTTTGATTGTATTCATAATAAATATTATTTCCATTTGGTATCTTGGAATGACAAAAAATGAGCGTAAAATAGTAAGAAAAATCGTTTTAACTAAGATCTGTATACATAATGATTAAAAGTATAATAAAAAGGATTCTAAAATTGTTTTTTGGTTTATCTATTCCTAACCAAAGTGTTAATTATTTTAAAACATTTGTCTTTAATTACATTGCATTTGGGTGGAAAGGAGTGGTAAAATTACCAGTTTTAATTTATGGAAATACGAAATTGTATAGTATAGGTAAAATTGTTATTAATTGTGAATTGAAAAAGGGGTTACTTTCCATAGGGCAGTATGACTGTAAATCACAAGGAATAACTAAATTTTTAAATTTCGGAGAAATAATTATTGATGGATATGTGGAGATAGGAGGGTGTTCCATAATTGAGAATTCAGGAAAAATCTTATTTAAAGGATATAATAGGGTAGCTGATGGTTCCTGCCTGTTTATCCGTGATAAGTTTGTAATGGGAGAGCAGTCAAGGATTGGTTTTCATTCCTTAGTAATGGATTCAGATGATCATTTTACTATTGATATAAATGATAAGAGTGTACATAGGAATACTAAACCAATAATTATCGGTAAATATAATTGGCTTGCAAGTAATACTTTCATAAAAAAAGGAGTGATCACTCCTGATTATTTAATTGTAGCGTCTAATGCACTACTGATCAAAGATTATTCATCCTTGGCTCCGTATTCAGTGATAGGGGGTGTTCCAGCCAAACTATTAAAATCAGGCGTAAGAAGAATCTATAATATTCACACAGAATATTTACTGTTGGATTATTTTAAGGCTCATGTGAAGGAGGATAAATTCTTTTTTGGTGATGAAGAAAATTTGGAATCATTGTGTAAACAGCATACAAGTAAATTTTAGTAGAGAGAAGGCTATTGTTAAGTCATTGTATAAGCGTTTTATAATCTTGATTGTATTAGTTTTGTTTCGATAAAATACTATTGCGATGTTGAGAATATTTTGAGAAAGTTATGTAGATAGTCCAAACACAGTCTACACAAGGATTATTAGGAAGAAAATAATAACTATGTGACGTGCTTTAAACACGGCATGCCCGTCAATGAATCGGATGTATTGCCCCAAAAGATATACTCTCTGTTTTTAGAGAATACAAATAAAATAGTTATCGGATAATGAGATTGTAATATATAAAACATATTAATAAAATCTATGATAACTGGTGTGCTATGTAATGATTGCTTGTCGTTAAATTTGCGTAATTTATAGAAAGTCAGTAATAATGCTGTTATATTTAGGACACTTTCAGTCGTATGAGGAATGGCGTTGAAGAATACACGTCATTCATTCTATATGCATTAGAATGGATGCTTTATATTAGATAGAAATATTTTAATGAACCACTAAGGATTTCCTCGCTTATACTCAGTGAGGATGTTTGTATAGTGGCTTACAAATCTTCAGTACATATGAATATAAAAATACTAGTAGCATATCATAAAGAAAGTATATTGATTGAAAATGAAATCTTTATGCCACTTCAAGTCGGTAAACAGTTTTCAGATAATATTCTTGAAATGCAAGGCGATAATGAAGGAGATAACATAAGTGATAAGAATTCTACTTATTGTGAGATGACTGCAGTATATTGGGCATGGAAAAATTTGTCGTGTGACTATTATGGGCTATGTCATTATCGTCGTTTGTTCAGTTGTGCTCATATCCCTATATTGAAAAGACTTAAACTGAATTTGTCTTATTTTAAGGCGAAAATATTAAATTTTTATATGCCGGGACATTGTGTATGCTTAAACTCTATGATACAGATTAGTGATGAGAAAAATATAATTTCCTCATCAAAACGCTTTGCTCAATATGTTGAAGAAAAATTAGCAGATAAGTCAATTCATGCAATAGTGCCATATCCCATATATTTTTCTGGATTGAATATTTATCGTTTTTTTGGGGATCATATATTTCATTTCAATTTGGTTTTAGAAATATTGAAAGAAAAATACCCTTTGTTTTATCCTAACGTGAAGGACTGTTTATTTGGCAATAGATTATACTCTTCTAATATGTTTATTATGAGACATGATGTTTTTAATCAATATTGTAGTCTCATATTTTCGATTTTGGAAGAACATCGAAAAAAACTCTTAGAAATGAGATGGTGCTATGATTTGGAAAACGAAAAATGTTTTGCTAGGGTTTCTGGATATATTTCGGAAATATTAACCAGTGCATTTGTTATGATGCTCATAAAAAGCAATAAGAAAATACAAATGGTACATGTCGCTTATTATTCACCTGATAATATTTAAATAGACATTATGAAGATACTATTTGATCATCAAATTTTTTATCAAACACTGGGAGGGGCTTCAAAATATTTTGTTATGATGCTTAATGAATTACCTGCTGATATGTGGGAAACTACTACGCTTTTATCTTGCAATGAGTATGTTAAGGAGAAGAAAACATTTCCTTATGTAGGGCTACATTTTAAGGGGCAATATAGTTTGTTGAAATATTGTTTAAATCCGATATATACTAATTATAGACTGCGTAAAGGTAATTTTGATGTGTTTCATCAAACAGATTACAATCCATCATACTTCAATAGTTTGGGGTTGAAGCCAATGGTGATAACATTTCATGATGCGAATCAAGCGTTATACGATCCTGTTCCTAAAGTGCTTGAATATCAAAAAAAAACTATTAAACGTGCTGATGCTATAATTGCAATAAGTGAGAATACGAAACAGGATCTTGTAGATATATTTGGGGTAGATGAAAAAAAAGTAACTGTCATCTATCATGGAATAGAGAAGACTGATTTAACGGTTTTACCTTCAGAACGTTATATCAAAGAACCTTATATTTTATATGTAGGGAGACGCTCTGAATATAAGAATTTTCATCGTTTTGTAGAAGCTTTTTCACTGCTTCATGTGACATATCCAGAAATTAAAGTTATATGTACTTCTAAGTCGTTTACACAGGAAGAAATACAAATGTTTGATCGCTTACATATTACCGACAGAATGATTAGCATTGTTGCGAATGAAACAATGATGAAGCAACTTTATCGTGATGCTATATTTTTTATTTTTCCGAGTGTATATGAAGGCTTTGGTATGCCTATATTAGAAGCTTGGTCATGTAACTGTCCTGTTCTTTTGTCTCAAGCTAGTTGTTTTCCTGAAATTGCAGGGAAAGCAGGTCTATATTTTAATCCTATGGATGTTGAGGATATTTATATGCAAATGGAAAAGATCATTATAAATGCAGATTTACGAAGTCAATTGGTACAATTAGGAAATGAACGTGTCAATAGTTTTTCATGGAAAACATGTGCGGATCAACATGTGAAGCTATATCAATCATTAATCTAATGATTTTTTGTATTCATTCTTAAAGGATGATTATAGTTTTCTATCTTTAAAACGAATTGTTGCAGTAATTATACTGTTTTTATTTGTGATTGTTAACAGTCTTTGTATGTATCTCATATTCCTCATATTGTCATTAGGTGTTCTTTTATTTGTAGAATATTATTTTCTTTTTAAAAATGAAATAGCTACTCCTGCTATTTCATTTACGCTCGGTTTATTTATTTGTGCTATTATTCTTTCTACATTTATAGATTTATGGGATGTTCATCTTCACCAAGAAACATATTGGTTAATTATAGGTGGTAGTATTTGTGTGGCATTGGGAAGCTTAGGAGGGGATATTCTTAGTAAAAAGAAAAAAGAAGAAAACAGGGGGGGGCAGTTTATCCCAATCTCAGTGAGAAGGTTGAAATTCATATTGTTTATTCAAATTTTTGCAGCAGTTATACAGGTGTTATTCCTGTTTAAATATTATGGAGGTAGAAGCTTAGCTGAGAATTTAGTTGCTCATACAATGGCAATAAAATTTGGTGATGATTCTATGGTAATCCCTTTTAAATTGGGCTTTATTTTAGGCCTTTCTTATAATTTGGGCTTTATGTTTGCTTTTTTATTACCTCTGTATATGACGAAAGGTTATGAGTATAGTCGGGAGCGTTTTTGGTTATCAGTAAATTTTGTGTTGTGTTTATTTTTTTCTCTCCTTACATCAGGTCGAAGTCCCATGTTGTGGATGCTGATAACATTTGGGACGTTTTATTTTATCCATTTGAATCTAAATAAGATGAGACTGAATTTGAAAAGGCTTTTATTATGGGGAATTTGTGGGTATATATTTCTTATGAGTTTTCAGCAATTAGGCTTCTTAATAGGAAGAGAAAAAACGGCGGAAACAGCTACTTATGTGATAGGTGTATATTGTGGAGCTGAAATTCAGAATTTAGATGACTATATAAGAGGTCCTATAGAAAAAATGGATTATTGGGGTGAAATGACATTTTATCAATTTTTATCTACACTTGAGAAGGATTGGGGAGTTGTACATTTAAGAACTGATCGGGAAAAATTACTTCCTTTTAATTATCGAGGAGGATATGGATTAGGAAATGTGGCAACAGCATTTCAGGCTTATTATGTTGATTTTAGATTTAAGGGGACTATGATTGTCTGTTTTGTTATAGGCCTGATTATGCAATTATTATATAAAAGAGTAAAGATGGGGAATAGTATAAAGAATGGGGTCATGAACTGGACTAGTTATCTCTATTCTCTTATTTTGCCATCTATGTTTATGTCATTTTTTGCAGAATCGTTTTATATTGTTCTTATGAATATATTGGGATTTCGTTTTTGGATAGGGTATATTCTTTTGTTTCTTTTGTTTTATGGAAAGTTTCCATGGAAAAAAAACTGAGATTTGTTAACGAATTGCTTGTATGAATAGATTTACTGTGGGTATTGTACTGTTTAATCCTGAGATAGAGAGGCTAAAGTCTAATATTATTGCAATATATTGTCAAGTGAATAGATTATATATTTTTGATAATAGATCAAAAAATATTGATGATATAAAAACGCTATTATTAGATTTTCCTCATATAAAACTTGTCCAGAACTATGTAAATGTAGGCATTGCAAAAGCTCTCAATACTTTGATCATGTATGCTGAAAAAGATGGATATGACTGGATAGTAACGTTAGATCAAGACAGTGTAGCACCACCGAATCTGATAGCAGAGTACCAGAAATATTTAGGGATAGAAGGAGTTGGAATGTTATGCTGTAAGATTATAGACCGTAATTTTGGAGAACGGGTTTACGATAAGGGGCATGACAAGGGAATAGAGTTCATTTCTTCATGTATAACCTCTGCATCAGCATTAAATGTGGATGCATGGAGAAAAGTCGGGGGATTCTGTGAAGAGATGTTCATTGATGCTGTTGATTTTGATATTTGTATGTCTTTGTGTGAATATGGTTATAAGATATTAAAAATAAATGATATCAAATTGTTACATGAGGTGGGACATAGCAGAAAGGTCCGACTGTTGGGCAAGGAGGAATTAGTTTTCAATCATACTCCTTTACGTTGTTACTATATGATTAGAAATAATTTTTTGTTGGGTAAACGTCATCATCAGTTATTTCGGCAGATAGGGCTGGCGGTGAAAAGGATTATGCTTGTAAATATATATGAGAAGAACCGATGGAGTAAAAATAAAATGATGTTTCAAGGCATTTTTCATGCTTTGATAGGAAAATATGGAAAATATGATTAAAGTATCAATAATCATGCCAGTGTATAATTCTGGTAAATACTTAAAGACCGCTGTTGAAAGTATTCTCAATCAAAGTTTGAAGGAATTTGAATTGATTTTAGTAGATGATGGTTCCATTGATGGCAGTTCGGAACGGTGTGATGAATATGCTCGTAAGGATGAACGAATAGTTGTGATTCATCAGAAAAATGGTGGAATTTGTGCCGCACGGAATGCTGCGTTGAAGGTGGCACGAGGAGAGTTTATAGCATTTTCTGACCATGATGATGAATATTTGCTCAGACTATTGGAGGATAATTATTATTGTATAAAAAAGTCCGGGGTGGATATCGTTAAGTTTGGATGTTGTGAGATCGTTTTTTCAGAAAAAGGGAAAGAGCTTCGTCGTAGAAAATTTGATTTTCGATTCATGCAAACAAAGAGTTCGGATATGGGCTTATATTTTTGGCAATTATGGAGAAATAATGTGCTGAATTGTGTTTGGGATGGTATTTTTAGGCGTTCATTTCTCGAACAGCATAGCATCCGATTTAATCCGTATTATCAATCGGGAGGGGAAGATATTGATTTTTTGTGGCATTGTGTAGGGTGTGGCGCTTCTATTGAACTAAATAGGAACATATATTATAATCATTATATTAGAATGGGGATAAGTACTTCTTCAAAGTATAGTGAACGAAATATTCAAATGATATTTGAACATTCGCAAATGTTATTGGAGCTGATTAAACCCCTTCAATTGAACTTTAAAGCTCAGCCTGTGGAGTATACTTATTTTTGGTTACAATCGGTATTGGGGGCATTGTGTCATACAATAGCTCATCCTAAATGTAATTTGTCATATAATGAAAAAGTAAATTTATTATTGAATTTGCAAAATTTTCAATCCTTTCATAGTTGGATTCTTGACGTATCACCATGGAGTATTATTAAACTAGCATCAATGCAATATGCTTTGTTGCTTTGGCTGTATAAACATAAATACTATAAGATGTGTGTTAAATTGTATGAATGGAGAAATCTACTATTAAGATGTGTATGATAAATATAGAAACGACCAGAAGCTACGAGAAACGTTTTTTTTACGATATAGTCTATGAGTGGGAGGATGATATAAAAAATGTGCTGCATGCCGAATTTTATTATCGTTCCGGAGTCTCGGATTTTATCAATCATGCTGTAAGAAAAATGGGAGGTTCCCCTTTCTGTGTTTCGTTTAAGAAAGAAAATGTAACAGTGCGTTTTGATATGTTCGCACATACGGCTAGAGATTTTAGAAATCACAATGGTGTTGTGCCATGGATTATAGATTTTTATTTTGAAGAAAAAGACTTTGGGAAGTTTTACAAGGCATATAGAGGATATCCCATTATTTTGGTATCAAGCCTTGAAGTTGTGGAGAAACTGAGAAAGGCAGACTGTCCATTACCCATCATGCATTTGCCGTTGTCACTTTCAGATCGGTATATGTTTGATGAAAAAACAATAGGAGAAAAGGAGTTCGATGTAGTCCTTGCCGGACGGGTTAACCCTTCCCTGCGTACATTTCTGGAGAAATATAAATCCTTTCATCCGGAAACCACGGTCTTGGACAGGCGTCTTGTCGATGGTCGTTTTGAGTACTTCGATGAAAAAGGCAGAGTGCTCAATTTAAAAAATGATACGCGGATGGCATACATGGATATATTGAAAAAAGGACGGGTATCACTCTATGCCACACCGGGCAGGGATGGCAAGAAAGGGGCTAATGGATACAATCAAGTGACACCACGCTTTTTGGAAATGCTTTCTGCCGGATGCAAGCCGGTTATGCAGTATGCCGGGAACCCTGATACGGATTTTTATGAACTGGCATCTTGGGGAGAGAGTATAGAAAGTTATGAGCAGTTTGAAAAGGCTATGGATGGAGCTCTGAAAACACCACCGGATGTGCAAAAATATAAAGACTATTTATCCAAGCATTACACTTTTGTCCGTGCATGTCAGTTAAACGAAATTTTGAAACAGATAAAATAATATACGATGCAGAAAATAGCAGTCATAGGAGCAGGGGTATCAGGTCTTACTGTCGGTAGATTTTTACAGAATCGGTATCAGATTACTGTATTTGAAAAAGAATTTACTCCGGGTGGGCTGATACGGTGCAAGCGGGTAGATGGAAATCTTTATCATCTTTGTGGTGGTCATGTATTTAATTCAAAGAGGAATGATGTACTGGATTGGTTTTGGAGTCTTTTTGACAGAGAAAAAGAATTTATAAAGGCAGAACGTAACTCTGTGGTCTTTATGGAAGATAATAGTCTGATTCCTTATCCTATAGAAAATCATATTTATTTGTTTGATGAAGACAAACAAAAATCAATTATTGCTGATATGATTCATATAGCGAAAGCTGATAAACTTGTTCCTGGTAATTTTGAGGAGTTTTTGAAATATCGTTTTGGGGAGACCTTATATGAATTATATTTCAAGCCTTATAATGAAAAGGTGTGGCGGCGTGATTTGAAGCATGTGCCTTTGTCGTGGCTGGAAGGGAAACTTCCTATGCCTACGGTTACTGAAATGATATTCAATAATATAAATCATGTGAAAGAGAAACAGTTTGTTCATAGTACATTTTGGTATGAGAAGCAGAATGGATCGCAGCATATTGCGAACAGGCTGGCAGAAGGACTGGACATCCGTTATGGAAAAAGTATTTGTGAAATAAGGCGTGATAATGGAAAATGGCATGTGGGGGGAGAATGTTTTGACAAGGTTGTTTTCTGCGGTAATATAAAGGATGTGCCAAGTGTGCTTAAAGGAATTGATATATCTGGCTACGTCCGTCAGATAGAAGAATTGGAATATCATGGTACGACATCTGTTTTTTGTGAGATAGACAGAAATCCTTACAGTTGGATATATTTGCCCGCACATGGGTATGATTCACATCGCATTATTTGTACGGGAAACTTTGCGGAAAGCAATAATGTGGAAGGTAAAATGACTGCAACTGTGGAATTCACAGATGGAAAGTCGTTTGATGATATACACGAAAATCTGTCTCGTATTCCCTTGCATCCTCGATATCTTGCTCATCATCATCATGAATATACTTACCCGATTCAAGATATACATACTCGTGAAATGATTCACAACCTTAAGCGTACATTAGAATTGTTAGATTTTTATTTTACCGGTCGTTTTGCTGATTGGGAATATTACAATATGGATGTGGCGATGGGAGCTGCCATGGATGTCTGTAAAAGAATATAAAGTACCTCCGCATTTAATTCCTTATTAGGAAAAAAGATGCAGAGGAACATTCATCTATCTCCCTTCCAAATACCCGAACACCCCTTCTGCATCAAAGCAAGGGCAAGCCTTCGGGATACTTCCCGGCATATCCCTGTGTCCGCGAATCCGGACACAGGGAAAGAGTTTCACCAGCCGCATCAGCAGCAAGATCAGTTGCTCCGTCTGTTCCGGCGTACGGGTATCGGCGGGATGTCCCTGCTCATCCAGTCCGCCCTCGTAGCAGATGCCGATGCTGCAACGGTTCCAGGGGCGGCAATGAGCGCCCACCTCCAGCAGGCGGCGGTGTTGGGTCACGCTGCCGTCACGACGGATGTAGAAATGGTAACCCACCGTGCGGAAGCCCCGCGCCTTGTGGTCGCGCAGAAGTTGCTCGGCAGTATAGTCACGGTCGCAACGGGTGGCGGAGCAGTGGATGACAAGGTATTTCACGGCACCGGGGGAGGTCATCATCAGCCCGTCCTCTATGGTGAGAAGCTGGCGCTCGTTCAGCACCTCCTCCTCACCGATAATTATAGGAAATGTTTCTTGTATCATAATAATATGGAAAATTGAGAATTAAGAATAGAAAATAGAAAAAGGCTGTGACCACTCTTTAAATGAGCGATGCGCAACTGGTTATGCCCAGGGCGGTGAGGGCGGCGATAGCTGCCTGGATAATTGCCCGGAGGATTTGTGGCCAGGTGATTTTCTTGGATTCTTGCTTGGATTCATTCATGGGAATATCAGTTTTTGGGATCAGTTTAAAATGTAAATGAAATAAGGAGATTACGGAACAGACGGACACGGAGGAGTGAAAAAACTCCGTGTCGTCCGTGTCCCATAATCACATCATACTACCTCTGAGGAGCCGGGGAACCGGATCAGATGTTTCCGTCTGCCGGCCCGTCCGGAGAAGCGGCCGTTCCGGAGGCTTCCGCGTTATCATCAGCAGAAACAGTGGAAGCATCAGAAATATCAGAAGAAGCAATAGCGGCAACATCAACAGCAATAGCCGTAGCGGAAGTAGCAGCTTCCTCATCATCTGCAGAATTGCCCGTCAGGTCTACCGTAGTCTTTCCGGCCTTCAAGGCTTTCACCACCTCGGCGGCTGCCTTACGGGTGGGAACCAGTTGGAATTCGGCATCCTGACGCAGATTGTTGAAACGTTCGCCTGCAGCCCAGACCACGTTCACAGCGGTGATGTTGTCCGCAGTGAAATCGGCCAATGTTTCGGCACCGTAGCTCCGGAGGCTGTTGGAGAATACACCCAAATCGCCCAGCTGGACTTGCTGTCCGTTCAGCAGCTGTTCGCGCAGGCAGTCCACGGCCAGGATGATAATGGCCTGGATGTCGGCACGCGAGTACACGCAGCCGTGGCTGGCGATGTGGTGGCAGAACTTGTCCAGTGTCATCACTTGTGAATACTGGGCGTTGGCATACGCTTTTTTGGCAGCGTCTTTGTCGGTGGGGTTACCACGCATACAGGTACTGTAATTAATCATAAATTAAAAATTAAGAATTAAAATTTAACATATTCCGTTTGGTCGCCGAGGGGAGGAGGGAACGTTGCTTCCCGCGGGCTGCACGAAGGTAACGTGTGGGGCTGAAGGTTAGTAACGTATGGGCCCGCAGGTTAGTATCGTGTGAGGCCGGAGGTTAGTAACGTGCCGGCTCCCTTGTCGTTGACATTGCAAACATACCACATGCCGCATGGACGCTGAGTACCTTTGAAGACTTCTGAAGCTTTACGGCTCTCCCAGGTATTCTTTGATGAGAAGCACCTGCCTGAAGGTGAGTGTGCGCCGGCAACGAAAGCCCGGGTCCGTGGCATAGAGACGGGTGCAAAGTTCGGGATTCATGTTGATCCAGCGCATCAGGTGCTGGACGGCAGTCCGCGGACGGTGGACGTATTCCGGAAAATATTCCAGCGCCAGGCTGCTTTTGGTATAAGTCTTGATCATGTTTGATGAAAAATTTAAAATTAAAGGATTAAAAACTTTCTTTCATTGCCCTTTTCCCTTCACACGTACGCGTGAGGTGAACTGGTATCGGCCCCTGCCGATGGTTTCTATCGTGCCTTTTTCGCCCATGCGTCTCAGCAGGGTGTCGAAAGTGCTTTCACTGATGCCGTTCCGGTGTGCCACTTCCATGGCTTCCTTGCGGCTAAACGTCATGGGGAGGGAGGACAGGAAGATTTCCTGGGGCGAGGCCTTGTGGCCGGGCACTCCGGCGGCGGGAAGGTACATCAGCACATGGCAGGAGTGGCGGTAGAGCGGCTCCACCAGATTCATCACGGCTTCGAAATCCTCGGGGGTGATGGTGAGCAGGAAGGAGGGGGTTATGTTGTCCGTTATGTTCTCGCGCGGAGTATGGGCACAAGGAGATAGACCGGGACAGGCACGCAGTCTTTCGTTCATGGAACGGGCTGACTCCGGGGAATCTATGATTGTTTCCAGCGAGCGCAGCCATGCCACCACGCTCATGATGCGGCATACGTTGATGGCGATACGTGCCACCGTGCTCCGCATGTGGCTGCCGTGTGCGGCGCCGGCATGGCTGAATATTTGTGCCATGCGGCGGTTGAACTCGTCCTGCTGCGCGGCGGACAGTTGCAGACGGAATCCGTTGGTCTCGGCCTTTACGGCATCCAGTACTGTTTTCCATTGTCCGCCCCATTGGTGGAACTGCTGTGCGTAGTCCGTTCCGGACGTGTCGAACTGGCTGACCCATTCCTGTATGGGCGGCATATAGTAGAACAGCTGGCGGGAGAAGAGTCCGTTCTCGGGCGAGGGAATGAGCGGGCAGAGCTGGGCGGGGGTGCCGCTGAGCAGGAGGCTGAGCAGCAACCGTCCGCATTCGCGGTACTCGTGGTTGGTGCGGCGGTTGTAGGCCAGACGGTCGTGGTCGAACGCATTTCGGAGGGTATGGCTCCAGTGGCCGTAGTCGGTGCCGATGGCGGTGCTTACCGTGTCGGCCTCGCTTTCGCAAATCATGCCTGCGCCGTTGTTGTCCATCAGGTTCTCCTGTATGCCTGTGCCGGAGTTGTCACCGGCTATGAAGAAAAGTTTCATCCGTGGCATTTCGGGTTCGGTATGTTTGGTCCGTTCCTTGCCCATATAGTCCCATTTGGTTTTTTCCACATGATAGTCTTTCATCTTTTGCTGATAGGCGGAGAGCATCTCCTGATGGATCGGCTCGGCCAGCTGGCGTACCCATGCCAAAGCTCCCTTGCCCGAGGCGGGGAGAGCCAGGATGAAAGTTTGCAGACACGGGTAATGGTCCTTGTGGCCATAGTTGAAACAGACCAGTTTGTTGAGCGTGGCACCCAGCACGGTGATGGCTCCCAGCAGCAGGATGTCCCGTTGGGCTTTGGACTCGCCGCAGTCCACGGCTTGTTGCAGGAAGCGGGGCCACCGGTATTCGGGGAAGGGAGGGGGCAGTGTCTGCTCTTCCTGTCCTTCTCCGGACAAGTGTTCCGGAGTTCCGATGCCGGCAGTATTCCCGGGTTGTTGTACGGATGTATTCACTGGCTGTTGTACGGCGGTCTTTCCTGGTGCATTATAAGTATCGTGTATGTGTGAAAGGGGGGAAGGGGTGAAAGAAAGTTTCTTCACGTCCACTCCCGCCATTTCGGCCAGGTGCCACACGGTGCCGAGGGTGTTCTTGCCGTGCCCGTTTCCGATGGCATTGGTGTACATTTTTTCGGCATCTTCGTGACGGTACTTTCCGGACAGGCGGCAGATGCGATGGAAATACGCTCTTCCGGCCTCGCCGCAGTCATTGGCTATGGCAAAGGCCAGGGGCATGTATTCTTGATACGAGGGGGCGATGTTCGCTCCCGCACGCTCGATGGCGTCAACGAGTTGTTCCAGACTTTGAATCGGATTGTTCATGTTTTTTAGTGATTAATTAGTGATAAATTAGTAGTTAATGGTTCGTGATTAATGCTATGCAGACCTCCACGCGCAGCTCACTAATCACCAACCGCTAAAATTATTTTTCTCTCAGTTTCGCTTCTTCATCGTGGCAGATGAAGCATGCGCGGCACAGGTCGGCGTTCGACTTGTCTATTTGCAGTTCGTACTTGCAGTGCAGGTATTCCCATGCGTTTTGCATGGCCATGCGGAAGGATTCTTTTACTGTTTTGTCGGTGTACAGGCGGTAGGGGACGAACAGTTTCACCCCCGTTCCGCTGGGCGATACGAAAGCCAGGTCGGGCAGGAGGAAATCGTCGTCGAACAGCCGGTCGCGCAATTCCCGGGCTTCATCGGCGGATGCCAGATGGTCCAGGTCAATCACGAAGTCTCCGCTGGGGATGAGCAGACTCTGTTCGCGGCAGTAAGTAAAGATTCCTGCCGGAGTGACGTACGGCAGCAGCTGCTGTTTCAGTTGGCGGAACTGTTTCGGGTCGGTCAGTGCGGTGCGCACCCGGCCGGTTTTCTCCGCCAGCGGGGTGTTGTTTACAATATAGTCATGAAGAGCCTGAAGGCTGCATACGCTGTCCGGCACCTTGTTGGTGATGGGAGCGTTGAAAAAAGTGACGATGCTTTGTCTCATACTTTGTTTAATTTTTTAATAGGTATATAAGTAATATTGACAGCGAAGTTACGCTTTGCGCGTCATGCCTCCAATAGCGTTCAGAAATGAGCTGTTATTGTGTGGAAAAGAATTGTTTAATTCAGAAATTATGGAAAAAAAGAAAGAAGAAAATGCCTGTGTATTTTATATCACGGGAGGTAACAACCAGATTATGCCTAACGTTACGAAGGTAGTTCAGAACTTTTATGTAGATCGTTCCGAAATGGATGCAATGAAGGAGCACGGAATGGAAAGTGTAAAAAAAAGAGAGCCGGTTCCGGTCGAAACGAAGTCTTCTGACCAGAAGGCTGATGATTTGAAGCTGGCCGAGGGCGAACTTCGTATTTATTATACGGATGATGTTTCGCTGAATGCCTTTATTATCCGTGTCGGTGCCTGCAAGGATGCATCCGATCTGGCCAACTTGGTGGTGGGTGAAATGATGGAGCATACCATCATGAATGGTGGCATTGTTGTCAAGGCTCACTTCATAGAGGCGCTGCTGGCATTTGTCCATTTTACCAAGGGAAGCAGCGTGAACAATATCCGTCAGCATATTCGGAAGTTTATGGATATGTTCGGGATAAAGAAAGGGGGAAAGGATTCAAATCATGAAAAATGATGATGCAAAAGGATGGAAATAGTATGACACAACCTTTGATATCAGTGATCGTTCCTTGCTATAATGTGGAGGAGTATTTGCCGAGGTGCGTTGAGAGTGTTCTGAACCAGACATATCGTAATCTTGAAATACTTCTGGTGGATGACGGCAGTCCGGACCGCTGTGGTGAGATTTGTGACGGATATGCTGCCGTGGACAGTCGTGTCAAGGTGATTCATAAAGAGAACGGTGGGCTTAGTGATGCCCGCAATGTGGCGTTGGACGTTATGAAGGGGGAGTATGTCACGTTTGTGGATAGTGATGATTATGTGGCGGCGGATTATGTGGAATATCTTTACAAACTGATGGAGGAGTATGGAGTGAAGCTGTCAGTGAGCCGGCATCAGGAGTTTAAGGATGGTGCCTCCGTGTCCGTGGAAATCCGCACGTGTCCGGTGGCTTCGGAGTCGGTAGGTCAGGATGAGGGGTTGGCCTGTATGTTCTATCAGCATGCATTTGACACAACTGCATGGGGCAAAATGTATCATCGCTCCCTTTTTTCTGATGGCATTCGTTATCCTGAAGGGTGGTTGTATGAAGATTTACCCACTACTTATCGTCTGATGATGAAGTGTGACTATATAGCGTTCGGTAATTATCGTAACTATTTTTATCGGATTCGCAGTACCAGTATAGAGGGAACTCCGTTCAAGCCGTTGAAGTATGAGAGCTGTATGAGAATAATCCGTCAGCTTGAAGCGGACAAGGTGCGGATGCCGGAACGGGTGAGACGGGCTTTGGACTGCCGTATCGTAAGTTTCGCCTTTCACATTCTGTTGGAGGTTCCGCAGGAAGAAAAGGAGATGCGTCGTAGTCTTTTGGAAATTATCCGCCGGAAAAGAATACATGTGCTGTTTGATGGAAAAGCCCGGAGAAAGGCGCGGGCAGCGTGTCTGCTGTCCTTGGCTGGGGTGTGGCTGGTGAATTTGTTCGTTGGTTATGGGAAGTCGAGGAAAGTGGATTGAGGATTATTAATGGTGGAATAGTCTCCCCCCCGGGGGGACTTCATTCCGTCAGGTCTGAGATAGTCATGGGATATTAAGTAAATTCGCCTGAAACTTTTGTCCGGATGGAATTGTTTATGTAACTTTGTAATAAGCAATGTGACGATATAAATATGGAGTAAAGTTATGGAAGAGATAAAGCAAGTGCCCTACGGTGTGTCCGACTTCGTGACGGTGAGGGAACAAAATCTGTATTATGTGGACAAGACTATGTATTTGTCCTTACTGGAGCAGCAGCCTCGAAATGTGTTCTACATCCGTCCCCGCCGGTTTGGAAAGAGTCTGTTCATCAGCATGATGAGGGCTTATTACGACAAGGCGATGGCTGCTAATTTCGACTCCCTGTTCGGTGGGCTTTGGGTTCATGAACACCCCACGCCTCTCAGGGGCCGGTACCAGATGCTTTATCTGGACTTCTCCCAGGTGGGCGGAGACATCGACCGACTTTCTGAACGTTTTAATGATTATTGCAGTTTGATGCTGGATGATTTTATGCACTCTTATCGTGATGAATATCCTGATGAAACAGTGAAAGCGTTCTTCGAGACCCGGCAGATGGCCGATAAACTGGACTTGATACGCAACAGTGCGGTAAGACTTCGCATCCCCCTTTACCTCATCATCGACGAATACGACAATTTCACGAATATCGTACTCAACGAGAATGGCGAGGAGGTGTATCACGCCATCACCCATGCCAGCGGTTTCTACCGCGATGTGTTCAAAAAGTTCAAAGGTATGTTCGAACGTATCTTCATGACGGGAGTGAGCCCCGTGACCCTGGACGACCTGACGAGTGGATTCAACATCGGCTGGCACTTGTCCATGAACCCCAAGTTCGACAAGATGCTGGGCTTCAGTACCGAGGATGTGCGTTCCATGCTCCTTTACTATAAAGAGGCGGGGATGCTTCCTTCCGAAAGCGACGTGGAGGCGATAATAGCGGAGATGAAGCCGTGGTATGACAACTATTGTTTCGCCAAGGAGTGCCTGAAGCAGGAGGAACGTGTGTTCAATTGTGACATGGTGCTCTATTATCTCCGCCAGTACATGGATAGCGGTCACTCTCCCGAACGGATGGTTGATCCCAATACGAAAACCGATTACAACAAACTGAAAAAGTTGCTGCGGTTGGACCGTCTGGACGGTGACCGCAGAGGCGTCATCCGCCGTATTGCCGAGGAGGGACAGCTGATAGCCGGTGTGGAAGAGTCTTTTCCGGCCCGTGACTTGACGAATCCCGACATTTTCCCTAGTCTGCTGTTTTATTATGGGATGCTGACCATAAAGGGTACGTATGGCTCTCAGTTGGTTTTGTGCATACCGAACAACAATGTGCGCAAGCAGTATTATGAGTATTTGTTGGAGAACTACAGCGAATATAGCGGAATACAAATATCTTCCTTATTGACGCTGTTCACCCGGATGTCCTTTGACGGTCAGTGGCGTGAGGCGTTGCAATACATCGCAGACGCTTACCGTAACCTGTCCTCCGTCCGCGACTCCATAGAGGGCGAGCGCAGCATCCAGGGCTTCTTCATGGCTTACCTGAGTCTGAACGATTATTACATCACCGCTCCCGAAGTGGAATTGAATCATGGGTATTGTGATTTCTTCCTGCTGCCTAACCTGACGCATTATCAGTCCCGGCATAGCTACATAGTGGAGCTGAAATACCTGCCGAAAAAGGACTTTGACTCGAAGGCCGAGGAGCAGTGGCGGCAAGCTGTGGAGCAGATAGACGGTTATGCCCGTGCGCCAAGGGTGGATGCGTTGCGTCAGGGCACGCAATTGCATAAGATTGTGATGCAGTTCTCAGGATGGGATCTGGTGAGGATGGAGGAGGTATAACTAACTCTGTTGAAAATCGAAAGAGACTGTTTCTGCCCAACTCTCTGTCAAGGGGGGAAGGCAGAATATCATTTTCCAGGCTATGGTGAATGGCTGTGGTATGCTTTTTCTAACTGTAAAAGTCTTCCCGTACATACATGTATGTGTCTTTTGAAAAATAGGACACCGTATATTGATTAAATACAAATCTATTTTATTCTTTTTCTTATCGGTCGTGAGCTGAAAAGCATGCGGCCCTAATCCCTTTTGTACTTTTTATGAAGAAAATAATGCATGTGGCGGAACCTTTTGCAACAGGTGTCCTAAGTTTCCTTATAGATATAACGAAGCGTCAAGTTGAAGATTATGAAGTCTATATACTCTATGGTATTCGTCCGCTGACACCTGAGAATGTAGAGCAATTGTTTGACAAACGTGTGCATCTCATGAGGATAGACTCTTTCAAAGGTGCGATAGGCACAGTGGTTAATTTAAGAGCCTATTATGATGTGTATAAATGGTATAAAGGAATAAAGCCGGATATAGTTCATTTTCATTCATCGGCATCCGGCTTTATTGGCAGGTGGGCGTTGCCCTGTAAGAATATCCCGGCTTTTTATACACCTCATGGATATTCATTTTTGATGAAAGATGGGGCAGTGTTCAAACGTTTCTTATTTTGGTTGATAGAATATCTTTCGGCAAAAAGACCTTGTATGACCATTGCGTGTAGTGAGGGAGAGTATAAAGAGGCGAAGAAACTGTCTCCAAACGCGACTTATGTAAATAATGGTATCAATACTGCGGACTTGAAAACATTTGTCCGGCCAATTGGTCGGGATATTCAACGTCCCATCCAAATATGTACCAGTGGTAGAATCCTTTATCAGAAAAATCCCAAGCTATTCAATGAAATAGCGATGTTACTTCCCGAGGCTCGGTTTACATGGATAGGTGAAGGAGAGTTGAAGACAGAACTTACTTCGCCCAATATTCATATTACCGGATGGATAAAGAGGAAGGAGGTGCTGAATATTATTAAAAATATGGACTTTTTCATTTTACCATCGTTATGGGAAGGTCTTCCGATCTCGTTGCTTGAGGCGATGTATTTGAAAAAAATCTGTTTGGTAAGTGATGTGACTGGTAATCGTGATGTTATAAAAAATGGTGTGAATGGACTGATTTGTAATTCGGCAGATGAATATGCTGATTCAGTGCGTGGCATTGCCAATGGAAGTATGGATGGTGTTCTTTTTTCCGAGCGTGCGTCGAAGGATGTTGAAGAAAATTACAATATAGACTTAATGGCACAAAAATATGATGAAATCTACAAGAGTGTAAGTGCTGCAAAATATCATAACTAAAATATTTTCCTAATGAACTACTTTATAACAGGTGGTTCCGGTTTTATCGGAACCCATTTGACAGATCTTCTTAAGAATATCTGTCCTGAGTGCAATATTTATAATCTGGATATTGTGGAGAATAACCAGAATGGCAAGGTGACTTTTATTTATTGTGATGTGAGAAAACCTATTGCTATGGAAGGGATTTCTATTACTGAAGATGATATCATCTTTAATTTTGCAGCTGTGCACCGTACTCCCGGACATCCAGATCCGGCCTATTTTGAAACCAACATTCTTGGTGCGGAAAATGTGACGGCATTTGCAGAGAAATATAATATCAAAAAGATTGTTTTTACCAGTTCCATAGCTCCTTATGGAGCAGCTGAGGACTTGAAAGAAGAAACAACAATTCCAATGCCTAATACTCCCTACGGAATATCGAAACTAGTGGCTGAAAAGATACACATGGTCTGGCAAGCAAAGAACTCTTTGGAAAGACAGTTGACAATTGTTCGTCCCGGTGTGGTGTTCGGTAAAGGAGAAAATGGAAATTTTTCCCGTCTTTATTGGGGGATACGTGAGCGTAAATTTATGTATCCGGGTAGAAAAGATACAATAAAAGCCTGTATTTATGTAAAGGAATTAGTTCGTTTTATGTTATACAGACTGGAACATCACGAACAAGGGGTGGAATTGTATAATTGTACATTTGAACCGGCTTATACTATTGAGCAAATTGTTGAGACAATGAAAAAGGTGACAGGCATGAAGCATACTGTTCCATTGATACCTGCTTGGATATTAATGTCTGCGGCTGCTGTAGCTGGATGCCTGGGTGCGCCTATGGGAATATGTCCGGCACGTGTTAAGAAACTGATGGTTTCGACTAATATATGTGGTAAGAAATTGGCTGACTCAGGTTATAAGTTTCATTATACATTTGAAGAGGCTATAGCTGATTGGTTTAAGGATAATGGCAAGCAATGTTTGAAATGAGAAGGTTCTTTCTGATTTTTTTATTTATTGTTTGTCTTGCGGAACTAGGAAGGTCTCAAATCAACTACGGCACCACCGGCCTGATGAACATGCCTACCGCCGATATGCAGCGTGATAAAACCGTCATGGCCGGAACCAATTGGCTGAACCATCATGCCACTGTTCCCAGGTGGTTTTATGACACATGGAACTATTACATCAACATCACTATTTTTCCTTGGCTGGAAGCCGGTTACCTGTGTACAGGTCATAAAGCGGTACCTGTAGATTATGGTAATCAATCCGGTTATTGGGTACCCTCCACATACGGCAAGTTCATCAATCAGGATCGTTCCTTTCATTTCCGTCTGCGGGTGTGGAAAGAAGGCTGGTGGAAAGAATGGACACCCCAGATAGTGATTGGAGCCAATGATGCAATAGGTGATTCGTGGAATGGTGGTTCATTGTCTAAACCTTCGGAATTGAATTATGGCAATGGTTTCTTGAACCGCTATTACCTAGCTGTCACCAAACACATCGAATTTGAGAATGTGGGTACGCTGGGCGCGCACCTATCATGGATATACAGCAACCGTTTTGACAACAAGTTGAATAGTCCGGCTATGGGTGTGAATTTCCGATTTCATAGGAAAGGAAACGGTTCTTGGGTGGACAAGGTGGTCAATGGCATGAACCTGATGGCGGAAATTGTCCCCGGATATACAGACGTAAAGGAGAATCTGACATTCAATCCCGAAGGGGCGAAATATCAGGTTAATTTAGGTATGGAGTACTCCTTCTGGAAAGATTACATTAATGCCGTGGTAGAACTGGACCGCTGCCGTTACTTCTCGGGGGGTATCGTACTCAAAGTACATCTGAAATAATAAAAAAACTTGTCCGGTCAGGAATTTCCGGTTAGATTTTCTAAAGAGGATTTTGAATCAGACGGCAGGCCCTCTTATTGGTTGGTCAGAATCTGATTCAGAAACGTGAACTTGGAAACTTGGTTAAATATTGGAATAAAATCAACCAATAGTTTGTTTGTTTCAGTATAAATTATAATATTTGCAAGGTAACGTGATATCCGCATGAAAACAAAAGATGAAATAATAGCTATCCTCCGTAAGTTCAAGGAAGAATTTGGAGAGAAGTATGGAATTGAGAAGTTGGGGATTTTCGGTTCTGTGGCTCGTGGTGAACAAAAAGAAGATAGCGATATTGATATTTGTGTGCAGCTTCAAAATCCGGATTATTTCACCAGAATGGAAATAAAAGAATCTTTGGAACAGCGTTTTGAAGTAAAGGTGGATGTCGTCTCTTTGACTGCAATTATGCGTAATCTGTTTCGGAATCATATAGAAAAGGATGCAATCTATATCTAAAGCTGACATATTGGACATGCTTCTGTTTGTGGAAGAGCGTATTGCATTGACTATTGAAAGATGCAGTGGCATTGTTTCGGTCAATGATTTTTTATACTCTCCTGATAAAGTAGATATTTTTGATGCTACATGTATGCGTTTGCAAACTATTGGAGAAGCTGTAAAGAATATAGATAATTAGACTCATCATGATTTGTTGGCTGGCTATAGTGATGTTCCATGGAAAAGTATCATAGGTTTACGTAATATTATCTCTCACGAATATTTGTCGATAGATCCGGCTGAGATTTTTAGAATTGTCAAAATCCATTTACCCCAATTACATTCTGTTATTTTAAAGATTAAGGATGATGTTGATGCTGGTTCCGTGCAGGACTTGCTTTGAGGAAAGATAAATTGAAGTACTCGACCTTTCTTTTTGATATTAATCAATAATTTTTTTTGCTATATAGGCTGTATGCAATAAAGCATGTAGCCTTTCTTCCCATTGTTGCCGGTAGCGACCGGCATCCGCGTAATGTATTGCAAAAACGAACATCTTCGTGATTACCAGCAGGAGATGAAGCTCCGGCTCTTTGAAGAGTGGGGTTATCATCGGAATGTGATGGTACAGATGCCTACCGGTACGGGCAAGACGCATCTGCTGACAGCCATAGTGGGGGAGTTCCTGCATGGTTCCAACTCTCCGGTATGGATCGTTGCGCACCGCCGGGAGCTGGTGGGGCAGATAGAGGAGACAGTGGCCCGCTATGGAATGAGAAAAGAGGACGGAAGAGTAAGGGTACTGTCCATCCAGTGGTTGTCCCGTAACGGGAAGGTCATGGACGAAGAACCGGGCCTGATCGTCATCGACGAGGCGCATCACGCCTTGGCGGAAACCTACCGGGAGCTTTGGAAAAGGTATCCGGAAGCAAGGAAACTGGGCATGACCGCCACGCCATGCAGACTGAATGGCAGGGGCTTCACGGACTTGTTCGACAGCCTGGTCATTTCGTGGACGGTCGAAGAGTTCATAGGAAAGGGGTGGTTGTCGTCCTTTGATTATGTGTCCATCCGTGCGGACAGCAGGGAGCAGCGGCTTATAGACTCGCTGAAGAAACGAGGTGCGGACGGGGATTATCAGGTAAAGGAAATGAACGCGGTGCTGAACCGGGAGACGACTATCAAGGGGCTGTATGAGAGCGTGGAACGATATGCCCACGGAAAGAAAGGAATCGTATATGCCATCAGCATCGCCCATGCCCGTCGGATAGCGGCTTGTTATAACGCACACGGACTGGATGCCGTGGCCATCGACAGCCGGACTCCGGCTTCGGAACGCAAGAAGCTGGTGGATGATTTCAGGCAGGGAAGAATGAAAGTACTGGTCAATGTGGATATTTTCTCCGAAGGTTTCGACTGTCCCGATGTGGAGTTCGTGCAGCTGGCGCGCCCCACGCTTTCCCTGGCAAAGTACCTGCAACAGGTGGGGCGCGGACTGCGGAAGTCTATAGCCAAGGAGTCCTGCATACTGATAGATAATGTGGGGCTGCACCGCATCTTCGGCCTGCCTACCCACAGGCACGACTGGACAGCGATGTTTGAGGGACGGATGATTGGCAATGCCCTGTCCCGGGCGCGGGCGTCGGGCGGACTGTCTCTGCCTGCTGCCTTGTCACTGACGGACAGCCGTGGGCAACGGGAGGAAGTATGGGAGGTGGTGATGACCCACGGCCGGTTGCTGGAAGCCATCCGGAACGGGGAGGCTGCTGTATCCGGAGAGGAAGCGGAAAACGGAAAGGAATCACAGGCCGCC
>Ga0129310_1001073_pt1 | contig 26293 bp, 27 predicted proteins | sample Go1ome_2_FD_94433 | JGI IMG/M metagenome (GOLD analysis project Ga0129310, IMG submission 94433) | Western lowland gorrila individual fecal microbial communities from Wisconsin, USA - Go1022A metagenome | ecosystem: Host-associated > Mammals > Digestive system > Large intestine > Fecal | place... | reverse complement strand
GACCTGTTTCTGGCATTTCCGGGTATGGTATTTGCCATTGCGGTGGCAGGTATTTTAAGTGGTGGCTTAAAAAGTGCGGTGATCGCCCTTGCCTGTATTTCATGGACAAAATTTGCCCGTCTTGCACGAAGCCAGACACTGACAGTAAAGGAAATGCCGTATATCGCGGCGGCAAAATTGTCGGGGTGTAATGGAATGCAGATTTTACTCAGACATATATTTCCCAATATTGCGGGAACCATGATTGTGACGGCTATGCTGGATATTGGAACTATGATCATGGAGCTGGCAGGATTGTCATTTTTGGGACTTGGTGCAACGCCGCCCATGGCAGAATGGGGTTCGATGATGAGCAATGGGAGGAGTATGCTGCAGACCTGCCCGTGGATCGTGATCGCGCCGGGAATTGCAATGTTTGTGACAGTTGCGCTATTTAATTTGCTGGGTGATACCGTGCGGGATATGATCTAATGAACTGAGGGACATATATGGATAAAAAGACAGATAGTATATTAGAATATCGTAATGTCGATATTCATTATGGAAAAAAACAGGTAATAGAAAATGTTTCACTGGCAATGAAACAGGGAGAAATCCTAGGAATCGTTGGAGAATCTGGAAGCGGAAAAAGTACTCTGATTCGGGCAGCTATGGGACTGCTTGGGGAAGGCGGAGCTGTGACACAGGGGCAGATTCTCTACCGGGGAGCGGATACGACAATCGATATGACGCAGATTCGCGGAGAAGAACTGCGCCGTCTGCGCGGAGCAGAAATTGGTATGATCTTTCAGAATGCGGGAGCGTCCCTTTGTCCGATCCGAACCATAGAGGAACAGCTTTATGAGGCAGTATTGGAACATGAATCCATCTCAAAAGGAGAGATTCGTGACCGGGCGCTGGAATTGTTTGAACAGCTACGGTTTACCAACGGAGCGCAGATTTTAAAAAGTTATCCCTTTGAATTTTCCGGGGGCATGAATCAGCGTGTGGGAATCGTGCTTGCCATGGTGCTTCGTCCGCGGTTGCTGCTGGCAGATGAGCCGACCAGTGCGCTGGATGTGACGGTACAGCTTCAGGTTTTGCGGGAAATGAAAAAATTGCGTGATCTGTATGGAACCTCTATTGTGCTGGTGACGCACAACATCGGTGTGGTGAATCATCTGGCAGACCATGTGGCAGTCATGCATCAGGGAAAACTGGTGGAATGCGGCACAAAAGGGGACGTGCTGAATCACCCTCAGAACGCATATACGAAAAAACTGATCGGTTCGGTGCTGCATCTGAAACGAAGTTAAACCAGGGGCGTAATATTAACTATGGATACAATATTAGAAGTAAAAAATTTATCAAAACAATTTTACAAAAATAAAAAATTGTTCACAGCGGTAAATGGCATCAGCTTTTCGTTGCAGCGAGGTGAATGTCTGGGAATTGTCGGAGAAAGCGGTTGCGGAAAAAGCACGACCGTAAAAATGCTCACCCATTTGTTAAAACCGGATGGGGGGGATATTTTTCTGAACGGAACTGACATTCAGAAGCTGAGAGGAACATCTCTAAAAGAGTTTTATACGGAAGTTCAGATGGTATTTCAGGTGCCGCAGGATTCCTTTGATCCCAGAAAAAAATTGGGAGTCAGCATCATGGAAAGCATGCGTAATCATGGTGTCAGTAAAAAAGAAGCACAGAACCGATTGGAGCAGTTGTTGCAACAGGTGGAACTTCCGCTAGAAATGGCAGACCGCTATCCGAATCAGGTCAGCGGCGGGCAGTGTCAGAGGGCCGCGATTGCCCGGGCTCTGGCCGTTAATCCGAAAATCCTGATCTGTGATGAGGCAACCAGTGCGCTGGATGTGACGGTACAGGCGCAGATCATAGAGTTATTGAAACGATTGCAGAAAGAAAGGGATTTGTCGATTCTTCTGATTAGTCATGATCTGGCATTGGTACAGCATTTATGTGACCGCGTCATTGTGATGTATCAGGGGAATATTGTGGAACAAGGAACAACTGAGCGCGTGATTAATGTGCCGGAAGACGACTATACAAAAATGCTGATCGAGGCAGCAATGCTTGAAATTTGAAAAATTATATCCCCCTGGGTGGCTTGTGAAGCCACCCTTTTATTGTATAAAATACATTTAAGCTAAAAAGAGAAAGTGAAATAAGTGGTAGTGGAAAGGGGAAACGGCAAATGAGCAACGCAGCAGAACAGCAATACGCAGAACAGGGGATTCTCTATCTGGATCCAAAAATGAGAATCAAAAATTACTGGACACAGAGAAGTCATTCCTTTGCAGAATTGCGTGTCAGAGAATTAAACAGTGTGATGGCTGATCGCTGGCTGCGGGAAATTGCAAAACATATTCCGGCGGGAGGACAGCTCCGGATTCTGGATATTGGAACCGGAACCGGATTTTTCGCATTTCTGCTCAGCAGTCTGGGACATCGTGTTACCGGCATCGATCTGACTCCTTCCATGATTCAGGAAGCAAAAGAAATCGGACAGACATTACACAGCACCGCACAGTTTCGTGTCATGGATGCAGAAAAATTATTATTTGCGGATGAAAGTTTTGATATGGTCATTTCCAGAAATCTGACGTGGACCTTACCGCATCCGCAGGAAGCCTACCGGGAATGGCATCGTGTGTTAAAACCGGGTGGATTACTTTTGAATTTTGATGGCAATTATGGAAAAGCAGATTTTACCGGAAAAGGAGAAAAACTTCCGGAAAACCATGCGCACAAACAGATTGCCGGGGATCTGATGCAGGAGTGCGAGGCCATCAAAGATCAGCTGGAGATCAGCTATCATGTGCGCCCGGCATGGGATGTTACCGCACTGGGCGAGGCAGGATTTGAACAGATTCAATTAGATCTTGGCATCAGCAAACGGATTTATATCGAGAAAGATGAATTTTACAATCCGACACCGTTATTCTGCATTGCAGCAACAAAGAACCAGATTTAAGAATAAATGGGAATCTGCATTAATTTATGAATGGTACGGAGCGTAAAATAATTGTAGTAATATAAGGAACAGGTATCATTATGAAAGAACTGGGAGAAAAAATAGTCAGCTACTGGGGAAACCGCGCCGAAGGTTATTCCGAATACAACCGGGAAGAACTGGCAGGAAACAAGTGGAAGGACTGGATTGCAGAGATAAAAAAACAATTACCGGAAAAAGAAAAATCCGAGCTCCGGATTCTGGATATCGGAACCGGTCCCGGATTTTTTGCTATTCTGCTGGCACAGGAGGGATATCAGGTGACGGCGGTAGACTGTACCGCTGAAATGCTGGCAGAAGCGCAGGTAAATGCCGGAGCACTGGCAGATCAGATTATATGGAAACTGATGGATGCACAGAAACTGGAATTTGCGGACGAAAGTTTTGATCTGGTGCTCAGCCGGAATCTGACCTGGGTATTAGAAGAACCGGAAACTGCTTATGCAGAGTGGTATCGGGTGTTAAAACCAAAGGGTATCATGCTGAACTTTGATGCAAACTGGTATCGCTATCTGTATGATGAAGAAATGCGAAAAGGCTACGAAGCCGACCGTGCAGCTACAGAGGCAAATCAGGTGCGGGACGAATATATCAATACCGATATTGATGCCATGGAAGAAATTGCGAAAAACGTTCCATTGAGCCGCAAGCTCCGCCCGGAGTGGGATCGAGAAGTATTGCAGCGCATCGGTTTTTCTGATATAGACATTGATACCGACATCTGGCAGCAGCTCTGGACGGAAGACGAAAAAGTAAATTTTGCATCGACACCGATGTTTCGAATTGCGGCAATGCGCTAATGCGCATTGCCGTTTCGCAACAAGAAATCATGCAACGTTGTGAATCTGAAACAGTATTTTTGCAACAACAGCGAAAAAAGCCCGAGAAATCGGGCTTTTTTCATGCAATAAAAACTGGCATGGCATTTGCTTTATATATGAGTGTAAACAAAATCACAATAAAAATGTTGATATAAGAAAAGGAGAAAGTAAAATGTCAGAAATCGCAGTAAGACACACACGCGAAGAAAACTACGCGCACACAAACGACTGGAAGAAGCCTTATGACGGAAGTATCTTTGATATGTTTAAGGACGGCTCCTTTGAGCTGATCGACCTGTCAAACCCATTTGGCAGAGGAAATCCACTCTGGCCATCCAACGGAGATTTCCATATCGACAGAGTACAGCACATGCCGATGCATTACAGATTGCTCCAGACCTTCAATTCCTTCCATATGCACAACTCCACACATGCAGATTCCCCATCCCATGTAATTCCGGAGAGCCCGTTCACACATGAGCTTCCAATTCAGAACTACTTTGGTGAAGCGGTATGTCTGGATATCCCGAAAGGAAAATGGGAGCTGATCACTGTAGAAGATATCGAGAACGCTGCAAAAAAAGTTCCAGGCGGAATCAAAGAAGGTGACTGGGTTCTGTTAAATACAGGTACACACAGACGCTGGGGTGAGAATGATGATTACTTCGCATACAGCCCGGGACTTTCCATCGATGGTGCAAAATGGTTTGTTGAGCATCATGTAAGAGGTGTTGGTTTCGATATGCAGGCCATCGACCACATTCTTTATACTTATGCAGCAGATCACGGCCCTGGCCCATACGTTCCGCGTATCTGCGAGGAGTACGAAGAAGAGTTTGGACATCCGGCAAAAGACGATTTCCCGGAGTGGGAGCCATGCCATGACATTTTAATGGCAAACAATGTAATGGGTATCGAGAACCTTGGCGGAGATCTGGATAAAGTAACAAACCAGAGATTCTTATTCTGTGCATTCCCGCTTCGCTGGTACATGGGCGACGGAACCATTGTTCGTGCCGTTGCATTTGTTCCATCCGACAGAATCGACAGAAGCGTACCGGACAAAGAATATCCATACGGCGTATATTAAGCAAATTCAGAAAAAGTAAAAAAGGTAATTTAGTAATTTATAAAGGTCAGGAGTCAGCTATCCATTATAGCAGTTTAAAAATATAAAAAGAATCTGTTATACCCCCAATGGATAGTGGCTCCGCCTTTTTCAAGAGGGGAAACTATGAACAAAAAAAATATTGCCGTCCTTGGTGCTGGTAAAATGGGACTGGGAATTGCCCAGCTTTTTGCCACAAAAGGACATCAGGTAAAAGTGATTTATGTATATGATGATAAAATCCGCTGTGATGCGGCTGCTGTTGTCAGAGATAACTTAAGCGTATTAGTTGAAAATGACGTGATGACACAGCAGGAAGCTGACGAAGCCGCAGCAAGAATCAGCTTTGTAGACACCATCGAAGAAGTGGCGGATTTTGCAGATATTGTATTCGAGGGAATCATTGAAAAACTGGAGATCAAGCAGGATTATTTCGCAAAAATGGATGCGATTTTCCCGCCGACAACCATTCTTGCAACAAACACATCCGCAATCAGCATTACAGAGATTGCAGAGAAATCCGTACACAAAGAGCGTATCATCGGTACGCATTACTGGAACCCAGCTTACCTCGTTCCGTTAGTAGAGGTCATCAAGACAAAATATGTATCTGACGAGACCGTACAGGCTACATACGATCTGTTAAAAGAAGCAGGAAAACGTCCGGTTATCGTAAAGAAAGATGTTCCGGGATTCCTTGCAAACCGCATGCAGCATGCGTTATTCAGAGAAGCCTTAAATATCATTGAGCAGGATATTGCTGATCCGGCAGATGTGGATGATGCGATCAAATATGGTTTTGGTATGCGTCTTGGTATCTGCGCACCGGTAGAAGTTATGGATATGGGCGGACTGGATCTGACTTACAACATCCACAGCTATCTGTTCCCGCATTTGTGCAACAGTACAGAGCCGTCCAAACTGCTGACAGACAACATTGCAAAAGGTAACCTTGGATTCAAGACCGGACAGGGCCTTGAGACATGGTCCAAAGAAGATGTGGAAAAAGCAAACAAAGAACTGACTGAGGGACTGATCAAAGTAGCCCGTGTACTTGGCCGTTTATAGGAGGAAAGCAAGATGAGAGACGTAGTAATTGTAGCAGGATGCCGTACTCCGATTGGAACTATCGGCGGCCAGTTTAAGACACTTGCACCGGTAGAATTAACCATTCCGGTTATGCAGAATCTGGTAAAACGTTCCGGTATTGACCCGGCGATCATCGATGATGTAATCTGGGGATGTAATTATCAGAGAACGTACAAAGAAAACAACCTGGCCAGAGTGGCAGCAGTAAAATCCGGTCTTCCGGTAACGGTACCGGGCATCACCATTCACAGAAACTGTACCTCTTCTATGTCAGCAATCCAGATGGGATTTTATCAGATTCGCGCAGGTGAAGCAGAGTGTATCATGGCAGGTGGTTCTGACAGCATGAGTACCGCACCGCATATGGTATTCAATGCCCGTTATGGACAGAAATACGGACATATGGAGATGCGTGATTCTATGTGGGATTCCCTGACAAACCTGGGTGTTGGTCCGGCGATGGGAATTACAGCAGAAAACGTGGCTGACAAATATGGTATTACAAGAGAGCAGATGGATGCATATTCTCTTCGTTCCCAGCAGCGTGCAGTGGCAGCTATTGATGCCGGCCGTTTTGAGGAGGAGATCATTCCGGTAACAGTGAAATCCAGAAAAGGAGAAACTGTATATACCACAGATGAGTATCCAAAACGCAATGCAACTTTAGAGGGACTTCAGAAACTGAAACCTGCGTTCAAAGAAGGCGGAAAAGTAACGGCAGGAAATGCATCCGGTATGAACGATGCTTCTTCCGGTGTGATCCTGATGTCTGAGGAAAAAGCAAAAGAACTTGGATGTCCGATCATTGCAAAAGTAGTCAGCGTAGCTACTACAGGTGTAGAACCTGAATTAATGGGTATTGGACCAATCAGCTCCACAAAGAAAGCACTGGAGAAAGCTGGTCTGACCGTAGATGATATTGATCTGTTTGAGATCAATGAGGCATTTTCTTCCCAATGCCTTGCCTGCCAGCAGGAACTTGGTGTTCCGGACGACAAACTGAATGTCAACGGCGGTGGAATTTCTCTGGGACATCCGGTAGGAGCAACCGGTTCCAGAATTGTCATTACATTAATGTACGAGCTGAAACGCCGCAAACAGCGTTACGGTGTTGCAACACTTTGTGCCGGCGGCGGAATGGGTACAACCGTTGTAATTGAAATGCAGTAAAATAAAAATACGGGGTAAATATTTTTCGGATAGGTTAAGTATAAAGTAAAAAGTTAGATGTGCATTCAGGTATGTTTAGAAGGGATCAGGCATACCTGAGTGTATCAAGAGGAGAAAATTATGGGAAACAACAAAAAAAGTGGAAACTCCCTGGTAAGTTTTGGTAAAGCCGGTTGGGGCACAATTATTTTCTGTATGGCAATGTTCTGGTTCTTCGTAGGATTCTGTACAGACGGAAACAACATCACAGCTCCGGCAGTAGCCGAGCATCTTGGGATTCAGTCCGGTACCGTTCTGCAGATGAATTCTTATGGTGGAATTCTCGGTGTAATCTTCTACATCGCATTTTCACAGTTGACAAAGAAAATCGGCGCAAGAAAAGTAGCCGGTATTACATTAATTATTTCAGGTATTTCGTATATCGTAATGGGTAACTGTCCAAACCTGGCAGTATATACCATTGGATATACCTGCCTGATCGGTTCTATCATGTCCGCAGGATATGTAGCAGGTGGTGCATTGGTAGCACAGTGGTTCCCGAAACGTAAAGGTGTGGTTATGGGATATACAACCATGGGTCTGAATATCGCATCTGCAACATGGGTTCCGATGATGACACTCATCATTGCAAAAATGGGATTTGAGAAAGGTGTGATCATTCCGGGTGTATTAGTAGCAGTACTTGCAGTGATCGGTCTTGTATTTATGAGAGACACACCACAGGAGCGTGGTGTAAATCCGGATATGGTATCCGATGAAGTTTACAAAGCAGAGTATGATACAGATGATGCAGAGTCAGACAACCGCTGGACCGTTGGAAAACTGTTAAAAACTCCGGCTGTATGGACGGTAGCTATCGCAACAGGTATTTTACAGTGCTGTTCCACCGGTGTTATGAGTCAGTTGGTAGTCAGAAATCAGGAGCTTGGTATGTCTGCAACACAGGCGATCTCTATGATGACTGTTATCGCAGTCGTAGGAATCTTCGGTTCCTGGTTTATCGGAATCCTGGATGACAAATTTGGTACAAAGAAAGTTATGATTCTGTTCTGTATCTGGTATGCAGCAGCAATCCTTGCAAATGTAACAAACACAACAGCAGGTATGTATATTGCTGTTATTATGATCGGTATTTCCATCGGCGGATCCGCAAATTTTATGACATCCTTCCCGTCTTCTGTATTTGGCCGTCATGGATTTGAAACTGTAAACAGTGTAATTTTCCCGATTCAGTCCATTTTGACAGCAAGTGCGTTTATGATCAATGGTATCAGCTTAAATGCAACCGGAAGTTTAAGATGGAGTTATTTGATCCTGGCAGTGATCGCGCTGATCAATATCATTTTCGTTGGTCTGACAAAAGATCATCAGTTCAATCTGGATTGGAAAAAGAACTAAAAACATATATTGGAAACTTGATATGAAAGATTTTGAATTTTTTCTTCCGACACATATTATATTTGGAAAAAACGCAGAGCAGCAGGCCGGGCAACTGGCTGCCGCATATGGAAAACGCATTCTTTTGTTATACGGCAGCGACCGTGTGATAAAAAGTGGTCTGCTTCCGTCAATTCAAAAGGATATTGAAAAGCATGGAGGAACATGCGAAAGCTATGGTGGAATCACAGAAAATCCGCTGCTTACAACAGCAGAGAAAATCTGTACATTTGTAAGAGAAAAACAGATTGATCTGTTGCTGGCGGTTGGCGGAGGCAGTGTCATAGACACAGCAAAAGCAGTCAGCATTGGCAGCTGTTATGCCGGAAATCTCTGGGATTTTTATTCCGGGAAAGCAGTACCGCAGCGGGCATTGCCTGTGGGCGTGGTACTGACGATGGCGGCGACAGCCAGTGAGGCAAACTGTGTCTCTGTGTTATCCAACGAAAAACTTGGAAAGAAGACAGCATTTTATCATCCGCTGACCTTCCCAAAGTTTGCGCTGCTGAATCCGGAACTGACGTATACGGTTCCGGCGAGACAGAGTGCGATCGGATCAATCGATATTTTTGCGCATGCTTTTGAACGGTATTTTCACCTGGGACAGAAAGGTGTCCTGCGCAGCGGACTTTGTACTGCGGTGATGAAGACTGTTCTGGAAGAACTACCGCTGGTACAGAAAAAACCGGATGATTATGAGGCCAGAAGCCAGCTCATGTGGGCGGCTACCATGGCGCACAGTGACATGATCGGCGCAGAAGGCGTTTTTGCATGCCATGAGATGTCCCATATTCTGACAGAAGAATATGATCTGCCACATGGTCTGGCGCTTGGGATTTTGATGCCTGCCTGGTGTAAGTACATGCTGCTCAGCCATCCGCAGGAAATTGCAGTTTTTTCCAGGGAAGTATGGGATGTCCCATATGATGAAAGCGGAGATGGCAGAAATGCGGAGGCTGCGGCTCAGGACGGTATTTCCCGTTTCCAGAATTTTATCTGTTCTGTGGGATTGCCGGTGACACTTCGAGAAGCGGGCATTATAAATACGGACAGCAGAAAACTGGCAGAGAAAATGCTGCCGGATCAGACTTTTGTTGTGGGAGAAAATTTTCAACCGTTGAACCGGTTTGATGTGCAGGCCATTTTCGAACTGGCGAAAGGATAATTTGTGATTGTTTTGCAACAGAATTTATAAAAATATGCAATGGTGCAACAAACAAAACGGAAAAATGCGGAAAAACCGGGCAAAAAAGTTGGCATATATTTTGCATATTAATAAAGCAGAAGAAAAATAGAGGAGGACGTATCAATATGGCGAAAAAATCCCTGGTAGCCCTTGTAAAAGGAACCGATATTCAGGAAAATGTAACCAGAGTATTTGATTTAATGGGTGGCGTCGAAAATGTGATCAGAAAAGGTTCCACCGTTGTGCTGAAACCGAACGCAGGACATGCAGAGCCGCCTGAGACATCTGTATGTACAAACCCGGAGGTGGTTCGTGCCGTTATCCGCGAGGTAAAAAAAGCGAACCCGAAACGTATTATTGTTGCTGAGGCAGCTGCAATCGGATGTGACACAGAGGAGTGTTTTCGCGTAAGTGGAATCGCTGCTGTGGCAGAAGAAGAGGGTGTTGAGTTAAAAGATATCAAACGTGACAAAGAGCTGGTAAATATCGCAGTTCGCGGATATCGTTCCAACATTGACCATGTACTTCTTCCAAAATTCCTGATCGAGGCTGACCATTTAATAAACCTTCCAATCCTGAAAGCACATGCCAGCATGGTATTTTCAGGAGCATTAAAGAACATCAAAGGTGTCGTACAGGATAAAGTACATATGCAGATGCATCAGCAGAATCTGACAATGGCCATGATGGATGTATGGAGCGCATGTCGTGCTGATATCAATATCATGGACGCTATGCGTGCAGCAAGTGGATACAGCCCGCATATGCCGGTGCCGATCGAGACAAACATGATCCTTGGTTCCAAAGATCCGGTTGCCATTGACCGTGTGGCATGCGAAGTAACCGGTATTGACACTTCCTGTGTAGACTACTTCAAAGTAGCAAAAGAGACAGGACTCGGAAACTATGACCTTGAGGATATTGAAGTTGTTGGTAACACGATTGAGGAAAGTTTCAAGAAAATGTGGATTCCATATATCGGCGACATGAGCACACGCTGGCCGGAATATGACGTAAAATGCGAAGGTGCATGTTCCAGCTGTCAGGCACTTCTTGCAATCAACATGGAAGAGCTGAAAGCCGTGAACGAGTATGACAAGAACGCTGGTATGACCGTTGTCATCGGTGGAAAGAACGAGATTCCGAAGGATATTCCGGATGAGAAGATCGTACTTCACGGAAACTGTACAAAGAAATATCTGAAGGATCATCCGAATGCATACTGGATCCTTGGCTGCCCGCCAAACGAGCCGGCATTATATCTGACCGTTCAGAGAAAAGAAGTCATCAATGGTATGGGTGACCAGGAAGAAGAAATCATCCGTCCATGTATGGCAAGAGACGCAGCTGTATGGCGTGATTTCGTATTTAAAGCAGCTGACAAATACTACGAGGAGCATCCGGACGAGAAATAATGGAAGGATATGTATATGTAGACATGGATCAGAAACTCCGCAATTTGCTGAATGCCATTTTTACAGATGACTTCATGGAGGAAAATACAAATTTTTCCAACTTTGAGGGGTTTCAGTATTCCAGCGCGGTTATCACAAATTGGAAAGCTGACAAGATGATCTATGCGCAGCTTTTGATGGATAACTTCGTAAAAGAAAGTACCAGATTTTCATCCTGGGAAGAAATGGTACATGCAGCAGCGGAGCAGAGATTCGGTGCTGCGGCAATTGCATAGATAAAACTCATTTTAATTCACCTAAACCAAACCTAAAGACCTTCAAAAAATAAAACCGTATCCACGGCATTCAGGTTGCTGAAAACTCTGAGTGCTGTCGGGTACGGTCTTTTTCTTTGATGGGAAATTATGATAAATATTCTATTCCTGTAGTAAAAAGAATCAAACGCTATTCTTTTTTGTTGGAGTAATTTATATTGTACTGTTTGATCTTGCGGGAAATCGTGGAGGCATTAATGTTCAGTTTCTGACCTGCTTCCCGGAGATTGCTGCAGTTTTTTAATGTGTTTTCCAGGAGATTTTTTTCAAACTGAGCTACCGCCGTACCAAAATCGACGCTGTCAGAATGGACCGGCTCCTGCTCCAGTGAAATATTCAGCAGGCCGGCGATGATGGAATCATCCACCTGTCCGATACCGGAACTGCATAATACCAGGTATTCAATAATGTTCTCCAGCTCGCGGATATTTCCCGGCCAGGAGTATTGTTTTAGATAGTATAACTGCTGTTCCGTCAGTGAAAACGGACGGTTATATTTTTCTGAAAATATTTCAATAAAACGGTTGCATAATGGTTCGATATCTGCGACACGTTCCCGCAATGGTGGTACGTAGATCGGAATAACATTCAAACGGTAGTACAGATCCTGCCGGAAAGTTCCATTTGCAATTTTTTCCTTGAGGTTTGAGTTGGTCAGTGCAAGGAAACGGATATCCAGGTGGATCGGTTTGGAACCGCCGATACGTGTGATCTCCTGCTGCTGAATGGCACGCAGCAGTTTTACCTGAAGATCCATCGGCATATCACCGATCTCGTCCAGCATCAGTGTGCCGTGATTTGCAAGTTCAAATAAGCCCTGTTTTCCTTTGGCGTTCGCGCCGGAAAACGCGCCTTTTTCATAGCCGAATAATTCCGATTCCAGCAGATGCGCCGGGATGGCCGCACAGTTGATCTTGACAAATGGTTTGTCATTTCGTTTGCTGTTCCGGTAAATCTCGTCCGCAACCACTTCTTTCCCGGCACCGGATTCGCCGGTGATCAATACGGTTGCATCGGATGGAGCCACATGATTGATCAGCGTCCAGATATTAGCCAGAGTGCCGTCTTTTCCAATCATTTCCGTAGACAGATTTTTTTCGGATGAGGTACAGGTATTTTGCGGATTCATTTCCTGCACTTCTTTTACAAAGGTATTAAAATCTTCTTTCAAGGCCTGCAATGTCACGATGGGACGGCTGCTGGCGATGACCTGATGCAGATTACCTTTGGAATCAAAAATTGGTGTACCGGAGGCATAACCCATCAACGGTGCGCCGGTTCCGTACGTGGTGGAAAGACGGAATGCAGATTTTTTCGTGCGAAGTACATCCGGAATGGCACCGCCACTGTAGAGTTTATCTTTTTCAATCAGATCATAGACATTGTGGTTCAGTACGCGTTCCGGTGCGATGCCGGTATTGCGGGTATAGGCTGGATTGACATACAGCACATTGCCGTCCTTGTCTGTAATAAAAATACTGTCGTCCAGCCCGTCTACTACCTGTTTAAAATCAATGCCTCGATCCAGAAAGTAGTCCAGTTCCTGGTCGATGGCATGTAATTTCTGTTGCAATTTCTGATCAGGATATTCAGAGATCAGGTCTTGCAGCATTTCCCGAATCTGGTAGATTGCCTTATATTGATTCATATGTATAAAATCCCTCCTCCAGGGTCGTTATTAATGTTAATATTATATCAATAAGCAGAGCGAAAGTAAATAGTTGTTGCAAGCCTGTTGACAAAATGCAACAAAGAAAAAACGCGTTGGAAAATGGAGTTGATTTGAAGTCAAATGAGTGAAAATTTGTTTCCAATCTGCAACAAAAAAATCGCATTTATTTATAAAATGAAACAAATACAGGTGAAAAATCACGGAAATCCTGTTAAAATGGTAGTAATAAAAATTGGCATGAGAATTGCGGTATATTTTTGTAAAAGAATCGGATATGAAAGGTTTTATTTTACAGAGAAAAGGCATAGATGTGGAGGTTAAACGATGGACGTAACATATTTATCAGATATATTAAAAAAGGTTTCGGACAACAGCATGGATGTGGATACTGCATTAGAATCTTTGAAGCATTTGCCGTATGAGGATATTGGATATGCCAACATTGATCAGCACAGAAATCTGCGTACCGGAGAAGCGGAGGTTATTTTCGGACAGGGAAAGACACCGGAGCAGATTGCAGGAATTGTCGGCCATATGATGCATGACAATGCAAGAATTCTTGTGACACGGGCATCGGAGGCTGCTTATGAAGCGGTAAAAGAAGTCGCACCGGAAGCGGTATATGAGAAACTTTCAAAAATCATTATGGTCGGAAACATGCCGGTGCCAAAGGAAGAAAAAGGAACCATTGCAGTTGTGACAGCAGGAACTTCTGATATCCCGGTAGCGGAGGAAGCTGCATTGACAGCCGAATTTTTCGGAGATAAAGTCGACAGAGTGTATGATGTCGGCGTGGCAGGCATCCATCGACTGTTTGGAAAAATTGACCGGATTCAGAGCGCGGATGTAATTATTGTAATTGCAGGTATGGAAGGCGCACTGGCCAGCGTTGTCGGTGGCCTGGTGGAAGTGCCGGTGATCGCAGTGCCGACCAGCGTGGGATACGGCGCAAGCTTTGGCGGTCTTGCCGCATTATTGTCCATGCTGAACAGTTGCGCAAATGGGATCGGTGTGGTAAATATTGATAATGGATATGGCGCAGCCTGTCTGGCAAATAAGATCATGAAGAGGTGAGAAGATGGCACAGGAGAAAGAGATTCATCCAGAAGAAAAACAGAACACAGAAACATCAGCGGATAAGGCGCACAGACTGGCTCACGAACTCGGGCTGGAACACGATCACTCTCATGATGGAAAAGAAGGACACGGACATCATCATCCAAATTCCAAAGCAGTATCAAACCGCCTGGCAAAGGCCATCGGGCATCTGGAGGCAGTAAAACGGATGGTGGACCGGGAAGAGGACTGTTCCGAAATCCTGACACAGCTTGCAGCAGTACGCTCGGCAATCAACAATGCAGGAAAAGTAATCCTGATGGATCATCTGAACCATTGCATTGTGGAGGCTGTGGAAGAGAATGATATGGAGAAAATCAAAGAATTTGGAGATGCCATACAGAAATTTGTAAAATAGACAGATTTAGATTTGCAGAGATGCGCAGAAGAAGTTTGAAATGGATACAAAAAGGAGCTCATTATGAAAAAAATATTATATCTGGAATGTAAAACCGGTGCAGCCGGTGATATGCTGATGGGGGCATTATACAGTCTGCTGACAGAAGAACAGAAAGCAGAATTTTTAGAAAAAATGAATCAGATCCGTGAGGAGGTTCATGTGATACCGCAGGAGGAATGCAAGCAGGGAATTGGCGGCATTCATATGAAAGTGGAGATCAATGGCGCGGAGGAAGGTGAGGAAGAGCATCACCACCATGAGGATGGACACGATCATACCGAAGAGGATCATAGCCATATCCATGAGGAACATCATGAACATACTCATGAAGGGGCACATATCCATACGCATGAGGAGGTTCACTGCCATGAGCACACGCATGGAGAACATATACATACGCATGAGCACACCCATGCACATGGACATCATTCCCACACAAGTGTTGCTGCTATTCTGGAGCAGATCTCAAAACTGGATTTCGGCGATCAGGTAAAAAAACATGCAGAGGGAATTTACCGTGAAATTGCGGCAGCGGAGAGTAAAGTTCATCGAACTGATATGGATCAGATCCATTTCCATGAAGTTGGTTCCGTGGATGCTCTGATTGACGTGGTTGGAAGCAGCCTTGCCATGGAAATGCTTGGTGTAGATGAGGTACAGGCTTCCCCGGTCTGCGTTGGAAACGGCACGGTTCGCTGTGCACACGGTGTTCTGCCGGTTCCGGCTCCGGCTACGGCAGAGATCATCAAAGGAATGCCGGTATACTGTAGCAGTTTTGACGGAGAATTACTGACACCGACAGGTGCAGCTATCCTGAAATATTTTGTAGAGACTTATACAAAAGAGATGCATATGGAAATCGAAGAGATCGGTTACGGATTCGGAACCAAAGATTTTGCACAGTTAAGCTGCGTGAGAGCATTTCTTGGCTATCAGAAATAATCATCTCAGTTTGAGTTGGAACTCCGACTTGAATTTCAGCCGTTTTGTGAATAATCAGGAATGCATATTTTTGAAGGCAGTAACATTGCGGTTACTCATAAAATGTTGTAAAATAATGTCATTCGGAATCATGTATATGATTAAAAAATACCCTGAGGGGAAGGGTTACAAATATTATTACGACATAAGAGAAAAGAGGATTTGCGATGGAACTTAAGATGGAACTTAGTCAGAAACAGGTTTTATCACAGCACATGGTTCAGTCCATGGAGATTCTTCAGATGAGTGCGCAGGAACTGGAAGGTTATATCGAGAAGCTGGCGCTGGAAAACCCGGTGATCGAGCTGGCGGATTCCAGTCAGTCAAAAGCAGATACACAGCAGGAGGATCTTCAGCGGAAACTGGACTGGCTGGAGTCTACAGACCTGCAGAATCGTGTGTATTATCAGCAGGAACGGAATGCGGAAAATATGGAAGCAAACTGGCATGACAGCAGACAGTCAGAGGAAAATCTGGAGGAATATCTGCATGCACAGATTTTGCTGGCAGATTATACCGAACTGGAGCGTGCAATCGTGGAATATCTGATCTGTTCGCTGGATTCCAGAGGCTATTTCGCAGGAGACCTGGCACAGGTAGCAGAACATTTTCAGGTGTCGGAAGAAGTTGTGGAAGAATTATTAAAGGATATTCAGGAACTGGATCCGGCGGGCGTGGGCGCCAGAAATTTGCAGGAGTGCTTGTTATTGCAGGTTCAGCGGAAAAAAGATTATTCTGACGTGACTGTAGCGGTCATTGAACATTATATGGAAGAAGTTGCAAAAAATCATTTGCCGAATATTGCAAAGAAACTGCAGGTTTCCCTGGAAGAAGTGCAGCAGGCCTGTGAAGAGATTCGCAGTCTGAATCCGAAGCCGGGAAGCTCTTTCAGCGACAGAGAACAGCTTCGTTATATCAGTCCGGATGCGGTTGTGGTAAAACTGGAAGACAATTTTGAAATTCTGATCAACGAGTATCAGTATCCGGGATTTTCTATCAGTACTTATTATCAGGAGATGATGCAGAGTACCACAGATGCAGAGGCGAAAAAATATCTGCAGGAGAAAGTGCAGCAGGCGCAGTGGGTGTCTAACTGTATTTCGCAGCGTTCCTCTACGCTGTCCAGAGTTATGCACCTGCTGGTGGAAAAACAGCATGAATTTTTCCTTGACGGTCCGGGACATAAGCGTCCGATGCGTCTGGCTGACCTGGCTGAGGAACTGGATCTGCATGAATCCACCATCAGCCGTGCCATGCGTGGAAAATATCTGCAGTGTTCCTGGGGCATTTTTCCGTTGAACTATTTCCTGACTTCCGTTGCGGTAAAGAGCAGCAACACTGACGGCGCAGAGGACAAGACACCGGAGCAGATGAAAGCGCTGATTCAGGAAATCGTGGATAGTGAAAATAAGAAAAAACCGTACAGTGATCAGGCTATCAGTGACCAGCTTTTGGCAAAGGGAATTAAGCTTTCACGTCGTACTGTAAACAAATACCGCACCGAGATGGGAATTCCGGACAAGAGTGGACGAAAAGAGTTTTAATGATTTTTTTGTGTTTGTGAAAGAGAGTGTTATATGACTTTAAAAGAATTTTTTGCTGAGTACCCAAAGATTGCCATTGCTTTTTCCGGAGGAACAGATTCCGCATACTTAGCTTATATGGCAAAAAAATATGCAAAAGAAACGACTGCGATTTATGTGTCCACCGCATTTCAGCCAGCTTTTGAAAAGGAAGACGCGATTCGTTTCTGCAAAGAATACGATATTCCACTGACGATTCTGGAGCGGGATGTGCTGAGCCAGGAAGCTGTTGTGCAGAATCCGGCAAATCGTTGCTATTATTGCAAAAAAGTGATTTTCTCGGAGATTCAGAAAAAAGCGCTGGAACTTGGATTTACCTGTCTGGCGGATGGAACAAATGCTTCTGATGATGCAGATGACAGACCGGGTATGAAAGCCCTGCAGGAGATGAAGGTATTATCTCCGCTTCGCATTTGCGGAATCACAAAGCCGGCACTGCGGGATGTATCGGAGCAGCTGGGATTGTTTACCGCGCGGAAACCGGCCTATGCCTGTCTGGCCACCCGGATCCCGACAGGAACACGGATCACTGCAGAGCAGTTACAGAAAGTAGAACAGGCAGAAAGCGCATTGATGGATATGGGATTTTCTGATTTCAGAGTCCGTCACCCGGAAGGATATGCAAAGCTTCAGGTAAAACCGGAGCAGCTGCCATTGGTTCTGGAAAAAAGAGAAGAGATTCTGGCAGTTTTAGAGCCGCTTTTCGGAATCGTCTGTCTGGATCTGAAGACGAGATAACTACATTTCGTATAATTGTGAGGCATATTTTTCTGAGAAACTCTCATGCAGAGATTTGAAAAATGAAAATGTATAAAGTGGCGTAAACCTGCATAAACACTGGACTTGACCAATGGTCGAGTCCTTTTTTTGACCGAAAATGTTGACGGAGGTTTGGATTGCTGTTATAACTGGGAGCACAGACAGCGCTGTAGAAATTGAAAGGAGCAAAATCTGAAATGGAAAAAAGAGAAAATTTCGGAAGATATATAAAAGAAAAACGAAAAGCAGCCGGACTTTCACAGAAAGAGCTGGCGCAGCAGTTATTTGTATCGGAATCAGCCGTCAGCAAGTGGGAGAGAGGTTTATCCTATCCAGATATGACACTGGTCACCAGTTTGTGCGAGATCTTACATGTGTCAGAACACGAACTTCTGACCGCCAGTGATGACATGCATCAGCGGGAGATCGAGGAACAGTCCCGTGGGTATCTGCGAATCTTAAAAGGATATACATGGGTTACTTACATCTGCTATCTTGCGGTTTTGGTTCCATGCTTTATCGGAAACTTTGTGACAGAGCATCGCCTGTCCTGGTCCTTTATTGTGGTTGGTGGACTTGCCATGGTATTTTCCTTTATCAATGTGCCGGTAATGACCAAAACAAGACGCGCAGAAAAATGCTTCTGGTGTTTTTATGGATCACTCATTTACATGCTTTGCGTTTGCCGGATCGTATTAGGTGGTAACTGGCTGATTATGTCTCTGCTTGGTGTCAGCTTTGGTCTGCTCAGCGTATTTTTGCCGATCATTTTATGCAGCTGGCATTATGACTGGCCGATTTTGCGTCACAAAGGACTGATCTGTCTGGCAGTTGATACGGTATTAAGCTATTTGATGGTATTTTTCGGCTGCCTGTTCTATATGAAAGGCGTGACAGGAGCTATCATTGTTCAGAATCTTTGGGTATTGACAATTTTTGCGATACTTGCATGGGCAATATTTATCGTATTCCGATACATCCGATGCAGTCGGCTGATGAAAATCAGTATCACAGTTGCGCTTTGCGGTGTATGGACGTTTTTTGCGAACACAATGGTCAGCGTTGCTTATGGCAGCAGTGTTGTCAGACCAAGTGTAAACTTTCATAACTGGATAGATTTCGGCGGACAAAACATCGGACTGGTGATTCTGATCGTCGGTGCGGTGATGGTCGCAGTGAGCATGATTCGGGATATGAGAAAATAAAATGGATGAAAATAAGGTATGTCTATCCGCGTTAAAGTTGTGGGATGGATGTACCTTATTTTGTTGTGTATATAACAATTGGTTACTTATAGTATTGGTAACGTGTGCCAATTCCTTTTTGAAATATCTTCAAAGAGTATTTCAATCCAAATGAACACTATTGACGAATATATCGTTATAACGATATAATAATCATAAAAAATAAATGTTAATTACTATAGTTTTTTTGCAGAAAAAAGGAGTGCGTGTATGGGCGAAAAACTTACGATTTATCATGGATCACAAAAATTAATACAGCAGCCTGTTTATGGGGCAGGAAATGTGCGGAATGATTATGGTCTGGGTTTTTACTGCACAGAAAATCTGGATCTTGCAAAAGAATGGGCATGCACAGAAGATAACGGTGGATATGCTAATTGTTATCAATTAGATCTTAGCGGACTTACCATACTGAATCTGTCAGATCACAGTTATCATATTTTGAACTGGCTATCATTGTTGTTGCAAAATCGTGTTTTTAAAATATCGAATGATCTGGCAGCCGAAGGAAAAGAATACATCTTAGACACTTTTTTGCCGAAATATGAAGACAAAGATATTATCATTGGTTATCGGGCGGATGACTCTTATTTTTCATTTGCCAATGCTTTTTTGAACAACACATTGTCGCTTGCTCAGTTGGAAAAGGCAATGTATCTTGGAAAACTAGGGGAACAGATTGTGTTAAAAAGTAAAAAGGCATTTGAACAGCTTGTTTTTCAGGAAGCTATTCATGCGGAAAAAGAAACTTATTATCCGAAAAAAATGAACCGCGATCAGGGCGCAAGGGAGGCGTTTCGTTCAGAACGGAGCAAAAAGAGAGCAGCAGATGCGATTTATCTGATCGATATTTTACGAGAGGAGTGGCAAAACGATGATGCACGCTTATCCAGAAACTTATCTGAATGATGCAATGGATAACCTGGGGAATATGTTTGATTACGCAATTGTGGATCTTCATTATGATACGGAACGTTTTTATGAGCAGTTTCTGACTTCTGGAGTTGCAAAACAGTTTGAACAGGGAAATCCAAAATACGTGGCAGGATTGTCGGGTCCGGAACTTGCAATCGAAGTAATCTATCGCACGGAAGATTACAGGCCGACACAGATGCCTTCCGAAGAAATTGATAAATCGCCGGAATACTGGGCGGGATGGAGCCTTGCTTATTATCAGTGGTATCGGGCACATCGTTTTTCCTATTTGCAGCAGTATGGATTGACGATTCAACGCATTTTGTCTATGTATCCGACTCTGCACGAAGCAGACTTGTCAAAATTTGTTTCGGTAGCAGACGAGATTATCGCAAAAGAAAAATCAATTCAGATCAGCAGCTTGCAGAGAATGAGAAAAAATTGTGGTATGACGCAGAAAGAACTTGCCGAACAATCAGGAACATCTTTGCGTATGGTGCAATTGTATGAGCAGAGGCAGCAGGATATCCGAAAAGCGGAAGCGCAGACACTTGTGAATCTGTCAAAAGTGTTGGGATGTGAAGTGGAAGATCTGTTTGATTAAAAAAATAAAAGGGAATGCAGAACGAAAGTCGTTTTTGCATTCCCTTTTTCAACGGAGAAGGAGGGATTTGAACCCTCGCGCCGTGTTACCGGCCTACTGGTGTTCGAAGCCAGACTCTTCAGCCACTTGAGTACTTCTCCAAATCTTGTAAAGACTTAATTAGTATAAACATTTTTCGGAGGTTCGTCAATCCCTGAAAAGGGATGGTAAAAGACAGCTTTCTCAGTTCACCCGCGCCATTCGCAAAACGTCCCTGCGGGACTTCTCCACAGCTGCGCTGTTAATTTTGCTCATAAAATGGCGCTCCCTTCATCATTATGTATCCAGATATCTCTTCATGCAAGCATGATCGTTATCTGGATACATATGATGAGTGAACTGTGACGTGAAATTTATCAGCAGTCTTGTAATCCCCCGGTTAATTTGATAAAATTCAGAACATACGATGTGTTTTTTTCACAGATTGTTTTATAATAGATGATATCGGTTCAGAACAGGGTAACTTCCTAAAATGTAACAAGATACCTGCCTGAAAAATGAAATGATAAAAAGTATAAGTATAAAAACAGGGTAATCTGATAGTCTGTGAACCAAGAGAGGAGCGGAAACAATGAAAAGAATCGGAATGCTGACAAGTGGCGGAGACTGCCAGGCTTTAAATGCCGCAATGCGCGGAGTAGTAAAAGGATTAAACACCAATCTGGATGAACTGGAGATTTACGGTTTTTATGATGGATACAAAGGACTGATTTATGGAAATTATCGTCTGCTGACATCCAAAGATTTTTCCGGAATCCTGACAAAAGGTGGAACCATTCTTGGAACCTCCCGTCAGCCGTTCAAATATATGCGTGTGCCGGATGAAAACGGATTAGATAAAGTGGAAGCAATGAAACATACCTACCACAAACTGAACCTTGACTGCCTGGTAATTCTTGGCGGTAACGGTACACAGAAGACCGCAAACCTGCTTCGCGAGGAAGGTTTGAACATTATTCATCTGCCAAAAACCATCGACAACGATATTTACGGTACGGATATTACCTTTGGTTTTGAAAGTGCGTTAAACATTGCAACAGATGTTATCGATTGCATTCATACCACAGCAGCATCCCACAACCGTGTATTTATTGTGGAGATCATGGGACACAAAGTTGGCTGGCTTCCGCTTCATGCCGGCGTGGCGGGTGGTGCCGATATCATTCTGATTCCGGAAATTCCGTACGATATTGATAAAGTCGTAGAGGCTATCAACAAACGAAGCAAAGACGGAAAAGGATTCACGATTCTGGCCGTCGCTGAAGGCGCAATTTCCAAGGAAGATGCACAGCTTTCCAAGAAAGAGCTGAAAGCAAAGAAAAAAGAGACCAAATATCCGTCAGTTTCCTATGAAGTGGCAGCACAGATTCAGGAACGTACCGGAAATGAAGTGCGTGTTACCGTTCCGGGACATATGCAGCGTGGCGGAAGTCCGTGTGCTTACGACCGTGTTCTGTGTACACAGCTTGGCGCGCATGCAGCAAAATTGATTCTGGATGGGGATTATGGCTATATGGTAGGAATGATCAATGGTCAGACCAAGAAAGTACCTCTGGGCGAGGTTGCCGGCAAGCTGAAAATGGTTCAGCCGGATTGCCAGCTGATCAAAGAAGCAAAATTGGTGGGAATCTGCTTCGGAGATTAATTTAAGTTAGAAAGGAGCCGCTATGTCTTATACGGCTTTATATCGAAAATACCGTCCTTCCGAATTTGAGGATGTAAAAGGACAGGAGCATATTGTTACAACATTAAAAAATCAGATCAAAGCAGACCGTATCGGACATGCCTATCTGTTTTGCGGCACTCGTGGAACCGGAAAAACCACGGTAGCAAAAATTTTTGCAAAAGCCGTAAACTGTGAACATCCGGTGGACGGAAGCCCCTGTGGGGAGTGCGCTTCCTGCAAGGCGATCGCAGCAGGCTCATCCATGAACGTGATCGAGATCGATGCGGCTTCCAACAACGGTGTGGAAAACATTCGTCAGATCCGGGAAGAAGTTTCCTATTCACCGACACAGGGAAAGTATAAAGTATATATTATCGATGAGGTTCACATGCTTTCCATCGGAGCTTTTAATGCCCTGCTGAAAACACTGGAAGAACCGCCATCTTACGTCATCTTTATACTGGCGACCACAGAATCACACAAGATTCCGATTACGATTTTGTCCCGCTGTCAGAAATACGACTTTCGCAGAATTTCCATTGAGACGATTTCAGACCGTCTGATGGATCTGCTGCAGCAGGAAGGCGTGGAAGCGGAGGAAAAAGCCGTCCGCTACGTGGCAAAAGCCGGAGACGGTTCCATGCGAGATGCCTTAAGTCTGCTGGATCAGTGTATCGCTTTTTACCTGGGTGAACCGCTGACCTACGACCATGTACTGGAAGTGCTTGGCGCGGTGGATACCGAAGTATTCAGCCGTCTGCTTCGTTCCATTCTGGCAAATAACGTAGTGCAGGCCATTGAACTACTGGAAGAACTGATTGTGCAGGGACGTGAACTGGGGCAGTTTGTGACAGATTTTGTATGGTATCTGAGGAATCTTCTGCTGGTCAAAAGTTCCGATCAGATGGAAGATGTGCTGGATATGTCCAGTGAAAATCTGGCATTATTAAAAGAAGAAGCGGACATGATCGAGGGTGACGTGATCATGCGCTACATTCGTATTTTTTCTGATCTGTCCGGCCAGCTCAAATATGCACCGCAAAAACGAGTGATGATCGAGATTGCACTGATCAAACTTTGCCGTCCGGCGATGGAAACTACGCAGGATGCGCTGACAGACCGTGTGGCACAGCTTGAGAAAAAAGTAGAAGAAGGTGTAACCGTTGTGGCAACGGCACCGGCGGCGCAGGCTGTTTCGGGCAGTACACAAACTGCACCGCAGAACCCAAAAGAACCGGCGCAGATGCCAAAAGCAATCCCGGATGATATCCGCCAGGTGGTAAAAAACTGGAGCTCTATTGTACGTGAACTTCCGGGGGTTACCGCTACTTATTTAAGGGGCGCGCATTTGAGTCTTGGCGGAGAAAATAAATTAATGCTGGTGTTTGACGACGATTTGGCATATACTTATGTGTCGGAGGAGCGTCGCAGGACAGAAATCACCGAACGGATCTCAAACCGGATCGGCAAAGAAATCGAAGTGGTGATGCAGTCTAATGATTCGGGACGCCCATTCGAAGAGAATTATATCGATCTGGAACAGATCGTCCACATGGATATTGAAGTGGAAGATGAATAACTGCAGGAAAATACGGAATGAACCCTGAAAGAAACAAACAGGGAATAAAATTACGTGTAAATGCGAGTAGAATTTGAAATAGCAGGAGGATGCAACATGGCAAAAAGAGGTGGATTTCCGGGAGGAATGCCGGGAAACATGAATAATCTGATGAAACAGGCACAGAAAATGCAGCGTCAGATGGAAGAAGCAACCAAAGAGCTGGAAGAGAAAGAAGTATCTGCCAGCGCAGGTGGCGGAGCAGTAGAAGTAACTGTATCCGGTAAAAAAGAAGTTGTAAAAGTAAAATTAGCAGAAGAAGTAGTAGATCCGGATGATATCGAAATGCTGGAAGATCTGATCGTAGCTGCTACAAACGAAGCACTGCGCAAAATGGATGAAATCTCACAGCAGTCCATGTCCAAAATTACAGGCGGCATGGGAATGGGCGGAGGATTTCCGTTCTAATGGATTACTACAGCAAGCAGATCAGTAAATTGATTGAAGAACTGTCTTCTCTGCCGGGCATCGGCAGCAAGTCAGCGCAGCGTCTGGCCTTTCATATTCTGAATATGCCGACAGAGCGGGTAGAACGACTGGCAGATACCATTCTGGATGCCAGAAAAAATATTCGCTACTGCAAGACCTGTTACACACTGACAGATGCGGAAGAATGTCCAATCTGTCGAAACAGCGGACGTGACCATACCACGATCATGGTGGTGGAGACCACCCGTGACCTGGCAGCATATGAAAAGACAGGACAGTATGATGGCGTATATCATGTGTTACACGGTGCGATTTCCCCAATGCTTGGAATCGGACCGGAGGATATCCGTCTGAAAGAACTGATGCAGCGTCTGCAGGGCGATGTCAAAGAAGTGATCATTGCCACGAACTCCAGTCTGGAGGGAGAGACGACTGCCATGTATATCAGCAAACTGATCAAACCGACCGGAATCAAGGTATCGCGAATTGCCAGCGGTGTACCGGTGGGCGGTGATCTGGAATATATTGATGAGGTTACACTACTGCGAGCTCTGGAAGGAAGAGTCGAATTATAGTAGTAAGAAAGGGAGCACATTATGACAAAGTTAGAACTTGAAAAAATTGCTGTAGAAGTGCGCAAAGGAATTATCACCGGCGTACACAGCGCAAAATCCGGTCATCCGGGTGGATCTTTATCCGCAGCAGAGATTTTTACTTATCTGTATTTTGTAGAGATGAATGTTGATCCGAAAAATCCGAAAGATCCGAACAGAGACAGATTCGTTCTTTCCAAAGGACACGTTGCACCGGGTCTGTATGCAACACTTGCACAGAAAGGATATTTTCCGGTAGAAGAGCTGGAAGGACTGCGTCACATCGGCTCCATGCTTCAGGGACATCCGGATATGAAACACATTCCGGGTATTGATATGTCCAGCGGTTCCTTAGGACAGGGATTCTCCGCAGCAGTTGGTATGGCATTGGCTGCAAAAATGGATGGCAAAGATTACCGCGTATATTCACTGGCTGGAGATGGTGAGATCCAGGAGGGACAGATCTGGGAGGCTGCTATGTTTGCCGGAGCACGCAAACTGGACAACCTTGTATTATTCGTAGACAACAACGGTCTTCAGATCGATGGAAATATCGCAGACGTATGCTCACCGTACCCGATCGATAAAAAGTTTGAGGCATTCAATTTCCATGTAATCAATATCAACGGAAATGATTTTGACGAGATTGCAGCAGCATTAAAAGAGGCTCGTGAGACAAAAGGTCAGCCGACAGCAATTATCGCAAAAACAATCAAGGGTAAAGGTGTATCTTACATGGAGAACCAGGCCGGATGGCATGGAAAAGCTCCAAACGATGAAGAATTTGCCATTGCTATGGAAGAATTAAAGAAAGCAGGTGAAGCATTATGTCAGAAGTAAAGAAAATCGCAACAAGAGACAGTTACGGAAATACATTAGTAGAACTTGGAAAAGAGCATGAGAATCTGGTAGTTCTGGATGCTGACCTTGCTGGCGCAACAAAGACAGCTGTTTTCAAAAAAGCATTCCCGGAACGTCATATCGACTGTGGTATTGCAGAGGCTAATATGGCAGGCATCGCAGCAGGTCTTGCAACCTGCGGAAAAGTTCCGTTTATGAGTTCTTTTGCTATGTTTGCAGCAGGACGTGCATTTGAACAGGTTCGTAACTCTATCGGATATCCG
>Ga0129310_1001070_pt1 | contig 26315 bp, 28 predicted proteins | sample Go1ome_2_FD_94433 | JGI IMG/M metagenome (GOLD analysis project Ga0129310, IMG submission 94433) | Western lowland gorrila individual fecal microbial communities from Wisconsin, USA - Go1022A metagenome | ecosystem: Host-associated > Mammals > Digestive system > Large intestine > Fecal | place... | reverse complement strand
ATCAGACATCCCTTCTCATCTCTGAGTTCCTGGATGACTTTCAGCAATTGTTCTTTCTGCTCTTCTGTACCATAGAATGGTACTGTTTTCTTATTTGAAGCCAAAAGAATCCCTCCTTCTTTTCATACCTAAATAGTAATAATGGCAGGCCAATTGTCCTGCTAAAAAAACACATATTTGCTTTCTTATGACAGCATACCATTATTTTTCATAATAATCAACCTATTTTTTGCATTGAGTTTAGTAAGTTTTTAACAACGTTTGTTAATTTTTTGTTTTTATATACATACACGCCGTCATTCTCGCTAATTTTATACAGATATATTTTACCACCATTTGTTGAAATCGTACAGTATCTATGTTATACTATTTAGGAATAATATTCTATCGGCAATGCATTACCACATTATCGTGCTGCATTGTCTGTAGCGACAGGAGGAATTGTCATGCTTGTAAAAGAGATCATCCCACTGCTGGATGCCGAGCTGATCTACGGTTCAGATGATATTGATATCCGCGAAATTCATTCGGGATGCGGTTCTGATATGATGAGCGATGTTTTAGCCTTTGTAAAAGACCAGCCTGTACTTCTTACCGGTCTTTGTAACCCTCAGGTGATTCGTACCGCTGAAATGATGGACATCATGTGTCTTGTTTTTGTCCGTGGCAAACGCCCTGATGAGAAGATGATTGAACTGGCCCGTGAGCGGAACATCTGTCTCCTTGCCACACCGCACACTATGTTTACAGCCTGTGGCCTGCTCTATAAGGCCGGACTGGTCGGAGGTGCATAAGGTGGAAGATACGATAAAGTTAGAATATATTGTCTCTGCGGAAGATTTTACCCGCGCCGGTGAAGCCAGCAGCGACTTAAAGAATATACTGAAACAGATGGGGGTATCCCCGGACACTGTCCGAAAGGTTTCCATCGCCATGTATGAAGGTGAGATCAACATGGTCATCCATGCCAACGGCGGCGTGATTACAGTTTTCGTCACACCAAAAGAGGTTACGATGATCCTGAAGGATTCCGGTCCCGGTATTCCCGACATTGACAAAGCGATGCAGGCCGGCTATTCTACAGCCCCTGACAACATCCGATCCCTCGGCTTTGGTGCCGGTATGGGATTACCTAATATGAAGAAATATTCCGATGACATGAAGATAGAGACAGAACTCGGTGTCGGCACCACTGTCACTATGACTGTTCGGATCTGCTAATTTGTAACTGAAAGGAAGGTGATAGAATGAACACATTAAATACAAAGTTCTTTCATTCTGTATACCTTGACGAAAGCCTCTGCAAGGGCTGCATCAACTGTATCAAGCGCTGTCCGACCCAGGCAATCCGCGTTCGAAACGGTAAGGCCAGAATCACCAGTCAGTTCTGCATTGACTGCGGTGAATGTGTACGTACCTGCAGTCATCATGCCAAGAAAATCCATATAGACTCACTGGATATTCTCAACGATTACACTTACACTGTGGCACTTCCTGCGCCTTCCATGTATGCCCAGTTCAATAATCTGGATGATGTGAATATCCTGCTGACGGCGCTTATTTACCTCGGATTTGATGATGTCTTTGAAGTCGGTGCTGCCGCAGAGCTCGTCTCCGAGGCCTCCAGGAAATATGTCGATACGCATCAGGAACAATGGCCATTTATCAGCACGGCCTGTCCATCTGTTGTCCGCCTGATCCGTGTCCGTTTTCCAAATCTGATTGATCACCTGCTGCCGATCCTGCCTCCAGTAGAAGTTGCTGCCCAGCTGGCCCGCAAGCGTGCGATGGCCAAGACAGGGCTTCCCGCTGACAAAATCGGCATTATTTTTATTTCTCCTTGTCCTTCCAAGGTCACGTATGTGAAGTCTCCGCTTGGCACTGACCACAGTGCTGTAGATGGTGTTCTGGCTGTCAAGGATGTCTATCCGCTTTTGCTGCCACATATGAAGATCGCCGAGCAGCGTCCGATGGATCTGGCCATTTCAGGCAGAATCGGTATCGGCTGGGGATGCAGCGGCGGAGAAGCCGGTGGTATGATCACCGACAGCTATCTTGCGGCTGACGGTATTGAGAATGTCATCCGTGTTCTCGAAGACCTGGAAGATGAGAAGTTCGCCAGGCTCCAGTTTATCGAACTTAACGCCTGCAGCGGCGGCTGTGTCGGCGGTGTCCTCAATGTTGAGAACCCTTATGTGGCCAAAGCCAAGATCAAACGACTGAACAAGTATCTTCCGGTCGCAAGAACCCACAGTGAAGATATTCCGCTGAAAATTGAACTGAACTGGAATAAAGCGGTTGAATACGAGCCTGTTTTCCAGATTGGCGAAACGGTGCTTGAGAGCATCAACAAGATGAAACAAATCGACAGTCTGTGCAACGAATTCCCAGGGTTGGACTGCGGCTCATGCGGTGCACCATCATGTCGTGCCCTCGCTGAAGATATCGCCCGCGGCAAAGCCGAGAAGAACGACTGTGTTTACATTTTGCGTAACCATATTCACCTTCTCTCTGAAACCTATTCCCGCTTCTCCCATGAAGCCATTGTAGATGGCGAGGATCCAAACGCCTGCATCCATATGCTGATGAACTACATGGACAAGCTGACGGAAGAAATTGCGCTGCTTGACTCACATAATCTGATCAATACAGATTCTGACTCAGAGGAGGGAAAGCATTATGACGATTAAAGAACTGATTGAAAGCCATGTATTTGAAACAATCACCATCGGAGATGATACCGAAAGGACCATCTCCGGTCTTTTCTGCTGCGACCTTCTGAGCATTGCCATGAGCAAGGCGCCCGCTGACAGCGTCTGGGTGACCGTAATGGGGAATATCAACACACTGGCCGTTGCCGCTCTGTGTGATGTCGGCTGTATCATTCTCGCCGAAGGCGTTTCACTCGATGAAGCCGCCCAGACCAAGGCCGTTCAGCAGCATATCTCAGTACTTCGCACAGAGCAGCCGATTTTTGATGCTGCACTGAGCGTTTACGAGAAGCTCCATGCCTGAGTTAAATTACGACCTGCATATCCATTCCTGCCTTTCCCCATGCGGGGATGATGATATGACCCCAGCCAACATCGTCGGCATGGCTATGATCAAGGGATTAGACCTGATTGCCGTAACAGACCACAACTCATGCAAAAACTGTCCGGCTGTCCTCACCATGGCTGATGCCTATGGCCTGACGGCACTTCCCGGAATGGAACTAACGACTTCAGAAGAAGTACATGTGGTCTGCCTGTTTGCGGATTTAAAAGATGCACTGGCCTTTGACGAATATGTTTACAGCCGCCTGATGCCCATCCCGAACAACGAGAAGATTTTCGGCAAACAACAGCTTTACAATGCCGACGATGAAGTCATCGGCACGATACCGAATCTGCTGATCAACGCCACCGATATTTCCTTTGATGATGTTTTCGATCTGATGAAGGACTATCACGGCATCATGATTCCGGCCCACATCGACAAGACCGCCAACAGCCTGCTGGCCAACCTCGGTTTTATTCCGCCGGACAGCCGGTTTACCTGCGTTGAAATCAAAGATATGACGCACTATCACGCATTAAAAAAGCAGCACCCCTATCTGGAGCACTGCCGTATTATCAGCGATTCCGATGCCCATTATCTTGAGCATATCAACGAACCACATTATACTTTGTCTGTCAAAAGCCGAAATCCAAAGGATATCCTTTCAGCCTTGACAACAGCTGTATAGAAACGGGACTGACCATACTCATCACCATATTAAACTTCGTATCTCCGCCGCCCTGAATAATCCCGGCACTAATCGGCATCTGATAGGACATCCCCACCATAACAAAACTCATAATCACAATCAGATGATCTGCCAGCCGCAGTGCTTCTCCGGATAACTGATACATAGAAAAATCCCTGAACGCTATTACCACGTTTAGGGACTTTTCATTATTAATTATACATAATAAAATAATAGGGAGCTAATTTGTTATCCATAAAAAGCTTTATTTGTTATATAACATTTTAATCAGATATTCATTCAAACCGCCGTTGATTTCAGCGATTTCTTCTTCTGTGTAAGACATAAAACCGGTCTTCCTGCCATTAATTGTCTCGGCTCTGAATCCCATCTTGCCTTCTTCAATCATTTCTTTCAGAAGTGGAGATGGCGCGTGGCTGTCTTCCAGATCTTTTAATACATAATCATGAATATTGTAAGTCAGCTGCGTACCAACCATATCAGAGTTTACAAGCGGTGGTAAGTATGGCAGCCTTAACCCAAAGCTGTACTTGCAGGCATCATCCACCGTTTTGGCATCTGCGATGCCTCTCTCAACAATTGAAATAGCCTCACGCCATAACGCATGCTGCATTCTGTTGGCAATAAATCCAGGCACATCCTTCTTGCAGAGAACAGGTTTCTTACCTGCTCTTGTCAAAATATCCATCACAGTTTCAGCCACTTCATCCGATGTGGCCTCTGTCTTGACAACTTCTACAAGCGGAATCAAAAAACCCGGATTCCAGAAATGTGTACCAACAAGTCTCTCTTTGTGCTGACATTTTGCAGAAATTTCTGTCGGGCTCATCACAGATGTATTGGTACAAAAGATTGTATCTTCTGATACAATACCTTCCAGCTGTGCAAATAAATCCTGCTTCAACTGCATATCTTCAAGCACACATTCCACAACAAGATCTGCTGTTTTAACGCCTTCGCTCTCAATATCCTGTGTAAAACTTACTTTACTGACGACCTGATCAACATCCTCCGGTGTCACAATTTCCTTTTCAACCAGCAGCTTCATATTGTTGCGGATTTTTGCTTCAATATCTACAGGAAATTTATCATAGACAACGATTGTAACATCATCAAGTCCTGCGAAAACCTGAGCAATGGCACTTCCCATCATGCCGCCGCCACAGATTAAAATATTCTTAACTTCTTTCATGATATTTTCTCCTATTTCTCATTCGACTTCTAAGTAATCTGCATCATCAGGCTGACGCGCACCGTCTTTCTCATATATGCCCATGACATCACATTTTGGACAATGGCCAAACTTCTCACCGAATTCCGGGATCAGATCAACCGCATATTCAAATTTCAGCCCGCATTTCGGGCAATGATAATACATAAACATTGGACCCCAGGTCATTTCACACCTCCTGCGAATCTCCTGATTATTATTTTGTTAAGCCAAGAATTTCACGGGCTTCAGCTGGTGTAGCCACTTCGTTGCCATATTCTCTGATTACACGGGCAGCTCTCTCAACAAACTGTGCATTGCTTTCAGCAAGAACACCCTTTGAATACATAACGTTGTCTTCCATGCCGACACGGATATGTCCGCCTAAAGCAACGGCTGCATACATCGTTTCCATTGCAGAATGTCCAACACCGAATGTGGACCATGTAGAACCTGGACAAAGCTGCTCCATTGTCTCTTTCATAAATACAAGATTCTTAACAGAACCTGGAATACCATTTGCACAGCCCATGCAGAACTGGAAATGTAATGGTGCTTTCAGAACACCTTTCTTCAAATAGTAAGCTGCATTTGCGATCATGCCAGGATCGAATGCTTCGATTTCAGGTTTGATATTCAGTTCCTGGAAAAGCTTGCCGCATCTTTCCAGAAAAGCCGGACTGTTGATGAAAAGACTTGAATTTAACCAGTTCATAGAACCACAGTCATAGGAAGCCATTTCAGGTTTCAGAATCTGAACATGTTCAAGACGTGTATCGTCTGTTGCATAGATATCTCCGGATGTTGTCAGGTTCAGGATGATATCACAATCCGGATATCTTTCGTGAATCAGATTCACTGTTTCAATGAATTTATTCTTGTCCATTGTACCGTTACCATTGTCATCTCTCATATGCAGGTGGGCAATTGCTGCACCTGCCTTCCAACATGCATACACATCATCTGCAATTTCTGATGGTGTCATTGGTACATTTGGGTTATTCTCTTTCTTCGGCCATGCGCCTGTAACTGCTGCTGTGATAATTGTTTTCTTTGCCATTACGATCTCTCCTTAAATAATTTATGATATATTTTTTATATTTTATATATAATTGACACTTAATTATATAAGCAACTTCTGTGCCAAGTTCAAATTTCAGACGCAAACGCTCGTTTTTCACATGAATTTAAACCCTATTCGGTGCATATACATAAAAACCGCTCAGATTTGGTTTGTTTCTTCACCAGTTAACGGTTTATTTTTTCACCGCTTTACCTTTGATTTGTACTTTTTAAGCGCGTTTTTTATTTTATACAACGCATTTCCCCAATTAATTTGTTTATCAGCCTCTTTTTCATTTAATTTCAGGCAAAAATGGTGATAAAACGCACCATTCTATTATTTTGTCAGCTTTCTGACCCACCGATAGCTTCTGAAACGAATAAATGTTGGAATACCTTTAAAAATCTGATCTGACTGAATTGCAATCACAACCGCTTCTACCGGCCATTTCCACCAGAAAGCTGCCACAAATGATAACGGCATCACAATTGCCCATGTACTGACCATATTCATGGTCATTGTGAACTTTGTATCTCCGGCACCTTGAATAATGCCAAAGCTTACCGGCATCTGATAAGACATCCCAACCATCACAAAGCTCATCACAATAATCAGATGATCAGCCAGTATTCTTGCATCCGGCGTGAGTTGATACATAGACAATAGCGGCGTTCTCAAAACAAATAAAACTGCGCCGAGTATCACTCCGATCACGACATCAATAACTGCCAATGTTCTCGCATCGCTTCGGATTCTTCTCATATCACCGCGCCCGATGGCATTGCCAATCATAACCGCAGATGTGGATGACATTGCAATAACGACTACCTTCAGATACTGATAAAAGGTTGTGGCCACAGAATTGGCTGCAATGGCATTCCCGGAAAGATGTCCGAGAATAGCGGTCTGCATCGGGACAGAAATGCCCCAGAGTACCTGTGAAAGAACAATCGGCATCGCAACTTTCATATAATCTTTACCTAATTTCCAATCAATTCTCAAAATCTCTGCACTGAACAAATGCAGCTTTTTGTCGAAAAAGGCAATATAAATCACGACAATTCCCAATTCAAAAATTCTCGCGATAAATGTTCCTATAGCCGCGCCCACAACTCCCATCTCCGGGAAACCAAAGCGGCCGTAAATCAACGTATAATTAATTACAACGTTAACAGCTAATGACACCAGCGATATATAAAAAGAAATATTGACCGTCTCAACACTCCGCAAAGCTGCCATCAGAACATTGGTTATGATGTAGAATACGAATGTCCATTTTAGAAGCTTCAGGTACCGCACCCCTTCATTTAATATTTCAGGTGTGTCTGTAAATAATCGCAACAGCTGCTCCGGCATCATCACACAGATAGTCAATATAACCAGTCCGCAAAACAATCCTGCCAATAATGCGATTCCTGTTAATCGCCTGATTGGTTCTATTCTTTTCTCGCCCCAATACTGTGAGGCCAGTACAACCAGTGCATTGCCAATTGACAAAGCAAACTGCTGTACCATGAAAAAAATCTGATTCACAGTTGCCGCACCTGATAAGGCATTCTGATTATAGTTGCCAAGCATCATATTGTCCGCCATATTAATGCTATAGGCGACCAGATTCTGAAGTGCCAATACAAGCATCATACGAAATAAAGTTGTATAAAATCCCTTCTCTTTTGTAAAAAATGTTTCTCTTCTATTTTGCTCCATCTTCCGTCCTAACTCCTTTTTACATATGACTGCATCCCCCGCCGCCACACATAACCTCTCTTTTATGAAAAGTCAAAAAACTATCATATCGATGCAAGCACCTATATGATAGTTCTAAAATGACATGTTCTTTTTTATTATTTTAACTCAGCTTTATGATCCTTATTGTATTTGTATTCATCAACAAATGTGACACAGACAGATACGATGACAGCACCTACAGCGAAAATAATATACGCAACACTCAGATTACCGATTACATTTGTAACAATACCGTTGACAACAAAGCACCATGCCGTTACAAAACCCTGAATCGGGAATACAACGGAATTCACTTTATCAAATCCCTGACGCCCGAAAATAGAGGTTGGCAGAGATGTTGTAAAGTTTGCAGAACCACCGATACCCATACCGATCATAAGAATTGACAGATAGAACAACAGCCCAACCTGACCTTTGGCCAGTACATTGATGACAAGTGCTGCTGCATACCAGATACCAAAGAACTGCATTGTTTTCTTTGTACCGATTTTCTGGTCAATCACACCAATAATCCATGAACCGAATACACCAATCAGCGCTACGATTGTCATCAGTGTCAGCGCTGCGCCCTGTGTCATGCCAAAATCACGAATATTACGTGTTACAAGCTGCTGCATAACGCCTACGGAGCAGATCTGAAACAAACCGGTAAAGATTGCCGCAAACCATGTTTCTTTTGTTTTAAGAAGCTTGATAGTTGTCCAGTCAGAATCATCCTCTGCTGTATCATACTCAGATGCATATACCTCGTCAGATACATTATCAGGGTTGATACCTCTTTCCTGTGGTGTATTTCTCATGAAAATAAAGCCAACAATACCAAGGATAATAGCTGCAACGCCAGGAAGCCAGGACGCTTTGTTCATGGAACCCATTGTTGCAATCAGGCCTGTCATAATTGCTACATAGAATGCAGATGCAAAATTATGACCCATTGTTGTATAGCCCATAACAATACCCTTTTTCTTCGGGAACCAATTTGCAACCAGTGTACCACCTGCCACATAACCGGCAGACATCATACCTGTTGCACAGAGTGTCATGCATACCGTGTAAAACATAACACTTGTTGCATTACCGCAGCCAATGTATGTCACACCGGAAATAATCAGACAAATAGCAGATGTTAATCTCGGTCCGATTTTTTTGTTAATCTGGCCCGCAATAATGAACCCGATTACCGCAATCATACCGGCATAGCCATTCATTGTAATAATTGTACCCGGTTCAACACCACAGTTTGCTGCTGCTGCCGGGGCAAGAACATTTGTACCATCGTTGATCATACCTACATAGAGGAAGAACATTAACAGACAATAAAGAATCGTTCCCCAGCCAATACCAAAATTATTCATAGACTGTTTTTCTTTTGCCATAATACGAATTTAACCTCTCTAACAACACATAATATTTTTAAAAACCCATAATAATAGCCGACTGAAGAAAACCCACACTCCAGTCGGCTTTACATTAAAAAATGCGCATTAACTTTCTTTGATTATACAACTCTGTTTCTGCAATTATTTATTTCTTGAGAAAAGTTTCTGCATGTACTCAAGACCTGAACCACCACCGTTTTCAGCGTCAGCATAGCCTGTACCGCCATATTTGTATGTTCTTTCAGGCACATCGTTGAGTTTTTCTTCATCGATACGTGCAACGCAGCGAGCCATTGAACCATCGCCCATATACCAGCGAAGTGGGAAGCAGAGGAATTCAAATTCAACACCTGCCGGAATCTTATCAAGGTTACCGCCAAGGTTTTCGACACCTACGATGCCATGGCCAAGCATTTCTTTATGACATGGTTCCCATGTACCCCAGATACCGATTTCTTCCAGATCACCGTACAGCTCGTCATAAGCTTCCTGACCATGAAGTCTGATATATTCAAATTTATCAAATTTTGAGTAGGCTTCTTCACCGAAAAGTTCCTTGTACTCTTCTGTAATTGGCTTACCTGTAGCGCCAAGAAGGTTCATTCTTGTCATACCGTTATTGCCCATTGCTGTATGAAGTGGATGGTCAAGTGCCTGAGAATCCATTGCAACAGCTTTTACGCCATGTCTGACAAACCATTTACCTGCTTCAACACCTGTACCTGCTGAGTAATGATAGTATGCTTTTGAATCATCGAATAAGCGATGCATACCTGTGTTCAGGCAAAGGATTTTACCTTTAAGATCATCCGGATTGTAACCACATGCCTTGCATGCAGCATCAAGATGTTCATCTGTAATTAAGCCCCATGGCTCAATATCGATATTCAGAAGAACTGCTGTTCCTGCATAAGCATCTACAGGCATCTCGTGTGTATAGCGTGCACGTCTGCCGTCAAATTCATATTCCATAACATGACGAGGAGCATCACAATGTGTGCCTGTGTGCATTGTACATTCGATTCTGGATGTCAGAACACCGCCTTTAGCCATTGTATGTGCATTATCAATCACCGGTTTGTCAAAATATGGCCATCTTGGAATTTCAGCGCAGAAAGGATGAGTTAAATCAACATATACTTTTCCCATAATAATTAATCTCCTTCGATATATAAAAATTAGTTTTTAGATGCGCTGCATCAGCTGTTCATCTGCGATGCAGCATTTCAATTAATATGAATCTTTGATCAATGTTTAATTAGCAGACAAGGTAACCACCGGAGCAGTCACAAGCCGCACCTGTAATAAAGTTGGAAGCATCTGAACTCAAAAACATTGCGTAACCACAGAAGTCTTCTGCTTCAGCCAGACGGCCGATCGGTTCACGTTTCATGAAGTTCTGGTATACAGCTGATTCCGGATCAAACATCCACTCTGTCAGATCTGAACGGAATACTGTCGGACAGATCGCATTGACATTGATACCGTATTTAGCTGAAAGGTCACAAGCCATAGAAGCAACCATCATATCAGCGCCACCCTTGGATGTACAGTAACCTGTGTAACCAGCCATACCTCTCTTAGATCTCTGAGAAGTAACGACAACAATTTTACCGCCTTGGCCGGATGGCACGTTTTCAGCACCATTCAGCTGTGCAACCATCTGCTGAGCAACATACTTCAGAACGATGTATACCGACTTGCAGTCAGCATCCATGATATACTGCCAATCTGCGACAGACTGATCAAGGATGTTGGCCGGTTTGTTGTAACCATGACAAACAGCAAGAATATTGATTTCTCCGTAAGCTTCCACTGACTTTTTGATCAGTTCAGCAACCTGCTCTTCGTTTGCAGGATCTGCTGCAATACCAACACAGTCAATACCTTCTGCCTTGAACTCTTCTACAAGCGGATCAAGACCAGACTGTTTACGTCCTGAAAGAATCACCTTTGCACCAAGGTAACCGTATGTTTTAGCTAACACTCTGCCAAGCGCACCTGTCGCACCTGTAACAAGGGCAACTTTGCCTTTAACAGAAAACATATTATCTACAAAATTTTTTGATACTGGAACCATGAAAATATCCTCCTCCATTAATTGAAAAAAACTGATTATTTAGCATCCGGGTAGTTGATGATGACAAGCATCTCTGCAACTTCATTGCTCTTGTTTTCAAGGCCTCTGCCTTCATTTGGAGGGAATGAAATTGATTCATTTGCATGGATCACATACTCGTTGCCGTCTTTATCTGTAACTGTCATCTCGCCCTTTAATACATAGTAAACCTTTTCCAGTGGGTTATCTTCGTAAGCCCATACAGCACCGCCGCCTGGAAGGAAAACAGATTTGCCGATCCAGAATTTTTCAGCACCTGTTTCTTCTTTACCATGTACTCTCATAGCTACCATGTTGTAATGTCCCGGTGCATCGTAAGGTTTCAGTTCACTTAAAGTTCTTTTAATCATTGTTTTTTCCTCCTTAAAACATATCCATTTTTATTTCGATTACCCCTTGTTAATATTTTACCAAACTTTTTAATTGATAACAATCGTGACTTTTCTATCACAATCTTACCTGCGCGAAAGCTGGTCTCCTCCGGGTAACCTGCTTACCAAAAAGTTACTCCCCGTTTATTGTAAATCGGCACAAATATGATAAAATAGAATTATTATTATCTGTGCGAAAGGAGCTTTGTCATGGACCAACCCACAAACGGAATTAATCCTTACCTTTATGCCCTCTCCATCGTCTCCGGAAAATGGAAGATGAGCATTCTCAACCATATACATTACTACGGTTTCATTCGTTTTTCCAAAACCAAGAAAACTTTTCCGATCAGTGAAAAGGTTCTCAGTCAGCAACTGAAAGAGCTTGTTGCAGACGGCCTTGTCGAGCGTATTCAATATAACGAAATCCCTCTCCGGGTAGAATATCGCCTCACCGATGCTGGTAAGAAACTCATCCCGACGATTGATTTTTTGTACACCTGGAGCATTCACCGCATGCAGGAACAGGATGTTCCTATTGATCCGGATGCTTTTGTCGTTCATACGTCATCCCGATATGATCTATCTCTGAAACACATCATCGAGCACTATGACGAACTGTGTGATTTCTTTGAATATGCCGATGAACACCAATTAGATATTCATGATGCTCTTGAAAAACTGAGGCATTCATAACTTTTTTCTTACACCCCTATATACAGCAAACACTATGCCAATTTTTAATCAATCTCGTTAAAATGTTCGCAATTCCTTGATTTTGCTCGATTTTTATTCTTTTACCTGATAAAAAAATATCTTTCCGTAGTGAAGGATGTCTTTTTATCAGTATAAACGGTTTGTTTTTCCACCAGCTCATCGTCGTTTATGGTTTCTTTTTTCACCATACGCTTATTTATCTCTCTTTTTTGGATATTTTTCCAGATATTTATCTCTTTTTATCCTTAGTTCGGTTATTTTTTTCACCACCATCCTGATGGTCAGATAGTTACTAAAAAGTACCTATTTGACAGATCTTCTTTGAAATTTTATACTTAAGAGCATAAAATGGTGTAGTATTTCACCATTACTGGTTACTTTTTTCACTTTCAAAAAAAGGAGCATCATATGAATCAATATAAGGAACTCAAAGACAGCTTTCTTCTTCTCAAAGCACAAATTAATGCGCTCTGTGCATCTAATTCTTCTTCCAACGAAGACAATTATCGTGAATTGCGCCGCGCCACTGATGATTTTGAAGCATTTCTTTTCCATCGTTTTGTTGATTTTGAAAAAATATGCGATAATCTTCCGGATGCTATCTATATTGCAGATAAAGAAGGCACAACGGTTTACGTCAATGACATGTATCAGCAGCTGAGCGGCATTTTAAAAGAAGAAGTCATCGGAGAAAATATTCACCAGATCAATCGTGAGAAAAAACTATATACCAACGGTATTCTTCCGACAATCCTGAAACAGGAACGTCGCTCTGAAAAAATCGGCGTGATGAATCGAACAAATACAACCATATACATTACAGGTTTTCCTATTTTTGACGATGACCACGAACTAAAATATGCAGTGGCCCACGACAGAAATATTCAGCAGCTTGAGATCGTCAAAGATCAACTGCTCCATTTAAAAGAAGTTCAGGCAAAAACCGAAAACGAAGTCCAATATCTCCGAACGCAGCAAATTAAACAGGTAGACCTCATATTCAAAAGTCCCCAAATGTATCAAGCTCTTTCTACTGCTCTGGCTGTCGCCCCAACAGATGCCTCTGTTTTGATCACAGGGGAGAGCGGTACCGGAAAAGAGGTTATTACCAATCAAATCTATCAGGCAAGCAGCCGTTTCAACAAACCATTTCTGAAAATCAACTGTGCGGCGATTCCGGAAACTCTGATGGAATCCGAATTATTCGGCTATGTACCCGGTGCCTTTACAGGGGCCAGTAAAAACGGTAAAACTGGTATATTCGAAATGGCCAACAGCGGAACACTGATGTTAGACGAAATTGGCGAAATGTCCATGCCAATGCAGACGAAATTACTTCGCGTTCTTCAGAACCATGAAGTGACAAAGGTCGGTTCATCAAAAGCAATTCCAATCGATGTCCGCATTATTGCAGCCACCAATCGCAATCTGCTGGAATGCATCAAGGAAAAAACTTTCCGCGAAGATCTTTACTATCGTCTGAATGTTGTTCCAATTTCCCTGGCACCACTCAGAGAAAGAAAAGAAGACATTGATGTACTTGTCCATCATTTTCTAGATGTTTTCAACAAAAAGTACAATAAACAGGTTGAAATATACAGTGATGCACTTCATCTGATGACTGCCTATAACTGGCCCGGCAATATCCGTGAACTTGAAAACGTCATCGAACGACTTGTTGTTATCAACCGTTCAAATGTAATCGATAAAAAAACTGTTTCAATGGTTGTCGACATCCCGGACAACGATGGCTATATGTCGACCGAAAAAACTTACAATCTCAAAAAAGCAACAACGAACCTCGAACGTCAGATTATCGAATCGGCACTCACTGAATTCCGAACAAAAAGAAAAGCGGCTATCGCTCTCGGCATTGACCACTCAACCCTCGTAAAAAAATGTCAGCGTTATGGTATTTGATTCCTGAACTTTCATGAGAAAAACGAAGCCGATTTTTAGCACAACAAAAACCGCTATACAAACATTTTCTTGTTCATATAGCGGTTTTATTCAACCTAAACATTCATTTAACAGGTATCAGAAACTACACCTCATCAAACTCGATACATTCCAGATCATCCGGAACATATAGATTTCCCTTATAATATAACCGCCCCTCTGCGGTATACAGTGCTTTACGGCGATCAATATTATCATCCTCCGTATGATATAGAATCAGGTTCGGTACCTTCAGGGAGCTTGCCAGTTCGCAGGCTTCCCGAACAGTGCTGTGATGTTTCTCATAAGGATCGTACTGGTTTCTCTGTGAATAGAGACAAAAAGCCTCATGCATCAGCCAGTCACTGCTTTCCGCATAACCAAAGCATTGTTCATTCAGCGGTTCATCGCCGGCACATGTCAGTTTCTGTCCATTTCGCAGACGCATTGTAAAGCCATACTGCTTAGCCTTAGTAGATAAAATATCAAAAAATGTCACATCGTAATCCAGAATATGCTTTGTATCGCCATTATGAAGCGGTACAAACTGGATACGATGATCCAGAAGCCGTGTGAATTTCTTCGGCAATGTCAGATTCGCGATGGTACGAACCGTTTCCACCAACGCACTGTGACAGTAAATCCGCAAATTACCTTCATACTGTTCTTTGCGGATCTTGGTAGCGATCATACGGATCATCCAGATCATACCAAGCAGATGATCTGTATGTTCATGCGTCAGAAAAATATGATGGATCTGCTCCATGGGAATGCCTGCATCCTGAAGCTGGCGCATAATACCATTGCCGCCGCCTGCATCTACAAGAAAATATTCATCATCATCCTGAATTGCAAAACAAGTATTATAACATCTGGTCACAAGGGCATTGCCTGTTCCCAGCATAATCAGTCTTTCCATTTAGTTATGTCCCACTCCTATCATTCAGGCCTCGTAACTATTCAGCAGATTCACAGTTACATGCAAAAGCCTATTCCAAATCAACTGTATCGATTTATAAATTGAAGCAATGATTCAACGGTCCGCTTCCCTCACCGAGATCCAGTCCGTCCTTTAACGCACCTGTGATATAATTCTTCGCATTCTGCACGCTTGTCTTCATATCATAACCCAGCGCCAGATTGCTTGCGATCGCAGAAGATAATGTACAGCCTGTACCATGTGTATTCGGATTGTTCACACGTTCTCCGCGGTACCACATAAATTCACCGTCATGATATAAAAGATCATCTGCTGTCTCTGTCAGATGACCGCCTTTGATCAGCACACTGCCTGAAAGATTTCTGCCGATCACTTCTGCTGCTTTCTTCATATCCTCTACGTTCTTGATCTCAAATCCGCAAAGCTTCTCTGCTTCCGGGATATTCGGTGTAATGATATCCCCCATCGGAAGAAGAACAGAAATCAATGTATCCATGGCATCCGGCTGCATCAGTGCGCATCCGCTTGTAGAAACCATCACAGGGTCCACTACAATATTCTTCGCATGATATTCCTTTAACTTGGCTGCGATCATCTGAATGGTCTCAATATTGGAAACCATGCCGATCTTCACCGCATCCGGGAAAATATCCTTGAACACACAGTCCATCTGCTGACCCACAAAGTCAGCCCCCGCATCCAACACACCATAAACGCCTGTTGTATTCTGCGCAGTCAAAGCTGTAATCACGCTCATCGCATAAACCTTATGTGCTGTCATTGTCTTTATATCTGCCTGAATACCGGCACCGCCGCTGCAGTCGGAACCGGCAATTGTCAATACTTTCTTCATCAAAATGCATCCTTTCGTTATGAATTTATTTTACTCAAGTATACCATACCTTCCTTCATATTGACAGATTTCTTTAAAATCTATATTATTTGATTATAACTTTATTGAACAAAAAGAGGCTTTATATGAAAAAGAAACGTTTTCAGAAAATTTATATAGAAATTATCAACCGCTGCAATCTCTGCTGCAGTTTTTGTCCCACCAGTGACCGCCCCGCCCGCATGATGTCCGTGGACGAGTTTCAAAAAGTCGCTGCACAGGCAGCACCTTTTACCGACTATATTTGTCTTCATGTCAAAGGTGAACCATTGATGCACCCATGGCTTGGAGATATTTTGTCCATTGCCCATCAAAATAGCTTAAAGGTGAACCTGACCACCAATGCTGTGCTGCTGCCGGAGAAACAGCAGCTGCTTCTGGGAGAGACCGCACCTCGGCAGATTTCTTTGTCCCTGCATAGTTTTGATGCCAATATCATGCATGACCGGGATTTTCGCTCCTACCTTGAGAATGCCATTGATTTTGCCCGCACTTTTACACTGACAACACCGGGATATATCAGTTTCCGGCTCTGGAATCTGGACGGCACTGTGAATACCGACCAGCGCATGCGCAATCATTTTATTCTTGAAACCCTTGAACAGGCCTACCACCTGGCGCAGCCTATTGATGCCTATGTAGGCAAAGTTCACGGCAACGCTATTGCCCCTCATACCTATGTGAATTTCGACCAGCTTTTTGAATGGCCGGATGAGCATGCGCCGGATTACGGTGCAGAAGGCACATGCCACGGTCTGAGACATCAGCTGGCCATTCTGGCTGATGGTCAGGTCGTTCCATGCTGTCTGGATCACAACGGCCGACTGGCGCTTGGAAATATTTTCAGGGAACCTCTGGCTGACATTCTAAACAAGGAAAAAAGTCTTCGACTCATCGAAGACTTTCGTTCCCATCATATCCGCGAAAACCTGTGCCGCCGATGCGGTTACAGAACACGGTTCTGATCTTCTCTGCCAAAAACAGCCGGGAAGTCCTCCCGGCTGTCACACTCTGCAAATATTGCATATAATTCCGTTGACGATTTTCCAGTTACAATATAGGTGCAAATAAACGCAGTACCCACTGAATAATCTGCTCATACCACGGACGACTCTGCCATTCATCCAGATATATTTCCTGGCACTGCTTTAATGTCTCATGGATATCATCACGGATATCCGCAACCGCCGATGACTCGCAGGTAAATACACCACATTCATAATGCAGATAAAAACTTCTGTAATCCATATTGATGGTACCACAGATAGCACATTCATCATCACAGACAACGGTTTTGGAATGAATGAATCCCGGCATATATTCATAAACATGTACGCCGTTGGCGATCAATGGACCGTAATTAGCCACATTCACCATGTACACATACCATTTATCATAAATGTGCGGCACAATGATCTTTACATCCACACCACTGCGGGCTGCACGGCACAGATCCTCCACCATCTTCCGTTCCGGAACAAGATACGGCGTCGTAATATACACATAATCCCGTGCTTTATTGATAATATGTGTATACACATCCTCCGCCGGATTATTGGGATTATTGGCCGGGCCATCACAAAATGGCTGCACAAACCCATCGTTCGGCATTTTAAGCGTCGGCATATACACGGAATAATCTGTTGTTATCTCATATCCCATCGTCACTTCCCACATCTCAAGAAAAATCGAAGTAAGCCCCCACACACCTTCACCTTCAAGACGAAAGGCTGTATCTTTCCAATGTCCAAAACGGTGGATAATATTGGCATATTCATCCGCCAGATTGATACCGCCGCAATATCCGATATTGCCGTCTACAATGGTAATCTTCTGATGATTCCGGTAGTTAAAAGACAACCTGTCCACATTCTTATGAATCGGTGCAAAAACAGCCAGACGGATACCGGATTTCCCCAGTTCATTCCTGAATTCAGCTGTATTAATTCCAAGACAGCCAAAATCATCAATCAAAAGCCGGATATCAATCCCCTCTTTGGCTTTCTCCTGCAGCACTTCTTTGACTCTCTGCCAGATCACACCATCACTGATAATAAAATAATCCAGGAAGATGCATTTTTCTGCCTTTTTCAGATCTTCAATCATGGCATCCAGCATTTCTTCCCCCAGCGGAAAATATTTCACGCTGGTATGACGATACATATTAAACCCTTCGCTCTCCAGAAATCGCGCAATCTGGACTTTGTAAGGATGAAGCTCCTGCAGTTCTTCCATGACTTCCGGCTGATGCGGTGCATACCCCCGCATCTTTGCTTCCGTATCCCTGATCATAATATGTGTTTTGCTGTTTCTTCTCCTGCGCCCCCACATGTAGTAAAGAAATAAACCTGTCACAGGAAAAACAAGAACGATGACACACCAGAACTGCCGATAAGATTCCTGATCATTAATCAGACCAAAAACAAGCAAAAAGCTTATAATTTCCAGCAGTACATACGCCCAGGAAGCATATTCATGGAGATACCGGCCGACCAGGACCATCGTAATCGCCTGTAATATGACGGCCACTGCCACTGTCAAAGCCCGAACAATGGCCTGTGAATTATTTTTTAACGCCTCCATTTTTCAAGCACCTTTCTAAGCAATTTAATGTAACATTACAATAATACTCTAACAGTTCTTTTTTCAACAGTCAACACCTCTCTCCCGGTTTCAGCGTCATTTTTTGAATATTTATTCATTATAATCCTATATTATGCAGTGTTTATTCTATCTATCCCCTTTTCACCCCCTCTCTATGTCTGTATTTTTTTGAATAACGTTCTCTTTTAACTTGCATTTTTAATTACATATTTTTACATTTCGCCTAAAAAAAGTAAATTTTATCCTTATTTATTGCTGGTTTTTCTTCTCGTATTATACATTTCACGTGTTTTCTCTTCATTTTTATACATTTTGACAGTTTCATTTTTTATAATTGCATATCATTATTTTCACCCGTCAAACTATATTAACGCATAAACTTAAAAAAACGACTTGCCAAATCATCAATATAATGATAAAGTATTTTCATATTAAAATGTATTTATGTAAAATTATTCTATAGAAAAGGACTGAACAATAATGGCAAAAGAAATGACAGAATTTAACAATCGTCTGGACAAGCTTGCTGAATACTGCATGAATTCAGGACGTTTTGACCAGGATCTGTATATTGAGTATGATGTCAAAAGAGGGCTTCGTGATTCCAACGGCAAGGGTATCCTTACCGGTCTGACGGAGATTTCTGATGTCGTCGCCTTCAAATCCATACATGGCCGTAAGATTCCTATCGACGGGCAGCTTTATTATCAGGGTTACAATGTCATGAATCTTGTTGAAGGCAACAAGGAAAGCCGCTTTGGTTTTGAAGAAATCACCTATCTTCTTCTTTTCGGTGAACTGCCGAACAAGGATCAGCTTCAGGAATTTCTCGATATCCTCGGCAATTACCGCGAGCTGCCGGACAATTTTGTCAGAGATATCATCATGAACGCACCAAATGCCAACATGATGAATGTTCTCCAGAAGAGTGTTCTGACACTCTATTCCTATGATGATCAGCCTGAAGATATTTCAGTCAACAATGTTCTGCGTCAGTCTCTTCAGCTGATTGCACGCTTTCCATTGATCGCAGTTTATGGTTATCACAGCTATCGCCATTACATACTGGACAAGAGTCTTGTTATCCGTCGTCCGAAGCCTGAACTTTCAACTGCTGAGAATATTCTCCGTCTGCTTCGTCCAGACGGCCAGTATACAGAGCTTGAAGCCAAGGTACTTGATATCGCATTGATCATCCACGCAGAACACGGCGGTGGTAATAACTCCACTTTCACTACCCATGTTGTCACTTCCACAGGTACCGATACTTACTCTGCAATCGCAGCCTCCCTCGGTTCCCTGAAAGGGCCAAAGCACGGCGGTGCCAATCTGAAGGTACAGCAGATGTTTAAGGATATTGAATCACATGTTGCCAATTGGGATGATGATGATGAAGTTACTGAATACCTGACCAAAATTCTGAACCGTGAAGCCTTTGACGGCAAGGGTCTGATCTATGGTATCGGTCATGCAGTTTATACCGAATCCGACCCTAGATGTGTCATCCTGAAGAAATATGCCCAGGCACTTTCCGAAGAGAAGGGTCTGACCAAGGAATTTGAACTTTATAACCGTGTTGAAGGCATCGCTATCAAACTGATGCAGCAGCATCGCCAGCTGTTCAAGCCAATCTGTGCCAATGTAGACTTTTACAGCGGCTTTGTTTACAGTATGCTTGGCCTTCCTATGGAATTATTTACACCGATCTTCGCCATCTCCCGTATCTCCGGCTGGTGTGCACACCGTATCGAAGAATTGGCCAACGAAGGCAAGATCATCCGTCCTGCCTACAAATATGTGGGCCACCACAAAGATTACGTGGCAATCGAAGACAGATGGTGGTAAGCCACAAGCTTCTCTTTTTCTTTCTTCGTTAATTGTTTAATCGCATATTCACGGCGCATGGCGTCCTGTTTCTCCTCGAAGACTTCATAGTATACGAGGGTGACAGGGCGTCTGCTTTTTGTGTATTTTGCGCCCTGTCCGCTGTTATGCGCCGCTATTCTCTGTTCCAGATCATTTGTCCATCCTGTATACAGCGAATGATCTGAACAGCGCACCATATAAGTATAGCATTTTTTCTTCTCTAAAGTATCCTTTTTCTTTTGCATAACCTCTCCTTATTGTGCAGCCATCCATTTTCCGGCCAAAACAAAAAAAATCTCTCGAAGCGTTTTGTTCTTTTTATGAAATAACAAAACTGCTGCCTCAATGGGCAGCAGCCTTTTATAATAAAGCAGCCGATGAAATTTGTTATTTAACAGCCGATTGCCTGCGGCAGGGCTGTTGTAAAGAAACGGTTGCATATTTTTCAATATGTACCATTTTTCATCAGCTTCTATATCATATGCTCTGTTATTCAAATCGTGCTTCCTAATCAAGATAATCCAAAGGATCTACCGGCTCGCCATCCCGGGTCACCCTAAAGTTTAAATGACTTCCTTCGATGGAATAGAACCGAGTCGGTGTACTGACCGTTCCAATGATCTGTCCCTGCCGGACAGTATCTCCAACTGCCACATCCACATTCTCCAGCTGTCCATAATAGGCTTCATAGCCATTGCCAAGAGACATCTCCACCACTGTACCAAGCTGTGCATCATGATAAACATCCGCAACAGTTCCCGAAAAAGCCGCTGCTACATCTGTTCCCTCTTCACTCTGAATCAAAATGGACGGATTGCACTTGTATTCCTGCAATGTCGGATAATAAATGGTCTTATCCATACTGTAATCCATAATGACTTCCCCCCGCACCGGCCATGACATGACATTCTCTGAAGAATAGCCTGCATTCAGAACATTCCCCGCCATCTCTGCCTCCTCGGTATCCGCTTCCGGTTCATCCTCAGCAGCTTCTTCCGGTTCATTCTCCGCAGCTGCTGCATCTTTAGCGGAAGCTTCTGCTGTCCCGTTCATGGAGCCTTCTTCCTCAAAATCTTCAAGGGCCAATGTACCATTCTCAATCATAGACAGAATTTTCTGTACCAGATCCGCATTGTAGCCTGTCATCTCATCCGCAACAGCCGCTTCAGACTCTGCCGACTTTGCCTCATTACTGGCAGTGCCTGCTGCACGATCCTTAAACTCTGCTGCATTCTCTGCCTGATTGCGTTCACTCTGTCCTGAAACATATCCGGCAATACCGGAAATCGCCAATATCCCCGCTATCAGAACAAGTGCCATAACATAAAATCCATTTTTTCTGAAAAAACTCATCATATTTTTCACTCTTATCACCTCTGGTCATATTCTGACCAGAACACGATGAAAGTATACACTTTTTTGTAAAAAATACGATAGCTGTTCAGATTTCGCTGTTAAAATACAATCTATCAGGCAGCATGCACCTGCTTTGACTCGGTCCTATCCTGCTTTTGCGAGGAATCACCGACACGAATCCTTCGTCCGGGAATCTGACGGCTGATATTCAGCACAATCCCCATCTCACAAAGCTGCAAAAGCAAAGCGGTACCGCCATAACTTATGTACGGAAGACTGATACCTGTATTTGGCAGCACGCCTGTGGAAACACCAATATTCAGCAATACCTGCAAAGCCACATGAATACCGATACCAAAGGCCATATAACTGCCAAGTCGGTCCTTCGCATGCTGTGATACAGTAAATACACGCCACACCTGATAGATAAACAGAAAAGTAACAAGACTGCAGCCTACAAGTCCCAGTTCTTCGCCGATAACACCAAAAATAAAGTCATTCATGGCATACGGCAGATAATATTTCATAGTACCGTTTCCGAGACCTCGCCCCAGCAGACCACCAAATCCGATCGCATACATCGAATATCTGGATTGCATGGAAGCCTGCGGATAGTCATCCGGATAAAGCCAGGCAAGGATACGATTCGAACGGAAATCTGCATTGCTCGTTGCCGATGTCCCCTCTGAGAGAAGCAGTGAATGCTCTCTGACAATCACCAGATTGTAATAAACCAAAAGAACCACAACCGCCGCAACAAGCACAACACCTATCCATCTCCAGATCTCCTTGTCAGGATAAGCAATAAAAAACATAAAAGCTACGATTCCAAGTACGATCAATGCCGTACTCAGATTCTTAGTTACAAACAAAATCAACCCAACCGCAATAAGTCCCGGAATGATTAAGATCACATCCGCATACCACTTCTTCATCTTACGCCCAATCTGAGTCAACAGATAGGCCATCAGGATCACCATTGCCGGTTTCACCAGCTCTGAAGGCTGAAAGGAAATCGGTCCAATTTCAATCCAACGACTGGCACCATTCTTCGTCACACCGATTCCCGGAACCTTTACAAGGAAAAGCGAGAGAACCGAAAGCACATAAAGTGCCCCCGCAAACTTTGCGTAAATATGATAATCTATATACGAAATCACCAGCATCATGATGAATCCAAGACCGCCGATCTCAAACTGCCTTTTCAGTAAAGATGCACCATACTGTGCATTACTGGCACTGTAAACCATGATTAAACCAAACATAACAAGAAATACTATGGAAATGATCAATCTATAGTCAACGACTTCCAGACCCTTCATATATCCTCTGACCCCTTCGCCAGAACTTTTGGCTTGTTTTTTATTATGATCTGCCATCTGTCTGCCTCCTTTCGCTAACGCTCATTTTATCACAAAAAGGGCATCTATAACAAGTCTATTCCCCGACTTTCACCCCTGTCAGATAATATTCCAACAACTGTTCATAATTTTTTCCTTCTTTTGCCTGACTGTTGGCACCGTACTGATCAAAACCAAGTCCGTTTCCCTGGCCATATACTGTCAGCCGTACTTGTTTTCCCTCAAAAGCAATCTTAAAACAGGCCGATGGCAGATTCAGGGCATAGCGAAATTCTTCACCGCTTATCATCTGATTGCCCACCTGCAGTTCCAGCACATATCCGGCACTGTCAACGGATGTAATCTCACAATTCATCGCCAGACTATCCGGGGTACAGACGAAATCCGGGCAGTCTTGTTTCAGCAACCGTATCATTTGTTTCTTTGTCATGGCCACTTCCGTCTGATAATTCTCTGACTCCGGATCCCATTTGCTCTCTACCTGCTGAAGCCATGGAATGTCTTCTCCTAACGCCTCTTTGCTGCTCCTTGTCATTCCATTCCCCACAAAAAACCAGGCGGGCAAAATCATCTGCCCGCCATAGTATAAAATCTGTCCATCAGTTTCTTGTACTGCCTGATGGATTTTTGTATTATTTTCCTGATAGGATATGCCCCATAACTGCTTCCGCTCTGATTCGTCAAGCCACGTTAATCCAATATCCGAAGCATCCATCAACATTTTGCTCCCCGATCTCTTATACAGACAAGTTCTGGCCAGCACTGCCTGCGCTTTCAGCGTCTCCATTTCAAAATCCGCCGGTATCTGTGCAGCCACTACACCTGTAAGATAATCTGTGACCCCCAGCCTGTATTCCCCGTCTCCCTGTATTTCAATCTGCAGAGATGATATCTCCTGTTCTATCCGACTGTTCTTTTCGTCCCATTCATGATAAAACCAGGCCGCCGCAAAAGGCAGCAAAAGCACAATCAAAATCCAGCCTATCAGAAACCGACGCATTCCGCATCCTCCGTAAGTCTATGCTCCTGATCCAATATATGCATTCCCAAGGCTGTTGTGAATGTTTCGCATCGTGTTTTCCAACCAGTCGTCCGACTCCCGATTCAGAGCCATACAGTCTCTTCTCACCTTCTGTTTACAGGGTTGTCATACTGATTTTGTCTGTACCCAGTATTCTTTCCTGAAGGACATCAGCTGATGTACCAACAGCAATAGCAGAAACTGTTCTGAAACCTTCAGGAATCTGAAGCAGCTTTGTAATCTCTTCATTGGCAAAAAGCACCTGACTTACGCCAAACAGATAAACGGCACCAAGACCAAGATCTGCCGCTTCAAGAAGCATATTCTCCATCACTACGCCTGCGTTGCATCCTTTAATGATCTCTTCGTCCTCATTCTTGCAGGATACATAGATCACTGTAGGTGTGCCATAAGTCACCTGCATATTCGGGTCATTTACTGCTTTCTGGAAAGCCGCATTGATCTGAGCCAGAATCTCCGGTTTCTGAACAACGGTCAGATGCAGATGATCATACTGTCCCATGCAGGCCGGTGCTGCATTGGCTGCCTCCAGGATAGCATTTAACTGATCCTCTGTAATCTGCTCATCTGTAAATTTTCTAACTGACTGTCTTACGGCAAGTGTTTTATTAAATTCCATTTCTATCTTCCTTTCTCAAGCAATTTGTGGTATGTTTTATGTACTAAGTACATGATACATGCTGTTTAAGAGCGTGTCAATTACGCAGTTCAATCTAACATAGTACGGTGGAACATACCAAGTTTTTCGAAGATGGCGCTGGATGGGCTGATTCATTGCAGGCCGCTCTCGCTGCCCAGTGTTGGCAACGGCACATAAGGTGCTAAAGGACAGCACCTAAGGGCCGGCCACACTGGAAGCACCTGTCAATGAATCAGCCCATCCAGCGCCATCTTACCATAGTATTTTGGATGAATAATCATGGTATGTTCTACCTAATAGAAGGGAGAATCAGAAGTTCTTATGAGTCAATTTAATTCTGTCAATGAATATATCACTTTTATGCAAAATCACCCGGAACAGGTCTGTCCTATCAAGCACACATTAGATATCATCGGTGGGAAGTGGAAGCTTTTTATCGTGCTCCAGCTGTTTGGTTCTGAGCAGCTGCGTTTCAGCCAGTTATCGAAGAATATTCCGGGAATTACGAATACGGTTCTCTCCGGATGTCTCAGGGATATGGAAAGGGACGGTATTCTTCTTCGACACCAGTTCAATGAAATTCCGCCCCATGTGGAGTATTCTCTCACAGAGAAAGGCAGGACACTTTCAAGTGTGCTGCTGGCTATTGCTGACTGGGGAATGGAGAATTAAACACGAATATTTTCTCAACGCAAAAAGGACGTGTGAAAAACTCACACGCCCTCTTTTTATCAATATCATCTTATCAGATTACTGAGCTTCTACTAAAGCCTTTGTATCTCTTGCAATCATCAGCTCTTCGTTTGTAGGAATGACACAAACTGTAACCTTTGAATCTGGTGTGGAGATGATGATATCTTCACCACGTTTGCTGTTCTGCTCTGCATCGATTGTGATACCAAGGTAACCGAGGTATTCGCAGATCTTGCCTCTTACGAAGCCGCTGTTTTCGCCGATACCAGCTGTGAAAGCGATAACATCAACGCCATTCAGGGATGCTGCATATGCACCAACGAATCTTGCTACATTGTAGCAGAATACTTCGATTGCATCGACACAAGCCTGATCGCCTGCTTCATAACCTTCTTCAAGGTCACGGAAATCGCTCTTGCCGCCTGTAAGACCTTCCATACCGGATTTCTTGTTCAGAACTGTTGTTACTTCGCTTAATGTAAGGCCTTCTTTGTTTGCATAGTACTCAAGGATAGCAGGATCGATATCACCTGAACGTGTACCCATTACAAGACCTGCAAGTGGTGTGAAGCCCATACTTGTATCTACAGACTTACCGCCGTCAACTGCACAGATACTTGCACCATT
>Ga0129310_1001067_pt1 | contig 26377 bp, 21 predicted proteins | sample Go1ome_2_FD_94433 | JGI IMG/M metagenome (GOLD analysis project Ga0129310, IMG submission 94433) | Western lowland gorrila individual fecal microbial communities from Wisconsin, USA - Go1022A metagenome | ecosystem: Host-associated > Mammals > Digestive system > Large intestine > Fecal | place... | reverse complement strand
GTGCAAGCTGCTAAGCAAAAAGCACAGATAATACTTTGTGTATTATCGAGCATTTTTGCAACGCAGATTGTGCTTCGCAGCCGCGGCAGCGGTGCTTAAGCCGTCAGGCGGGAATTGTGCGGTATTGCCTTGGCAAAAGCAGAGCTGTGATATTGGAGATTGCGCATCCGCAAAAAATAGGGTAATATAAAAAGGCATTGCGCCAAGCCGACGGAGGGCGCGGCACCTAAAAAAGCAGGAGTAAAACCAATGGATGATAAAGAGTATTTTTCGTTTCACAACTGGCCGGGCCTTGTGCTGAAGCACAGCGAACAGGGCTATGCCGAGCTGGAAATGCCCATGCTGAAGGAATATTTAAACCGGGGCGGGCGGCTGCACGGCGGCTTTTTGTATACGCTGGCCGATATGACGGCGGGCACCGCCGTGATGAGCTATGGCCACCGCACCACCACCGTGAGCGGCAGCATGGATTATCTGCGCCCGGGCATCGGGGTGGAGGTGCTGCATTCCCACGGGCGCGTGGTGAAGCACGGCAGCACGCTGAGCGTGGTAGAGGTGGAAATACTGGATCAGAACGAAACGCTGATCGCCACAGCCCACATGACCTTTTTTAATTTTGATGAGCCCATTCCGGGCAAGCTGGAAGACCGCTTTGTACCCATTGCGGACTGAAAAACAAAAAACTGCAGGGCCGGCCGTAAAGTCATAAGCCCTGCAGTTTTGTTTTGAGGCGATGAAAAACCCGGCTTGCTGCCGCCAGAAGCAGAATACCCGCCAGTGCCCCCAGCACATCCAGTGCCACATCACGCACTTCGCAGCTGCGGCCCGGTACAAAATACTGGTGCCATTCATCGCAGGCCGCTGCAGCTGTGCAAAACACAAGCGGCAGGGCGAAATGCTGCGCCCGGGGGCCAAGGGGGCTGAGGGGGGCAAGCAGGCGGCAAAACGCCGCGCAAAGCCCGCCCAAAAGCAGATAGATATAGGTGTGGGCCCATTTGCGCACGGCCTGCTGGGCACCCAGCAGCCCCAGGCCCGGCGTGAGGCTGCTTAACCCATTTTGCTGCAGATCGCTTTGCACGGCCTGGGAAAGGGCGTTGCTCTGCGGCCCGGGCTGGGCGGAGAAAAACCAGATGAGCGCCAACAGGCCCGCTATGAGAAGGCCCACCAAAACGGCGGCGGCTTTTCGTTTGGCTGTCATACAAGGCTCCTTTCCTGCGGCAGACTTATGATTGCAGCGGCCAAAGAACAAAGTTATTTTGCAGCAAAATCATAGATAACACTATATCATTATCCAGCGAAAATTTCCAGCCCGATCTTAAAATAGAATACCTGATAATAAAATAAATAAAAACAATAAAAATCTTAATTAAATCTGCTTTTTGCACAGAGAATCTTTCTTGTGCAAAGATATTTTATTCACAATGCGAAAAAGGTTGAAAAAATCTTTCAAATTGGTTAATATAGTTACAGAATACGGTTTCACCAACTACTCGGAACCAAATCGGATGAAAGCATCGGGAATCTTAAAAAGCAGAATTTTTCTGTGTTTTTTGGGGCTCCCGGCTTTTTCGGAAGGCCCGAAAAAGTGAAAACCACATATTGGAAAGGAACGAATACAATGAAGTGCCTGATTATTGATGATGTGTACGCCGGCATTCAGGAAACCCTGAGCCAGAAGATGGATGTTGAGAACCTCTACGAGGCAGAGTGGGAAGGCAAGCCCGCCAAGACTCCTCTGACCGCAGCACAGCTGGCTGAGAAGATCGGCGACTGCGACATTCTGATCATGCGTGTTGACCCCGCCATCAACGCTGACGTTCTGGCTGCTGCCAAGAACCTGAAGTTCATCGGCGTGTGCAGCGTTGGCCTGAACCATGTGAACATGGAGATCGCCAAGGAGAAGGGCATCATCGTGCAGAACGCTCCCGGCCTGAACGGCAACGCTGTTGCTGAGCTGACCATCGGCAAGATGCTGGATCTGGCTCGTCAGTCCATTCCCGCACACCGCGATGTTTGCGACAACCACAACTGGGATAAGTACGCATTCATGGGCCACGAGCTGCGCGGCGCTACTCTGGGTATTCTGGGCTTTGGCCGTATCGGCCAGCGCGTTGCACACTTCGCTCATGCTTTCGACATGAACATTGTTGCATACGATCCCTACCTGCCTGTTGAGCTGTTCGGCAAGAACAACGCTACCCGCATGGAAACCATTCCCGAGCTGCTGAAGGTTGCTGACTATGTGACCATCCACATGCCCCTGAACGCTGAAACCAAGAACCTGATCAGCGCTGACAGCATCAAGACCATGAAGCCCAACGCTGTGGTTCTGAACATGGCTCGCGGCGGCATTGTCAACGAGAAGGATATGTGCGAGGCTCTGAACGAAGGCCGCATTGCTGGCTACGGCACCGACGTGCTGGAGCAGGAGCTGAGCGAGGGCGATGGCGTGAACAGCCCCCTGTTCGAGTGCAAGAACTTTGTTGTCACTCCTCACCTGGGCGCACAGACCTACGAAGCAAGCCGCGACATCGGCAACTTCATGCTGGAGAAGATCAACGCTGCTTTCTTTGCCTAATTAGGCGCCCCGCAGCCTGCCGCAAGGGCTGGGCTGTATAAGAATGCATAAACCCGGCCCGGAAAAGCTGATTTTGGCTTTTCCGGGCCGGGTTCTTTCTGTTTAAAGCTTATTTCTGCACAGCAAAGGGCCGGGGCCTGCAGCAAAACTGCTGCGGGCCCCGGCCCGGTTTATTAACTATGGAAGTGCGGAGATCACTTCATCAGCTCGCACACGGCCTCGGCGTAGGCAACGGGATCGTCCACAGGCATACCCTCGATCAGCAAAGCCTGGTTGTACAGGATCGAAGCGTATTTGTTCAGTTTTTCGGTTTCACCGGCCTGCTGTGCGGCCTTCAGCACAGCAAACACGGGGTGCTTGGCGTTCAGCTCCAGCACCTTTTCGCTCTTTACGCCCTCGCTGCCGGGCTGCTTGCGCAGCACCTTTTCCATCTCGATGGAAACAGGGCCGTCGCTGCTCAGGCAAACGGGGTGATCCTTCAAGCGGGTGCTCACCTTTACCGCCTTGATCTTATCGCCCAAGGCGGCCTGCATGGCATCAAACAGGGGCTTGTTTTCGGTGGTGGCCTCCTCGGCTGCCTTCTTTTCCTCTTCGGATTCAAGGCCCAGATCGCCGCTGTTGATGTTCTTGAATTCCTTGTCCTTGTACTTGTTCATGATCTGCAGGCAGAATTCATCCACATCCTCGCTGCAAAGCAGCAGATCGTAGCCCTTATCCAGCACCAGCTCGGCGGTGGGCAGCTTGGCCAAACGGTCAGCATCGTCACCGGCAGCGTAGTAGATGCACTTTTGCTCCTCGGGCATCTTTTCTACATACTCGTCCAGCGTGACCAGCTTCTTTTCCTTGGCCGAGTAGAACAAAAGCAGATCCTGCAGCACATCCTTGTGCATACCGTAGTCGCTGTAGCAGCCAAACTTCAGCTGGCGGCCAAAGTTCTTCCAGAATTCCTCGTATTTTTCGCGGTCATTCACCAGCATGGCGTGCAGCTCATTTTTGATCTTCTTTTCCAGGCTGTTCTTGATCAGCTTCAGCTGGTTGTCCTGCTGCAGCATTTCACGGCTGATGTTCAGGCTCAGGTCCTGACTATCCACCACGCCCTTTACAAAGCTGAAGTAATCCGAAAGCAGGTCGCCGCATTTTTCCATGATCAGCACACCGCTGGCATACAGCGAAAGGCCCTTTTCGTATTCCTTGGTGTAGTAATCGTAGGGGGCGTGGCTGGGAATAAACAGCAGTGCGTTGTAGGTGGCGGTGCCCTCGGTGCGGCTGGTGATCACACGGGCGGGATCGGTGAAATCATAGAACTTGTTCTTGTAGAACTCGTTGTATTCCTCGTCGGTCACTTCGCTCTTGGTCTTTTTCCAGATGGGCACCATGCTGTTCAGGGTTTCCAGCTCGGTGTAGGTTTCGTACTCGGGCTTGTAATCCTCGGGGGCATCGGCGGGCTTATCCTTCATGCGGCTCTTTTCGCGGTACATCTGAATGGGATAACGCACATAGTCGCTGTATTTCTTAACAAGAGCGGCCAGAGAATACTCCTCAAGGTAGTTGTCATAATTTTCATCGTCGGTGTTGTCCTTGATCACCAGAATGATCTCGGTGCCGGGCTCCTCTTTTTCGGCGGGGGTGATGGTGTAGCCGTCAGCGCCCGAGCTTTCCCACTTGAAGGCCTCCTCGCTGTCCACGGCGCGGCTGATCACGCTCACGCGGCTGGCCACCATAAAGGCCGAGTAGAAGCCCACGCCGAACTGGCCGATGATGTCAATGTTTTCGTTCTGGTTGTTCTGCTTGAAGTCCAGGCTGCCGCTCTTGGCAATGGTGCCCAGATTCTGCTCCAGCTCGTCCTTGGTCATGCCAATGCCGTTATCGCTGATGATCAGGGTGCGGCTCTTTTTATCGGGGGTGATCAGAATGTGCAGATCGTCCTTGTCGATCTGCAGCGAGGTATCGGTAAGGCTGCGGAAATACAGCTTATCCAGTGCGTCGCTGGCGTTGCTGATGAGCTCACGCAGAAAAATCTCTTTGTTGGTGTAAATAGAGTGGATCATCATGTCCAGCAATTTTTTGCTTTCGGCCTTAAATTGTTTTACTGCCATAATGGAAACTCCCTTTCTTATATGAAAATTATTTTGTTCATTTTGGCACTCTCAACTTATGAGTGCTAATATACTATAAAACATTTTGAAGGGAAATGCAAGGGGGAAATGCAAGGCTTTACAAAAAGTTCAAGAATCTGTTAGTATAAAAGCAAACACGATCATTGCGCCGGTTTGGCAGAGAGGAAAAAGAGCATGAAAAAAATCATGGTGGTGGGTGTTGGCGGTGTTGGCGGAGTGCTGGCTGCCAACCTTGTGAAAAAATACGGCGAAAGTGTAAGCCTGATCGCCCGCGGCCCGCGCAGGAAATCGCTGCGGCAAAACGGGCTTACGCTGCACAGCGATCTGTACGGCGAATTTACCGTGCATCCCGCCTGCATAGAGGAGAACCCCGCCCTGTGCGGCGTGCAGGATCTGATTCTCATTTGTGTAAAAAACGGCGGGCTGCAAAAGGTCTGCCAGCAAATTTTGCCGGTGGTGGGCGAGCACACCGCCGTGATGGCTGTGATGAACGGCGTTTCGGCCGGGCAGGAGCTGGCACAGCGCTTGGGCAAGGGCGTTTTGGTGGACAGCGTGATCTATACGGTTTCCAGCGCCGGAAGCGACTATTCCATTACCCAAAAGGGCAGCTACACCTATTTGAATATCGGCAGCCATACCGACAGCGAGGAAGGAAAAAAGGCTGCGCAGGAAATTGCCGACCTTTTGAATGCAGCAGGGGTAGACTGTAAGGTGAGCCGCAATGTGCAGGCCGCTATTTGGAAAAAATATGTGCTGAACTGTGCATTCAATGTGGCCACGGCCCGCTGGGGCTATACCATTGGCCAGCTGGCAGCCGATGCAGCCAAGAGGGCAGACTGCCGCGCATTGATGGCCGAGGCCGCAGCGGTGGCCGCCAAAATGGGCGTGCCGCTGCCCGAGGATCTGGTGGATAAGCACATGGTCACCATGATGGAAAACACCACCCCCAATTCCGACAGCTCTCTCAGCCGCGATTTTGATGCAGGCAAGGTGGGGGAAATGGAAGTGTTCAGCGGGTATATCGTGCGCAAGGCGGCCGAGCTGGGCGTGCCCGCCCCGGTGAGCGGCGAATATTACGAGGGGCTCAAGGCAAGGGCCGCAGGCTTTATTTGAAAAGCTGAACGCAGCAGCGAAAAACAGTATATCGGAATGCAGCAAGAGTCCGCTTTGGCGATGAGCCAAAACGGACTCTTGTTTTGCAAAAAGCAGCTCATTGGCCTTTGCATTCGTAGGCATAAACCAGATCCCAATAGAGAATCCAGCTAAAGCACAAAGCGGCGGCAAGCCAGAAAAAGGCAAAGCCGGAATAACTGTATTCGTTTCCCAATGCGTTGTAGCCCTGGATCTGCAGCAAAGAAGCCGCGTGAAACAGCGGATAGAAGCCCAGCCACTCGATGCCGTTTTTCATACCGGAAAGGCATAGCAGTGCAGGCAAGCAGAGGGCTGATGCGCCAATAAACAGCGCAGGCAGCATTTCCCCCAACCGATGGCCAAGCCAAAGCACAGCCCACCCCATGCACAGGCAGGCGGCAAAACGGCACAAAAACCAGAACAGAAAAACATCCGAAAGCGTAACGGCGCGAGGAATCAGCCCAAACTGCCGTATGCTGCAGGACGGGGCACCCATGGCGGGCAGGCCATAGTCACGCATGACCTGCCAGATATGGGGCAAAGCTGTGCCTGCGGCGATCAGCAAGGCCGCAAAAGCACTGCAGCGCAGCTTTGCCTGCACGGTGCGGCGGCGGCCAAGGGGCGTGGCGCACAGAATTTCGTCCATGCCGCCCTTGTGCTCCATGGCAAAAAGCCCGCTGAAGCACAGGGCGCACAACAGCCCGGCAAAAAGCGTATCCTGCACATCGCTGCTGCCGGAAAAACCAAACAGCTTTTCATAACCGCTTTCATACACCGGCCATGCGCCGGGATGCGCAGGCAGATCGTTGCAAATGTAGGAAAGAATATTGGTGTATATATCGTATTTTTGCTGCAAAGAAGAGTAAGCAAGCGCGGCATCGCTGCTTATTTCGCCCTTTTGAATCCGGCGCTGCACCTCCAGCAGAGGGGCGAATTCTTCACCCTGATGCAAAAGCCAAGTGCGGCTTTCCTCACTCCACGGGGCAGAAATATGCTTCATGTAATAGGCGTAATAAATTTCGTCGGCATCGATATAGCTTTCGGCGTTTACGCCCTGATAGATGCTGAATATCAAAAAGGCTGCCAAAAACAATGCAGCGCCGTTGGTTGTAAAAAGCTTGCGGGCTTCTTCACGCGGCACGGTAACGGGGCGGGTTTTCCGGAAAAAGCCCCAGGAAAAGCCGCGCTTTGGCGCGACAGGCAGCTGCCCGCGGCAAAACAAAACCAGAAAACCGGCGGCAAATGCGGCCCCCAGAATAAGCGCCGCCGTCCATTCAACCAAGGGCAGCGCGATGGGGCTGCCGAACCAATATAAGTTTCGGTAGTTGCCCAAAAGCTCGTTGGTTTGCAGCAGGCTGACCAGATTGGCGTATTTGATCACATTCCAGTGGCTTGTGGCGGGGATGGCAGCACGAATGCCGTACATTGCCAAAGGCAGCGCCAAGGCCGCCAGCCAGCCAGCCGAGGCGCGCCGGGCGGCGAGCGCCGCCAGCATGACCCACAGCCCCAGCACAAACGCGCCCAGCCATTTTGCCAGTAAAAAGCGCAGCAGATACTGCCTTACGGTGATCTGCATAGTACAGCGCATTAAAAACGGAAGGCTTTGAATGGTGCGGTTCAGCGGGCCAAGACCGAAGGCGGCCTTGCAATAAATCAGATTGACCCCATACAACACCATTAAAACTGCCAGTAAGCTGGCGGCAAAGGCCAACAGCTTTGCAAGTGCCGTTTGCAAACGCCCGGCCGGCAAGCTGCGAATCAAAGAAAGCAGGCCGCTGTCCCGCTCTTGCCGCACCAAAAGCAGCGCAAGCAGCAGCATGGCAGCCAGCAGGATCAAATCGGTAAACCGGTAGCTGATCGCCGTGTACAGGCCCTTTTGCGGGTGGTAATCGATCACAGCATCCTGCAGCCCGGCATACACCTTGGCGGTGATCTCAATGTTTTTCAGGTCATAGCCGCTTTGGGCGTTTTGAAAAATCGAAATTCCGGCCAGCTGGTTGGCTTTGGCCTGCACACCGGTTAAAAATTCGCCATAGGCGGCCACGGTGCTGTATTCGCTTTCCAGCTGGTTGAACAGCCGGTAGTCACCGTTCAGACTGCCGGTATAAAGCGAGTAATTTTTATCTTTATAGCGTTGGTCGTATTCGTCAAACAGGGCGGCGTTTTGCTCGCGGTAATCCTCTAAGCCATAGCCGCCCCAGGCCATTTCCTGATAGTATTGGCTCAGCTTTAAAAGACTTTCGATATCCGTAAGCTGTGTGCCCAGCCATTCGCCTTTTTCCTCCATGCTTAAACCGGAAAGCTCGCTGCTTACGGCACGGTATGCCCCGGCAGGCGGCTGCGTGGCTGTGGGGCGCGTGCCCATCCAGAGCAAAAGCAGGTTGGCTGCGGCTAAAACCGCCAGCAGCACCGGAAAGATCCGCCCGCCCCACACCTTGCGCATCTCGGCAAAAAACAGGCTCATTTGCCATCCTCCTCGCCAAAAATATGCAGATAGACCTGTTCCAGCCCTTGGCCGGGAGCGTATTTTGCAACGAGTGTTTGCACCGGAGCAAAATCCACGATTTTGCCGCTTTGCAGCAGCACGATGCCATTGGCAACGGTTTCCACATCCGAAACCACATGGGTGGCCACCAGAATGATGCGCTCTTGTGCCATGCCGGCCAGCAGCTTTCGCAGGCGCACACGCTCCTTAGGGTCAAGGCCCGCGGTGGGCTCGTCCAGAATCAAAAGCTTGGGGTCACCCAGCAGAGCACTGGCCAACAAAAGCCGCTGTTTCATGCCGCCGGAATAAGCGGAGAGGCGTTTATCCAGATCTTCGCTTAAATTTACGGCGGCCGCTGTGCGGGCAACCTCGGCAGGAACCTGCGCGCGAGGGATCTCTTTAAGCGCGGCCATGTAAGCTAAAAATCGCCGCCCTGTGTAGCTTTCGTATAGTCCCTGCTGCTGCGGCATATAGCCGAGCACGCGGCGGAACGCGATGCCGTGCGCAGGGCCGCCACACCAAAGCACCTCGCCCGAAGTGGGGGCGAGGCTGCCGGTAATGATATGAATCAGTGTGGATTTGCCTGCACCGTTTGGCCCCAAAAGGCCATACAGCCCGGGGCCAAGCGTGAGCGACACACCGGAAAGTGCTTTTTTTACTGCGGGTGTGCCAGATTTACGCCGCCAAGACAAGGCGGGGGTGGTGTAGGTTTTACACAAAGAATTCAGTGTGAGCGAAAAATCAGACATAGTAATTTTTAAAATATAGCAGAATCACGAAATTATAGCGGACATAAATCAGGCATTCCGGATCGGTTAAGCGATACCCGGCTTAGAAAAACAGGATATTTCAGATGTTTTGCGCAGTACGAAACGGAAGGCTTACGTATGTTCCAGCGGAAGAAGGGTAAATTCCTGCCCATTCAAATTAGAATGCAAATAATCCTCGGGGGAAATGAGCATCCAACTGGGAATGTAAAGCTCGTCTAATTTTGTGTTTTGAACTTTCCAGTCGGTTTGAATGAACAATAGGCCGTTATACTGCGCTTCTACTTGCATAATATCTTTGTTAAATGGCTTGTACAGATTGAAAAGCGTAGTTTCGCCCGTTTTAAAATCAAAAATATAATCCAAAAGACTTGACGAGCCATCTTTTACATCTTTAATATCATATTCAATGATACAAAAATCTTTTGTGAAACTAAGCGGCATCACATAGCTGTTAATGTCATTCCCGTATTCATCAATTACCTGGTTCGTCAATGCACTAAAATCAAAAGGTGTTTTGCTGCCATTTGTAAGGTCAATTAAGGTTCCGGTAGTTTGCGAAAAGTCAATATCATAAGCGTAATGGCTGTCAAAAGAAACGCCCTTGTCGTTTTCAAACGAAAAGTCAGTTGGAGTTTTTTCTGAGGTATCTACATTCAAAGAAAAAACGCTATAATTCAGTTCGGCATCAATTTCGTCCAGTACAAGGCTTCGGTCATAGGCGGCGCAGATATTTAAACTCTCGGAATTGCTGGATGCCTGATACAGAGTTTTTAAATTGCCGGTTTCCAAATCAAGCTGTAAAACAGATAAAGTGTTTTTCGCGGTTTTGGAATCGGTATCTGTAAGAACAAAATATAAATTCTTTTGATCCGTAAAATAACTGCCATCCATTGCCGTGTGCGGTAGCTTTTGGTTGGCCTTGAATTCTGCAATGCGCTTTTCAAAAGCACCGTTCAAAGCTAAAAGGTCAATATGTGGCAGGGCTGATTCGGAAGGAACTTGCTGAAAAGCTAACAGATGATCCCCGACCGTTAATACGCCCGAAAGCTGGGTCTTGCCATCAAAAGGATAATAAGAAATACAGGCATCACTATCGTGCGTGCAGTTTGGATTGTTGCAAAGAAACAGCTCTTGCCTGGACGAAAAGTCAACATAGCTGATATTGGCACCGCCCGAAAAGCAAATATCAGAGCGATAAAACCCGTTTTCTGTAGCGGCGGTGCATTCCGAGATCGTGCTTTGGGGCGTATTGGCGGGATTTTCTTCCCTTTGCATGGAAGAAGGGGAAGAGGAGCAGGCACTTAAAGAAACCAGCAGAACCCCGGCCATCCATGAGCAAATGATTTTTCTTGGTTTTCTTGTAGCTTTCATAGTGTTAAACTCCTTTAAGAAGTAGAAGTTATTTTGGTGATAAATCATGGGGCTGTTGAAAAATAGATTTCTGAAAAATAATGTACAAAACCCGGAACCATTTCAGGGCCAAAGCGGCCCGCAGCATCGGAAAAATCTGCCCGCCCCACACCTTGTGCATTTCGGCAAAAAAACAGGCTCATTTGCCATCCTCCTCGCCAAAAATATGCAGATAGACCTGTTTCGGCCCTTGGCCGGGAGCGTATTTTGCAGCGAGCGTTTGCACCAGAGCAAAATCCACGATTTTGCCGCTTTGCAGCAGCCGTTTTCACTCAAAATAAATTTTCAATAGGAATTAAATTATCAGTTTGGGAAAAGTAATCGGATTTAAGAATTAAAGCGTATTTGGAAACATTGAATGATGAGATAAGAAAATCACCGCTGTCTGTTGTTGACGATTTATCAAGATTTTCGTAACCTGTTATTACACAAAAATAATCTTGGTATTCGCCTACAGGAAGCATTTCTTTTCCAAACTCGTCTTTCAAAACAATGTTAGGGGAGAAAACACGATTTGATGTATCAATTATTTTGTGTAAGATCGTGCGATTCCCGGCAGATGTTTCTACAGAATCAGTTAATTGCAGATAATGTATATCTGTGCATTCTCCATACACTTTGGATATATCGGGTATCCAGTTAGAATCATAAGGAAAAACTTCTTTTGAACAATCAATTTCGACAGTTTCACCAGAATCTATATCTGAAATCTTTAGTAAATAATTTTTTGGATAATATTCCACAATATTACCTGACAAAATCATTGCACCGCATTCAGTAAGACTGGATTCGTAAAAGGGAGAACTGCTTAATTCCCATTCATTGGATTCATTAGCTGGCGAAAGCGTATAAAACGATTCTGCATTCTCTTGGCTATAATGAGATATTATATAGTTAAATCCAGAGGTTCCACATATTGCATAACCGCTTGGAAGTAAAGAAATTAAAGTACTTTCTTTTGTTTTGCTATTAACTTTATACACGGCAGAACGATTTGTTGGCCCGTTCTCGGTGTTTTCTACAAACCATTTTTCAAAATAAATGAAATCACCGCTTGCATATATTCCACCGAGAATAGATTCACCTTTATCCAGTCGAACCAATAACTCTTTATTATTGCCATTCAAGTCCATCATATCAATGTGAGCCATGTCTTTGGACGAGGATGAAGAGTAGATTAACAGAATTTTTTCTGATGTACTCAAAATTAACGGTGGAAAGTCATCATCATTTAATTTTATATAGGATTTACATGAATCTGAATCATGGGCGCAATTCGGAACATCACACAGAACAAGTTGCTTTTTCCCTACATAATCTGTATAGCAGATTGTGCTATAACCTTTGTTGAAAGACTGGATCGTAAAAAATCCTGAATCTGTTTCCCTTGTACAAAGCTTTAGATCTTCTGATAGATAATAGCTTTCTAATCCATCAGAAGCGGAAGATGAGCAGGCGCTCAAAGAAACAAGCAGAAATCCGGCTATCCATGAGCAAATGATTTTTCTTGGTTTTCTTGTAGCTTTCATAGGGTTACCTCTTTAGGCAAAAAAGTTACGGATAATCATGCCGCAGCAGCCAGACAAAGCGCTTTTATTCTAACCATTTTTAAACAGCAGCTTTCTTTATTTGCTGTGCTGATATTGCATAAGGCGCTGCGTATCAATGCTGCTATAAAAATCACTTTTTGATATGATGCTGAACAAAGGGCACGGAATTTGCACATACTGTGAAGTTCCGTCTGGGTCTGTCATAAAGTTGGTTTTCAGTTCATCTCCGGCATACACCAGATATTCATGATCGTTTAAGGTATATACGGGCTGGAAAATATTCTTATCGCCATCGTCATCCATTACCAGCGAGAAATCTGTTGTTTTTCCGTCTTTGGTTAAAGAAAAAAACCGGGCAGAAGCGGTATTAGCGGAAGTGGGCGCAAGTTCCCGAATCACGATACCCTCAGAATCTGCAAAGACAATGTTGGAAGAACAGGATTCCGGCGTTGTGTACTGGGTAAAAGTAAAATCGGTGTTCTCTTTTAGATCCAGTAAATGAAAATAGCCATCGTCACCTTTTAGCGCAAGACTGTTTTCATATAAAATAGGAAATCCGCTCTTCCAAGTATAAATCACATCTCGATGATCGGAACGAAAGTTCCACCGCGAAAGCTGATAAGTGCAGCGACTATCTTGCATTTCGCATTGATAAACAATTAAATCCTCGCCGCAGCAGCCCCAGATAAACTCGTGATTTTCTACAGACATTTCCTGCAAAAGCTCCAGATCCCCCGTCAGCGTGTCCAGCTTGGCCAGATTTTTCCGAACAGAGATGTCCTTTTGCACGGTTTCCAACACAAAATAGATATTTTGCCCGTCGGTCACCATGGTGGTATAGGGCGATTCTTCCGGGCGAAAAGTGTGAATCGTCTGTCGTTCGCTGCCGTCAAAGTTGATGGATTCCACGCGGGCAGGTTCCTCGCTTTCGACAGACCGGAAGGGGTTTCTATAGAACAGAATAATTTTATCACCGACTCGTTCCGGCATAACTCCGCCAGGAGTAGGCATAAGATAGCTGGTACAGCTGGCAGAATCGTGGGCACAATTTGCCTGGGAGCATAAATAAACAACCTGTTCACTTTTGTAGTCGGCATACATTAAATTGCAGGAGCCATCTTTTCGCACAATGGGATTGATGAAATAGAATCCATCCTCGGTGCCGGCACCCCAGTTTACGCCGCCGTTGTTTTGCAAAGCTGTGAGCGTTACGGGCAGCGGGGAATCCGGTGCAGAACTGGCGGTTTGTGCGCTAGAAGGCAATTCGTCGGAGGAACCGCACGCGGCACCCAATGCACAAGCAGAAAAAAGAAACAGCGAAGCAAATATCTTTTTCATAGTTGTAAATCCTCTTGGCTTGTATGCCGATGAAGCATTTTCGGCAGTCATGTGTCACAATTTCATACTTATCGAGTGAAAACATGATGAATTCCTGTAAATTCAACATAACATATCACTTTTTGAAAGTCAACGAAAGTGCGCTATAATTTACAACTTGTTAAAGTGGCGGATACATTCGCCTTTGCTTTCTGTGCGCACAAAGCCCGTGCTGTTAAGGCAGCACGGACTTTGCACGAAAGGAGAAATTTAATTGAATTTAACTGAAAGCCCGCAAGGCACTTTATCACAGCATAGTGCGCTTAGTCCAGCGTTTCACACGGCACAAAATTGGATCTGCCGTTCAAAAAGTCCTGCACGGATTCGTGGCCGAGCTGCTCGGTGCGGTAGGTGGTGGCTTTGATCTGGCCGCCCAGCTCAAAAGTGGCAGTTTGGCTGGCCGAATCATACAGCGCGTACACCTGATCGGCGTATACCGAACAAAGATTTACCGGGCGGCGGCGATCCTGCCGCATAACGGCCAGTTCGCAAATTTCATTATTGTCAAAATCTACGCAGAAATTAGACACATCGTTGCCAGAGGGGTTTTGTTCGGCGATGGCAGAAAAGATCAGCTTGCCGTCCAGAAGGCTTTCCGGATAGATCATCGTAAACGAAACGCCGGTGGTGTTGTCTGCCACGGCGGCTTCGCCCGTGGCGTAGTCTTTTCGGACAAAGGTGTTGTCAGAAAAATCATAGTAATACATTTTTCCGCCCAGCATATTGCCGCTTCGCTCGGACTGTGCCCAGCGGTCTAACTCCCGGGCAACAGCGCCGGTTTTTATATCCAGCAAAGAAATGCTGTGCTGCGAGCCATCGATGGTTTTCAGATAAACATCGCATCCGTCGCTGTCCAAGATCCACTGATCGTTGGTCAGGGCTTGGAGTGTTTGCACTTTTCCGCTTTGCTTGTCCAGCGAGCAGAGCGCTTTTGTGCCGATGCCGCTTGAGTCGATATCCTCCATTACGAAATAAAGCTTTGCATCATCGGCCAGAAACCAGCCTGTGTTCAGATTTTGAGAAGCTTTAAACTCGGCCAGCAGTTTCCGGTTAGAGCCGTTTGCATCCATCGCCTCCACACGGGGCAAAAATTCATCACTCACGGAAGCAGGGGAAACCACATAGAGCTTATCGTCGGAAAAAAGTAAGCCGGGAATGTTTCCCTGTGCGGCATCTACATACGAAGTGCAAGCATCGCTTTGATGGTCACAGCTGGGATTCGCACAAAGAAAAACCTGCTTGTTGGCGGCATAATCTGTGTATAAAATACTATAGCTGTTCGGGAAAATCGGAACCAGCATATAATAACCGTTTTCACTGCTGGCATATAGATTGGTTCCGCCTTCGTCGCCGATTTGGTGAATCGGCCCGTTTTGAGGCATCTTTACGGCGGGAGCCGCCGTGGGGGCTGCCGAAGCCGAGGCGCTTGCTGCAGCAGGCTCTGTGAATCCGCTGCCAGCGGGGGCCGAAGCACTTTGCTGCGAGCACGCAGTCAGCAAAAAGGCCGCAGCGGCGCACAAGGCTGCACCAGTTTTTTTGTACATTTTCTTTTCAACCCTTTCTAATTTAACCTATCCGTGAAAATGCGGTATTTCCCTGTACATAATCGGTAAGCGCAATGCTATAGCAGTCAGAGCTTTCATAAGATTCCATAGAAGTACCGGAATATTGATTTTTTTCAATAATCAGAATTTCTTTATTTTCACCGACTGCGCCCATTATATTAAGCGGCCGTTTTGTAACCGGGTCGCAGAATGCGATTTTTTGCACTGTGCGATTGCCAGTATCCACCGCATACTGCGCCACCTCTAAGTTGCCATCTTCTTTTGTGCCAACCACGCTGTTTACAAACAATATGCCGTTATAATATCCAATTGGCAAAAGGCTTGCACTGCCGTTCAGGGTAACAAAGCAATCCGAAATCTCTGCGCTTTCTCCATTGATCCAGTTTTTTAATTCAACGCTTACTTTTTGGTTTTCAAAGCGCAAATCAAACAGCTTGTTTTCCTGTGCAAATCCAACCGTGTCATTCATGCTGTATTCTTCAAGCTGCAAAAGCTCTTTGGTGTTCACATCAAAGGCATATACATCAAAAATTTCTTTTGACATGGAAAGCTCTTTCATTACGATCTTTGATTCATATGCGCCCAAAAGAAAAAGCATATCTTTTTGTGCAGTATAAATTTCCGTAAGCTGCCCGCTTTTGATATTCAAGGAAACCAGCGTTTGCGATATGCCGGTGCCCGAAGAACTTATGGTACTGAGGGTAAAATACAAATGATCCTTGTTTCCCACTATGCCCTCTCCCACCTCCTGATTTGCAGCAAAAGTATACAGCGTATGCCGGTTGCTTCCATTCAGATCAGCCATTTCGATAAAAGGCAGATAGCTTTTATCGCCATCATTATAGCCAGGGTAAAAAAGAAAAATATTTTCTTCATTGCATACTATCTGCGGAACAGTGCCGCCTCTGGCAATAAATGCATTACAGGAATCACTGTTGTGCTGGCAATTCGGTGCCGCGCAAAGATACATAGATTGCCCGGCTGCATAGTCCCAATAGTGAATGCAGGCACTTTGATTTTCAATTTCCACAGAATACATTCCCTGTTTTGTACATCCCTGATAGCCGATACTATCGGCCGACTGCGAAAGCATTTGCAAATTCTGAATATTTTCTGTTTGGGCTTTGCTTGGGTTCTTTTCCATCGGCACCACCTGCGAAGAAGGCATATGGGAGCTACAGGCAGATAGAAGCAAGCCAAACGACAGCGCACATATAAAGCTCTTTAAAATCGTGAAACTGCGCTGCATATCCGTTTTATACAATGTAGAAACCTCCAATCAGGAATTGAAAAGCAGGCAATCTCCGATTGTAATATCTATGCAACCGAAGATTGCTCTGCCAAAGTTTATATCACCAACTTAGCGAGAATGCCATTTAGCTGATGTTTGTGCCCCTACATTTCGTATAGTCCGCAAACGAAGGCATTGCCATAGCTGCGGTTGCCGCAGCGGTAAGGGCTACAGCAAGAAGGAGCTTTTTAAGCTTTTTCATAGTTTGTTCTACTTATCTTTTAAATTTTGTTGGCAGCTGCGCGCCGCTGTCAACAATGAATACGAGAAATTTCTGTGAAACCAACATATCACAATATCATTTAAATTTCTACAAAATTGTAACATAAGCCGGAATATTTGTACCCAAAGCGGGATAATGGCTGCCCGCAGTGCTCAAGCCGTGCAGGCTCCGGGGCAAATTGGCCTGTGCGCCATTCAAAATAGCGGCGCTTATTCTGAATGCTTTAAAGGAGGAATTCCATGAAAATATTGGTGTGCGATGACCAGCCGGAGGCTGCGGAAAAAGTTCGCGGCATGGTGGAAGAGCTGGCGGCTTCGATCATCCAAACACCGTGCAAAAAAACCTCCGCAAGTGCCTGAACAGCACCTGCGGAGGTTTCTATTTATGCTGATGGGACTTTCCCGCGGACTAAAAAACGCCTGATTTCGGCGCTTTTTGCGCACTGCGGTGCGCCGTCCTGTTCAAGCCCACGCCCCTCAGCGTCAAAAAACCGTCCACGCCGGGATACGGCATGAACGGTTTTTGTCTGAGTGTGATAAAAAAGATACCCTGTTTTTTTTACAAATTAGCGAGTGCTCATACGAGATTTTTTCTGTTCTTGTCGATATTATCCGTATTCTGCTCAGAAATTGTTTTTGTGCTGATCTCGATCATTTCCGTCACCACATGATTCAACTCTTCTGCACCTTTGCTGGTGATTGCCGGCCGCCCTGTCTGCTGCTCAATCTGCTTTCGCGCTTCCCCTGCAATGGAACCGCCGCGGCGTGCCACATCGCGGTTTTGCTGTAAGCCTTCCGGCTGTTCGGTCTGGGAGATTTCTTTTGCAGATACTTCTGCTAACATATTAAGCACCAATTCCAAGGTACTCATGTTATCCCGCAGGCTTTCCTTTTTCAGCCCTTTAAGATTCTTATACTGCCGTGTACTCATACCACTCCACGCACGGGTGATTTCATCGGTCAAAATCGCATAATCCGAATTTTTTTCGATTCCACGGTCCTTCCATTCGTCCGTCAGCTCCTTACGGGCCGAAATTGCCTGCAAACGCTGATTGATCCATTCCCGCGTGTATCCCTTTCGTTCATAGGTGGAAACCAACCGTTCCGCAATGCGTTCCGGGTCAAGCGTTTCCTCTATGCGCTCCCGCCCAACCTGCGCTAACCACAATTTCATTGGTTCCGCCTTGGGCGATGGGATGGACTGGATGATGCGAAACAGCTGCTGTGTGTTGGCCACATCTGTTTTGTAGCGTTTTCCGTCCTTTGGGGATTTCATTTTCAGTTGGTTACAATTTGTTACCAACTGACTGCCCTCGTCTTTCAGCCGCTTTTTGGTGACTTTCCAGTAGTTCCGCGCTGTGTCATAGTCCTTTGCATCAGTCAGCACGGATACCACATCCACAACGGAGAAATACCATTCTTCGTTTTCCTCGTCCCACGCGGTACGAATTGCCTGATCCTCAAAAAGCTGAAGTTGCTCGTTTTCATTCATCGCAAAGTCCTCATCCTTCAAAAGATTTCTATGGATAGCATAACAAATCCTGCGCAGCTTTACAAGAAGCCCTTTTGTGAGTTTTACTTTGTCGGAGTGACGGGACTTTCCCGCAGACTAAAAAATGCCTGATCTCGGCGTTTTTTGCGCACTGCGGTGCGCCGTCCTGTTCAAGCCCACGCCTCTCAGCGTCAAAAAAACCGTCCACGCCGGGATACGGCATGAACGGTTTTTGGCCTCGGTGACGGGACTTTCCCGCGGACTAAAAAATGCCTGATTTCGGCATTTTTTGCGCACTGCGGTGCGCCGTCCTGTTCAAGCCCACGTCCCTCAGCGTCAAAAAAACCGTCCACGCCGGGATACGGCATGAACGGTTTTTTGGTCGGAGTGACGGGACTTGAACCCACGGCCTTCTGGACCCGAACCAGACGCGCTACCAGCTGCGCTACACCCCGAACTATGATATAAAAAACGCAGCAGCACAAAAGCTGCTGCGTTTTTGGTTGGGGATGATGGAATCGAACCACCACAAGTAGAGTCAGAGTCTACCGCACTACCACTATGCAAATCCCCAATGATTTTTGCCGAAAGCGTTGTCTGCTCTCAACATTGAGTTATTATAGCAAGCTGCGGCCATTTTGTCAACGCTTTTTTTATAAAATTTCTTTTTAAAAGACAACACAGCCCAAGGGCAGGAATCGTGTGCCGGTGTGCAGACAGAAATCCGCCGGGCAAAGCCTTTTCTCAAAACACGCTTTTACCGCCCCGGCCCAAAGCATTCGGCCTTGATTTTTACACGGAAAACAGCGGTATTTGCCTTTTGCAACCAAAAGGCAACGGATAGTATCGCGATAGTTGGTGGCGCAAACCGTGAAAAACCGTTATCATAAAGCCATTGGGAGGTAAACAATATGATCAATATGAAATTTTTAGGAGTGCTTGTTTTTGCTTTCGTACTTCTGATCGGCCTTACGGTGATCATCACCCTTTTGGCTTTGGGCTTGTTCTTTGGAAAGGCGCTGATCCGATATATAAGGTCAGGGAAAGTCAGAAAAGAAAAAGCCATCCTCAAAAAATCCTTGGGTGAAGTTTTAAAGCAGCATCGTGAGCAGTGCCGGATGACACAGGAATTTGTGGCAGAGGCGGTCGGGGTCAGCCGACAGGCGGTTTCAAAATGGGAGAATGGAACCTCAGACCCGAGCACTTCAAACCTGATCGCGATTGCAAAGCTGTTTGATCTTTCTGCCGAAGAACTGCTGCACGAGGTGCAGTGAGCCAAATAAATCAAAAAATATACTTTGCAGTGTTGACAAGCCCCAGGCGGAACGATAAAATATATAGTACGCAAATAGCGAAAAATGCAATGCGGAAGAGTGCGCATGGAACCGCTTTTCTCAAGAGAGCCGGGCAGCTGCTGAAAGCCCGGCGGAAAGTGCCCTGTGCTGTCGCTTCCAAGCAGACTGTGCGAAAAAAACAGTAGTGCAGCCCGGCTCACCGCCGTTACACGGTGTTCAAGCGGCTTTGCAGCCCCTTATATTCCTATTATATATAAGGCGGGCAAGGCAAGTTGGGTGGTACCGCGACCTTTTTGAAACATCACAAAGGCCGTCCCATGAAAAAGTGATTTTTCGTGGGGCGGCCTTTTTATTTTGCCCCACAAACAGCAAGGAGGAAACTATGAAGCAACTCGCAAAACAGTACGATCCCGCGCAGGTGGAAGATCGTATTTACGAATTCTGGTGCAAGGGCGGCTATTTTCACACGCAGATCGACCGCAGCAAAAAGCCTTATACCATCGTAATGCCCCCGCCCAATGTTACCGGCCAGCTGCACATGGGCCATGCAATGGATAACACTTTGCAGGATATTCTGATCCGCAGCAAGCGTATGCAGGGCTATGCCGCTCTGTGGGTGCCCGGCACCGACCATGCATCCATTGCTACCGAGGCAAAAGTGGTGGAGGCCATGCGCAAGGAAGGCCTGACCAAAGAAATGCTGGGCCGCGATGGCTTTTTGGAGCGTGCCTGGGACTGGAAAAACAAATACGGCAACCGTATCGTTAGCCAGTTGAAAAAGCTGGGCACCAGCTGCGACTGGCAGCGTGAGCGCTTTACTATGGACGATGGCTGCAGCGATGCCGTGAAGGAAGTGTTTGTGCGCCTGTACGAAAAGGGCGGCATCTATCGCGGTAACTCGATGGTGAACTGGTGCCCCCACTGCAACACCTCTATTTCCAACGCCGAGGTGGAGCATGAGGAAAAGGACGGCAACTTCTGGCATCTTTTGTACCCCGTAAAGGAAACCGGCGAAATGCTGGAGCTGGCCACCACCCGCCCCGAAACCATGCTGGGCGATACCGCGGTGGCCATCAACCCCGAAGACCCCCGCTATAAGCACCTGCATGGCTGCCATGTCATGCTGCCCCTGATCAACAAAGAGATCCCCATTGTGTGCGATGAGCACGCCGACATGGAAAAGGGCACCGGCGTGGTGAAGATCACCCCCGCACATGACCCCAACGACTTCCAGGTGGGTCTGCGCCATGATCTGCCCATTGTGCGTGTGTTTACCTATGACGGTCACATGACCGGCGCCGAGGATAAGGCAGCAGCCGATGCTGTGTTTGCCGCGGGCAAAAACACAGTGAACGAGCCCCATGTGCTGGACTGCGGCAAGTATGCCGGCATGACCACGATCGAAGCCCGCAAGGCCATTGTGGAGGATCTGAAAGAGGGCGGCTATCTGAAGGAAGTGGAGCCCCTCAAGCATGAGGTGGGCACCTGCTATCGCTGCCACAGCGTGATCGAGCCCATGGTATCCAAGCAGTGGTTCGTGCGCATGGAGCCCTTGGCCAAGCCTGCCATTGAAAGCGTGGAAAAGGGCGAGATCAAGTTTGTGCCCGAGCGCTTTACCAAAAACTATATCAACTGGATGAACGATACCCGCGACTGGTGCATCAGCCGTCAGCTGTGGTGGGGCCATCAGATCCCGGCATGGTATTGCCAGGACTGCGATGAAACCATCGTGGCCAAAGAGGCCCCCTGCACCTGCCCCCGCTGCGGCGGCAAAAACCTGCAGCAGGACCCTGACACGCTGGACACCTGGTTCAGCAGCGCACTGTGGCCCTTCAGCACGCTGGGCTGGCCCAACGAGGACAGCGAGGACCTGAAGTTCTTCTATCCCACCAGCACGCTGGTCACCGGCTATGATATCATTGGCTTCTGGGTGAGCCGCATGATCTTCAGCGGCCTGGCTTACACCGGCAAGGCACCGTTTGACACCGTGTGCGTACACGGCATCGTGCGCGACAGCCAGGGCCGCAAAATGAGCAAGAGCCTTGGCAACGGCATTGATCCGCTGGAAGTGATCGACCAGTACGGCGCCGACGCATTGCGCTTTATGCTGATCGACGGCTCTACGCCCGGCAATGATATGCGGTACAGTGAAGAAAAGGTAAAGGCTGCCCGCAACTTTGCCAACAAGCTGTGGAATGCTGCCCGCTTTGTGCTGATGAACATCCCCGAGGGCTTCCAGGCCGGTATGCCTGCGGTGGAAGATCTGGACATGAGCGATAAGTGGGTGCTGAGCGAGCTGAACAAAACGGCCCGCGATATGACGGCCAACATGGACAGCTATGATATGGGCCTTGCCGCAGCCAAGATCCAGAACTTTATCTGGGATGTATACTGCGACTGGTATATCGAGATCTGCAAGAGCCGCTTGAACGGCGGCGATGAAAAGCAGGCCGATGTGGCCCGCAAGGTGCTGGTGTATGTGCTGGACCGCGCACTGCGCTTGCTGCACCCCATCATGCCGTTTGTGACCGAAGAGATCTATCAGGCTCTGCCCGGCAGCGCCGAAACCATTATGAATCAGAGCTGGCCTGTGTTTGATGCGGAGCATGATTGGCCCGAGGAATGCGCCGACTTTGAAAAGCTGATGGATTACATCAAGGCTGTGCGTGCTGCCCGCAACGAAATGGGCGTACACCCTGCGAAAAAGACCACAATGGTCATTGAAACCGGCGCACCCGAGGCATTTGAAAAGGGTCAGGCTTATCTGGCCAAGTTTGCTTTTGCCACCGAGGTGACTCTGGTGCCCAAATACGAGGGCAGCACCGACGGCATGGTGCAGGTGGCCACCGATTCTGCACGCGGCTTTATCCCCATGATGGAGCTGATCGACCGCGACAAGGAGCTGGCTCGTTTGAACAAGGAAAAAGAAAAGGTTCAGAAAGAGATCGACCAGTTCACCCGTCAGCTCAGCAACGAGGGCTTTGTGAACAAGGCTCCCGCACAGCTGGTGGAGGATATTCGCCAAAAGCTGGCTGCACGCCAGGATAAGATCGCCAACATTGAGCAGGCATTGGCTGCTTTGGGCTGATCGAGATAATTTTCACGCAGCAAGGCTCCTTTGCTTCCCGGCGGGCACAAAGGAGCCTTGCTTTCCCTATGGCATATTTTCAAACGGCTTTCCCGGCGGGCAAAGAAAAATGAAGGAATCCTCACAATTTGTTCATCCTTTGATCAAAAAATGTGCTATGATGTATGCACCGCGAAAGCGGAAAAAACGGCATGGAAAATAAAAGGAGAACAAATTTTGAAGCAACAAAAATACTCCCCATGGCTGATCGTGTTTCGTGTACTGTTCACGCTGCTCACCGCTGTGCTGATCGTGTTTATTTTTGAACGCTCGCTGCAAAACGGCGCAATTTCGGCACAGGAAAGCCAGCGTATGCTGCTGGCAATGCAGCGTGTGCTGGCCAAATTTACCGACCGTGAGCTTTCATTGCACTTTGTGCGCAAGCTGGCGCATTTTGCTGAATATACGGCACTTGGCTTTTTGCTGCAAATGTGTTTGCGCGTGTATACCCGGCATTATGTAAAGCATATTTCCTGGCCGCTGCTTGGGGGAATTGCGGTTGCGCTGGCCGATGAAACCATTCAGCTGTACACACCGGGGCGCAGCAGCAGCGTTTGGGATGTCTGGCTGGATTTTTCGGGCGTATGCAGCGGAGTGTTTGCAGCGCTTTTGGTGTTAACATTTTTTCACATGATGAAATGGTTTATACTGCATGATATGGAAGGGTGAACAAAATGACGGCAGAACAGGCGATTGAAAAAATTCATGCACTGCCTCGCATGAGCGAAACCACGCTGGAGCGCATGAAAAAACTGTTGAGCAAATTGGGTGATCCGCAAAAAAAGCTGAAATTCGTACATGTGGCCGGCACAAACGGCAAGGGAACGGTGTGCAGCCTTACGGCGGCCATGCTGCGGGAAGCCGGGCTGAAAACCGGCCTTACCATCAGCCCCTATGTGCTGGATTTTCGTGAGAGAATGCAGATCAACGGCGAAATGATCCCCAAGCGCACCCTGACGGCACTGACCGGCCGGGTTTTGGCGGCCTGCGATGAAATGATGAACGAGTACGGCGAATGCCCGGTGGAGTTCGAGGCCGTTACGGCGGTGGCCCTTTTGTGGTTTGCTGCTGAAAATTGTGACATTGTGGTGATGGAAACCGGCCTTGGCGGGCGTTTTGACGCCACCACGGCGGCCACAGACAAGGACAATTTGCTGGTGAGCGCAGTTACCCGCATCGGGCTGGATCACACCGAATTTTTGGGTGAAACGCTGGCCAAGATCGCGCAGGAAAAGGCAGGCATTTTTGTGCAGCAGCGCCCGGTGATCTGCTATCCCGAGCAGCCCAAAGAGGCCTTGGCCGAGCTGCTGGCGGAAGCATCTCAAAAGGACTGCGAATGGATCTGCCCGGAAACGGACGATCTGGAAATTTACAAAGGCCGCAAATTGGAAAACCACATCAACTACGGCGGCTACGAAGCCCGATTGGCCTATCCGGGCCGTCATCAGGCGCTCAATGCCATGCTGGCTGTGGAGATCTGCCTTACGCTGTGGCGCAACTACGGCTATGACATTCCGGACGAAGCGATCCTGGCCGGGCTGGAAAGCTGCGATCTGCCCGCGCGCATCGAAGTGATGGCGCGGCACCCGTTCCTGATCCTGGATGGCAGCCACAATGCGGACGGCGGCGAGGCGCTGGCAGCGGCGCTGGAGGATGCCGGCTTCGAGGAGGAAAGCCTGGTAGGCGTTATAGGAATGCTGCGCGATAAAAATGTGGATGCTTTCTTGAAATCCATGAGCCGCGTGCTTTCCAAGGTATACACCGTTACCCCGGACAGCCCGCGGGCAATGTCGGCGCAGCAACTGGCAGAGGTGGCAAAGTTTCACATGGAGGCCATTCCCTGCGAAAGCCTGCAGCAGGCCATCAAGCTGGCCCATGCAGAAAAAAGCGAGGGCGTTGTGGTGTGCGGCAGCCTGTATTTGGCCGCAGAGGCACGCCCGCTGCTGAAAAAATATGCAGATTGACCGCTGAGCGACATTCTGCAACAAAATAATGATGCTAAAACCCGTATACTGGAAATGAACCGGTACACGGGTTTTATTTTTTTCAAAGGCACAGCGTGCAAAGGGCTGTGCGGCTTTGGATAAAACGGGGGAGAGTGAAAAAATGGCAAAGGTTGTGTTCCGGCAGGTGGGAAGCGCGCTGGTGGCGCATCTGTCGGGAGAAATCGACCATCATGCAGCGGAAAAGCTGCGGCAGGAGATCGAGCAGCAGCTGGAACGCCGCCCGGTGGAGCAGCTGTGTCTGGATTTTGGGGGCGTTGGGTTTATGGATTCCTCGGGCGTGGGGCTGATCTTAGGGCGTGCGCGCCGAATGCGCGCCGAGCAGGGAAGGCTTACGGTGGCCGATGTGCCGCCCTCACTGGGAAAAATGCTGGATCTTGCAGGGATCCCCTACACCGCAAAGGAGGACAAGCAATGAAACCGATCGATCAGATCAGCGTGCAATTCATGAGCCGAAGCGTAAACGAGGGCTTTGCCCGGGGCGTGGTGAGCGCTTTTCTGGCAAGGGCTGACCCCACGGTGGAGCAGCTGATCGATGTGAAAACCGCGGTATCAGAAGCCGTCACGAATGCCATCGTGCATGGGTATCCCGGGCGCCTTGGCCCTGTGAAACTCACGCTTGCTTTTTACGAAACAGGCCTTGTGAAGATCACAGTGGCCGACAGGGGCTGCGGCATCGAGGATGTGCAGAAAGCCATGCAGCCCTTGTACACCACCGGCGATCCGGAGCTGCGCGCGGGGCTTGGCTTTGCGGTGATGCAAAATTTCACGGACAAGCTTGCCGTGCATTCCAAACCCGGCAAGGGAACACGGGTGGTTTTATATAAGCAGCTTGGGCGGCGCGAGTGATCCCCTCTTACATATATAATATAAGGGGGAGCTTTCTTTGACGGATACCAAAAACAGAGAAGAATTTATTCAGCAAAATCTGGGGCTTGTACACGCCTGCGCAGGGCGTTTTCGCAGCCGAGGCATTGAGTATGACGATTTGTATGCGGCCGGATGCGTGGGACTCATCAAAGCCTATGATGGATTTGACTGGGGGCGCGGCGTTTGCTTTTCTACCTATGCGGTGCCGGTGATCCTGGGTGAGATCAAAAAGCTGTTTCGTGATGGGGGCACGGTGAAGGTGAGCCGCTCGGTCAAAGAACTTGGCATCAAGGCATCCGCCGTAAGGGAAAAGCTTTTAAAGGAAATGGGCAGCGAACCCACGGTTTCACAAATTGCACAGCGGCTGAATGCCAGTGCGGAACAGGTGGCCATGGCGCTCAAGGCGGGGCTGCCTGCAATTTCGCTTACGCCGGCAGGCGAAAATGATGGAAACCGTGAGCTGGATATTCCCATTGATTCCCCGGAAGAAGAACTGACAGACCGGATCAGTCTGCAGGAAGTGATGCAGCGCCTGAGCCCCGAGGAACAAAAGCTGATCCGGCTGCGATACTTTTGCGGAAGAACACAAAGCGAAACGGCGCGTATGCTTAATACCACACAGGTGCAGATATCCCGGCGGGAAAGAAAATTGTTGGGAATGATGCGCCAGCAGCTGATCGGCAGCTGATTACAACTCGTATAAATGGAACAAAAATAAACGATATATAAAGAGGTGCGAAACTAAAAAGCCGTATAAGTTTCAAAAATATGGGAAACAAATTGGACAAAATGTCAAAACAGAGTAAATTGTGAAAATATAGGTTGACTTTTGTGTATGGGAATGATAAAATACTATCACGCTCTGAAACGCGCCGGTAAATCAGCCGATGACGATCAAAGCGGGGCTGCTTTCATTTGAAAGCTTGCTGAAAAATAATTCAAAAAAGTGCTTGACAAACAAAGCACAGCGAGTTATAATAAGCAAGCTGCTTTGAGAGAGGCAGTCAGCAGGACCTTGAAAATTGAACAATATCGAATGCTTGAATGGAAACCTTTAAAGGTCTTGGAAAAAGACCATAAACAATTCCAAAAAG
>Ga0129310_1001062_pt1 | contig 26427 bp, 18 predicted proteins | sample Go1ome_2_FD_94433 | JGI IMG/M metagenome (GOLD analysis project Ga0129310, IMG submission 94433) | Western lowland gorrila individual fecal microbial communities from Wisconsin, USA - Go1022A metagenome | ecosystem: Host-associated > Mammals > Digestive system > Large intestine > Fecal | place... | reverse complement strand
AGGTCAACTTTTTCTCTCCTTCTTCCTTTGGTCTTTTGACTCTATTGGCTTCTTCCCTTCCTTAGGTCAACTTTTTCTCTCCTTCTTCCTTTGGTCTTTTGACTCTATTGGCTTCTTCCCTTCTTTGGGTCATATTTTCCTTCATTTCTTCTTTTTTTCTTTTGACCCTGTGCGCCTTTTTCCTTCTTTAGGTCAAATTTGAAGAAAATAAAAGGTGCAGACGAAGTTAAGGTCTGCACCTTTTGTTTTCTATGTATTTTGCGAAAGGATATTATGCAAACGGATTTTCGGTCGGGTATCTTACACCTGCGGGCTGGTTGTAATCAAGGTCTTCGATGGGAACACCGATGTACTTGAATACTTCGTACAGAGCTTTACCGAAGTGACCGAATGCCACTGCTCCGTGGTGAGGGAAGTTCTTTTCAATCAGAACGTGACGGTAAAATCTGCCCATTTCCGGAATAGCAAATACGCCGATGCTGCCGAAGGACTTAGTGGCAACCGGAAGTACCTCGCCCTGTGCAATGTATGCGCGGAGCTTGCAGTCTGCGGTACTCTGCAGACGGTAGAAGGTAATGTCGCCGGGCATGATGTCACCTTCGAGTGTACCGTTGGTAACTTCTTCGGGCAGGCTTCTTGCCATAATCATCTGGTTCTTCATGTTGCAGAATGCCAGCTTCTTGGAGCAGGTATTGCCGCAGTGGAAGCCCATGAAGGTATCCTTATGTGTATAAGGGAACTTGCCTTCAATAGACTCTTTGTACATATCAGCAGGAACACTGTTGTTGATGTCAAGCAGGGTAACGGCATCCTCACTGACGCAGGCACCGATAAACTCGCTTAAGCAGCCGTAAATATCCACCTCACAGGATACGGGAATGCCCATACCGGTCAGACGGCTGTTTACATAGCAGGGAACAAAACCGAACTGTGTCTGGAAGGCAGGCCAGCACTTTCCGGCAATCGCTACATACTTTCTGTAACCTCTATGCTGTTCTACCCAGTCAAGAAGGGTCAGTTCGTACTGTGCCAGCTTAGGCAGGATTTCCGGCTTTAAGTTGCCCTTGCCAAGTTCTTCTTCCATTTCCTTAACCTTTGCGGGAATACGCTCGTCACCTGCATGCTTGTTGAATGCTTCAAACAGGTCAAGTTCGGAGTTTTCTTCGATTTCCACGCCTAAATTGTAAAGCTGTTTGATGGGTGCGTTGCAGGCTAAGAAGTTAAGCGGTCTGGGACCGAAGCTGATAATCTTTAAATCGGAAAGACCGATGATGGCTCTTGCAATGGGTAAGAAGTCGTGCAGCATGTCTGCGCATTCTTCTGCAGTGCCAACGGGATATTCGGGAATATAAGCCTTTACGTTGCGGAGTTTTAGGTTGTAGCTGGCATTTAACATACCGCAGTAAGCATCGCCTCTGCCGCCAACTAAGTCATTCTGGCTTTCTTCTGCTGCCGCGATGAACATAGCCGGTCCGTCAAAATGCTTTGCCAGTAAGGTCTCACTGATTTCGGGACCAAAGTTTCCGAGATATACGCACAGAGCGTTGCAGCCTGCTTTTTTGATGTCTTCGAGCGCCTGTACCATATGAATTTCACTTTCTACGATACAAACCGGGCACTCATACACATTACCGCTGCCGAACTTTGCGGTATAGGCCTCCATCAGGGCCTTTCTTCTGTTGACTGATAAGCTTTCGGGGAAACAGTCACGGCTGACTGCAACCACACCTACTTTTACTTCGGGAAAATTACTCATGTTTCCATCCTCCTTGTTTTTGCGGAGCAAAATCCTGCTATGCATGCATAGCATATCCTCATGCGAGGAGAGGATTTATCCTCCTACTATTTACTATTCTCTCATTTTGTTATACTTACAGGTTTAAATTTTCGCCCTTAAGACCTAAGAAAGAGCCTTCCGGAAGTCCGCCTTCCGCATGGCCGATCAACCACTTGTTGACTGCCGCAAGCAGGGCATCTTCGTTGGGAGCCTTGCCGTTTTCTACCTTGGCATGGGCTGCTTTTAATTCGTAATTGGTGCCCTTCGGAAGAACAACCGCAACCTGGAAGCCGCCGTCCTCTACATGGCAGGGTGCATAGTGCAGGGTGGTTGCATAGATTTCCACGGCAGTGCCTGCGGGTACTAAGAACGCCTCTACCTTAGAAGTATCATAGGAAAAATCTGCTTCCACATCCTGCAGGGAACCGAGCATCAGTACCGCATCCTCTGCAGCAATGTTGATTTCGGAATCTCTGTGATATTCCAGGGCGTTTAATTTCTTGTTATGACCGTTGCAGTAACCAATCTGAATAGGCATTTCTCCGTAAATAACACTGGACAGTTCTTCCTTTACAGGCAGTTTTTCCAGACTTTCCACAGAGGGTTCATAAACCACATCTGCGGGAATGGGAGTTTCTTTTAATGCTGCAACAAGCTCTGCCACATCCACATGGCTGATGACGCGGCCGTATTTTTTGAATGCCGCATCCGTAACTTTTTTAATTTCCATCTTTCCACCAAATCCTTTCTTTTTGCGGTGCTGTTCTTATTTCATCCGTTCCGGAACCTTCCGCGCCGCCGTCATTATTCCATCTGTGCCGGAATCTTCTGCGCCGCCTTACTTTATCACATCAAATACCGGTTTCAGCGCCGGATAAATCTGTTTGAACTGTGCGTATTTTTCATCGTATTTTGCGGCAATGGAAGGATCCGGCTCAATGGTATCCACTACCTTCACCATCTTTTCGGCAATTTCTTCCACGCTGCCGTAAACACCGCAGCCTACCGCTGCCAGCATGGCCGCTCCCAGTGCAGGACCCTCTTCGCTCTCGATTTTGTCCACCTTTAAGTTCAAGATATTGGCAATCATCTTACACCACAGCGGGCTCTTGGCACCGCCGCCGCAGATTTTGGTACGGGTAATGGGAATGCCCAGGCTCTTTGCCACTTCCAGGGAGTCCCTCAGTGCAAAGGCTACGCCCTCGAGCACCGCCTGTGTCATATCTTCTCTTGTGGTATCCATGGTAATGCCGGTAAACGTGCCTCTGGCATTGGGATTGTTGTGCGGAGACCGCTCTCCCATGAGATACGGCAGGAAGAATACGTGGTTTTCTCCCAGTCTGTCAATACCTTCCTGTTCCCTGGCGTATTCCTTGGTTTTCAGGATTTCATCCATCCACCATTTGTTGCAGGATGCTGCGGAAAGCATGCAGCCCATCAAATGATATGTACCGTCCGCATGGTCAAAGGAATGCAGGGCATTGTTTTTGTCCACACCGAACTTCCGGGAGGAAATAAAAATCGTGCCGCTGGTTCCTAAGGAAATATTGCATCTGCCGTCTCCTACGGTGCCGGTGCCCACAGCTGCCGCCGCATTGTCACCAGCTCCGGCAATCACCTTTGCCGCAGCCGGAATGCCCAATTCCTCCGCTACCTCTTTTTTCAGGGTGCCGACCACTTCATAGCTTTCGTAAACCTTCGCCAGCCACTCCGGCTTCACGCTGCAGATTTCGCACATCTCTTTGGACCAGGTCCGGTTCTTTACATCAAAGAGGAGCATACCGGATGCATCGGAAACATCGGTGCAATGCACACCGGACAGCCTGTATGCCAGATAATCCTTCGGCAGCATGATTTTCTTAATTCTTGCAAAATTTTCCGGTTCTTTATTTTTTACCCACAAAATCTTGGGCGCGGTAAATCCGGTAAAGGAAATGTTCGCCGTATATTCGGAAAGCTTTTCCTTACCGATTACATTGTTCAGATAATCGCATTCTTCATAGGTTCTGCCGTCATTCCACAAAAGAGCGGGACGGATAACCTCATCGTTTTCATCCAAAAGCACCAGACCATGCATCTGTCCGCCGAAGCTGATGCCGGCTACCTCTTCCTTTTTTTCATCCTTAAGCAATTCCTTCAGTCCGTCCATCGACTGTATGTACCAGTCCTCCGGCTTCTGCTCAGACCAGCCGGGATGCGGGAAATACAAGGGATATTCCCGGGAAACCGTCTTCTTGATTTTACCATTTTCGTCCATCAGTAAAAGCTTTACTGCGGAGGTTCCTAAATCCACACCAATAAACAGCATATTCTTATCCTTTCCGGTTTTCATTTGTCTGCCGTATCTTTTTGCAGACTTTCACATCTAAAAAAATTATACCGTATCCGCAGGATAAAAAACAACCGACTTTTTCTATAAGAAATACCTATAAAATTAGTTACAATTTTGAGAAATCATGATACACTGAACAAAGATTTAGTCTTTGGAAGGAATGAAGTTTTTTATGATAAACGTTTCCGCATATTCCGTACCTGTTCTGACAGGTGATTTTTCCCATAAAACCATACACGTAAAGGTTCCCGGCTCCAAGAGCATCACCAACCGTGCCCTGTTGCTTGCCATGCTTTCCGACGGAGAAAGCCATCTCACCGGTGCCCAGTTTTCCGAGGATTCCTCCCATTTTTTGCAGTGTCTTTCGGATTTATCCTTTGATGTGGCATCCAGGCCCGAAACCGGTGAAGTTTCCGTGCACGGACTTTCCGGCAGACTGCCCGTAAAGAAAGCCTCCCTGTATGTGGGAAGCGCCGGCACCGCCGCACGCTTTCTGTCTGCTGTACTTGGTGTGTCGGAAGGAGAGTTCTTTTTAGACGCTTCCGAACAGATGAAAAAACGTCCCATGGCACCGTTGCTTTCCGCCTTACAGTCCGTCGGCTGTGATATTTCCTTTGCGGAAAAAGAGGGTTATTTCCCCTTTACCCTGCATGCCCGTGGATTTCAGAACACGGACCTTACCATTGATATTGACAAAAGCAGTCAGTTTTTAAGCGCTCTTTTAATCGCTGCTCCTTTGGCAAAAGAGGATGTGAAAATCAAAGTGGCCGGTACACACGGCATGGCATATATCGAAATGACCTGCCGTATGATGGAACAGTTCGGCGTTTTGACCGAACATCCTGCCCCGGACACTTTTCTTATAAAAGCCGGTCAGACTTACCGGGCACAGGATTATGCCATTGAACCGGATGTTTCCGCCGCCTGCTATTTTTATGCCCTGGCTGCCCTGTCCGGCTGCAGTGTCATAGTGGATGGCGTACCCGAACATTCCCTGCAGGGCGATACCGAATTTTTAAGCATCCTTGAAAAAATGGGCTGCCGGGTTACCCGGACAAATGAGGGCATCTGCATAACCGGACCTGCCGGCAGGCTGCACGGACTCACCGTGGACATGTCCTCCTGCTCCGACCAGGCGATTACTCTTGCCGCCATCGCTCCGTTTGCCGACAGCCCCGTTACCATTACCGGCATCGGTCATATCCGTGGACAGGAAAGTGACCGTTTAAGTGCCATTGCTGAAAATCTCACTGCCATGGGTATCCGTTGTGAGGAGAGAGCCGATTCCATAACCATTTATCCCGGAGTTCCGAGTCCCGCTCATATAAAAACCCATGACGACCATCGACTCGCCATGGGCTTTGCCGTTACCGGCTTGTTTGCAGAGGGCATTGTCATTGAAAACCCTTCCTGCTGTAAGAAAACTTTTGCAGAATTCTTTGAATGCCTGGAAGAGGCCGTGGAAAATCTGCAGAAGTAGTACGCATTTTTTGACTCATTTCTGCTTTTTTCGCTTTCGGGTCAAACCAAAATTACGGGCTCCGCGTACTTCTTTGACTCATTTTCCACTTTCCACATATAGAGTCAAATTAAATTTCTGTCCGGCACTTCTTTCTTTGACCCTGTAACACTTTTCCCCTCTCAGGGTCAAACCAGGTTTCCGGCCGGTACTTTTTTCTTTGACCCTGTAACACTTTTCTTCTCTCAAGATCAAATTTAATTTCTGTCCGGCACTTTTTTCTTTGACCCTATAGCACTTTTCTTCTCTCAAGGTCAAATTAAATTTCTGGCCGGCACTTTTTTCTTTGACCCTGCAACACTTTTCTTCTCTCTGAGTCAAACCAAGTTTCCGACCGGCACTTTTTTCTTTGACCCTATAACACTTTTCTTCTCTCTGAGTCAAATCAGGTTTCCGGACGGCACTTTTTTCTTTGACACTGTGACACTTTTCTTCTCTCTGAGTCAAATTCAAGGGCTTTTCGCCTATGGAGTTAAATAATGTGCAAAAAACAGGGCTGCCGGTCAGCAAAATTGCTAATGCGGCAGCCCTTCCTTATTTTTATGATTTTTATGCCGTAATCACGGTTCCGTTCTTTCCCTTAAGGGCATCCTTTACATGCTCCATGGAGGTGATAAGAACACTGCCGCCGGGTACTTTTTCCAGATAGGAAACGGCTGCTTCAATCTTCGGCAGCATGGTGCCCGCTTCAAATTCACCGGCTTCCATCATAGCCTTTGCTTCCGCTACGGTCATCTTTTCAATCGGCTCCTGATTTTCCTTACCGAAATTCCTGTAAACCTTATCCACACCGGTCAGAATAACCAGCGTATCTGCCTGCAAATCGGATGCTAACTTGCCTGCAATGCTGTCTTTTTCGATAACAGCGGATGCACCCTTTAAGATGTGCTTCTGGGGAATCACGGGAATACCGCCGCCACCGCATGCAATAACAATCTGGTCGGCATCGGAAAGCGCCCTTATGGCATCAATTTCTACAATATCAATGGGGGAAGGCGCCGCTACCACACGTCTGTAGCCCTTACCCTCTTCTTCTGCCACATAATTGCCTTTTTTGATTTCGATTTCCGCATCATCCTTGGACATATAGCGGCCGATCTTCTTGGTCGGCTCATAAAAAGCTTCGTCATAGGGGTCCACGGTTACCTGGGTTAAAACAGTGCTGACGGTTTTCACAATACCACGGTCCAAAAGCTCGGCACGAAGGGAATTCTGGATATCGTAGCCTACATAACCCTGGCTCATGGCAGAACATACGCACATAGGTGCGGGGGTATAATCAATGTAAACACGGCGCAGCTCGGTCATTGCTTTGTGAATCATGCTGACCTGCGGGCCGTTGCTGTGGGTAATGGTGAGCTGGTAGCCGTCCTCTACTAAATCTGCCAGTGCCTTTGCGGTCTTTTTAACGGCATCCAACTGCTCTAAGGTAGTGGAACCGAGTGCTTCGTGTCCCAGGGAAACAACTGCTTTCTTTTTACTCATGAGAAAAATCTCCTTTTCTATCGTTTTATTTTATTCTGCGGCACGCTGCTTTTCCAGCTCCGCTCTTTTCTTTCTCTCCTCGGTAATGTCATAGTATTTGTCCGTAATAATGCCGCGGGTTACCAGACTGTCATAGGTTGCTCTCTGTGCCTCCGTCATTTTCATTCCCACGGAGGAATTCAAATCCGTGATGACACAGCCGGTATAGGCAATCAGCCAGAAAAGCGGAGAATCGTCCTTGGGAATCATCTCCCAGAGCTTCGCTTCCGGTATGCCGGTTACATTCATCAGTGTATGCAAATGTCCTTCCTTCATGGGAAGATAGCCCCCGTCGGGAAGAATTACGCCTTCCTTAAAATCCGCACTTTCCATGCGTCACCTCTTTCTCATAAAAACATATCCGGGCATGACCTGCCCCTCCCTTTCCAAAACACGGAAAAAAATATGTATTTATCATAGCATATTTTTGCGTTTTCGGCAATAAAAACAGGGCATCCGTTTCCGGACACCCCGTATTATCTTAACTGCATGCAAAAATGGGTAAATCTTATTTTATTTTGTTTCCTTCTTTTCCTTTTTAGCCAGAAATACAAGAACACAGGCACTTCCTGCTGCAAGCAGCACGTAAGGAAGTACATGAGTGGTATCGCCGGTGGAAGGGTTGCCGTTCGTAAGCATGGAAGCATCGGAGGTAACGGTAATGGTGGTGCTGACGCTGCCTTCTACGAAATCCATGACAACCGTGTGACTGCCGTCGGACAGGGTATCCAGATAGGATGCCGGAAGACCGATGGTAGCATAATAGGTTTCTGCATTGGCTTCTGCAGGTGCTGCCAGCTTTACCAGTGCCTCAATTGCATTGCTCTGGAAAGGTAATTCTGAAACAGCACTTTTAGCTCCTGTGGAAACGCTCAGACCGGATGTAGGTTCCGGTGCATAGCTGGGATTTACAGGAGACTCGCTGGGTGTAGGCGCTTCACTGGGTGTAGGCGCTTCACTGGGTTCAGGCGGTGCATAGCTGGGTATAGCGGTGGTTGCTGCCGGTGTCGGGGTCTTGGTAGACGAAGGGGCCTGTGTTTCCGGTGCCGGAGTGACTACAGGTGCGGTTCCGCCGACTTCAATATCTATCTGTACAGGAGCTTTCTCTCCCATAAGATATACCCCATCCACGCGGATTGCCACAAAATGGTTCTTGGGAACATCTACCTGAAACGTATACTCTTTGCCGGAGTTACGCAGATAAATACCGTCCGCACCGGAGGTCAATGACACCGCTGCAGATGCCCATGTGCCGCAAAGCAGGGTAAGGGCTGCTACGGATGCCACCGTCCATGAAAATAACTTGGTTTTCTTTTTCTTCATTGTTTTCCCTTTCTGAAAGTATATTTCTATACTTCCTCACACAATAAATATATTTGCATGCATGTAAGACCTTGGTTTTATCCATACATCAGACAGGAACTTATGGCAAAGCCGATGCTCCAAAGCCCGGCCAGCCGTTGTACCGCCTCCGTATGTCCATTATGAAAAGCTTCCCACCGGCCGGACAGCACAGCAACCGGAACCGGCAGAAACAACATATAGCGAAAATCCATGCTGCATCCGAAAGGATACCGCAGGTAAAAAAACACCGTGCCCATCCAGAGAATTCCCGCCGCCAGAAGGCAGAAATTTCTTTCCCTGTCTTTTTCTTTCCATTTTATGTAATGCGCCATGGCACAGATACACAAAAGCGCCTGTACGGTGTTAAAAAACAACAGCATTGCGGGTATCCAGCCATAGCAGGTAAACTGAAATTCTCCGAACAGGGAAGACTTCAGGGCATACACGGGAAGATTGTAATCTGTCCATACATTGGCATAGGGAGTGGTAAACAGGTTCCCGATATCCCAGAGAAACAGTCTCTGCCAAACCGACCGGTCCCCCGTATACAACGCACTGTCCTTGGACATTTCCAACACATACGTGAGCGGTTGTCTGAAAAGAAGATAATTCCGCAGACTGTACCAGAGTCCCAGCGGCAGGCTGATTGCGCCAAAGACCGCATATTTTAGTAAAAGACCCTTCCATGTTCCGGTTTTGCATGCCATAAAGAAACTCCTCGCAAAAACCACCGCCGTAAACACTGCCAGTGTTGCCATGGATATCTTGGTCATCATGCCAAGTCCGTAGATTACCGCCAGAAGCAACGTATTTTTCCAGCTCTTTTCCTTTTCCCATTTCAGGGTAAAAAGAAATGCCAGAAGCATAAACATTCCGCAAAGAGCATCCGGTCCCAGCCTTCCTCCGCTCAAAAAATAAACCGGCAAAAAGGAGACAAGGAGTAAGGCCCGGTACAGACCCTTTCCCGAAAGTCCGCATTCCCTGAAAATAGCACAGGCAATCAGCAGACTGAAGCAGGACGCGGTACAGGAAACCGTCCTTGCCGCATCCACCAGATAATACGCTTCCGAACAGTTAAGAAGTCCGTTTAACAGCTTTGAAAAAAAAGCTCCCGCAAAATAGTACAAAGGCTGCTGGTAAAACTGCAGATAATTATCCGGGGGAAGCATCCCCTGCATGGCAAGAAGCAGATAAGAAGCATGCCCTCCCGACGACAAGTCAATTCCCCACAAATCATGGGAGCGGACGGTAAGCGGTGTATAAAGCAGGTAAACCACGCGCATGAAAATTCCCATGGCAAGAATAAGACCGGTAATCTGTTCTTCCGTGTAGGTATTCTTTTCCTTCTTCCGCAGGCAGTCCCGCAGCAGAATAACCACACCCGAAATTTGAAACAAAAGATTGGCATACCGCACATACCGGACGTTTCCTTGTTCCAACCGTAAAACCCTGCTTATAAGATAAGAAAGCAGGACAAAAAGCAGGACACCCGTATAAATCAAAGCTTTTTTGAAAGATGTTTTCATAGTGTCCTCCCTCCTAAGCAATATTCCAGTCAGACAGCACTTCCAGTACCTGATTTACAAAGTCCACACGGATGCTCTGCCCCGTAAGCACCGGATAATACAGAACATACAGTGCAATGCCGATGCCGGAAAGAACCAGTATGTTTCTTTTTCCGTGCCTGCTTACGGATACGGAGTTTCCAATCATCAGCACTAAAATAAGCGAACTGATAAAATACTGGTAAATAAAAACTGTCCGGTGTATGAAAAGCCATGGCAGAAGCATGACTGCGTAGGCTATGATTAAATACAACGCCCTGCGGCAGTGTTCTTTTTTCCACAGATAAAGCTGGTGAAACAGGGCGATAAGCCCGCCTACGGCAAGCAGCGGATTTAAGAAGGTCATTACCACGCTGACGGTGCCGTCCGCAAAATACACCCTGCTGTCGGCAAGCGGTTTGCTTCCGTAAAGCCACTGATACCATTCCGAGGAATACGGATGGTCAAACACGCAGCTGCTGTGATAACTAAGCATCAGCCCGGCATTGGCAATCATATGCCCGAAAAGTCCCTTGTCCGGATAAGCCTTTACAAAGGGCAGGTAAGAAAGTGTGTAAATGCCAAAAGGTATGACGATAAAACAAAGCACACACCACAGACCTGTTTTCACAAGGAAACTCCCATGTTCCTTTATTCCCTTTATCCCGCCGATGTGTTCGAGCAGAAAGCTGAAAAACAAAACAGCAATACCTGCAGCCGCATACACTCCCGTCCACTTGATGGCAACGGCAAGTCCCATGGAAATGCCGCCGGAAAGAAGCCAGAGTCCCTGCTGCCGCATCGGTTTGTTTTCTGAAAGCGCCTGTATGTAACCGTACATGCAAAAAAACATGCATATTGAAAAAAACGCAACCAGAATATCAATGGTGGCAATCCGGGACAATGTCGTATTCATAAATGCCGTCCCTAAAAGTACCGTAGTCAGACAGGCTATGTCCGTCCTGCAAAACATTTTCCGGGCAAACAGATACATAAGCGGGATTAACAGTGTTCCAAACAGTGCACACATAAGACGCCAGCCGAAGGGGTTCATGCCAAACAGGGCAATTCCTATGGAAATAATGCTTTTTCCCAGAGGCGGGTGCGTGTTTTCATAGATGGAAAGCCCGTGCAGGAATTCATAAGCCGTCCTGCCGTGGTATACTTCATCAAACATGGTCTCATCATAATATGTCGGTTCCCTGACAAACAATTCCTGTTCATCGAAAAGCCGGGGATAATCCGCCGCATTGGCGGGAAGAACCGGCTCTCCCGCATCATCCAGACAGACGATTTCCATAATCTGTGCCTCATCCTCCATAAGAACCATTCCCAGAGAAGATACCGTCCGGTCAATCCCTACGTTATTCCAGCAAAATGCACTCTCCACCGAGTACCGGCTCTTTACAATTTCCCAGGTATCGGTACTCCTGTCATATACCGAAAACGAAATTTCCCGTTTTCCCTTATAGCCCAGATAAACGGAAATTTCGGAAATCGGCTGTTCTCCGTCAAATTGCAGGACAATTTCATTTTCTCCTACTCCCCCCACCTTTATGGTCTCAAAGGTTTCCGGGGTATGCAGGCTGCCCAGCCGGTAAAAAATACAGATGCCGAAAATAAGGGTAAACGCCGCCATACAGAAAAAATCTCTTGCCGTAAGGCGGCTGTCCACTGCCGTATCGGGTTGCTCCGCTGCCGCGCCAGTCTGTGTGGTTGCCGCAGCCGGCTTCTTCGTGTCAGCCTGCGTCGTTGCCGCAGCGGGCTGCTCCTCCGCATCCGGTGCGCCAAGCGCCCGCACCAGCGCCGTCACAACCGCCATTCCCATAAGGCACACCGAGAAAATATATGCCACCGGGATATTTTCCACATTTCCCATATCCCTGCCGTGCTGCAGTAAGATCTGCGTGGCAATATTCCAGAGGAAGAGTCCGGCGCCGCCGTATAGATACTCCGGCAAAAAAGCCTCCCTGCCGATATTCTTTTTCTGAAGCAGTCTGTCCGCCATACAAAGCACCGTCAGTACAAACATGGTCAGGTACATGGCTTTCAGATTGCCGGAAAGAATAAAGCAGGAAATTCCCGGCTGAAACAGATAAAAAGCAAGCGCCCTTTTCTGTGCAGACGCTGTCCGTCTGCGGCTGATATAAAAATACAGAAGTCCTAAAATCATCCATTCCGTTGACAGACAAAGCAGGTTCCGGCTGCTTCTTGTCTGTAACATAAAAAGCGGAACTATCCGGGTAGCTATGTAAAACAGCAGAATTTCTCCCCGGGAAAACTCCACCGGTCCTTTTTTCCTGCAGGTCAGGTAAGTAACCCAGAACAGGACGCAAAATACGATTACCGCAATAAAACATGAAAGCATATTCCTACTTCCCCTCACCCTTCTTCATGGTATTCCTTCTCCGTATTGACCTGCCATATGGCTTTTCTGTCCTTCTTTTCGTCAAACAGACAATCCACCGCCGTCATGGCTGTCAGCATGGAATGGTCCATATTGTTGTACCGGTGCTGCCCGTTTCTGCCGATGCAGTAAAGATTTCCGATGCCGTCCAGCCACCGGCGCAGCTTAGGCATTTCCGCATATGTGTCAAAATAAGCGGGATACGCCTTTTTCACCTTTTCACAATGGGACAGACGTATCTTTGCACCGGAAGAAAGAATACCCATCTGTATCAGTTCTTTGGTGCCGAAATTCCGCCATTCTTCCGGGGACATGTTCCACATAGCGTCCCCTTCTTCGCAAAAATACTCCAGCCCCAGAAAGACAGTGTTCTCCGCATCCTTTACCAGGTAGGGCGACCAGTTGTTAAATATCTGTATGCGGCCCATTTTTACCGCTCGCTCCTGCACGTAAATCCAACAGTCCGGAAGCAATGCCGGTTTCCTCTTTTTACCGGAATTCTTTTTCCCATAAGATACCTTTTTTACGGCTGCCTTATCCACTAAAAGCCCGACCGTCACAAAATCCCGGTAAGGCAGCCCGGAAGCAATTTTTCCAATCCTTTCGGGCACATCGTTCATGGCTGCCACCAGATCCTTTACCGCCATACCGGAAAAAACGACGTCCGGCTCCAGGTACTTTGTTTCCCCGTTCTGCTCATAGGAAACCCTGCTTATTCTGCCGTCTGCCTGTGTGAGTCCCGTTACTTTGCAGCCGCACCAAATCTCCCCGCCAAGCGATCTGAATGTTTCCGCTGCCGCCTCCCACATCTGTCCGGGACCGTATTTCGGATAATAAAAAGTTTCAATAAGCGAGGTTTCCACATCTCTTTTTCCGCTGCGGAAAACCTTGCCGAACATATCCTTTATGACCGCCGAAACCGAGAGTCCCTTTACCCGCTGGGCACCCCAATCCGGTGATATCTGCGAGGGATGCCGTCCCCACAGTTTTTCCGTATAGCCTTCAAAAAAAATGCTGTACAGTTTTTTTCCGAAACGGTTGATATAAAAATCCTCCAGAGAATTTTCCTTCCGTTTCCGGATGCAGGATTTCAGGTAGCTCATTCCTGCCTGCAGCATGGTCACAAGGCCTAAATTTTTAATCGTTGTGAAATTCATTTTGACCGGATAGTCAAAGAAATGCTTCCGATAATAGATATGGGACACTCTTTTCCTCACCAGAAAATCGGCGGGCAGCATGTCCTTCCACCAGTCCATAACCTTTTTGTCTTTGGTGAAAAAGCGGTGACCGCCCATGTCCATACGGTTTCCGTCACAATTTACTGTTTTGGAAATACCGCCCATGAACCCGCTTTCTTCCAATATTACGACCTGATACTGAGAATTTTTCCGCAAAATTTCCACACCGGCAGTAAGACCCGCCGGTCCGGCCCCTATAATCACAATCTTTTTCATTTTTTCCTTTCACACAGTGCCAGAGTCCTTACCCCGGGCTGTTTCGGAGGTCTGTTACTCTTCCGTCAGTTTTTTCGCCACCACCACAAATCTTCCCTCATCGGTGTGGTAGCTGCAAGTGGATAACAACAGGACCTTATCCCCAAACATAAGTTCTTCATCGGTTTTATACAGGGCTGATTTTTCAACCCCTTTCTTAAAGTCTGCAAAGGTCTGTTCATCCGTTAAGCTTTTATACTGATAATAACGGAATCCCGCCTCGCCCTCTTCGTAAATCTTGCTGTAGAAGGCAGCCACGATTTCATAGGTCCCCTGCTCGTATAAGGTATCAAAATAAATGTACGGATGCTCTGCCCAGTAGTCCCTCTTCTCGTAATAAGGCAGGGTGCCGAACATGGTGCGGTTCTTCATGCGGTGCCCATATACCACATACAGATTGCCCTCTTCCGTGCAGGAAGCATCCAAAAAAGGCGTGCCGCTCTGGGCATCCGAACCGTCGAAAGCTCTCCGCAGATAATATTCCGGATCCGTGGGCGTATACATCACCGGATAATTTACTTTGGTGCCGTCTATACAGATCCAGCCGTAAAAATCCGGGTTTTCCTCATAAAAAGGCAGATACGGCATAAGCATCCCTGTGGCTGCATCCGTTTCCATGACCGTTCTCGGTTTTCTTGCCACCTTTTCCTTGGGCGCCGAAGCAGTCCCCATGGCTGTCTCCGCTGCACTTCCGTCCCCTGCTCCGTCCTTGCCAGCGTTCCCATTCTCTGCGCCGGAAGTATTCTGCACATCCGAACTGCCTGTTTCCTCCCCGGAAAATCCGGCTGCTTCGGAAAGCTTGACGGCTAAATCCGAAAATGCCTTATCCTCTTTATATTGTTCCGCCAGCGTCCATACAATTTTGCCTGCCGAAAACAGGAAAACTGCGGCACAGACCACCATGGCGATATGTATCCCTATCTTCTTTTTCATACCGGTTCCCTCTTTGCTAATGCTTTATTTTAAAGGCTTCCCTGTCTTTTGTCAACGAAACTTACGGGCAATATTTTGCATTTTGGCGCGTCCCGTGTTATGCTGATACTATTGTAAAAAATATTTATGTAAAAAGGAGATTTCTATGAAAAAAATAAAAAAGTACCTTTCCCTTCTGCTTCTTATGTCCGTATTTTTCCTGTGCGCCTGCTCCACCTACGCCAACAAGTCCTATACTTTTAATGTCAGTACGGGGGAACAGATCGAAGTAACCTTAAATGTGAAAGAAGGCTATGATTTAAGCCAGGAAAACGGACAATTCACCGTTTCCGACAAGGACGGCAATGATATTCTGACCGGCATTTTCCTTTTAGAGGGCTATACCGACTCCTACCGGGAAGTCGTGGATGCCGACCCGGATGCCACGGTTTTAGAGGATAAAAGCACCGGAGGTATTACTTATTTATATTATGAATACGACGGGGAAACCGGCATGGAGCATAACTTTATTGTGGACATTGACGGCGCCAAAACCGGAGTCCTGCTTGCCAGCCAGGCTTCCGAAGAAGAAGCTTCCAAAGCCTTCTCCATGTTAAGCTTTGAAAAGGCGAAGTAAGTTTTACAAGTTGCAAAATCCTTTCCTGTAAAAATGTAAAGTGTAGAAAAGGAAACTGCTGGAAAAGAGCATACATAAAGGGCATGTGCGAAAGGAGGTTCCCGAAATTTGGGGAGCGTTCCTTTTTCACATGCCCTCTTTTTTTACAGATTGGAGTAACCCATCAGGTATTCATCCACCTGTCTGGCAACGGCTCTGCCTTCCGCAATCGCCCATACCACTAAGGACTGTCCTCTGTGCATATCACCAGCACAGAAGATCTTGTCCCGGCTGGTCATATAGGAGCCGGGCGCCGTTTTCACATTGGTCCTCTCGTTCACATCCACCTGAAAAGCCGTGGTCACGTATTCTTCACTGCCTAAGAAACCGGCGGCAATCAGCACTAAATCTGCCGGAATTTCCTTTTCCGTGCCTTCGATGGGCTTCATCAGCATCCTGCCCGTCTTTTTATCCTTTGTGGGCGCAAGTTCTACGGTTCTGGCTGCTTTCACATGTCCCTTTTCGTCCTTGATAAATTCCGTTACCGTGGTCTGGTACACTCTCGGGTCCTTGCCGAATACGAAGATAGCTTCTTCCTGACCGTAGTCCGTCTTGCAGACCTTCGGCCATTCGGGCCAGGGGTTGCTTTCCGTTCTGGTAAGCGGTGCCTGGGGCATCATCTCCAACTGGGTAACGCCTGCCGCCTTCAGACGGATTGCCGTACCCACACAGTCGTTACCTGTGTCGCCGCCGCCGATAACCAGGACCTGCTTTCCCTTTGCCAGCTCGTAAGGCACCTTGGAAAAATCGCTGTCCAGTAAGGTTTTCGTTACTTTGCCTAAGAAGTCCACAGCAAAGTAAATGCCTTCCGCATCCCTGCCGGGTACGGAAATGTCACGGGGATGGGATGCACCGCAGGCTAAAATCACGCTGTCATACTGTTGTGTCAGTTCCTCCGCCGTCACATCCACGCCCACGTTTACACCGCAGCGAAATTCCACACCGGCTTTAGTAAGTAAATCCACTCTCCGGTCAATGACCTTTTTGTCTAATTTCATATTGGGAATGCCGTAGCGGAGCAGTCCGCCCGGTCTGTCACTTCTTTCAAAAACGGTTACCTTGTGGCCTCTTCTGTTTAAGAGCTGGGCAGCCGCCAGTCCGGAAGGACCGCTTCCTACGATGGCTACCGTCTTGCCGGTACGCACACCCGGTTCTTTTTCTTCCACAAGACCGTTGGCATATGCATATTCAATCAGGGTTCTTTCATTGGCTTTCGTGGATACGGGAGCCGCATGCACGCCGCAGGTGCAGGCTGCTTCGCAGAGCGCCGGACAGACCCTTCCGGTAAATTCCGGGAAGCTGTGGGTGCTTGCCAGTCTCTTGTATGCCTGATCCATTCTGCCGCTGTGGACAAGCTGGTTTACTTCCGGTATCAGATTGTGCAGGGGACAGCCGGACGCCATGCCAGCAATCATCATACCCGCCTGGCAGAAAGGAACGCCGCAGTCCATACATCTGTCTGCCTGTTTTTTTGCCTCTTCCACAGGTGCCACATCATGAAATTCCTCAAAATTCTTTATTCTTTCTTCGATGCTTTCCATTGTTCCTTCCCTCCTTATGCCTTTCCTACGCTTACATAAAAGGCCTCAATCTGTGCCTCTTCCTTGCCCATGCCCTGTTCCTCAAACTGTGCGGAGAGGTGGAGCATGCGCTTGTAATCACCCGGAATAATCTTCTTGAACTTGGGCAGGTATTCTTCAAAATGCTTTAAGATTTCCGCACCCTTTAAGGAACCGGTTGCTTTGGTGTGGTTTTCAATCATATGCAGAAGCTCTTCTTCATCTGCCTTGTTGTCCACCTTTTCCATGAGAACCATTTCCTTGTTCAGATTTTTGTATAAGCAGTTCTGGTCATCAAGTACATAGGCAATACCGCCGCTCATGCCGGCTGCAAAGTTCTTGCCGGTAGGGCCGAGCACTACCACACGTCCGCCGGTCATGTATTCGCAGCCATGCTCGCCGACGCCTTCGACTACCGCTACGGCACCGGAGTTACGGACGCAGAAACGTTCGCCCGCCATGCCCGCAATATACGCTTCACCGGAGGTAGCGCCGTAAAGCGCCACGTTGCCGATGATGACGTTTTCCTCGGTTTCATAAGCGGCATCCTTGGGCGCATACACAATCAGCTTACCGCCGGATAAGCCCTTGCCGAAGTAGTCGTTGGAGTCGCCGCAAAGGTCAAGCGTAAGTCCCTTCGGAATGAAAGCGCCGAAGCTCTGTCCGCCGGCACCGGTACATGCCACGGTAATGGTATCTTCCGGCATGCCTTCCGGATATCTGCGGCACATTTCCGCGCCAAGCAGGGTACCGAAGGTACGGTCGGTATTGGTCAGTTCAATGGAAACTCTGGCAGGTGTGCCGTTTTCCAGAGCTTCCTTTACCTTCTTCTGTTTCAGAAGTACAGTTTCGTCCTTTACTTTATTCAAAGCAAAATCATACACCTGTGCCGGATTGAAAGCGGCATTGCCGGACTGCTTTAAGATAGCGCTTAAGTCTAACTTTGCCTCTCTGTCCGTCAGATGTTCTTTTGTCTTTAACAAATCGGTTCTTCCCACCATTTCTTCCACGGTGCGGACACCTAATTTTGCCATGTATTCCCGAAGCTGTCTGGCAATGAAGAGCATGAAGTTCTCCACATATTCGGGCTTGCCGGTAAATCTGGCACGAAGCTTAGGATCCTGTGTGGCAACGCCCATGGGGCAGGTATCGAGGTTACATACACGCATCATGACGCAGCCCATGACAACTAAGGGTGCAGTTGCAAAGCCGAATTCCTCTGCACCAAGCAGCGCGGCAATGGCTACGTCCCTGCCGCTCATCAGCTTACCGTCGGTTTCCACGATGACTCTGTGACGCAGGCCGTTGGAAATCAGGGTCTGGTGTGCTTCCGCAAGACCCAGCTCCCAGGGAAGACCGGCATTGTGGATAGAGCTTAAGGGCGCCGCACCGGTACCGCCGTCATAACCGGAAATCAGGATAACCTGCGCACCTGCCTTGGCAACACCTGCCGCAACCGTGCCGACACCGGCTTCGGAAACTAATTTTACGGAAATTCTTGCATTTTTATTGGCATTCTTTAAGTCGTAAATAAGCTGTGCCAAATCCTCAATGGAATAAATATCGTGATGAGGGGGCGGGGAAATCAGGCTCACGCCGGGTGTGGAATGTCTGGTCTTGGCAATCCAGGGGTAAACCTTTCCGGCAGGCAGGTGACCGCCTTCTCCGGGTTTTGCACCCTGCGCCATTTTAATCTGGATTTCTTTGGCGCTCAGTAAATAACGTTCGGTAACGCCGAAACGGCCGCTGGCTACCTGCTTGATGGCAGAACTTCTGTCGTGGTCGGTTCCCGCCGTTGCCAGTCTTTCGTCGCTTTCACCGCCTTCACCGCTGTTGGACTTGCCGTGCAGATGGTTCATGGCGATGGCAAGCGTGGCATGGGCTTCCTCGGAAATGGAGCCGTAGGACATTGCGCCGGTCTTGAAACGCTTTACAATGGACTCTTCGCTTTCTACTTCGGAAAGGGGAATGCCTGCCTCCGGGTAGTTAAAGTCAAGCAGACTTCTTAAATAGCCGGTATCCTCTGCATCCACCATTTTGGTATATTCGGTAAATTTGCCGTAATCCCCTTCTCTTGTGGACTGCTGCAGCATGTGGATGGTCGCGGGATTGTAACGGTGCTTTTCGCCGCCGCTTCTCATCTTGTGGCGTCCCACGCTGGCTAAGCTGTAGTCCGTCTGTAAGCCCAGAGGATCAAATGCCTTGGAGTGCTGGGCATCGGTCTGTGCGGCTAAATCTTCCAGTGTGATACCGCCGATACGGCTGACCGTACCGGTGAAATATTTCTCGGTTACTTCCTTGGAAATACCGATGGCTTCAAAAATCTGGCTGCCCTGATAGGACTGGATGGTGGAAATGCCCATCTTGGACGCAATCTTTACAATGCCCTGCAGAATGGCGTTGTCATAGTCTGCAACGGCTGCGTAATAATCCTTGTTCAAAAGTCCCTCTTCAATCAGCTCCCCGATGGTGGCATGTGCCAGATACGGGTTGACAGCGCTGGCGCCATAGCCAAGCAGGGTGGCAAAATGATGCACCTCTCTCGGTTCCGCGGACTCCAAAATAAGAGACATAGCGGTACATTTCTTGGTCTGTACCAGATGTCTGTGAACAGCTGCCACCGCTAAAAGAGAAGGCAGTGCCACATGGTTTTCGTCCACGCCTCTGTCGGAAAGAATGAGCACGTTGGCGCCCTTTCTGTAGGCCTTGTCCACTTCTACGAACAGATGGTCCAGCACTCTCTGGAACGGGGTGCTCTTGTAGAACAGGATGGAAACCTTTTCTACCTGGAAACCGGGTTTGTTCATATTTTCGATTTTCAATAAATCCAAATCTGCCAGAATGGGATTTTCAATCTTGAGTACATGGCAGTTCTCGGGTTTTTCCTCCAACAGATTACCGTTTTTACCTACATAAATGGTGGTGGAGGTTACGATTTTTTCACGTACCGCATCAATGGGCGGGTTTGTTACCTGTGCAAACATCTGCTTAAAGTAACCGAACAGCGGCTGGTATTCCTTGGACAGTACGGCAAGCGGGGTATCCACACCCATGGCGCCGATATGCTCGGAACCGTTCAGTGCCATGCTGCAGATGCCGTCATGGTATTCTTCGTAGGTGTAGCCGAATGCTTTCTGCAGACGGGCACGCTCCTCCGGTGTGTAGGAAGGCACCATTTTGTTGGGGATTTTTAACTCCCGCAGGGAAATCAGGTTGCTGTCCAGCCATTCACCGTAAGGCTCCTTGTGCGCGTAGGTTTCCTTAATTTCTTCATCCGTGAAAATCTTGCCCTTTACGGTATCGATTAAGAGCATTTTGCCGGGATGAAGACGTTCTTTCTTTAATATATGGCTTTCTTCCAGAGGCAGCACGCCCACTTCGGAAGAAAGGATGAGTCTGCCGTCATCCATGACGTAATAACGGGAAGGACGCAGGCCGTTTCTATCCAGTACGGCGCCCATCACATCGCCATCGGAGTAAAGAATAGAAGCCGGGCCATCCCAGGGCTCCATCATGGTTGCATAATATTGGTAGAAATCGCGACATTCCTTGGAAATGGTGTCGTTGTGGGACCAGGGCTCCGGAATTAAAACCATGGCTGCCAGAGGCAGGGGCATACCGCTCATTACCAGAAATTCCAGAGTGGCATCCAGCATGGCGGAGTCGGAACCGTCCTTATGAATAACCGGCAGTACCTTGCTCATATCGTCCGGGTCAAAGGTATCGGTATGCATGGTTTCTTCACGGGCAAGCATCTTGTCCACATTGCCCTTAATAGTATTGATTTCACCGTTGTGTACGATAAAGTGGTTCGGATGCGCTCTTTCCCAGCTCGGGTTGGTGTTGGTGGAGAAACGGGAATGCACCATGGCAATGGCGGTAGTATAGGACTCATCCTGTAAATCCTTAAAGAAAGTACGGAGCTGTCCTACCAGAAACATTCCTTTATATACAATCGTTCTGCAGGATAAGGAGGGAACATAGGTGTTGTCGTTGCTCTGCTCAAACACTCTTCTTACCACATACAGCTTTCTGTCGAAGTCAAGGTCACTGCCGATACCTGCGGGTCTTTTGATAAAGCCCTGGTAAATAGCGGGCATGCAGGATCTGGCTTTCTTGCCCAGCACCTCCGGTACGGTCAGCACTTCACGCCAGCCTAAGAATTCCATGCCTTCTTTTTTTACAATGATTTCAAACATCTTCTTCGCCTGGCCGCACTTTAATTCGTTCTGGGGAAAGAAGAACATGCCTACGCCGTATTCTCTTTCTTTTCCTATTGCGATGCCTGCCTCCTTGCAGACCTTCTGAAAGAAATGATGCGGCACCTGGGTCAATATACCGACGCCGTCACCGGTTTCTCCTTCTGCGTCCTTTCCGGCACGATGCTCCAGATGTTCTACAATTTTCAGAGCATCATCCACAATCATGTGGCTTTTCTTACCATGTATATTGACGATAGCGCCAATACCGCAGTTGTCATGCTCGAAATTGCTGTCATACAATCCGGCTTCTTTGTTTTCCATACTGATTTCCTCCTCGCCTTTTTATGAGAATTTTCCCCATTTTTGCAGGTATGGCTTATTGAACTTCAACGAAATTTCCTATTGAAACAAAAAAGGCATCCCGGAACTTCCCGCTTTCGTTCTTTCTATAGAAGAAACGAAAACCCGTTCCAAGACGCCTTTGTCTTTCAAACCTGCGTGTAAAATTTTATAAAGTTGATTGTATAATAGGCTTTCTTTTTTGTAAAGTACTTTTTTTTATTTTTTTGCAAAAAAGTTCTTGACATTTTCAGAAGCAGGGTGCATACTACGAAACATAAAAAGCAAAGGCGCTTTGGAGAACTCCTCCGAAGTGCCTTTTTTGTATTTCGAAAGGAGAAAACATTATGGCAAAGAGCATTCCCGAACTCTACGGAAGCCTGGTATTCAACGACAAGATCATGCGTGATAAGCTGCCCAAGGATATCTATAAGGCGCTCCGCAAAACAATTGAAAATGGTACACACTTGGAGTTGGATGTAGCCAACTCGGTTGCAGTAGCAATGAAAGAATGGGCCGTTGAAAACGGTGCTACTCATTTCACCCACTGGTTCCAGCCTATGACAGGATTTACCGCAGAAAAGCATGACAGCTTTATCAGCCCGACAGGGGATGGACAGATCATCATGGACTTCTCCGGCAAGGAATTGGTAAAGGGCGAGCCCGATGCTTCCAGCTTCCCTTCCGGCGGCTTACGCGCCACCTTTGAGGCAAGAGGTTATACCGCATGGGACCCTACCTCTCCCGCTTTCATTAAAGATACTACCCTTTATATTCCTACCGCTTTCTGTTCCTACAGCGGCGAAGCACTGGACAAGAAAACTCCTCTGCTCCGTTCCATGGAAGCATTAAGCAAAGAGGCCTGCAAGGTTCTTCACTTACTCGGTAAGGCTGACGTAACCGGTGTTTCCACCACCGTAGGTCCCGAACAGGAATACTTCTTAATTGATAAGGAAGATTACAAGAAACGTAAAGACCTGATTTTCACCGGCAGAACCCTGTTAGGTGCCCTTCCTCCCAAGGGACAGGAAATGGAAGACCACTACTTCGGCGCCCTGAAGCCCCGTGTAGCGGCTTACATGCAGGATTTGGACGAAGAACTCTGGAAATTAGGCATTCCCGCCAAGACCAAGCACAACGAGGTTGCTCCTTCCCAGCATGAATTAGCACCCGTTTTTGATACCGCAAACGTAGCGGTTGACCACAACCAGCTCACCATGGAAATGATGAAAGAGGTTGCAGACCGTCACGGTTATGTCTGCCTCTTACATGAAAAGCCTTTCGACGGCATCAACGGCAGCGGTAAGCATAACAACTGGTCCATGATTACCAACACCGGTGCAAACCTTTTGGAGCCGGGCCGTACTCCCGCTGAGAACACCCAGTTCCTTGTATTCTTAACCGCCGTTATCAAGGCTGTTGATGAGTATGCCGACCTGCTTCGTCTTTCCGTAGCAAGTGCAGGAAACGACCACAGACTCGGTGCAAACGAAGCACCTCCCGCTATCGTTTCCATGTTCCTCGGCGATGAACTGACCGAAGTACTGGATGCCATCGAAAAAGGTACCTTCTTCGATTCCAAGCAGCGTATTGCCATGGATACCGGTGCTGCCGTACTTCCTCATTTCTTCAAGGATACCACCGACAGAAACCGTACTTCACCGTTTGCTTTCACCGGCAACAAATTTGAATTCCGTATGTTAGGCTCCTCTATTTCCGTAGCAGGTCCCAACATTGTATTAAATACCGCTGTAGCAGAGGCTCTTTCCCAGTTCTATGAAATCCTGAAGGATGTTCCCGCTGAAGAAATGGATGCCGCTGTCCGCAAGTTAGTCAAGGATACCGTTATTGCCCACAAGAGAATCGTCTTCAACGGCAACGGTTATACCGACGAATGGGTTGCAGAAGCTGAGAAGCGTGGTCTTTACAACTTAAAATCCACTCCGGAAGCTCTTCCTGTATTCAAGGCTGAGAAGAATGTAAAGCTCTTTACTTCCCACCATATTTTCACCGAAACCGAAATCTTCTCCCGTTACGAAATCTTACTGGAGAACTATGTAAAGACGATACATATCGAAGCCAAGACTCTTTACAGCATGGTAGAACAGCAGTTCATGCCGGCACTGCTTCATTACACCGACACCTTAAGCAGCTCCATCGCTGAAAAGAAAGCCGTTGCCGATTTACCCTGCACCGCAGAAACTGCTCTGCTCAAGGATATGTCCGCTGCTTACGAAAGCCTCTATACCTTATCCGAGAAGCTGGCTGCCGATACCGCAGAAGCAGAAGGTCTTACCGACAACGCAAAGGCTTCCTTCTTCTACCATGACACCATCATCAAGGATATGGACGATATCCGTGCCGTAGCCGATAAGGCAGAAGTTAAACTTCCGAAAGAATTTTTACCTTACCCTTCCTACGAGGAGATGCTGTTCTATGTATAGTCTGGCGGATGACGATAAGCTGCATGAAGAATGCGGTGTGTTCGGAATATTTACACCCGATAATAAAGACGCAAAACATTCCCTGTATTACGGCCTCTGTGCTCTCCAGCACAGGGGTCAGGAATCCGCCGGTATGGCCCTGTGCGATACCGACGGTCCTATGGGGAATATTTATCATCATAAGGGAATGGGACTTGTCAGTGAAGTCTTTCACAAAGAGACCCTGGATACCCTTACAGGAAATATCGGTATCGGACATGTCCGGTACTCTACCACCGGTCAGAGCTGCATTGAAAATGCGCAGCCTCTGATCTTAAATTATCTGAAAGGTACACTTGCCCTTGTTCATAACGGCAATATCAAGAATGCCGCCGAACTTCGGGACAGTCTTCAAAAGGAAGGCGCTATCTTCCGCGGCACCACCGATTCGGAAGTCATTGCCTATCTGATTGCCAAGGAAAGAACCAAGTGCGGTACCATTGAAGAAGCGGTTACCAAAGTAGCCGGTTTCTTAAAGGGCGGTTATGCCCTGATTGTAATGAGCCCCCGGAAGATTATCGGTATCCGCGACCCTCTGGGACTCAAACCTTTGTGTTTAGGCAGACGCGGAAAGGAATATATTCTTTCCTCGGAAAGCTGTGCCTTAAACGCCATTGATGCGGAATTTGTCCGGGACATTGAGCCGGGCGAAATCGTAAGCATCACCAAAGACGGAATTTCTTCTGACAGGAGCCTTTGCCAATGCAAACACGCTCACTGCATTTTTGAATATATTTATTTTGCCAGACTGGATTCCTGTATGGACGGCATCTCCGTTTACAACTCCCGTATCAAAGCCGGCAGGCTGTTGGCGCAGTCTTACCCGGTGGATGCGGATTTGGTCGTAGGTGTCCCCGATTCCGGCCTTACCGCCGCCGTCGGTTATTCCCAGGAGTCAGGCATTCCCTTTGGGCTTGCCTTTTACAAAAACAGTTATGTGGGCAGAACCTTTATCAAGCCAACCCAGAAAGAACGGGAGTCTGCCGTTCACATGAAGCTGAGTGTGCTGCCCGAGGTTGTCCGCGGAAAACGTCTGGTACTGATTGATGACTCTATCGTCAGAGGCACCACCATTGCAGGCCTGATTACCCTACTGAAAAAGGCCGGTGCCGTTAGTGTTCATGTGCGAATCAGCTCCCCTCCCTTTTTGTATCCTTGTTATTACGGAACCGACGTTCCGAGTAATAAGGAGCTGATTGCCGCAGACAACAGTCCCGAAGAAATAGCCCGGCGCATCGGCGCCGATTCTCTGGGCTATATGAAGTTAGAGGATTTGTCTGCTATGTCCGATAATTTGCCGTTATGCAGAGCTTGTTTTGATAATCAGTACCCCATCTGATTCACTCCCCCTTTTTTCATGCTCTGCCGGCGGCATTTTATACCTCAATCTATATTTGATTACAAGAAAGCAGGGCTGTCTGCCGCATATGCGGCAGACAGCCCCGCTTTCGTTTAGGGGAAATGCTTTGCCTTTTGGCATTCTTTTTCCAGTGCGGGAAAATTGAGGCAGATTTTTCTTTTAGCAAATGTCTGCCCCGAACAGTACATTTTATACAATTCATTTGCCAATCTTTCTATTTCATTCTGATTTGTCTGGCACCAGTTCAATTCCTTGATACAAAGTTTTTTCCATTGCCGCATTTGCTGAGTATCATCTTTCTCCGCTTTCAGGTTGATTTCCGTTATATACTCTTCTCTCACCGGTATCATATTGTTCAAGTTCAAAGCAGCCAATATTTTACCATCCTTATCACGTATCTTTCTCAAAGTTATGTTTTCCTTCATCCTATCAAAATTTTTAGTTTTATTTTGAGAATTGGATGTCAATGGGATGCAAAACCGAGAATCGTTCACTATTGTCACAATTCCTAAAAATGGACGGGACTGTTTTCCTGCCTGCGGAGATACCGATGGCACATTATCATCCACATTATGCAAGTTTCTTATGTATTTTTTATTTACATAATATAGCTTAAATCGTTTACTCATTCTTCTTTCCAATGTAAAAAGGCTGCGCATAAGCACAGCCTTCTGGCAGCATCCGTCGCAACGAAATGCTCTCTTATCGTTTCCACTTATCGGTAGGACTCACCGGATGATTTCTCATCTGCTACTTTTATTATATCCATAAGGCTATTTATGTGCAATCATTTTATTTTTTAATTTATATTGGGAGTCAATAGACAATACCTAAAACCCAAGATGTGTTTTAAAGATAATACAGAATAGCTATATATTACACATAATTACGATTGCCGTCAAGCAGGAAAACAGAAAAAAGCGAGACCATCTACCGCAGATGGCCCCGCTTTCGTT
>Ga0129310_1001061_pt1 | contig 26448 bp, 26 predicted proteins | sample Go1ome_2_FD_94433 | JGI IMG/M metagenome (GOLD analysis project Ga0129310, IMG submission 94433) | Western lowland gorrila individual fecal microbial communities from Wisconsin, USA - Go1022A metagenome | ecosystem: Host-associated > Mammals > Digestive system > Large intestine > Fecal | place... | reverse complement strand
ATCGTCGGCGGCTTTCTGATCGCGGCTTCGGGCTTCTCCATCCTCAAGATCAAGGATCTTAAGACCATGAACCTGCTGCCGTCCTTGTTGGTTCCTGTGATCTTTTTCTTAGGCAAAGGTCTCATCGGCTGACCGCTACCAGAAGTATGAGAACACCAATGCGCCGGCAACCGTCAAAAGTCCCGCGACTGCAATCGAAAGGCTGGCCATTGCGCCCTCGATCTCGCCCATTTCCATTGCGCGCGCTGTACCGATCGCGTGAGATGCGGTCCCCAGTGCGACGCCTTTGGCAATTGGTTCTTCGATGTGAAATAGTTTGCAGAGGCCCTCACCGATGATGTTTCCCAGCACACCGGTGATGACGATCGTCGCAACTGTGATCGTGACATAACCGCCGAGTTCCTCGGAAACGCCCATGCCGATGGCCGTCGTAATAGATTTAGGCAAAAGCGTCACATAGGTCTCGTGATTCAATCCGAACACGATCGCCATGACCAAAATACAGCCGAGACTCATCAGTACACCGCTGAGAATCCCGACCATGACCGCTTTCAGATTCTTTTTTAACAATTCCATCTGCTCGTACATCGGTATCGCCAGACAGACAGTTGCCGGTGTCAGAAGATAGCTCAGATACTTCGCTCCCTCATAATAGGTATCATAATCGATACGAAAAAGCACCAGCAGCACGATTGTTGCCGCGACGCTGAGCAGCAGCGGATTGAACAGCGCGGAATGATATTTTTTCTTTAATAAGGAGCCGGCCTCATAGGCCGCGATGCTGACCGCCACGCCAAAGAATACAGATTGTTCCAAAAGGCTATGCATGTGCTTTGCACTCCTTTCCCTCTGTTTTTTTCTCCGATATGACCGGAGCTGCCCCCGCTACGGTTCGCGTCGCGCCTTCCTTTTTTTGTGCGCGGCGAATGACATGCTGCGTCGAGAGCCCGGCCGCCGCCATAACTGTCACAGTCGACAAGACCGTAATCGCAACGATCGGTCCGCACATCGGTTTGAGCACCGGCCAGGATTCCAAAAGGCCGACTGCCGCCGGAATGAACATCAGCGGCATGATCTCCACCAAAAAATACGCCGTATCCTTGACCGCCGCCAGCGGGATCAGCCCGCTTGCCAATCCGACCAGCATCAGCACCAGGCCGTAAATGCTCGCCGAAATCGGCAGCGGCAGCAGACAATGCAGCACCTCACCGACAAAAGAAATAAGAATGATAATCATAAATTGCCTGATATACTTCATGTCTGTGCCTCGATTTTTTCTGCTAGATCATTCAAATAGACCCAGCGTTCCATTTTTTCGTCCAGGGCAGCGGTGAGCTGCTCGCGCTCGGCGCTCAGCTCCTGCAGTCTGGTATAATTGCTGCCGGCTCGGTTGATTTGCGCTTCCACCTCGGCAATCGCATCTTCCAGCGCGGCGATATCCGCGTCAATCGTTTCAAATTCCCGCTGTTCTTTATAGGAAAATTTCAGTTTTTTCGGTCTGGCCGCGTCTGCCCTGCCTGTCTGCGGTGCAGCGTCGCCTGGCTGTTTTTCTGTTAGATCGGTCGTTTCTTTGCGGCCTGCTTTCCCTGCCGCTTTATTTGCGGTCTTGTCTGCCGCCGATCCGGCGGCACGCCTTGCGGCCCAATCGCTGTAACCGCCCGAATACTGCGCGATATGTCCGTCCCCTTCGTAAACAAACGTTTTCTCCGCAATGCGGTCGATAAAATGACGGTCATGCGATACCGCGATCACCGCGCCCGCGAACGTATCCAGATAGTCCTCCAGAATACATAGGGTGTCAATATCCAAATCATTCGTCGGTTCGTCCAACAGCAGCACGTTCGGCGCTCCCATGAGAATGCCCAAAAGATACAGCCGCCGCTGCTCGCCGCCCGAAAGCCGTTCCACCGGAATCGAATGCATATGCGGCGGGAACAGCAAACGCTCCAACATCTGCGAGGCGCTGGCATAGCCGTCCTCCGTCTTGACATTGTGCGCGATACCGCAGATGTACTCGATGACACGAAGCGATTTATCCATATGCTCGTTTTCTTGAGAAAAATAGCCGATCTTGACCGTTTCTCCGATTTCCACGCTGCCGCTGTCCGGCGTCAGTTCTCCGGTCAGAAGCTTGAGAAGCGTAGACTTCCCGGAGCCGTTTTCGCCGATGATGCCGATGCGGTCGTCCCGCAGCACGTTGTAGGAAAAGTCCATGATCACCGGCACACCGTCAAAGGCTTTGGAAACATGGTGCAGTTCGATGATCTTTTTTCCTAAGCGGGAAGAAACTGATTTCATTTCCAGTGATGTATTGTTGACGACAAGTTTGCTGTCCTCTAGCTGATGAAAGCGTTCTATGCGTCCCTTAGCCTTCGTCGTTCTGGCCTGCGCGCCGCGGCGCATCCACTCCAGCTCTCTGCGATACAAGGTCCGCCGCTTGCGCTCTGTGGCAAGCGCCATTTCCTCACGCGCCGTCCGGTTCTCCAGATATACTTCGTAGTTCCCCTCGTGGCGATACAGCTTGCCATCGGTCAGTTCCAGGATCACGTTGGTGACCCGATCCAAAAAATAGCGATCGTGCGTCACCATAAAAATCGCGCCGCGAAACTTTTTGAGATAGCCTTCCAGCCACTCGACGGTATCACTGTCGATATGGTTGGTAGGCTCGTCCAAGATGAGAATATCGCAGGGATTGGTGAAAATACCCGCCATGGCGACCCGTTTCCGCTCGCCGCCGGACAAGGTACTCATTTTTTTCTCGAAGCCAGTCATGCCAAGTTGGTTCAGCATGGATTTACATTGGTAATCACCCGCAGCAGCTGTCTCCGGCGTCAGATAACTGACCGCCTGCTCCAATACGGTTTTGTCTGGATCATAAGCCGGGGCCTGCGGCAGATAGCCGATACGCACCCCGCCGGTCAGAACAATTCTGCCGCTGTCCGCTTCCTCAACGCCTGCCGTAATTCTCAGAAGTGTGGATTTGCCGGTGCCGTTCACACCGATCAGGCCGATCTTATCACCTTCGTTGATGGCATAGGAAAGCTTCGACAGCAGCGGACTTGCAGTATAGGATTTGGAAATATCGGTCGCATTCAGTAAGATCAAGGTCGTTCCTCCTGGGTGAAATCAAAGGTATAGTCGCCGTCGGTATTCAGATGCACCTTGGCGCGAAATGCTTTGCCGGACTTAGATTGAAAATTCGCGCTAACCTCCCGCCCGTCAAGCAGGGCTTTCATTTCCGGATAGGAAAAATCATGCCCGCAAAAGCTTCGAAAAATTTTATGTCCGCACTTTTTGACGCCGCAGAACACGCCCCATTGGTTGAGGACGGCTTTTTTTTGACACTTCGGGCATTTGACGGTTTCCTCGAAAAACACCATCTGCGCTTCCCCCTGTTCGTCCAGTTTTAATGCCGCGCGGAATGATTTGCCTGCGCGGGATTGAAAATTCAGATAGCCACTCTGCTCGCCTGCTTCCAGTTTGCGCAAAAGCTCAAGGTCAATCTCCGCGCCGCTGATATTTTTATAGATCCTTGCGCCGCAGCCGAGGCATTGATAATGCTTCTTTTGCTCTTCCATCACGCCGCCGCACTTGATGCAGCGAATATCGGTCTGTACCGGCTCAAACGATGCCAGCTCCGCCTCAACCTCCGCCGGATCTTGCCCGATCTTTTGGCACATCTCCTGCAGCTTTTCCAGTACCTCGTTCATCACCTGTTCATATTCAGCCTCACCACGCTGTACTTTTTTGATATTATTATCCATATCGGCGGCAAAAACCGGATAAGCAATGTCAAAATCTTTGACCGCGTCGATATAGGCTTTACCCTTGTCAGTGATATAAAGGCCGGACTTTTTTTCTTCTATGTAGCCGGAATCCAGGATATCCTTAATGATTGCGGCGCGCGTTGCCGGCGTGCCGATCCCCTGTGAATCCGCGAGAGATTTTTTGAGTTCCTTGTCCTCGATCTGGGTAGCGATATTACGCATGGCATTGATCAAAGTGGCCTGCGTCAGCCGTTTCGGCGGTGAAGTTTCTTTTTGTACCGGCTGTATCGTGCCTGCTGTGACGCGATCGCCCTTTTTCAGCTTAGGCAGTGCATGGTCGTTTGATTTTTTGTATAAAATCGACCAGCCCGGCTCGACAACAACCTTGCCGGTCGCTTTGAAAATGCCGCCTGCGCGGTCCGCCCCTGCATCATCTGCCGCACCGCTCTCGCTCTCTATACCGACCGCATTGTCCGCGTCCGCCTCGGCATGCCGGATCTGTATCGTCGTCTTTTCTTCTTCCAGCTTCGGCAGGAACTGCGCCAAGAGCCGCGTATAGATCATCCTGCAGATAATCTGTTCTTCCCTCGACATCCTGGACAAATCCAGTCTTTTTAAGGTTGGAAGCAGCGCGTCATGGGACTCCTTCGCAACCTCCGTATCGTTTACCACCGCCTTATCCTTGAGGATTTTCTCAAAGACGTCGGGATCGATGCCGTTCGCGATGGACTTCAGATCCTCAAAAACCGAAAGATTCTCAAGCATCGCCGGAAACTCCTTCGCTTTTTCGGTGGATACATAACGACATTGCGTTCTCGGATAGGAGATCACTTTGTGTTTCTCATACAGCCGCTGCACGATTTCCAGGGTCTGATCCGGTTTAAATTTGTATTTGCTTCCGGCCTCCGCCTGAAGTGCCGCCAAGTCAAAGAGCTTCGGTGCATGCGAAGAAGACCGTTTCGTCTCACGCGAGACAACGATTCCCTCTAAGGCATATTCCGCGAAAAGCTTCGGGTTTTCGAACTGCGCGTCGCCGTCCTCTCCCTGCAAAACAGCCTTAAAAACGCCGCGTTCATCGATTACGTCAGCCGTTGACGTGCCCACTCCTTCGACTGAAACTGTTTTTTCCACGAGCTCTGCTCCCGGACACGCATACTCCGCCTCAAGTGCATAATACTTGCGATTGGCGAAATTTTCGATTGCCATGGAGTTATCATAGACCAGTTTGATCGTCGGAGACTTGACCCGTCCGGCTTTGATGAGGCTGCCGCGCTTATTCGTCAGCATCCTGGAAGCGTTCATGCCGAACAGCCAGTCCGCGCGGGAGCGGATGAGGAAGGACTGCACGAAATGCACATGCGTCGGATTCTGATGATAATCGGTCATCGTCAGCAGTGACTTCAGGATCTCCGCGTCGGTCAGCGAATGTTCGATGAAGCGGAGCGCCGGTTTTTCGTTCAGCGCAAGATACTGCTCCAGCAGCCAGTAGATGCCGTATCCCTCTACGTCCGAGTCGGTGCCTACGATGATGCCATCATACTGCGGCACGCGACGCCCGATTTCCGCGATGGTGTTCTGCTTACGCTTGTCCGCGATAGGCTTGATCTGCCATGGATTGGGGATCATCGGATAAAGGATGGCCTTCCAGCTTTTGTCCTTCCATTCCTCATAGTCGGTCGGCATGAAGTTCGTGCAGACATGACCGGAAAGCGCCATAAAATCAATCTCTCCGACCTTCTCTTCCACTTCCTTCTTATGATTTTTACAGCAAGCCTGCACGTCACGCATGAGGCTCGGTTTTTCCGCGATAAATAAATATTTCATAAAGAGTATTATACTATATTTTTAAGAAAATTCCTACAAAAAACGGTCGGCTTTTGTCCGATTATTTCTGCACCAAAAAACTTTGCGCTTCCGTTTTTCCCGAAGAAAAGCCCTGGGACTTCAGACTCCCAGGGTATTGTTCTCGTCAATATTTTATTTTTTCTTAAACGCTTTTAGGAAAAAGTCCGGCACGCTCTTCCAAGATCGATCCTTTCGCGCCAGCGTGCCTGTGCCGCCCCGAAGCGGGTTGATTGCCGGAAGCGGTTCTTTTCCTTCCAGCATGCGTTCCGCATTCATTTCTTCCTGCAGACTTTTGCTCGTATAAATTTTGTCCTGATCCAACGTACTCATGTCGAGCGCCCCCTTTCGAAACTGCATACTTTGTCTTCTTGCTTTCATCATAGCACAGTGATTCGCGGCGAAACAACTTAAAATTTCTTTAGACTTTCACTTTTTCAGTCGTTTCGCAATCGTATCGCGGCACACCATGCCATCCTCTCGAATTTCAACCAAAATGTGTGACCATGAGTGTGACTATGTGTGTGACTATTTTCGCGCGTAAAGTGCTTTTTCTGCGCGTAAGACGCTGTTTTGGGATAAACTGTAAGTAAAAGTCACTGCTTGTTTTCTTTTGATTAGGACAAAAGTGCGCATAACGAAATCAGAGATTTCTATGCGCACATGGCGCTCACCTATGAGCGCCACTTCGCAAGGTGCTTTTGTCGTTATTCAGGAAATATCGCTATACGATATTTCCTGAATAATAACAAAAAACCGTTGAATTTTCAACGGTTTTTTGCATTCGTTGTGGAGGCGACACCCAGATTTGAACTGGGGAATAAAGGTTTTGCAGACCTCTGCCTTACCACTTGGCTATGTCGCCGAATTGGCTAGGGTAGCAGGATTCGAACCTGCGCATGACGGAATCAGAATCCGTTGCCTTACCGCTTGGCGATACCCCAACATCATTGCGTTCTGATAAAATATGGGGTGGGTAGTGGGATTCGAACCCACGTATACAGGAGCCACAACCCTGGGTCTTAACCACTTGACGATACCCACCATGCTTGTTAATTTTGCGTATACAAGTTTGTTCATTTTGTGCAGACTACATACTCTTCAAAAAAGAGTTGGCGACCTGGAACGGGCTCGAACCGTCGACCTCCAGCGTGACAGGCTGGCATTCTAACCAACTGAACTACCAGGCCGCAAATGGTGGGAGTTATAGGGCTCGAACCTATGACCCTCTGCTTGTAAGGCAGATGCTCTCCCAGCTGAGCTAAACTCCCATAATACTCTTTGATGAAAAAATGGTAGCGGCGAGTGGAGTCGAACCACCGACCTTCCGGGTATGAACCGGACGCTCTAGCCAACTAAGCTACACCGCCACACTGAAATCAGAAGTGTTTTTTGCATTTCCAATTTGCTGACTGCAAAAACTATATTACCAAATATTTTGCCTTCTGTCAACATTTTTTTCTCCTGATTTTCGTTTTTTTTCAGATTATTTTTTCGTGTCAGTCTGCTTTGCATTTTCAACGCTTCGGTGATTTAGGATTAAACAGCAGGGCTATCATGTAGCCAAAGGTGATTGCAACCGCCACACCGGCTGCTGTCGCTTTGATCGGTCCTGTGATCGCCTCTAAGAAGCCTTTCTGCGCTCCCTCCATCGCTCCTTTTGCCAGCGCATAGCCAAAGCCCGGCAGCGGCACTGTCGCGCCGGTACCGGCCAGCTTCACGATTGGCTCATAAAGCTGCACAGCCTGCAGCAGCACACCAAGCAGCACAAAAATCACCAAGATCCGCGGCGCGGTCAGCGGTGTCGTATCCAAAAGAATCTGTCCTACCACACAAAACGCGCCGCCAATCAGAAACGCCCATATATACTCCATCTATTCCACCTCCAAACTGATCGCGTGCGCGATGCCGGGGATACTTTCTCCTTGGAACGGCGATACCGTCGAAAGCAGCGCACCCGTTGACATCAGCAAAAGTCGCTTGATTTCTCCGCGTTCCATCCGCGGCAATAGGCTTCCTGTCAAAACCGCTGCCGAACAGCCGCATCCGCTGCCGCCGCCATGCACATCCTGATCCCGCGAAAAAAGCATCGTACCGCAGTCATCGTAGCGCGCGTTTACCTTTTGGGAATCCAAACCCGCATCAACGAGCAGATCCTTCATAATATCTCTGCCGATAAAACCTAAATCTCCGGTAACGATCAAGTCGTAATCATCGATGTCACGTCCGGTATCCTGCAGATGATTGAGCAGTGTATCGACTGCCGCCGGAGCCATTGCGGAGCCCATCTGATTGGCGTCCTTTACACCGGCGTCGATGACTTTGCCAACGGTTGCCTCAATCGCCCGAATCGCGCGCCCGTTCGGCAGCGTCCGCGGCTCGTCAGACAGAACCGCCGCTCCGGCCGCCGTCGCGGTCCACTGTGCCGACGGCGGCCTTTGGTTGCCATGTTCCACCGGCATGCGGAATTGCCGCTCCGCCGTACAAAAATGACTGGAAGCGCCTGCTAGAATTTTGCGCGCGAAACCGCCGTCAATCAACATGGAGCCGACAACGAGTGATTCTGTCATCGTGGAGCAAGCTCCGTACAGACCCAAAAACGGAATGTGCAGATCCCGCGCTGTAAAAGACGAGGACATAATCTGATTGACTAAATCGCCGCTGAGCATGATGTCAATCTCCTCTTTTGTGAGCTCCGCGCGCCGCAGTGCCTTCTCCATTGCGCCCTCCAGCATCTTGCGCTCCGCTTTTTCCCATGATTTTTCTCCGTACATATCGTCCGTCAGGATTTCATCAAAGCAGGATGCCAGAGGTCCTTCGCCCTCCTTCTGTCCAACGATGTTGCCGCGCCCGATGAAATACGGTCTATGTGAAAACCGCACGCTCTGATTGCCGATTTTTTTATGCTCCTTCTCCCTGCTCATTTTCCTTTTGACCCCCACATTCTTCTCCGAATTCATCCAAACAGCCAGTACAGCACCCCTACGATTGTCGCGCAGCTGATACCGCAGACCAGAACCGGACCCGCGACACTGAACAGCTTGCCGCCCACGCCCAGCACCGGACCCTCTTTTTTATACTCAATCGCTGACGCGACCATGGAATTCGCGAACCCTGTAATCGGCACGATGACTCCCGCGCCCGCAAACTTGGCAACGACATCAAAAACTCCTAGTCCTGTCAAAAGCTGTGTCAACATCACCAGGGCGACTGTAACAAAGGTTCCCGCGTCCTCTTCAGACACCCCGCGCGCCTGCAGCGCGTTCCGAAACCACAGTGCTGCTGCGCAGATTGCCCCGCCGACCAAAAACGCCCGCAGACAATTGGAAACATACTTTGGACGCGGCGTGAATGCCTTGACGTATTTTCCGTAAGCCTTCGCAATTTCTTTCTTTTGTATTTCCTGTGCCTGATTCTTTTCCTCGTCGCTCTGCAAGCTCATCATAAAAATTCCTCCCGCTGCTGATCTTTTTCTTATTTAGTGTTTCCATTTTGCCGAAAATATGTCATAATGATTACAGAATTTTGGGGCAAACTTTTGCCGCGCAAGGAGAATTTACACACAATGGATACTAAGGAAAACATTTTAGCAGGCTTCGCAAGCTATATTCTGGCCTCCGGCTCCCCGCGCCGCATCGAAATGATGCGCCGGCATGGCATCGAGCCGCTGATTCTGCCCGCGCAGATCGAAGAAAATCTCCCGCCGCGGCATGATATGTACGAGTCCGTCATGTTTCTGGCACTCAAAAAAGCGAAGTGGGTCGAGAACGAATATCTGCAGCAGGCCCGCCAAAAAGAAAACTCCTGTCAAACATGTGATACAAAGATTTTTACGCGTGCGGAAACCACCGCGCAAACAGCGCGGATATCACAGACGCCCGCGCCTGTGATCATTGCCGCCGACACCATCGTCTACGCGGACGAGATCATGGGCAAGCCAAGCGATGCCGCGGACGGTTTTCGCATGCTTTGCAAACTGCGCGGCGGCATGCACTATGTGGCGACCGGCGTCGCTTTGGTAGAGGCAGGCAGACAGAACGCACGCGTGTTTACAGAGGTCACGCGCGTCTATTTCAAAAACTATACCGATGAAGAACTTCGCGCCTATCTCGCCACAGAAGAACCCTACGACAAAGCCGGCGGCTACGCGATTCAAGGCACCTTTGCCAAATACATCGATCATATTGAGGGCGATTACGACAATGTCGTTGGATTTCCATGGAGACGCATACAAAAAGAGCTGTCTCTGCTTGCCGCGTTTTCACCTTGTGCCGATGCGCAAGAATCGGTTGCAGAACCGGAATCCGCCCTGTCTGACATGAGCCCGGACAAAACAAATATACAGAAATAAAAAAGAGGACAAAAGTGTGCATAACGAAACCTGCGATTTCTATGCACACATGTCGCTCACTCATGAGCGACGCTCCTCAAGGTGCTTTTGTCGTTATTCCGGAAATATCGCTATGCGATATTTCCTACATAATAAAGAAAGGCATTAACACATGAAAAAATTTGCAAAAGAATTCAGAGAATTTATCGCCAAGGGTGACGTGATGAGCATGGCCGTCGGTATCATCATCGGCGGCGCGTTCACAGCCATCGTCAACTCCCTGGTCGGAGACATCATCACCCCTCTTTTGGGCGTGATAACCGGCGGCATTGATTTTACCGGCGTTTCCATTACCGTCGGTGACGCGCAGATCATGGTCGGCAACTTCATCCAGGCCATCATCGTCTTTTTACTGACCGCGCTGGTTATTTTTATGATGATGAAGCTTTTTAATGGGTTTCAGGATAAACTCAAGTCCAAGGACACCGCTGCGGAGAAGCAGGAAGAACCTGCGCCGATTCCCGCGGATATCCAACTTCTGACCGAAATCCGCGACCTGCTCAAGGCCGGACGTTAAACGCGCGCCCGCCTCATCAAACATGAGCCTAATCTGCGTGACTTCGAAAAACTTTGGAGGTGCCTATGAAAAAGAAACGCTCGGTCTTTGGGATCGTTACTATAACCCTCGGCGTTTTGGCCTTGCTGCTTGCCGCGCTTGCTTTCGCCGTACTTTCCGGCACAAGCGATGCATCTTTGGAATTTTACCATAGATGGAATATTCTCAAGATCTGGTCCGCGCGCGCAGGCGGCGTTTTTCTTCTGATCGGCGTGATTTGCCTGATTCGGAGCCGCCGCCGATAGCGCCCGCCTCTAAGTCTGCTTCCGGCAGCTTTGATAAAAGCTGCCGGAATACCTGTCATAGGAATCGTATTTTGCGGCAAAAGCCGCGCACTTTAAAGTCAGCCTTGCTGATTCTTACTTCCTTCTGTTTAGATATTTTTTAGCGATCCACAGTATCATTGCATAGAATGCCACTGTAACGCCCAGCACAAGTAATAAAGCAATCACATTCCAGCCGATTTTCATGATTTTCTCCTTTTCCTGCCTTTGTGTAAGATCTGTATTTTAATTTTCTTTAGTATATACTTTATTTTTATTAAAGTCAATATGAATTTTATTAAAGTTTTATATCTATGGGTTTCTATATTCATACGGCAAATCAGATATAATCAAATCACCTGCCTTGTCCATATCGCGCACAAAAAAAAGGACCTTTTCCTGTCTCCAGTCAAACGTCCTTTTTTTCTAAAAATATGTATCCCGAAGCCTCTGCTGCACCTTGCCGCGCTTCAAGGTGATTGCCAAAGCGCAGGAGATGCGCCGCCTGCGATGCGTTCGTCCGATCATTGCGGCATCGCATCGGGCAATAAAAAGGTGAACACCAGTATCGGAGGAATCAAATTGACGGTTGCATGAATTGCCCAGCCGTACAAAATACTTCCCTGTGCTTCTTTTAAAGAAAGCCGACCCAACGCATACCCTACACCTCCGGTCAGCAATACGATGAGAAGCATAGCCAATATATTTTTATCCGGCAGCGCAGCAATATGTATCGTACCAAAAATGAAAGCTTGCAGTATATTACCAGTTGTTTCCCCGCATTTCTGCGCGAAGCGTTTACAAAGGAACCCGCGAAACAGAATTTCCTCCGACAAGGAGGTTTGTATCACAGCCCAAATCCATATAACGCAAACAGTCTGCACACTCCAGCCATACTGCCGGAATGCGTCAACAGTAAAGCCTTGATAATTCAAATTCCCCGATTGATGCAGTCATAGATACGGCAAAACAACGACAACTAAAAATCCGATCAGAATGCAAAGCATGGATTTCCAAGGCGGTTTTGTGGCTTTTTTAATCCCCAGCCATGCAAAAAATCCTCTGACGCTTTTCTGTGTAAACACATACCATATAAACGGAACCGCAGAAAACAGCAAAATTTGTAGCACCGCGCTGATCAACTGATTCAACAAAATCATACACGTCCTCCTTCTACTTCCTTTGCTTTTCGCTTTCCCGCTCCTTCGGCTCAAACTGCTCGAAAATCGGCGCCGCGCCCCAAGCCTCGCAGATTTCCCAATGTCCGTTCGCGCCGCGGCCAATGAACTGAATGATACCGATATCTTTAATATGGCGTTTGATAGTCTTTGAACTTACTCCCAGCACTGCTGCCATTTTTTCTGTGCTGATTTTATTATCTTTTTTTATCATATTCAATATTTGAATATTCAACGGATCGACCTTCTTTTCCTGAGGGACATTCTGGGAGACATTCTGAGGGACATCCCGAGGGACATCGTAATTCAGATTGGGCATCACAACAGTAAATTGATACCTGTCTGATCGAAAAGAAGGTTTTTTGCTTTCATCATAATTGATCTGCAATTCGTATCCACCAATAATTTTTCCAAACCCACTGCCTTTACGTTCCATATATCCCAAACGATTGAATATATCTGCCAAAATAGGATTCCTTCTCGTGGAAGGGACCATCAACGGATTTCTGTCCTGAATCATTGACCCATCCGGCATACCTCCAGGGGAATAAATTTCCATACGATCATCGTAAATATCAATATGCACCTCACTGCCATTCACAAGATAGTCCCTGTGAGCCAGTGCATTCACCAAGGCTTCATGGTAACTGCGTTCTACGTATTCCGGCATTTCCTCTCTAGAATTAGCGGTTTTTCTCCACATCAACTTTGCGTTTCGCTTAATAAATGCTTCGCCATTATCAAGTAAGGAAATTACACTTCCTGAATATTCTGCATCATCGAAAGCATCTATCGTTCCACCATTCTTATTCAATCCATTCCATCTGGTACAGAATAATCTGGAACAGTGAATCGGACTTTCGTCTACAACCAATGCGCCCGCATTCGTTAAGTACCCCTGCTCATTTGCTAAGCCAAAGGAGGTAATATCTTTTTCATCAAAACTTGTGCCTGTCCATTTTTTATATCTTTCCCGTAGCTTAGAAAAGGAAAAATCTTCCACTTTATAGGCAGTAATCTGTGAATCATAGGTTGTGTTTTTGCCGCGCAGCACAAGCCTTTTCATTTCCGTTGCGCTTGCTTTCACACTCTCATTTCCGATACGAACATATGCTTCCAGTACACCGTCTCCGGAATAATAATATGGTGTTTCCTCACCCTTAAAAATATCCAGAATAATTAGTATCTTTCCCTCGTCAGTTCGTTCCAATCTAAGGCGAAACTCCGGAATAGGATCCAACCTTGTTTTAATGATCTCGCTTATTTTTTCAGCATCACCATTCGGATCTTCGACCCCTATAAGCTCCTCGTCCTTAGATATTCCGAAGATTAATGCACCACCCAGCGTGTTGGCAAACGCGCTGACACTCTTACACCAACTTTTCGGTTTCTTTGCTTCTAAAAAAAGTTTTTTATCATATTCTGTTGTTTCACCGATAAATTTTGTAATATCCAAGATATTCACCCACTTTCTGTAATCGAAGTATGGTTTCAGCAACGCTGTCTATTCATACTCCTTCGGATCAAACTGCTCGAAAATCGGCGCCGCGCCCCAGGCCTCGCAGGTTTTGAGGTCCTCATAACTGCGGATCGTCCACATGAACTTCGCGCCTTTAAAAAGTCGAAATGCCGGCTCATCGCGGTCCTCAAACCGATAAGCCACAAAATCCGGTCTGCCCGCCAGATTGACCAAAAGATTTTTGAGCAGCATATCCTGAAAACGTGTAATCGTCTTTTGCTCCTTGTTGAGTGCCCCGGCAAGCTGTCCGCGCACGACCGCGGGATAAGCTTTTTTGAGGTAATCCACCACCGCCGGACTGAAAGATTCCACGCAGAATAAACCCGTATAATCCGCAAGTGCGCGCATCGCTGCGTCTGTCAGCGCCTTTTCGTTACGCCCCTCCGCTTTCAATTCGATGACCAACGGCACCCTGCCGTTCACCAGGCGCAAAAAATCACCGAACGCCGGAATGCGTTCGTCGCTTTCCTCGAGCGGATAGTCCTGTGCCTCCGCAAGCGTCAGATCTTCAATTCTAAGATCGACACCGCAGGTACGTTTGAGACTGGCATCGTGGATCACCGCCAGCTTGCCGTCGCGCGTCAAATGCAAATCCAGTTCAATGCCGTATCCTGCCTCCACAGCCCGCGCGAATGCCGCCATCGAGTTCTCCGGGATCGTCGGCTTCGCGTGCAGCCCCCGATGCGCGTAGCGATGCTTTAATAACTCCTGAATCAAAACTCTCTTTTCCATATTCCCCTCATTTACCATTTATTTATCGATTCGGCATACCGCCTGCATGTTTGGAAAGCGGCGGTCCTGCCGCGCCGATCTAATCATCGACATCAAAGGCTTCGAGCCTGCCCTTCGGCGGCTGTGGCTTACTGTCCCAGGCGCACCATCAACATCGTCAAAAACGCGATCAGCGAAAAAATCGTCGCGTAAGGAAACAGCGTCCAATAACCGATATGCTCCAAAAACGCGCCGGAAAGCACCGGCGTCAAGACCTGCGCCGCCATCGAAAAAGTATAGTACATCCCGGTGAATTTGCCGATATCACTGCCCTTGCACATCTCGACGACCATCGGATAAGAATTGACATTGATGGACGCCCAAGCGATACCAACCAGCAGGAAAACAATGTTGATGCCAAAGTTCGGCGTCTTAAACAGAAACGCCGCGAAGAAGCTGGCCGCGAGCAGCAGAACGCCGAACAAAATGACCTTTTTACGTCCCAGCTTGCTGGATATGATGCCGACCGGCACAAATGAAATCAGCGCACCGATCGAAGCGACCATCAAAGCGCTCGCGAAGCCGCCGCCTGCCATGCCCCACATTTCTGTCGCGTATTTGGAAAACGCCGTTGTCACCGCGTTGTACGCCATATACCAGAACGCCACCGACAGCAGCAGGAAGGTCAGACTGCGCTTGACAGGCTTCGGCAGCACCGCGTTTCCCTTCTCATCGACCTCGGTCTCTTCCTCCTCGATGCCCCAGGCCTCTTCAATTTCTATACGTTCCGCGACAAACCTGTTTTCATCGACCTTCCAAAGCAGAATCGCCAGAGAAAGCAGCATGATCACCGCGATCGAGATGAACAGCGGCTCGTAGTTCGGCGTATCACCGTCACCGACCAGCAGCATGATCAAGCCGAGCGCCGCGATGATACCGACCGCGCCCATCAGATTGATGATCGCGTTTCCCTTGGAGCGCAGCGGCTTCGGCGTCACATCCGGCATCAGCGACACCGCGGGAGACCGGAAGATGCCCATTGACAGCAGCGTACAGAACAGCGCCGCCACAAACAGGATCAGATTCCGCGCATTCGCAGCGGCCGGCAGAATCAACATGAAGATGACTGCCAAAATCGTACCGACAAAGATAAACGGCGTCCGCTTGCCGCGCTTCGTATTGATTTTATCCGACCACGCGCCGAAAAACGGCAGCAGGAACAGCGCCAAAATGTTATCCAGCGCCATAATGCCGCCGGACAGCGTATCGCCGATATGGAACGTGTATTTCAAGATCAATGGAATGATGTTGTCATACACCTGCCAAAAGGCACTGATCGCCAGAAATGCAAACCCAATCAAAATGGTCCGTTTGTTATCCAGTTTCATGATGTTCTCCCTCGTTTCCTATTTTGTCTCTCAAGTGATATCGATTCGCAGCAGTGCTTTGTCTGCGCGTTCCAAAATGTCACGCGTCGCAATGCAGCACATTCTGCCCGCACACTGCAAGCATATCTTCTCATGTGCGCGCCTATCCGAACACAGCCTTGCAGACTTCTGCGATATTCTCAAAAATATAGGTCGGCTTGCCCTGCCCTTTGGCAAGGTCGGCAAGCGTTCCCTCGCCGCTGAGCACAAACGCCGTATCTACACCCGCGCGATTGCCGCAGGCGATGTCCGTATAGAGCCGATCTCCGATTAAAAGCGTTTCCGACGCGCAAAATCCGGTTTGCTCCATCGCCAAGCGCGCCATCTCCGGCTCCGGCTTGCCGATAAACTTCGGCAGCCGTCCCGTTGCCTTTTCCAGCATCCATGCCATCGAGCCGCAGTCCGGTACCGAGCCGAACACTGTCGGACATACCCAGTCCGGATTCGTCGCGTAATAATCGACCGCGGGCAAAGCGTTTTTCGCTTGCCGCGCGTCCGACGCGCCCGACTTCTCTCCGCGGCGCGCGAGCAGCCTGCAGGCATCCTCCAGCTTCCGGTACGTCAGCTCCCGGTCAAACCCGAGGATCAAAATCTCTGTATCGTCGTCCGGCGTTTCCGTCAGCAGGAAGCCCGCCGCAGCAAGCTGCGCGCAGAACGAGCGCGTACCGACCACATACATTTTTTTCTTCTTGACTGCTGCGCCGTAGGTCCGCTCTAAAAACACGATCAGCGCGTCGACTGAGGTCAAAAAATCCTCAGCTGCCGCCGGGACGCCCAGGCGTGTCATCTTTTCCACATAAGCATCCACACCTTTCGACGAATTGTTCGTCAAAAAGAGATATTTGCCCCCGCTCTGCCGGATTTTGGCAAGAAACTCCGCCGCCCCCGGAAACAGCCGGTCGTCCAGATACAGCGTGCCGTCCATGTCCAAAAGGAACAGCCTCTTATTTTTCATCTTGTCCATTTTTCAGCTTTTCCATTTCCTTACGCATCTGCTCGCGCACCTCTTTGCGCGCCCGATTCAGATTTCCGGCCGGATTCAGCGCGCGTTCCAGTTCCAGATACCTGGACAAATGCTCCCGCAGGGAAACCGCGGATTTCAGGCTGAAGAACCAGTGAATCTTTTCTTTTCTCTCCTCGGCATTGTCGCGAATCTGCTGCCGCAGCATTTCGTAGCGAATCAAAACCTCGTGCTCCTTCGCGAACGCGCGCACCTTCGCGACCAACTGGAGCGAGTACGCGAGGTCAACGAAGAACACACCGTAGAACATCCCCACCACGAAGGAAAACGCGAGGTTATGCGAGAACCATTCCAGCGCGTTCAAAATGTGCGGGTGGATCAGGAAATAATAAGCCGCGCCCAGAAGCGCCCAGTAAAAAGAAAACTTCAGGCAGATGATGCCCTGCAGATTAAATTTTTCATTTGTGTAGTCCCAGAGTTTGACCTTCATCCCTTTGATGAAGATCAGCCCCGCGATGTATTCCAGCAGCGTCATCACGATTGCCATGACGAGAAAGAGCAAAAGCTTGCTGCCGTAGGTCACCTCTTCAATCAGAGAAGTGTTTTCCAGGGAGGCCAAGAGATACAGCGCGCAGAGGCCGAAGCCGTACAACGGCAGATAAGGTCCAACCAAAAATCCCGGGTTAATCCAGCGGTGTGTTTTATTCGCCGGAGAATAATGCCGATACAGCACCTCCAGTCCCCAGCCCAGAACGCAGCCCATAAAAAACAAAAATGCCAGTTTCAAAAATTCATTCATCGCTCTGTCCAAACTCCTTTTTTATCGCATCATCAGATTGATCGCGTGGTGCAGATTTTCAACCTTGATTTCTTCGCAGCCCTCCTGATATTCGCCGTCCAGCGTCCACGAGGTCTCCGCACTTGCGTGAATCAAAAACTCGCTCGCGTTGACAAAGGTCAGCATGTCGGATTCGTAATTCTGCGTTGTCAGCATGTGAACGATTTCCGCCAGCTCGATCAAATCGCGCGGCGCCTTGATCAAAAGCATTTCGAATAAGCCGTCGCTCATATCCACCAGCTCCGGTTTGAGTGTCAAAATTCCCGCGATTGAGGTTGAATTGCTGATCGCGCCAAAAATATAGTCGTCCTCATAGCTCATTCCGTCCGCCTCAATCACCATATGCTCCGCGCGGATCGAGGATATCGTGTTGATCCCCTCCAAAATATACGCCAGATGCCCCAGCGCGTTCTTGACGTTCTGCGGTGTCGCGTAGGAGGCTTTTGTAAACGCGCCGAAGGAGGCCACATAAGAAAATCCTCTGCCGTTGAAGCTGCCGATGTCAAAGGCCACCGGATTGCCCTGCACAATATCACGCGCCGCTTTTACGATGTTCTTGGACAAATGCAGGCTGTTTGCGAAATCGTTGGTGCTGCCGGCCGGAATATAGCCGATCGGCACCTTCCTGCCGCTGTGCAGCAGACCGGAAACCACTTCATTAAACGTTCCGTCACCACCGATACAAGTAATCAGGTCGGTCTTCCCCGCGTATTTTTCCGCGTAAAGTGTGCCATCCCCACGCTTCGTCGTCGTCAATACGGTACAAATGTAATCATTGACGGTAAAGGTTTCCACGATATCCGTCAGATACTTATTCGCTCTTTTGGTTCCCGAGCAGGGATTCATAATAATCAACGCTTTTTTTTTCATCTCATTACCCCTTCACAGACTAAATAATATTGATCGGTTTCCTGCGCGGCCGCGTTTTGACCGCAATCGGAACCGGATTTTTTTTTCGCGTGGCCCACCAGACACGATTGGTCGTGATTCCCAGGCACATCACCCACGAAATAAACCAAAACCACATCAGCAGCACGACAATATTCGAAAAGGATCCGTAAAGAATATCATAATTCACGCTGTATTTTGTGTAGATATTATAGACAATCGTCACGACCAAAAAACCGATGGAAGCGAAGACACTGCCCGGTACAATGTCCCGGTACGGCACTCTTTCTGTCGGCAGCACGTAATAGTTGTATGAAATCATCAAAAAATACAGTCCCATCGTGACCGGCCAGCGAAAAGCAACCCATGCCGCGTTCGCAAGATCCGTCCCCAAAACCTTGCCGAATACCAGTTTTAACAGGATCGGTCCGTATACCAGCACCACCAGAGAAAACGCGATCGTAAAAACCGTTATCAAAATAGTCTTGATGGAGCGAATGCGATCTCGAACATAGCCTTCCCCTGTGGAAGCTCCGTCGGTCAGCGTGTAGTTGGTCACGCGAATCAACGCGAACTGCACGCGCGAGGCTGCCCACACCGCGGTAACCGCGAGGAACAGGCTGTTCGCGCCGGACGGTGAATAGCTGAGCATATCGTCGATCAAATCAACGCCCTCTCCGCTGATATTGATATTGGCCCAAGTCTGCAGTTCCTCCAGTGACAGCGAGAACAGACCCAGAACCTGGGACAAAAGAATCAGAGTCGGCAAAATAGAGAGGAACAGGAAAAAAGCCAGCTGTGCCGCTACGCCCTGGTAATAGGGATCCTGAAACTGATAGATGCCGAGGATAATCATTCGCTTGACTCTCTGCTTCGCGTAGCTTGTCTTTTCTTTCATAGGCAGCTATTTCCTTTCCTCCAAAAGGCGTTCCAGCTTTTGCAGCGCCTTTGCCCGATGACTGATGCGGTTTTTTTGCTCCGCGCTAAGCTGCGCGAAGGTCTCATCGCAGCCGTCCGGCACGAACAGCGGATCATAGCCGAAGCCGTTTTCGCCGGCAGGCTCTGACAAAATCCTGCCCGGACATTCTCCTCTGGCTGTCAGCACCTCTCCGTTCGGCCAAACCATAGTAATGACGGATACAAAGCGCGCTGTACGCGCCTCCGGCGCCACGCCATCAAGCAGCTTGAGCAGTTTCTCGTTATTCTTGGCGTCATTGCCGTCCTCTCCCGCGAAACGCGCGGAATAGACCCCGGGCGCGCCGTCCAGATAATCCACCTCAAGACCTGAATCGTCTGCCAGCGTAATCCTGCCGCAGAGCTTTCCGATTTCGCTGGCTTTTTTGAACGAGTTTTCCTCGAAAGTTTCTCCATCCTCCACGATCTCAACAGGTGGGATACCCGCCTCGTCGCGAGAAATCACCGGCATGCCGAATTTCTTCGTAATCGCTTCCATTTCTTTGATCTTATGCTGATTGCGTGACGCCATGACGATGACGTTTTCGTGATTCTGATGCATTTCGGTTTCCTCCTATTCTAAGCTGCCGATGACTTGCTTCTGCAGCGCATGCAGCTCGCGGCAGCCTTTTTCGGCCAGCGCCAAAAGCTGTGTCAACTCCGCGCCTGTAAACGGCCGTTCCTCTCCGGTTCCTTGAATTTCAACATATTCTCCCGCGTCGGTCATCACGACATTCATGTCGATCATCGCGCGGGAATCCTCCTCATAACAAAGGTCCAGCATCGGCTCTCCATCCACGATGCCGACACTGACCGCCGACACGAAGCCTGTAATCGGGATTTCATCGAGAATGCCGTCCGCCTTGAGACGCTTCATCGCTTCGACCATCGCTACAAAGGCGCCTGTAATGGAGGCAGTCCGCGTACCGCCGTCGGCCTGTATCACATCACAGTCGATCCAAATGGTGCGTTCCCCCAGCTTTTCCATATCCACGACAGCGCGCAGCGATCTTCCGATCAAGCGCTGAATTTCCACGCCGCGGCCGTCCTGCTTACCGCCCTTGTCACGCTTCTTTCGTATCGCGGTAGAACCCGGCAGCATCGCGTACTCCGCTGTGATCCATCCCTGTCCGGTACCGGTCAGATGCCGCGCGGTACTGTTTTCGACCATCGCCGTACAGATGACCTTGGTATTGCCTACTTCTATCAGTACAGAGCCCTCGGGACTCCGCAAAAATTCATCGGTCAAAAGAACCGTTCTGATTTGGTCTTTCGCTCTCGCGTCAATTCTGTTCATATATCTTACCCTCAATTCTGATTTCTGCTTATCTTTCGCCTGTCTGTAAACAGGCGTACAGCTTATTTTACCACACTTCAAAAAAAATTTCACCAAAAATTCGTGCAAAACAGGCGCGGTCCGAGTATAATATAGATATCGTTTCGGGAAAATCGCATGCCGCGCTTCCCGCGATATTACAAAGGAAGGAGTTGGAGAATCGAATTTTCTCCGTAATCAGCAGTACAACATGAAAATTGTCAATTTAGATGCTTACACGATTCACTTAAACGATCTGAACTGGAACGAGCTCGCGCAGCTCGGCGATCTTGTCACCTATGACCGCGTCGCGCCGGAGGATGTCATTCCGGCAATCGAAAACGCGGATGCCGTCTTCACCTCCAAGGTGAAGCTCACCAAAGAAGTCATCGAAGCCTGTCCGAACCTTAAATTCATCGGTGTGACCGCGACCGGCTACGACAATATCGATCTTGACGCCGCCAAAGCGCGCGGCATCGCGGTCTGCAATGTGCCGGCCTATTCCACAGAATCTGTCGCGCAGCACACCTTCGCGCTGATTCTGGAAATTACCAATCATGTCGGTCACTATACTGAACTGGTACACGAGCATCAATGGGAAAAGTCTCTCGATTTTACCTTTATCGATCGTCCGCTCATGCAGCTTTCCGGCCGTTCGTTGGGTATCATCGGTTATGGCTCCATCGGCAAACGCGTCGCGCGGATCGCGGAGGCCTTCGGCATGACCGTTCATGTTTACAGCAAGGACCCGGATGCGGCCGTACAATCCGATATTCTCACCATGCATTGCCCTGCCACCGCGGACAATCGGGGCTTTATCAACAAGGATTTTATCAGCAAAATGAAAGACGGTGCGATCTTGATCAATACCGCCCGAGGCGCGCTTTTAAACGAAGATGACGTGGCAGACGCGCTCAAGCGCGGCAAACTGGCTGCTGTCGCCGTCGATGTTCTAAACGGCGAACCGCCGCGCAAAGGCCACCCATTCATCGGCCTTGAGAACCTCTACATCACGCCGCACATCGCCTGGTCCACCAGAGAAGCGCGCGCGGTCATTACAAAAACAAGCGCAGCCAATCTCAAGAGTTTCCTTGCGGGCGGCGATCTGAACCGCATCGTATAGCGCAGGCCGCGGCATCGGCTGCCGCGCCTGCCGTTTGCAAGTGCACATAAGGACAGAAGTGCGCATAACGAAATCAGAGATTTCTATGCGCACATGGCGCTCACCCATGAGCACCGCTTTGGAAGATGCTTTTGTCGTGATTCCGGAAATACCGCTATGCGATATTTCCTAGATAATAAAAACCTGAGTTTCGCGCGTGCCGCGCATCGGCATGCTGCGAAACCTCAGGTTTTTTGATCTTATGCTCCGCGCAATCATCGTGATCGACGCGATGCAGGGCGCGGTATGTTTCTCTCTTGTACTGTGCTTTGGCGTGAACTAGATGCAGCACAAAATCGGCACTCCTCCCATATATCCGCCGCCTCCGCAGCACATGCTCATGCAGAGCATGCTCGTGCAAAGCTGCGCGCAATAATTGGAGCCCTGCATCGACGGATTGCCGCCATAGCGGGCGCTGCGCTGCTGATAACGGGTTTCCCCGCCCTGCAGCTGCCGTAAAAGATTCGCGTAATACGGGTTATTCGGTTCAAACGCGCAGGCCGCCTTCGCGTGTTCCAACGCAATGGCGTTGTTGCCGACGCGATAATTCGCGAATGCGCTGTAATAGTACCATTGTCCTCTTCGCTCCCGCACCTGCTCGAGCACGTTCAGCCCCTCTCGAAAGTATCCGTTTTGGATGTAATTCAATGCCGAACGCATATACTGCTCGTCCTTGCTTTCCTCCTGCGGCCGATAGTCGCTGCCGAACGGATTTTGCTGACCGCCGAATCCCCAAAATTCGCCGCCGAACGGATTCCACGCGTCATCGTCATAGGCGCCGCCGTAAGCCTGCCGAGCCTGTCCCTTTCCCTGGCGCTGATCCATGATCATGCTGTAGGCCTGCTGCACTTCCTTGAACTTTTCCTCCAGCTCCTTCTGATTCGGCTTGCCGACATTCGCGTCCGGATGATATTTACGGCTGAGCGAACGATATGCTTTTTTGATTTCTTCCTCCGTTGCGTCATAACGGAGACCAAGTACCTTATATGGATCCATCTGCGGTCGTTTTTTCTCCTTTCCGGCTGTGCCGCGGCTTGTTGTTTTCCTTCGCTTCCGCATGCGCGGTCTTGGTCTTGCCATAGCGCGCCCAAACGCCGGAATACAAAATGTTTCTGAGGATTTCCACGTTCTCGACCAGCGGCAGGCGCTCAAACGCATCCGTACACTCGCCGATCATCAAAAGCAGCAGGTTCAGCACCTGATCTTCAAAGCCCGCGTTTTGATATAAGTCCTTGAACGGATTATAGGCTCCGGTCTTCAGATCGTCCTCGATATCCTCATACGCGTCCAAAAGGTAAATATATTTTCCTAAATAAAAGCCGATTTTATACAAATCATCTTTCCAGTAATCCTCCCGGTACGTAAAAACCTCCGCGAGAATTTCGCCGAATACCTTGGCGACCTTGTCCAGCGGCAGATCACGCGCGCTTTCGACTATGGTCAGCATGTTCATCTTTTTTTCGATGAACGCAGCCTTCTCAGGATACGCGGCAGCCACGCGTCCGGCCTTCGGCTTGAGCAGTGCCTTCGCCAGCAGGGCTTTGGTCTTATGCTCATCGTTCCAGTCGTCCTGCAGCTTGTAATAGGCCAGCAGCACGCACATATCCGCGCAGTAGTCAGAAACCGCGCTTTTGCGGCTGCAGTGCTTGTGCATCGGATGCACGATACATCTGGCGCATTTGGTTTCCTCCGGCAGGTCATAGAGGTCCGAAAGGATCATCACTAAAAAGGTCATGTCGTAGTTCAGCGACATTCGTCCCACCAGTCCATGCCGCTCCTTGAGCGCGTGGCAGAGACCGCAGTAGTAGCTGCGATAGGTCTCAAATTCTCTGATTTTTAATTCCGGTTTGTTGACCAATACATACCCAAACAAAGCAAGACTTCCTTTCATCCATATGCGGAGTTTTCGCGGATTTCCCGCGAACCCGCGGATATCTCACGAATTCGCGAGGCTTCCGCGAAATCCGCGGACTTTCTGCAAAGCTCGCGGACTTTTTCACTTCCTACATCTTAACGCACAAAAGCACACAATGTGTGTGCTTTTCGTGAATTTTGCTCAAAGATTCCGCCTGCAAAACGTGACCGTTCTGACGATGTGTTTACGCTCTGCTGCCGCAGCCCTCCGCGCCGCAGCTCGCGCAGTCATGGGTACAGTTTTCCGGTGTCTGCGGCATACCGTCGTGCTTGTTTGGATTGTCAGCTTCCAGACAGATCTTGACCATATTGTCCAGCCACTCCCCGTCGAACAGCTCGATCATGCCTTTGTCACAAGCCGCCGCGATCTTTTGATTGATCGGGATCTCCGCGATCGCCTCGATGCCGTATTTTTTCGCGACATCGCCGACATGACCGTCACCGAAGATCTTGTGCTTCGCGCCGCAATCCGGACAGACGTAGTAAGAAAGGTTTTCAACGATCCCGATAACCGGAACGTTCATCAGCTGCGCCATCTTGACAGCTTTTTCGACGATCATGGATACCAGTTCCTGCGGTGAGGTTACGATGACCAGCCCGTCCAGCGGCAGGGATTGGAATACCGTCAGTGCGACGTCACCGGTACCCGGCGGCATATCCACATACATCACATCGATATCGCCCCAAACTACATTGTTCCAAAACTGATCGATCACGCCGGACAGCACCGGACCTCTCCAGACAACCGGATCTGTCGTATCCTCCAAAAGCGCGTTGATGGAGATCACCTTGATGCCTGTCTTGGAAACCACCGGCATGATTTCCTCATCGGTTCCGGTCGCCTTGCTCCTGATGCCGAAGGCCTGCGGAATGGACGGGCCGGTGATATCCGCATCCAAAATCGCAACCTTATAGCCTAATCTCTGTGTTGCCACCGCCAGCATGGACGTGACTGAGGATTTGCCAACCCCACCCTTGCCGGATACCACACCGATCACTTTTTTTACATTGGATTGATTATTCATAGTACATTACACTCCTTTATCTGTATCATCCTACTGATTTTATCTTTTTCGATTCACTTCTACTTTACGCTCTTTTCCTTCCGGCTGTCAAGCGTTGTTTTGGAGGTTCAACAAGAAAGATGTTCTTCTTCCGGATGAAAATCCTGCATAAACCGCTTCAGTAGAAACGTACAGAAATACGGGAATGTATAGATCCGGTTTTCGTGACCGATGTTATTGGCAGAAAATTTGAATCCATAGCATATATCCGGATATTTTTCCGAGTCGATCAGCGTCTTCATAGACTTTGTTTTGCCGCTGCTTGCCTTTACTTCTATCGGGATCAATGCTGCTGCGGAGCGAAGGAAGAAGTCTGCTTCCAATGTGGAATCACTGCGCTTGTAGTAATACAGTTTATAGCCCTGTTTGACGAAAGCTTCGCCAACCATATTCTCATACAAAGCACCTTTATAAACACCAAGATTCTTATTCGCACGCAGATCTTCCTGTGATTCATCATCCAGCATAGACACCAATAAGCCTGTATCAGCAAAATACAATTTGAACACGTCAGGATCATAATTCCCGCCCAGAGGCAACTCCGGAAAATCCAAGCAGTAACAAGCGTTTACCATCCCGGCATCGATCAGCCATTCCACGCAGCCGCGATAATCCCGAAACCGCGCACCCGATGCAACCTTTGAAACTTGAAATTTCTTATTTTCTTTCGCAAGCTGCGGTGCAATCCGGTTAAAAACATTCAAGATCCTAGTCTGATCAACACCCAGTGCATACTTACGAATATCCTCTTTATAATCCGCGATCAGCTGCTTCTGCGTATCCAGCGACCCTTCAAATGTATTTTTTTGAATATACTCCGCTACGACCGCCGGCATACCGCCGAGGATACTGAATTCAAGAAACAGTGTGCGGTAAACATGCATCTCAAGTTGACTGAACGGACGCAGTTCCTTCATATGCGCAAGCAGATCTTCTATTCTTTCTCCATCGTAGCCCTTCGCCCACAAAAATTCCTCGAAATCCATGGAAAACATCTCAAAGTCTTTCTTATACCCCACACTGTTGCTTTCAATTTTGCGGTAATTCACTCCCAGCATAGAACCACTGCAAATTACATCAAATCTTCCATCGAGGAAGAAAAATTTAAGCGCTGTTGCAATTTCAGGAAATTCTGTGATCTCATCAAAGAAAAGCAGCGTTTTGTTCGGTATGAATTTTTTGGACGGATCGATCAGTGAAATATTTTTTATAATAGCTGACGCCTCATATCCATCTGCGAGAATGCCTTTGTATTTTTCATCTCGGATAAAATTGATTTCGATGACGCTTTCATAATTTTTTTCTGCAAACTGCTTAACAGATTCTGTTTTGCCTACTTGACGACATCCCTTTATGATCAGTGGCTTTCTTTCGGGATCTGCTTTCCACGCACAGAGAAAAGCGTCCACTTTTCTTTTCAGATACATTGTGTACACCTCCGGTGACGAGCTTATTCTTATGATACCCATTATACCCATTTTTACTTCGTATTTCAACCAATAAATCACAAAACATGAGCGAATTATTTTTAATTTTGCACAAAACATGAGCGAATACAGAAACAGCTTGTACATTTTTGTACCAGTCAAGAAAAGTAGACACAAAAAATATTTTTTCTTATTTCATTTTTTCAAAAGTGGACATACGTCACATTTTGGGCCGTTTGTTTTTTTCAAAAGTAGACATGACATGCATTTTT
>Ga0129310_1001059_pt1 | contig 26479 bp, 29 predicted proteins | sample Go1ome_2_FD_94433 | JGI IMG/M metagenome (GOLD analysis project Ga0129310, IMG submission 94433) | Western lowland gorrila individual fecal microbial communities from Wisconsin, USA - Go1022A metagenome | ecosystem: Host-associated > Mammals > Digestive system > Large intestine > Fecal | place... | reverse complement strand
GTTTCTGTCGCGTGGAACAGCGATTTCGCACTCGCCATAGTCGCTGATTATCGTCTTTTTCCCGTAACCAATTCCGCCTGCTGCCCTATGTTGTGCGGCGTCCATGCCGCACTTTTGGGGCAGCTGCGCAAACATCCTGTTTGCGGCTGTTACCGGAATTATTCCCGGCTACGGAGTTCTTCTCGTAGCCGAGATGTTCGTCCATTTCCGCATCGAGCATCTGCTCGATGGTTCCCGGCAAACAGCTTTTTCGGCTTTACCTGAATGTCTCCGGTTGTCTGGCAGTCTGCCATCAGCAGCTTCACCAGTTCCATCTCTCGCTCGTCTAATCCATGTGTTTTTTTCATGTGCTCATACCTCACTTCCTGTGGGTATTATTGGCATTTACACGGTTCGGTATTCAGACTCTCAAATGTGGGAAAAAGTCTTTATCATCCCTGCTCAAACCGCCTGCGCAGCTTCTCTAAAGCCTTTTTCTCTATCCGCGAAATATAGCTCCGCGAGATTTTGAGCTGCTTCGCTATCTCCCGCTGGGTCATCGCTTCGCAGACGTATCCCCTGCCGTCCCGTATCCCGTACCGCTTGCAGATTATCTCCTTTTCACGCTCGTCAAGCTCCTCTTCGATGTATCTGTACAGCTTCTGCGAATTTATCCTGAGCTCCGTTTCCTCTTCAATGTTCACGCCGCTCGACAGTATGTCAGCTATCGTCAGCGTGTTTCCCTCGCTGTCTGTTTCAAGAGGCTCGTTTATGTAGACCTCGCTCTGCTGCCGCTTTATCTTCCGGAAGTGCATTTTTATCTGGTTATCTATACATCTTGAAGCATAAGTTGAAAAGTGGCTTCCCTTAGAATAATCGAACGTTTCTGCCGCTCGAATAAGCCCGATAGTTCCAATGGAGATAAGGTCGTCAGCGTCCTGCTGGCTGCCACGGATAGATTCAGGGTAGTTTTTGTTGACGATATAAGCGACAAGGCGCAGGTTGTGTTCGATAAGAACATTACGTGCATCAGCGTCGCCAGCAGCGATTTTTTCGATGCACTCACGCTCTTCCGCCTTGCTAAGCTGCTTGGGAAATGAACTCCTGCAATCCAGGTGAAGCCCTATGAACAGCAAATTCTGTAAAACAAATTCAAGCAAAGTTATCATAATTACCTCCGGATATTATTGATATCACAGTGTATTCCCTTTGGCTTGTTTTTTATTCGACATTGTTTTAGAGAAGCATCTTTCTTGAAAGTTGTGGCTAAATAACAAGCAGACGGCCCGGTGAATAAAACCTGACCGTTTACTTTATGTAATCTCTAAAAACCTCCTTCACGGCATATTTCTATGACTTATATCATCTGCTGCGTTACCAAACCTTGAAATACATCAAGTATACGCATTATCGCTTCGCGAAAACGCTGCGGTTGATACTAATTCCAGAACCACGTTTCGGTTGTGCATATTGTGTATTTGGAATTAGTATAATGCCTTGCATCTGATATAAGTCATATACGAAATCTGCTCGTGTCCCGGTTTTTAGAGGTTACCTTTAATAATATTTTATCTCAAATGCAGCAGTATGTTCACGGGAAAGCGACGGGTATCTTTCTACGATCTCACTGTCGTCGGTGAATCCTATCATCGCAAGCGTTATGTTGCTGAGGAACTGCGGGATATTTTCATAGTCATAGCTTCCATCCTCATTATAGGTGTTGTACATTATCGCCATTTCATAATCAGGGTCGTTGCTTATTTCATTGTATATATCCTGAGTTACGCCGTCAATGCCAGAAACCCTGTACAGATCCACCGCACCGAATAAATGAAGTATCTCATGCGCCACACACGCCAGATTTTCATACCGGCTGCCGTATTTATCGTACTGGAATAACGCAGTCCATTCGTAGTACGTATCGTCATACCCAGGGTAATAAACCTGCGAATATGAATTTCCCGGGACATCATACACCACCATGAAACCGATACTGTCCGTGCCGTAAGCGTCATAAATACTCTCCAGCGGTATCTCATCTTTAAGCAGCTGCTGAATTCTGCCTATATAACCGTTGGAATATGCCAGAGAACTGTCGGCAGCAACAGAAGCATCCTCATCGTAAGTTATGCGGTATAACAGGTCTGGGTGTTCCTCCGAATAATTATACAGCGTGACGTCCTTACCATACAGATCTCCCTGCGCCTCAAGATATCTGCAGGATCTGTCTATGGAACTGTTGGTGAACTCCAGTTCCTCGTCTGTGTAGGTAGCGTCCGGCGTATCCAGAACTACCGTTACTATAACGGACTTCCCCTCCAGCGTCTTTGCACTCCCCTGCGGACGGAGTTCTAAAGTCGCGGCGCTTTCGGACGTGCTCTGATAAACCGAGTTGTCCGACGTTTCCGTGTCCCAGTTCCAGACGTCATTTGTCTGCTGTTCCAACGCTTCGCTCGTCGATATATCCCAGAACCCATCGTCATCTGAACATGCTGTCATAACTAGTGAAACGCTCAATACCGACGCTGCAAAAATAATATGTTTTGAATTCATGTGTCATTCTCCTTTGTTTCATGAATTATAACATATTTGGCTACAGTTGTCAAGCAAAACACCCACCGATTTCTCAGTGGGTGTGATTTTTTATTCTTCGTCGTCAGATTCGGGAGCGTCCCAGTTGTGCCATACGTTCTGAACGTCGTCGTTGTCGTCGAGAGCTTCGAGGAGAACAAAGCGCTTATAAATGGCTTTGTTAAGCCAATCTGCCAACACTCATCAAATGCTTTTGCACCTTGACAAATTCAATTTTTTTACGATGTTTGTCATCGTTTAAATCAAGTATAGCATAACTCAGACAAAAAATCAAGGGTTTGAATGACGACATACACGATTTAAGTGATGACATACATGATTTTTCTGAATGAAAAGCATAACTCAGCATTATTCAAGGCTTTCTATTTATTTTACGAACCATATTATATTTTATAGCACAAATGTGTAGCAGTATCTGTTTGTCCTGTTTTTCTAGGCAAAACTTAATCCCACCTCATTCAATATATAATTAGGTAATACAACATCTGAGTGGCTTCTATCCGCTGCATTCTAGCAATTAGCCGAAACTAACTCTAAAATGTAAACCGAGCCGCTCATTAAATAGCATCTATTTAGCTAAGATGGCTTTGTTATGCGGTTTGTTCCCTATGCAGATTCCCCAAATGGGAATGCGAGCAGTTAGCTATACCTTACCTGCTTTTTTATCATCTGTGAGCGGCTCAACATCTGTTTTACACCACATTTACTAGGTGCTTGACCATATTAGCAACACTGACATTTCGATAATGTTTCCGAACATATAATTATAGGCTGACACTCTGTTTATGAGTATCAGCCTATTTTTTATTCTCTATCCGGTAAAGGACACCCCTCTTCAATGTCCCATATTCCGACTTCATACTCCTCCGGTTTTTCAGTCTTGCGGATAAACATTGTCTTTGTGATTTCTGGATATTTATCCATACCCAACACACTTATAACAGCCCTTATTACAGATGGTTTATGCTTCTTAGCTCTGAAAAAATCTATAACGAAATATTCTTTGCCATCTATATTTTTTGACCATATTTCATCTACAAATTCTTTCCGACCATATCCGAGAATATCTTTAGGAACAATATCCACCGTCTGAAAAGTCTTTGCTCTGTATTTATTCCACAATCCTTTTATGTAGATTTCGCCGTCTTCCCGGATCACCCTTACTACATCGGGTTCAGGATATTCAAGGTCTTTCAGAACACATACCCAATCACCAAGTTCATAATTGTGAGTTAATGATGGATATTCCGTAAAGAAATCACGGTATATCCGCACATTATCACCTGAATCAAGAACCTTGCCTATACACAAATCCTCGTATTCATCATCGCTGTTATTGAACTTGGTCACGACATCATAACCGTTATACTGCTTGAGAAAGTCCCTTAGTTCTAACGTCATGTCATGCATATCCCACATCTTGATTTGCTCCGGAGACAAATTCGTCCCATGAATTTTCGTAAACTTTGGGTCATTTAACCTCTCTGCAATTTTGCTTTGAAACCTTTTAACCATCGGAATCGTCCTTTCTGTTGATATAATTACTTTGCATTTTTGCGTATAAACCGGACTGTTATGACAATTGCAACACATAAAACGGCGTTTAATATGTCCATTCCATTGATGGTATAGTCATATCCTTTGCAAGCCAGAATTACCGTTCTGAATGTGATGCCTATATAAATGGCTACAATGTATGGTAATATTTCGAACAAGGTATTTACTATATCGTTTATAATCAGATGAGAATTAGTCACCTCTTTTCTAGTCGATTTCCGAGAATTGACCTTGATAAAAGGTCTATACCTTATTTTTGCAGTAGTCATTCTATGTCCTTTCGTATTTTTTATTTATCCATCGGACACTCTTTAAGAATATCCCACAGTCCGACTTCATATTCCCCTTGATTTTTCCCCTTGCAAATATACAATGTTTTGGTGATATCTTTGTTTTTATATGCACCAAAAGCATTACTTATTGCCTTAATAACGCCTTTATCGTGCTTTTTAGCTCTGAACATATCTATCACATAATATGGTTTACCATTTATCTCTTTAGACCATATCTCATCAACAAACTCTCTTCTGCCATATCCCAATATGTCCTTCGGAACGATATCAAGCGAATGATAGGTTTCAGCCCTATACTTATTCAAGATACCTTTGACAGAGATTTCTCCATCTGTACGGAGTATCTTAACAACGTCCATTTCAGGATATTCTAAGCCAAGCAAACAGCAATCATTAAAAAGCTCCCAGTCATACGTTAATGATGGGTATGTAGTAAAGAAATCCCGATTTAACCAAACGCTATTTGTGCACTGTTCAACGCCCCCTATACACAAATCTTCACGTTTGAATTTATCAAGATCAACAATTACATCATAGCCATTATACTGACGCAGGAAGTTAAATAAATCCTTTGCTAACCTGCATTGATTTTGGTGTTCCTTTAAAAGCATATCTAACTTTGACATTGAAACTCTCCTCACTATATTTCAGCGTGAATATGGACTGCACCACACAGCCCATATTCACGCTTGCAACCTGTTTTCAGACACGCATTACAGCAAAGCTATTGATTATGCTCTTGGTTTCGGGCATTGTGCTGAACTGGGTTATAACCGAGAGAATAGCCTGTGTCTTGAAATAGCTTGCTACATCGTCAGAAAGGTCAACAAAGCTCTCTGTCTCATCCTCATATTCATCATTTGTGTATGAAGTGACTGTATTGATTTTGAAATGTGTCGAACCGTCATAGACGAATGCAACGATCATCTCACAGATGGAATAATCTACATTCTCACGGTTTCTGTCCCTGTCATAGTCTTTCAGAGCTTCGGGAGCGACTTCTCTGAGGACTTCAATACCCTCATCGGTCAGAGGTATCTTAACCTCAAAATAGGAATCGTTGTCAAAAGGATTCATTGTTAAACCTCCATGTAATTAACTTGACAAAACGTTTTTTTGGTGGTATCATTAAGGTGTATTAAATTCTTTAGACAATATTTTTTTCAGGGGATCAAATTCTTTTGGCAATACACAATTCCCTAAAAACGATATTGTCTAACGAATTGCTAATACACACATCGGGTCATCTGATAGTCAGTCTTTCAAAGGTTGACTGCTTGGTGAACAGGTTGAAGATATCAGGGCGATTTTCCTGGAGAGCCTTGCTGTCAACTCTGCTGCTTGTGATGGTGGAAAGGCTGCACTTGTACTCTCCGACTCCCATCTTGTCAAGGGGTCTGGGACTTCATCTCTGCCTTGACTACGTTTTCAAGCTCTGTTATTCTGGCTTCTGCCTCTTCCTTGAGGAGCTTGTACTCTTTCAGTTCCTTGATTACCGAGTGAAGATCATTCTTGCTCATTGTGGTGTCCTCCTGTTGTGGTTTTGGGATTTGGTCTTGCTTGACCTTGTAGCTATATTGTACACTATTCGGTACAAAATTTCAATTCGCAATGTACACAAAAATGTACATTGTTCTTCGGGGATTATTGTATACTTTTGTGTACGATAATGGCTTGACATTTTATTTATCAACATATAAAATATTATTAAAAAAAATAAAAATAAGGAAGTGTTTTTTTGGGTATCTCTTATGAAAAATTATTTGTTCTTTTAGAAAAAAAAGGACTAAAAAAATACGATTTAAGAAAAAGTGGTATTTCTCCAACTATTGTTGACAGACTTGTGAAAAATTCAAATGTAAACACATCTACAATCATTGAGCTTTGCAAATTACTTGACTGCCAACCCGGTGATATACTTGAATACGTTCCAGACGAACAAGATGAAAATAATGATTAAAGGAGTTTTTTGATGGCTATTTATCGAGATGAGCAAGGAAATATTATCAGCAGAAAAAGTCCTGTGTCTGGTAGTGGAAAAAGGACAGAAGCGCAGAAAAAAGCATCGAGAAAATACGATGTAAAAAATTACAAAATCATTTCGTGCCGGATTAGAAAACAAGATGTGGAGAAATATACGGAATATGCTATAAAGTACGGTACATCTATGAATGGAGCATTTACCAGTTGTATTAACTACTGCATAAATAATAATATAGACATTTCCGGTGGTGTTAAATTGGATTCCTCCGATACCACCCCTCCAGACGAAACAGATTAAAGAGGTCAACATGAAGATCTACACCATAATAGCCGGAGTCAACGGCGTTGGAAAAAGTAGCTTTACAGGCGTTCTCATAGGCGAATCAACTGACTTAGGCGTTATTATCGACGCAGACAAGATAACCGCTGAACTTGGTGGAGATAAGCTAAAAGGCGGTAAATCTGCTATTGAAAAAATCAATTCCAGTATAGAAAAAGGTATCAATTTCACACAGGAAACTACCCTGTCAGGCTCAAAGACACTCAGAACGATAAAACAGGCAAGAGAGCATGACTATTATATCAGACTGTATTATATAGGTGTAAACTCTGCACAGGAAAGCATAAAACGCATATCCAACAGAGTTGAAAAAGGTGGGCATGATATTCCTACTGAAGATGTTCTCAGACGATACAATAAACGTTTTGATGATCTAGTTGCAGTATTACCCTATTGCAATGAAGTCAAGCTCTATGACAATGAAAATGGCTTTGTGGAAAAGGCTGAATACAAGAATGGTATGCTTATAATCAAGGGTAATAATATTCCTGATTGGTTAAAAGAATTACAAAATAAACTTGAAAATTAGCAATTTCAGACTTGTCGTTTATCTCTCAGGGGTTTTACCCCCCACTAATAAAAAGAGTTCTTTTCTATTAGTGTCAGAAAATCCCTTGATAGCTAGTTTGGTCTAGTATATCGGGCATAAAATAAGAGCCAGTCTTTAAAAGATTGGCTCTAATTAATCCATTATACTCTTATTTGAATTAATCACCGAATAATCTCAAACAAGCTATTGCTGAAATAATCATTGATATAATTCCAATAATGATACACTTGATCCCCTTTGATTTCTCAAACTCATCATCTTTGGACATGAGTATAGCACCATAAATAAAACCTACTAATGGCACAATAAATGATAAAACGTATGAAAGAACTCCACTGCTTTCAGGTCCTTCATTATCGGACGTACTTTCAGGAGTGTTATCATTATTATTTGTGACAGCAAATCTATAATGGTCATTTCCAAAGTCAAATTCACAATAAGGACATTTGGAGGTTTCAACCGGTAATATAACTTCACACTTAGGACATTTAATTTCCTTTGGAAGGTTCTTTATTCGTTCAATTTCTATAGCTTCTTTCTTTTTTGAGAGTGTGTTAATAATATATTCCATCTCTTCAACACTATATAAATCTTTTTGGGTTTCAATAATTAACTCAAGATCATCTACGGAGTAACTTTCGCATTCCTTTTCAAATTTAGTCATGTTAAACCTCACTATGCAAAATATTGTTCGCAGTATCTGATTTAATTATACCACACAAGAAAACAGATGTCAACAATGATATATTATTTTCAGTATCAATATAACCGTATTATACAGCAGTACCAAAATCATTGACAAACAGCCCAAATTGTGATAGAATAGCAGTAACAGTTAAAATGAACGTTTATTTTGCTACTGGAGGGCTAAAATGATTTACGGATATTGCAGAATCTCAACTCTGAAACAGAGCCTTGAAAGACAGGTCAGGAACATTCAGCACTACTGCCCTGATGCCGTGATAGTTCAGGAAATTTACACAGGCACAAAACAGAATCGTCCTGAATGGGATAGGTTATGTAAGAAGATATCTCAGGGAGATACCATTGTCTTTGATAGTGTGTCTCGTTTCAGCAGGAATGCAACAGAGGGATTCAAGCTCTACAAGGAATTATATAATAATGGTATCAGTCTTGTATTTCTGAAAGAACCTCATATTAATACCGATACCTACAAACAGACACTTGACACACAGGTACAGTTAGCAATAAACAGTGGTGATTCTGCTACTGATAAACTCATTCAATCTATCGGGAACGCTCTTAATGAATACATGTTGTCACTTGCACAAAGACAGATACAGTTAGCCTTTGAGCAGTCACAGAAAGAGGTTGACGACCTGCACACAAGAACAAGTGAAGGAATGAAAGCTAGTGGAGCAGGTGAAAAAATCAGCAAGTCACGCACCGGAAACACATACTCAACAGCCAAATCCAGACAAGCTAAGTTGAAAATACTGGAGCATAGTATAAGTTTCAAAGGCTCTCTTGGAGATAAGGACTTACGATCCCTGACCGGAATATCCAGAAACAGTTTCTATAAATACAAGGCTGAAATCAAAGAAGAATTAGCAACACTTACTTATGATGAACTGATGGAGAAGCTCAAAGGCGACATTGCCAAAGATAAGAAAGTCAGATGATGTATTATTACAAAGGGTGTCATGAAATGCGACAGGGTCTTTGTTTCACTCTGTGTACAACTCTAACAAGTGTTCGCAATGGACATAAATATCAAAGGGGTACGGCGTTTTACCGACCCCTTTCAGTATTATACTATATTAATAGATTAAGGAACACACTGTATACCCCTATTACGGGATATGTTTACATTTTCAGGGCATGGGTTACAGGGAGATATACCCCTAGTTGTTGTTCTCCACTCACACACCGATTTTTCAGCACCGAAGACAATCATAACGAATCGTTAATACTCGGTACTTTTCTAGTGATGAGTTTTTTATTTTCAATTGAATTTAAGACGTGATTATGCTATAATATACTTGTATAAGCATATTTGCTATTATGCGAGAAAACACAATGTACTTGTGGTAGTATATTTTAATACTCACACAACTATGCTATTTATACTTACACAACCATTACATTATATACTTATACAACTGTGTCTTATATTTGAACAATCATAACGCATACTTGTGTAACTATCACAAATCTAGGAGTGGATCATTATGGGAAAATCTCAAACAAAAGCAAAGAATAAATATAATGCTAAAGCATATGACAGGATATCTGTTACGGTCAAAAAAGGCGTAAAAGAAGAATGGAAGTCTGAAGCCGAAAAGCAAGGATTAAGTCTTAACGCTTTTATTGACAAAGCCGTAAATCAGATGATGGCTGTTGTTGATAATAATGACACTATTGAAAATACTCTTGCTCTTGATAATGATACAGAGGTGTCAAGTTCTACAGAGCAGAATATTCAGGAGATTTCGGAAACAGATATTCTTAATAATGCACTTATTAAAATAGCAGAAAGTTGTCAGAAATTGTTATCTGCTCATCTTGACCTAATCAATTTATTCCCATATGATGAAAGCAATGAGGAGGAAGAAGATGATGATAATGGTGTAATAAAATCGCCATACAGGCAGACAATAAAAGGGTATATGCTTTACATTCTAAGGCAAGAGGTTTACAGGATTTTGAACTGTATCAATAATAGTGATATGAAAAATAGTGTTAGAGAGAGGTTGAATGATATTAACGATGATATAAGCGACTTTAAAGATCACATTGCAACAAATGATTTGGAGGAGTATTTAGAAGAATTCAATGAAATGATGGGAATAACAAACAGATAGTTGCACAAGTATGGTGCATTCTCTTTATGATACTGTATCTCAACTGCCATAATGGTACTAGAGGTTTGTGTTTAACAACATAGCAAAGGGGTCACTATTTTAATGACTCCTAGTTCATAAAACACGATAACGCTTTGTTATTAAGTTGTAAAAGAATGATGTCGATGAGGTAGTGAAACGTTACCCCATCACAATCCCAAATCAGGACTGAGTCATTATAAAACAGGTGATTACAACTCACCTGGTCAAAAATGATCGGGGTTTATCGGATTTTCGGAAAAACTGCTTTTACTCAAATTTGAGCAAAAGTCTGACTTATTTAACCTATGCCCCGAAAAACTCAAAGGTAGTGAAATGCGACCTTAGCCACTCGAATGGTCACAGGGGTGGTCAAAAATGACCGAACCGACCGCATCGGTTTCTAAAAATCAAGAAAACGAGGACTTTTTTCAAAACAGACGAAAAGTCCCTCATCATTGGTTTCCGAAAAAGCAGAAACCAATATCAAAACCTCACCTTGCGTTTTTTGCTCAAATTTATTGATTAAAATAAGAAAATCAGAAGCATACCTATGTTGGGTATATAGTTATACTCCTGTGAGCGGTGCAGTTGTAATTTTCTTATTCAGTTATTAGATAATCCACTTAAAAAACGATTTATATTATGCCGCTCATATCGCATTATAATCAAAGTTGTTGTTTTCAATCAGAATATGATTATTTTCAAAAATATTTTGAAATGCTTATTTATTCCTTGATTTACCTCTTGACAAAATGGTGAAAAAGTGATATTATATATACAGAAGGATTTTTGAGATAATTTTCCTTTAGAGTATAAATCAAGCCTCTATTTGCTTTCAGGAGGTGAAACCTGTGTAGAATTGATTTCAGCATTATTAACCATACTATTATAATATAAGGAGATGATTCTATAAGCAATCAAATAACCTGTATGTTCTTTGATAAGAGATATACAGAAAAACCCAAAGGCGATGTTGGATTTATTGTAAATTCACTATCTGAATGCAACATCGAATTAAAAGAACTGGCTGACAAGGTATCTGTTGGTTGTTCATTTATCCCGGCACTGCTCCGAGGCGGTAAAAGTAACGATAATTTTGTATCACAGGAATTGTGGGCTTTGGACTTTGACCATAACTCTACTATTGATGATATTTTAAACAGATGTAAGAACAAAGGATTAGAGCCTGTATTCGGTTACACTTCATTCAGCCACACACCGGATAATCAAAGATTCAGACTTGTATTTCATTCAAACAGACTGATAACTGATATTGAGGAACGTAATAAGATACAACGATCCATAATGAATATCTTTCCAGAATGTGACCCATCTTGTTATAGTGCATCTCATTTCTTCTATGGTGGTAAACAGCAGATACTATATGATGAAAATAAACTATTTGACCCAGATGAAATAATTCAGAAATATTATAAACCACCTCAATCACCAACCAAGAGCCAATATTCAGAAAAGAGTAAAAATCAAACGAGATCATTAAAAAAGGATTCATTAAATCACAAAGCTAAAATTGAAGCTATTTCAAATCTTGATGTTAAAGCTATGAGAAAGCTATTAGGAATCGATAATAATAGTGATTTCGGACTTGTTGAGCATTCAAGCCAAAGACCCGGAGGGGTTTTGGTGGGGGGTAATAATAAGAGTTCTTCTCTATTACCCCCCACTAAATCCCCCGATACTCACTTTTTCAGGTCTAAACAAGAGCTAAAGGACTATATCTATCAAATTGACCTATATGATTATCTTGGAGTCAGTCAAAAGAAATTCAAGTGTATTTTACCCGAACATAATGATACTAAACCATCTGCCAATGTATTTGAATCTAAAAATGGTACTTTACTGTACAAGTGTTTCGGATGTGATAAAACAAGAACAATCGTAGGAATAACAGAGCATTTGTCAGGTTGTAAAAGACATGAAGCCATCAATTTTATCAAAGCAGTTTATGGTCTGGAGTATGAAGAATCCGATTGGGTCAAAGAGCAAAAAGATTTACTGATAGACTCTGTAAATTATCTGGATTCAGAAGAATTTGAAACGTCATTCAATAATCTGCCAAAAGTCTTAGGATACAGAAAGCCACATCTTCAAAAAATTATGATACATTGCGTTGATTATATAAACGAGGACTGCCAGGTTGACGGCAAGCCTGTTTTTTATCAGAGCTACAATAAACTTATGAAAGTATGTGGCGTAAGAGACAGTACTAAATTATCTCAGTCATTACATCTCTTTGCATTGCTTGGAATGATGGAGATACTTCCGGAAAGCAAGATACCAACTGACAAGTTAAATAAGGCTAAAAACATTTCAGCAACATATGGATTTGAAAAAATAACAAACTTTTATCAATTTGAAGAATATGGAATAAACACGCTGACTGAATGCGATGAGAGAGCAAAGCAACTAAGGGACAATCATTTCAAAATATCAGCCTGTACACGAGAAATGCTATTAAGGACATATGATAAAAAGGTTGCTGATGAAATATATCCCCAGTATACTTATAATAACAATCAAGGTACATCGGAAAAATCCGATAAACACACCTTGGATATTGCAAGAGTTATAGAATATTGCATAGATAACAAAGGGTATGCTACTGAAAAAGACGTGATACAACTCCTTGCCAAAGACTATAACTGTGAATCCACCAAACGCCAACTTGCAATAAGTATGCAAGAAATATTAAATACATACTCTCTACAAAGAGTTCGACTGAACAAAGAATTAAAAGAGAAACTGAGTTTTGAATCAAACGGATACCCTTTTGTCATACTCAGAAAAGAAGAAAACGAGGTAAATACATGATAAAAGACAGAGTAAAGAATTTTCTTAAAGTAACCGGAATGTCAAGGGCATTTTTCTGCAAAAGTGTGGGGATAGTTCCCTTGACACTACGCAATTATTTCAATGATAAGGTACAGATCAGACCTGAAAACGAGCAAAGAATGAACGATTTCATTGACAACTATAAGAAAATGGTGCAGTCAGTATGACCTATCCCCTTCCCCTTCCTCCTTAACCCCCCGCAAGGTTTTACAATAAAATGGAAATTCTATCCGAAAATCCATTAAAATAGTTGGCTTAACAGAGCCATTTATTAAGACATTATATAAATGTCGTTAACCAAAAACAAAGAAAATGGCTGTTGCAATCAACAACAGCCTGATATCAGAATTTATTAAAACATCTCTTGCACTCATACTGACTAAGATACTTGGGAGAATATACTGCATACATCACAACACGCTGAACCGGGGTAACTTTGCGTACATCTGCTGACCCACATTTCGGACATTTTACTATCGGGGGTAAGTTGCCGGAATGCTGGTTTTCAAGTTCAATGCGCCCATCGTCCGAGGTTTGGACATTACCGCATGATTCACATTTTACAGATTCACCGGGATTAAGTACAGCGTAGTTGTCGGTTATCTCTGAGAATTTATCAAGAGGTACTCTTGTGACGGAGAATTTACTGCAACTGCACCTTAACGATACATGAGGCTGTACACCGCCATTCTTGGCTCTTTCAACTGATATATAATCTATCATCCGAAACATTGTGTACACCTCCCATATATGTATATTTCATACTATTATTATATCACATCATTAGTCTGAAGTCAAGAGGTTAGAAAGGTATAATATGAGAGAATTATTTATAAGGCTTATAGCTAATTTGAACAGGGCAACTAGCAGAGCCAATATTCAAAAAGATGTGACACAACTTGAACGTACACCATTTATAATAAGACTGCAAGGTCAACTTGACAAGTCAAGGACTGCTGCGAGGTTACGCCGTGATTTACAGCAGGCAGGCAAAAACCAGACCATCACTGTTGATGCCAAGGTGAGCCGCTCATCTCTTGAAAGGTCGTTAGATGAAGCTAGACAGCAGATACATACTGAACCTATCGAAATACCCGTTACCGCTGACAGCGCCGCTCTTCAGAATGCAGATCAGGCTCAAAGGGATATTATCAATTCCGGGAGTGGTCTGAGAAACGTTATTCAGAATTATGTCAACTGGAACAGAGTGCTTGACCTTGTTGTACAGGCAATGAAAAAGGCTGTATCCACATCGTCCGAGCTTGCAAAGGCACAGACTGAATTGCAGATAGTAACTGGTAAGTCCAATTCAGAAATGCAAAGCCTTATGAGCGGCTACAATGCCCTTGCACAAGACCTGTCAGTAACCACAACGGATATCACATCAGCAGCGGACGAATGGCTGAGAACTGGTAAGAGCATTTCTGACACAGAGAAGCTTATAACCGACAGCACCATACTTGCAAAGATAGGTCATTTGGACACGGCTGAAGCTACAAAGTACCTCACAAGCATGATGAAAGGCTTTAAGGTCGAAACTGATGATGTCATCGGGATAGTTGACAGACTCAATGCGGTTGATATGGCGGCGGCAGTAACGAGCGGCGGTCTTGCGGAAGCAATGAGCAAATGCGCTAATTCCGCTGAAATAGCCAATATTTCAATGGATTCCCTTGTTGGCTACATAGCGGCTGTAAAGGAAGTCACACAGGATTCAGACAGCGTTGTTGGCAATGCTTTCAAATCCATGTTTTCAAGAATGGGTAACGTCAAACTTGGAAAGTTCATTGATGAAAACGGCGAGGATATCAGCGGTGAGATAAACAACGTTGAAAAACTGCTGTCCCATTTTGGTATCTCATTAAGGACTAGTGCAACGGAATTCCGTGATTTTGAAGATGTGATCTATGATGTCGGAATGGCATGGGATAAGTTCTCATCAGTAGAGAAAAACACCATTGCAAGCACATTCGGCGGTACATACCAGAGAGAAAAAGTCACTGCATTGTTTGAAAATTTTGACAGAGCGTTAGAGTTGACTGAGGTTTCTGCCAATTCGGCAGGAACGGCAATAAAGAAATACGCCGTATATCAGGACGGTCTTGAAGCGTCGGTAAACAGGCTGACATCTGCCTTTGAGTCCCTTGCGTACAACACGGTAAGTCAGGATTTCTTAAAAGGGCTTGCTAATGGTGCAGCCGGTATAGTCGAATTTGTGGACAAGACAAAGCTAATACAGACCTCCCTCACAGCACTTACATTCACAGGTGCTATCAAGGGACTTCTGCTGTTGGGTACTCGTCTTGTGGCGGTCAAGGCTAATCTGAATGACGTTACAACAGCAATGGGGCTTGCAGTACGTTCCGAGCAACTTAACGCTGCTGAAAACGATATGCTTGCACAGTCATTCTCCAGACTTACAACGGCACAGCAAAACCTTGTACTGAGCAACAAGAAGTTAAGCACCGAACAGAGAATAGCTATCCTCACATCGACAGGACTTACAAGAGCAGAGGCTGAAACCCGTTTGCAGACAATAGGTCTGGTGACGGCTGAAAATACGGCAGCAAAAGCAACATTCAATCTCCGTGGTGCATGGGAAGCGTTAAAGGTTTCCATTGCATCAAACCCAGTCGGGCTTATCGTTACGGCCCTCACTTCTGCTACGATGATAATTTCAACCTGCACCGAGAAACAGAATGAATACAACCAGAAGATACAGGAAACCGCTGAACAGGCAAAACAGGAAATGTCGGAGATATCTGACCTCTATTCACAATACCGTGACCTTTCTAAAGAGGTCGAAACAGACAGCGATAAAAAGACAGACCTGATAAAGGTCACGGACGATCTGCTTGAAAAGTTAGGGTATGAGAAAAGCGCTATTGATGACCTAATTGAAAAGTATGGAAATCTTGACGACGCTATAAATGCAATCACTCTTGGAGGTCTGCAAGAGGCTGAAGGCAGTCTGAAACAGGCGTATGGTCTTGCTGAATTTTCTCTTGCACCGGGGCTTAATCCCTTTGAAGACATATTCTCAACAAATGAAAATCAGAAAAGATATGAGTTTAATTTTCAGGGAGCTTATAAATCAGGAATCGAATCAATGCTGAAAAAGAGCGGTTTACTTGACGACAATTCAAGATTTGGCTTGAACATGGGTAAAATCAGACTTAATGGCAATGTTGACAGCATTGATGATATGGTCAAGAATTATCAGGATTTATCTGATATGATAATTCTGCTGAATAAGAATTTCTCATCTGATGAACTGGCTGATGATGGAATTTATCAGGCGTTAGTATCTGAACAGACGATATTAAAAACTAAAGTAGACACCTATAACAGCGCAATTTCAGACCTTAACGACAACATAGCTCAACAGCAGATACTCACATCGTTAATGGGTAAGGAATTGCCGTCTACTCAAGAGGAGTTCGATAAATTCAAGGATTCTTTGCTTGAAAGTGCCGAATCTAGCGAGGAATGGAGTAATAAGTTTGTTGGCGGTACTGATTCAGCAAAGGAAGCTATAATTTCTGCTCTCAAAAAGAAACCGGAGTTTATTGAATTCTTTAAAAACGAGATACCTGATGCAACAGATGATGCGGACGATGGCTTGACAAGAGTTGCTGAAACTATTTCCAACCTTAGTAAAAAGCTTGATGATTTTATGGATTCAGCAGACGTATTCAGTACGGCACTTGAAAAGATAATCACCAAGACCGGGCTGACTTTTGATGAACTGAATAAAATACTAGCGTTAGACCCTGACTTAATTTACAGCGTTTCCAAGAATGAGGACGGCACATATACAGTCAACAAGAATGATGTGGAATCGTCCGCAAACAAATACGGAGAAAGCCACAATCCATACAAGGAAGCATACGAAAAGAGTCAGCAGGAAGTAACTGACCTTGAAAATCAACTGTCAGACCTTGAAGCCATGAACAACGACCCCAGAATATCCAATAGTGGCTTGACACAGCAGATAAATGATGTAAAATCCCAACTGAAAGCAGCACAGCGGGAGTTTGATGGTTATAAGCTCCTGTATGACGGATATAACAAAACTATTCAGAAAAGCGTTGACAGTAGCTACCTCAAGAATATTGACACGTCTTTCAGCACTATTACGACCGAGGTCAAGGATAAAGTCGGAGATTACAACACCGGAATAAAGAATTTACAGAAAGCTATTGACTCCATTGCCAACGGCAAGGCTCTTGATTATGACAGCGTTACAGAATTGATAAAAAGTTTCCCAGAACTTAACGATAAGGTCAGAGAGGGTGCTGACGGTTTCTATATTGAATCAGATGCGCTGAACTATATGCTTGATACCTCTTACAAAGCCAGAAACGAGTTTATTGAAAACGAGAAAGTCAAGACATCTAATGCAATTGAACAGGCTCAACAGCGTATCCAAGTATGGCAGATCGAGCTTAACATACTTGAAAAGTGCGGAGAGCTTGAAAGCGACAGAGCCCAGGAACTGACTAAGCTAATCGACAGCGCCAACAAAAGCATTGAGGATAACAAGTCAATCGCTGAATGGCTTGATTCTCTGACCGGAAAGATTTATACCAGCACTGCCAAGACCAGTACAGACAAATCAGTTTCCACGGAATTACAGAATGAAATTGATTATTACAACACGATCATTCAGGCAGTTGAATCTCTCTCAGATAAGAAAATCAAGGCTCTTAATGATGAAAAAGACGCTCTTAAAGATAAGAATGATGAGCAACAGAGAGAACTTGACCTAATCGAAGCTCAGAATAATCTTGACAAGGCAAAGAAACAAAAAGTCTTTGTTTATAAAGAGGGTGAGGGGCTCGTACAGGTTCAGGACGAAAAGGCTGTCAAGGACGCTCAAAAAGAACTTGATGATGCTCAGACCAACATTAAAGAGGCTGACATTGACAAAAAGATTGATGCTTGGAATGCTTACAAGGATTCATTCTCTGACATGGAAAGCAAAGCTAAAGACCAACTGGCTATTGAACAGGCTAAAAAGGCACTTGGTGTTGATGAAAACGGGCTTTTGAATCTTAACGGAAAGACCGCAAGTGAAATACAGAATGGTCTTGCAGAAGCTATTTACAACAAGGACGTATATGACAACAAGGACAACAGCAAGTATGTGCCTGTCACATTTGATGATTTTCTGAAGTCACTTGGTGCTAACGTAAATGCAGATGGGTTTTCCCAATTATTTACTCCCATGTACGAAACACGCCCTGTATCCATTGCGGACAAAGTAGGAAATTCAACCGAAAACGTTACAAACAATTCATCGGTCAGCAATATTTCTAATAAGAAATGTGAAATTTATCTACACCCGACAATTGAAATAAACAATCCGACAAATCCAGAAGAAGTTACCGGAGCAATAAAGACATATTTAAACAAAACGCTGCGTACGGCAATTAACAGTATAAAATAAAGAAAGGAGAATTTTGCATAATGAGATTAACAGATGTGACTTTTAAAGTAGAAAGGTGGGTCGAGGTGTGGTCAGCAAGGCAATATGTTTTTGTGTGTTCATTGCCGTAGACTGACGTAAAATCCGTGTACCGTTAATTACACGGTCGCTCACGAAGTATGCCGCTCAACTCATATTAGAGAGCGGCATACTCATGGTGGGTGTTTAGCAAATACATTTCATGTATATAAAAACAAAAGAAAAGCTCCCACAATGGTTTTTGGAGGAAACGCAAAAGGAGCTTATATTATCGAATGATATTGACAGCCTGTTAAGTGTAAGGCTGTTGGAGCAAATAAAACCAGAATGGAGATTAAAGTATTTTTACGACTTTGAGAGCGGAATTTACAAATTAGAAAACAGCAGACCTACAAAAGATGTGGTCGGAGTGGATATTGCCCTTGACAAGGATTTCAAGACATTTGACAATCACGTTACAAGCGATAACAGCAATGGTATCAACCCAAATTCGATAAACCTCAATAATGTGTATGGGATAGGTTCTCATAATTATTTTAAGAAATATTGTGGTTCAACAGCGTTGCTTATTTACAGCCTGTTTGATATACCGTTACCGCCTACTGACATGGGAAAGGCATTACTGCTGACGATTGACAGCACATATTATAGCTACTACAATCCCATAGCAAAGAAACGTCCAGAGTGGTTGGAAATACACAGACATTGGCTGTGTGATATTCTTGAACTTCCTGAACTGTATGAGCTTGAATGCACTCACAAGATGGAGGATTTCAGGCGTTTCGGATTTATCAACGATGCCAAAATTCAGATATTTGACGATGTACTTGACGGATACTATCAGATGTTATATCCGTTAGATTACAAATATGAGGTTGAAAAGGCTCTTGATGTGTGTCTGGACGTTCCCTCTGACAGTTTTCGACTGCTAAAGGGTGTCAGTGATAAGTCATGTTATCTGAATGGTCTGCATAAGAGTGATTTGAAAGAGAAATACAACATTGTGTCGTTTGCTATGACTGGGAAAAATCATTGTAATTTTTCAGTTGTGGAGAAATAGCCAATCAATTGACTAAAAACGTCAATATTTTGACTTTAAAACTCAAAATATTGAACAAAATTGCCTTTATCAATGCGGTTTGTAATAGGCAATTTATATAAAAAATGTGGCAATATCTTGACAATGTTCTGTACATTTGTTATAATAAACATAGGGAGAACTCATAGACGAGTACCTCTCGACAGTTCAAAAATGGATTAAATCACATTAAAGTAACCGCCTACTTGCACTAGGCGGTTACTTCTTTCTACGATCGATTAAGTAAATTACGAATTTCGCAGTACCAACAATACAACCAATTGCAGCAGCAATGCTACTTATCGCTATAAAAACTAATTCTAATTCCATAGAAATATAGCATCCTCCTTTGCTGAATAAATTCAACAAAGGTTTAGATATCAACCTCCCTTCCAACCTTTGTTGTGTCGGTCAAGAGGTGTACCCGCCTATTTTTACGTCTAGCTAAGAAAGGATAAAAGAAGTCTAGCGTGAGTTCTCCCTATGAATGTATTATAACACATCCTTTTTCAAAAGTCAAGATAAGTCGAAAAAGAATACAGTTGAAGTTGAATGTCACTATTTATAAAATGGAAGGAGTATCAATGAAAACCAAAAAGAAACAAGTAACTCAAACCGAGCCGCTCACAGAATGCCATTGGTGCGGTAAAGAAAAGAAGCAAAGTCAATTCTTCAAAATCAGTCTGGTCAGAGGTGCTGATATCTGTACGGACTGCATTAACGCCAAGTACACAGAACTTTGCACAAAAACAGATAAAGCTAAAGCAATACTAGCCTGCTGTCATTATCTTGACACAGCGTTTAATTACGATATCTGCAAAGGTCTTGCTATCGGTGAGGGCATAGGGATATATTTAAGGCAACTCAACCTAAGACAGAACCAAGACCCGGAAAACTTTGAGCAAGGTCTAATAGACGGTTTTGACTTCATTGCTGAACATCAAGAGCTTACCAACAGGAAAGCCCAAAATGAGCTTACAGAAATAATCAATAAACTGGAGATGATAAAGAATGAAATTTGATAATTTTGACGATTTATTCAGGTACATAGAAAAACAGACAAAGGACGTTATGAAAAAGGAAGTTGCAGACAAGGCTAAACAGGCAATGTCCGAGGCGGTTCAATTAAGCGTGTATGATGTCTATGACCCTAAATACTACACCAGACGAGGTAAAAACGGAGGGTTATCCGACATGGACAACTATAATGTGTATGAAATCCCTGACGGAATTGAGGTAGTCAATAACACACCGCCTGACAACGGTTCATCGGTGGATTTGGATGATATAATCTGCAACGGTCTTGGTCAACAGCCATTTCCGAGGGATTTCTATAAGGAAACCATTGACATATTAAATAGGTCTGACGATTTACGAGCGGCACTTAAAGAGGGATTAAAGGCTAGAGGAATCAACGCAGATTAAGTAACGGACTGGTAGACATTGCCTTTTCTATGATGTCCTTATCCTCCATAGAATTAAGGTACACCTGTGTAATTTTTATATTGCTATGCCCAAGCAACTTAGACAGAGTATAGATATCACAGCCATTCCGGATTTGTGCCTGTGCGAAATAGTGACGGCAAGTATGGGGCGAACAGCGAATAGAATCATCTATTTTGGCTCTCTCCCCTGCTTGCCCGACTATTCTTTCAACCGCAGCATTTGTTAAAGCTCTCCCTGAGCGGCTCAGGAAATATGTGTCAGCATGAATGATCTTATCACTAAAATATTTGTCCCTTGTCCGCTCATATTTCACCATAAGCCTATGCAAAGGTACACTCACAGCAGCAATACGGTCTTTATTGCCCTTCCCTGTTATGGTGAAATGGTCGTTACACATTGCACTATTAGTCAGACTGCAAAGCTCAAAGCACCTTATACCGGTATCAAACAGCATTGCCATAATAGTTTTATTTCTGAGTTCAAGAAAGCCTTTTTCAGAATATGCTGTCACCATCCCCATGACCTCTGTGTCTGAAAACGCCTTGATAATCGGAATTCGTTCCTTACACCAAGGTACTTTTATCATGGGACTGGACGGTAAATACTCCTGCTCAACTATATAAACATAGAATGAACGCAAGGATTTGATAATAGAATTGATATAGGTCGATTTCAGACCTCTTGACTGTAATTCTGCAATCTGCTGTCTGATCATGAGTGAAGTTATATTCTCAAGTTCGGTTTCATTAATCTGGTCGTAAAACCTTGTAAGGTTATTCCGGTAACTTTTTATTGTGCGTTTTGAATAACTCTTAATTGAGCAGTTGACCAGAAATTCCCTGATAATGCTTTTCACCTGCATAAAAATACACCCCTTGATTTCTTGTCAAGGGGTGTTTGATGTACGTCATCGTTGCGGTAATGTACGTCAATGCTCACGGAATGTATATCATCACTCACAAAAGCACTGACTCATGAAATCACCACAGACGGCTCTGTATCAGTCCTCGTCGTCAGATTCAGGAGCGTCCCAGTTGTGCCATACGTTCTGAACATCGTCGTTGTCGTCGAGAGCTTCGAGGAGAAGTCCCATCTTCTTTATCTGATCCTCATCGGTGAGCGTGGTGTATGTAGAGGGCACCTGCTCAGCCTCTGCGGAAACCACCTTGTAACCCTTCTTGCCAAGTTCCTCAGCTACTGTGGAAACTACAGCGGGGTCTGTGGTTATCTCAACAACGCCGTCCTCAAAGCTGAAATCGTCGCCGCCTGCTTCAAGGATATCCTCCATTGCCTTGTCCTCGTCAATGTCTCCGTCCTCATTATCAAGAACGATTATACCCTTGCGGGAGAACATAAAGGATACGCAGCCGCTTGCGCCCATGTTTCCGCCAAACTTATCAAAGTAATGGCGTATCTCGCCAGCGGTACGGTTTCTGTTATCGGTAAGGCACTCAACGATAACTGCAACGCCGTTCGGACCGTAACCCTCATATACGCAGTCCTCATAGTCGTTCTTCTCAGCGCCACCGGCTGCCTTTTTCAGCAGTCTGTCGATGTTGTCGTTTGGGATATTGTTGCTCTTTGCCTTCTGTACGAGGGTATAGAGTCTGGAGTTGTTCGCCGGGTCAGCGCTTCCTGTTTCCTTGATGCAAACAAGTATCTCACGGCTGATCTTGGTGAATACCTTTGCTCTTGCGCCGTCCTTCTCGCCCTTCTTGCGCTTGATGGTGCTCCATTTTGAATGTCCTGACATAAATTCGTTCTCCTTATTCTGTGTTTGATTCAATCCAGCTTCTGGAAGCCCTTTCCTAGGACCTCGCTTGCGCCGGTAATAATTACAAATGCGTTCGGATCAGTCTGCTTGACTATCCGCTTAACCTTAACGTATTCATTCTTGTGCACGGCAATGCAGACCACCTGCCGTTCCTCGCCACTGTAGGCACCCTCGCCCTTCAGCAATGTAACCCCGCGCTTCTGCTTAAGAAGACGGTCGGCTATCTCCTGCGGCTTCTCAGAGAATATCATGAGGAACTTGCCCTCAAGACCTCCGTACACAAGCGCGTCGATCACCTTTGCCTGCACAAATACCGATACTATCGCGTACATAACTACGTCAAGGTTCTTGTACACGATGTAACCGCTGACTGCAACGCCGGCATTCACCAGGAACGATATCTGCCCCAGCTTTATTTCCGGCTTGAAGCGGTTGATTATCTTGTTGATTATATCCGTGCCGCCTGTGGTTCCCTCGCGGGCGTAAACAAGTCCAAGACCCGCGCCCATCAGCAATCCACCGAAGATGGAAGCCAGAATGCCGCCTCCATTATCCGCAATATACACGGGAACATTTTTCAGCAGATAATCCGTCATGACCGTTAGCGAAGCAACGCCGATAAGCGTTTTAAGCATCGTGACCCTGTTCAGCAGGAAAAATCCCGCGATAAGAAGCGGAATGTTTATCACCGCTATCAGCGTACCGATATTCCAGTCGGTGACATAGCTGATTATCGTCGCGATACCGGTCACTCCACCCGGGGCGATATTATTGGGCGCTGTGAAACAATGAACCCCCAGCGAATACACGCCGGAACCCACGATTATCACGATAATGTCAATGACCCAGCGCCATACGGTTTTTGAAGCCTGTGACATAAGCACCTCCTATACCGGGAGCGCCTCGCATATTGCTGAGAACAACGTTTCAATGCGCTCTTCCTGACCTGAAAGGCTCAGGTATCCGAACAGAGTTTCCAGCGCGGTCGCCCTGCGGTATTCCGACGGCTTCGCGCTCTTGGGGACTGATATTCCACCCGCGTTTCTGCCACGGCGAAGGATATCTGTTTCGCGCTCAGTCAGCATCGGTTCGATGACGTCCACCGCTTTCGACTGGTAGGAAGCCCTCACCTGTTCGACTGCAAGATCATGCAGACGTCCGGCGTTGGTGTTCCCCCTCAGCACGACTTCGCGGCGCACCAGAAGTTCATACACGCAGTCGCCGTAAAACGCCAGAACATTCGGGCTGTACGCGCCTGCCTCGTGTTCGGACAGTACTGTTAAAGCCATTCCATCAACCTTTCAGTATGTAATAAACGCAGCTGTATTCCTCGCAGTGCGCCTCAAAAATGCCGCACTCCTTGCGGAGCTCGCTCATTCCAAGCGACACGCTGCTGTCGTCCTTGTGTATTCCCGCGTATTTCTCTGCCGCGGCTGTCAGCGGTGTGTAATACCCCGCATGCCAGTCGGACTTCGGTGCAATGTAGAAGTCCTGCACATGCCAGCCGTGTTCCTTGGCAAGAACAAGAACCTTATCCAGCGGAAGTATCTGCCCGAAACGCCTCTGGCAGAACATCTTCGTATCCGGAGATGGTTCTGTGAGCCAGCTTATCGCGCGGTAAACAAGCGTACCGCCCCTGGCAAGCTTCGCCCTCAGCTGCTCCAGCCGCTGCGCACAGCCGTCGAATTCCACAATGCCGTTGTACCATATAAGGTCGCAGCTGCCGTCCTCGCATGGCAGCTCAAAAATCTGAACTGCCGACGCGTTCAGCCCGGCCTGTCTGCCCTGTTCCGCACGGAATTCGTCCGTAAACGCGGAAGTCAGCCGACAGCCGAACTTATCACTGATAAGCTGCGGTGTGGTTATCTCATCGCCAACGAAAAGCGCATATTTTGGCGATATCCCGTCAAGCATGGAAAGCACCTGTTTCGCTGTATCGGTACTTCCCGGAGAGGAACGTTCAAGGTCGCGGAGCAATACGCTGATGAATGTCATTATTCTACCTCGGAAACAGCACAGTTTCTCACGGAATTATCTAACATAATTGAACTCGAAATCGTAGATCGACACAAGGTCGTCCTCCTGAATGCCCTGCTTTTCCAGCTCGTCGATTATGCCGCTGGAGCGCAGAACTCTCTGGAAGTACTGCAGGCTTTCGTAGTCCTCCATATTGCAGGTGGAAAGTATCGGCGCCATGAACGGTGCGTCCACCACATAAACTCCATCGATCTTCTGAACGGTGAAGCTGTGCTTTTCGTTTTCCATCTGCTGGAGTTCTGCCATGGTGAGCGGCTGAACCTCGAAACGCTTTGGCGGCGGCAATTTGGAAAGTTCCTCGGCTACGCAGTCCATGAGTGCGTCCGTGCCCTCGGTGGTCGCTGCAGAGATCGTGAAGAAAGGCAGACCCTTTTCCTCAATGAAGCTGCGGAAATCAGCTATCTGCTCCTCAGTAGCCATGTCGGATTTGTTCGCTGCAACGATCTGCGGGCGTTCCGCAAGGTCCTCGGAGAAGTTCGCAAGTTCCAGATTTATCTTTTCGAAATCGTCCTTAGGGTCGCGGCCCTCAATACCGGAAACATCAACGACATGGACGATCAGACGGCAGCGCTCAACATGTCTCAGGAACGCGTGACCAAGCCCGACGCCCTCGCTGGCGCCCTCGATAAGTCCGGGGATATCAGCCATCACGAAGGACTGCTCACCGCGCTTTACAACGCCAAGAACCGGCGTCAGCGTGGTAAAGTGGTAGTTCGCGATTTTCGGCTTTGCGGCGCTCACAACGCTTATGAGCGTGGATTTTCCGACATTCGGGAACCCGACAAGTCCAACGTCCGCCAGCAGTTTCAGTTCCAGAACAACGTCAAAAGCTTCCCCGGGGAAACCAGGTTTCGCAAAACGCGGTATCTGGCGTGTGGGAGTTGCAAAATTTGCGTTGCCCTTGCCTCCACGGCCACCCCTGGCAACCACGACCGGTTCATCATCGGAGATATCAGCCATAATTCTGCCTGTGTGTGCGTCCTTGATAATGGTGCCCCTGGGCACGCGGATTATCGTAGGCTCCATTGATTTGCCGGAGCAGCGCTTCGCACCACCGTTTTCGCCGTCGGGGGCGATGTACTTCTTCTTATAGCGGAAGTCGATCAGCGTGGAAAGATTGTCGTCAGCGACAAACATGATGTCGCTGCCCTTTCCTCCGTCGCCGCCGTCAGGTCCGCCTGCATTGACATATTTCTCGCGGTGGAAGCTCACAGCTCCGTTGCCGCCGTTTCCTGCTTTGATAGATATTTCGACCTTATCAACAAACATTCTCTGCCGCCTCGCTTTCCTTACTGTTTGTTATTTCACAACTTTCAACTTTTATTTCATGCAATTTCAAGAAAAACTAAAGCCGGATTTATGCAATCCTGATGTTCTCGTCGGAAAATCCCCTCTGGGGCTTTCCCGCCGGGCATCTCAGCTGCGCGCACGGCAAGCCGCACACTTGCTGAGATAGATGTGTTTTTTGTCACGGCAAAGCCGCGCCAAAAAAGGATCAACAATATAACGCATTTTCAAATCAACAAACTAAAGCCGGATTTATGCAATCCGGCTCAGTTGATTAATTAGATTGCAGAAATTAGTCAGCGTAAACGCTTACCTGCTTCTTATCTCTGCCGAGGCGCTCGAACTTTACAGTGCCGTCAATAAGAGCGAACAGTGTATCGTCAGAACCCTTGCC
>Ga0129310_1001056_pt1 | contig 26528 bp, 32 predicted proteins | sample Go1ome_2_FD_94433 | JGI IMG/M metagenome (GOLD analysis project Ga0129310, IMG submission 94433) | Western lowland gorrila individual fecal microbial communities from Wisconsin, USA - Go1022A metagenome | ecosystem: Host-associated > Mammals > Digestive system > Large intestine > Fecal | place... | reverse complement strand
AGGACGGGGCATTGTAGCCCTTGGGAAAGGTCATCGTATATTTCGCCGGGGTACGGTCTGAATAGCCCAGCAGATACAGGGCGGTATCGTGCGAGTAAATCCCGCGCCCATACTTGCGCTGCAAGAGGTAAAAATCGTCCTCCCATGCGCTGCTCCGCACATACAGGCCGCGCCCGAAACGGTACATCTCACCGCTCTTGACGAACTCCTGTAAAACGCTGCGGTGCAGTCCAGCTTCCGTCACCTGCGCTGTGGTGATCGTGCCATCCTCCGACGCTTCCAACAGTTCTTCGATTTTCTCCTTGGCGTTCATGCTTCTCACCTCGCTTTGACAATCACACATTATATTATAGAGAAATAATGTGCGGTTGTCAACCGCAAAACGACGAACACACATTAAATTGCTTGAAAATAATGTGTGAATGTCGGAGAAGCTACAAGGCTTTGTCCTGTTCCTGCCCGCGATTGGGGGACAGGATGCTGTCGATGTTCTGCTTGACGGCATCGTATTCCCGCATACGTTTTTTCAGGCTTCCGTATTCGGCGTACAGCCGATCCTTTTCTTCGGACAGTCTGGAATATTCCTCGCGCAGCTTGGCAAGGTCGGGGAGCTTATCACCGACGCCCGCCGTTTTCAGCGCCCGCGCCGACGCTTCAAAGAGAATGATTTCGCGCTCACGTCCGCGCAGATACTTTTCCTTGTCACGGGTTTTTTTGTATTCGCTATACAGCGGCTTTAGCTCTTTGTAGGTGGCGGTATGCTTTATCAGCAGCGCCAGATCAGACAGGCGGCGTTCCGCCGTTTTCAGCGCAGCGGCCGTTTGCTCGTTGCTGTCCTGAAGCTCCGTGATCTTCTGCTCCAAATCGGTATAGTGGGAAATGCCGTGCTGGTCGAGAAATACCATTGTGCGGGCGGCGCGTTTCAGGTTTTCAATTTTTGCCCAGCGTTCATAGCCTGCGGATTGCTGCGCCTTGATGCAGTTTTCAATGTCAATCAGCAGCGACACGCCGCTGCGCTCCGGCTTCGGCGTTTTCAGAATGACCTTGCCCTTGATGCGTTCGGCTATGGCTTCCTCGGTGTAGGCTTCACCCAACGTCTTTGCACGGGTAAATCGCTCCTGACCGGGAGCGCGGAATGAGATATACTTTCCACGCTTGATTTCATACCCCTCGGCTTCCAGCCGACGCAGGAGGTCGTCAAGGTCTTTGGAAACGGGAATGAGCCTATCAATGGCGATTTTCAGCTTCTGCTTATAGCTTGTCCCTTTCCGCTGCGCGTCCCATTCGGCATACTGCTTGCCGCGCTCCGCGCCGGGCGTGACAACGGACAGCCCATTTTCCCGGCACAGCCTGTCGCTGACGCGGCGGATCTGCGCATAGCTTTTGCGGTTGGAAATGTACTTCTTATATTCCGCAAAATCCACAGCACAGAAAATGATATGGTTATGGCAATGCTCCTTATTGATGTGGGTAGCAATGACATACTCATACTTGCCGCCGAGAATTTCATCGGCAAGCTGCCGTCCGATCTCGTGGGCTTGCGCATAGCTGACCTCGCCCGGCTCAAAGGCTTGTATCAGGTGATGGGCGAGATTGTTGCCTTTCTGCATGGCAAGCAGCCGTGTTTTTTCAAACTCAAGGTCTGCGGTTTCCACGGCGCAGCCGAACGAGGACACCAGCAGCTTATCGTCGGTCTTTGCCGGATCAACGATATAGTCAATGGCTTTTTTCAAGGTGCTTTTGATAGGATGGATCTTTGTAATTGCCATATCTCCGCCATCGCCCCCTTGATGTCCTCAATGTCCTGTGCATAGAGCGTTCCCATAGCGTTCACGCGCTTTGCAATCTGATTGATGTTTGTGCCGATTTTTTGCAGCTCGGCGGTCATTGCTTTCACGTCGCTGTAATCCAGCCGGATCACATAGCCGTCTATGAGCATTTTCCGCGCATAAACGGAAAAACAGCCCGTTCCCATTTGCTGCATTTTACGCTCGATCATTGCGCGTTCCCCGGCAGTCACAGGAACGCGCAGCACGATATTCCGCGTTCGGTTTGCCATTTGTTCACCGTCCTTTCTGCTCCGAATAAGGGTTTGGGATTATCCCAACAAGCAAAGCACAGACAAGTGCTTTTTCGGGAGTGTGGCTACACTCCCTATGCTTGCTACGGTATCTCCCTCACTACTATAACGGCGGCACAGCCGCAATTTGGCAAACCGCAGGTAAACTTTTTCAAAAGAAAAACGCCATGAACTACCTGTTCATAGCGTTCCTTATACCGTATTCAATTTTCTCCCTCGCTGTCCAATCTTGCGTCCAGCAGCGCTTGCGCCGTCGCCGTGAGGATTTTGATTTCCGCATCCGTCAGCTCATCCAACAGGGTTTCAAACTGCATACGCTCCGTAGACTTGCCCTCCATAGTTTCACCATGAAGAATCTGATCCACAGAGATATGATAGCGGGACATCAGTTCTAAGAATACCTGTACGCTGGGATGCTGCCCCTTATTCTCAATGTTGGCAAGATAGCGCGGCGAAATATACAGCGCGTCGGCTGCCTTATTCCGGGATTCTTTCTGCTTTGTGCGCCCAGCTTTGATTGCTGCACCATACGGCTTGAAGTCGATTTTCGCAGAAGGACGCTTCTCTTTTTTGGCTCTTTTAGGCATATTCAATCACCCTATTACATTCTACTGTTCACCTTTTCTTTCGGATATGCTTATACAGTTCCCCTAAATAGCTAAAATAATTCATATACATTTATTGAAGTTATGGTGAGGAACTACTATAATAATCTCAATACCAATCGAACCGCAGAATAAGGAAGATTGCATAGCGGGTGTAGCAAGGCTCGGCGGTGTGTCTGATACTCAATGCGGGATAGATTGACAGATAAAAAAGTTGGAATTTTTTCAAACAGTCTCATTGCATAAGTAGGTCAAACAGATTATTCTTAAGGCGGAGGTGACCAAAATGGCAAATGAAGATAAAAAGGATTTTAATGCTATGTTGCACGATAATAAGGATATGCCAAAGTTTCAAACTATCACAGACCCCAAAAGCATAGAGAAATATGGCGGTAGTAAAATGTATTTTGCACCACCTATTGACTATGATAAGGTGATGAAAAAAATTCCATATGGCAAAGTGATTACTGTTGGAAAAATACGAGACTATTTTGCGGAAATAAGCGGTGCAGATTTTACAGAACCGATTACAGCAGGAATTTTTGTTTCTATTGTGGCGTGGGCGAGTTATCAGCGCTCAGAAGATGAAACACCTTATTGGAGAACATTAAAGGCCAACGGAGAATTAAATGCTAAATATCCGAATGGCGTTGAAGCGCAGAAAGAAAAATTAGAGGCGGAGGGACTCACTATCATCGAAAAAGGTCGTAAAAACAAGCGATACTATGTAAAGAATTATGAAAAATTTCTTTTCAATTTGAGATAAGGAACAATTATCTGCCGGACGACGGCAAAAGAAAAAAGCCGTCGTACAGCAGCCATTTGACACGCCCATTTGAAACGGCGGCTTTGATTTCAGAGCCGCCGTTTCTTTGCGTTAACACAAACCAATGACGACTTGCAGGGACACGGCAACCGATGGGAGGTTATTTTGCCGTGTCTACTTTACTATTCTATTTCTCCTGTGATCTGCACCAGTCAAAAAAAGCTCGTACCCGCCATCGGAGTATTCCGGGCATTGGTATGAACACAGGAATCATGTAAATAGATTGTATACTTCTTCTACGCCTGTCTGCGTTTTGCAGACAGGCGCTTTTTGTCGTTTTCTTGGGTTCTCTGTCGGCTGTCGATCACCTCCTGCGTCTATCCCTCGCAGAGTAACGATGAAACAGGAGGTGCAGCGCATGGATTCTTCCTAAAGATTTTTTCAAAAATTTTTCTGCGCGTTTGCCAAAACGCATGATGCAGACCGTTTTAGTGGCGAAAGGGGAAGAAAACCGTATCACCCGCCTTTGCGGACGCGAAGGGAGGTGAATACATGAAACCTCATTCGCACGATGTAGGAGTTGCCCGTGCCTTTGATTGCTTCTGCAAAAAGGTACTGTGGAACGAAGCACGGGACTATCAGGATGCGCTGGCAAGAAAAAGAAACCGAGAGGTCTATTTTTCTGAGCTGCCCGTCGAAGTGCTGGAACAGTTTGCTGTCCGTGACACCTATTTCACGGATAGCCGCACATTTGAAGTCATCGGCCATTCGGTTTGTATCGACGATGAAACGCTGGCAGAAGCAATCTCTGCTTTGCCTGTTGACCGCAGAGATATTATCCTGCTGTCTTACTTCCTCGATATGTCCGACGCTGAAATTGCAAATGTGCTGAACATGGTGCGCCGTTCCGTTGCCTATCGCAGGACAAGCACCCTAAAGCTGCTGAAAAACCTGATGGGAGGAGAAAACAGATGACAAGTCAATCGAAGAATAACCGTCTGTTGCCGCTAACCGTCATTGAAGCGGCTGCTGGCGGTGACGTGGAAGCGATCAACGCCGTTCTGAAACACTATGCAGGGTACATAGCCCGTCTGTCGATGCGTGAGCTTTACGACGAGTACGGCAATCCCCATCTCTGCGTGGATGAAGAACTGCGGCGCAGGCTGGAAACGAAGCTCATTACCAAGCTGCTCACATTCCGCGTGAGATAACTGACGCCTGACAGAAACGTGTCCCCCCTTTCCTCGTTTCTGCCTGATGTTCCTTGACAAATATGCCCGCAAGAGAACGGCGGCGCATCATAGGCAAAACGGGTACGTTCCTTTTGCGCCGAGCGGGGCGGCTGGTACGCCATGACGCATATCCGGGAGGATATGCCGAGCGACAAATACCGAGCCGTAACGCAAGTGTGGCAGCTTGCAGGCGATGACGCGCAAAAAACATAATGATACGACCTTACAGCCACAGTCCGAGCGTTTAAAGCGTCGCAGGCGATGGGTAGGGCTGCACGAGAACCGTGCGGGGGTGAAACTCCCTTGGAGCTGCGCCAACAGCCATCCGTTTTGTCATTTCCCTTTATAGTTATTTTCGTTTCCCATGAAAGGGGGATTTGTTTCCATGGAAACAACCATGAAGAAAACAACGTCCCCGATTGTACGCGAGTACAAGATCGGGGATATAACGTATATCGTCAAGGCCGTCGTCAAAGACGGCGCGAAAGAGGACGCCGTGACAAAGGTGCGCCGCCTGATTCAGAATGATTTGCGGGGTAAAAAAGTTACAAATAATTTTGAACCCGCCTAATGACGGCGAGCGAGATCCCTGGTATAATATAAATAACCTGTTTGTCCGGCTGCCGGAATAGGAGGCAACATGAAAAAGCAGCCCGACAAAATCACCGCATATTACTACCGTGCGGCGAACAAACAAACAGATCTGAACCTTGACAATCAAATGCACCGACTTTTGAGCCATGCGCAGGAAAACGGATCGGACACCTATATGTTCTTCGTAGACAATGGGTACAGCGGCCTGACCGCAGAGCGTCCGGCGTTTCAAAATCTGCTTGCAGCAATCCATGAGAACCGTGTGCAGAAAATCGTTGTCGTATCGCTTGACCGACTTTACCGCAGCTATCTTGCAGCGGTGCAGTTCCTTGATGATATGGAGCAGCGCGGTATTTCGATTTGCTCTATTACAGACGGCGATCTGCCCCTTTGCCGAGAACTGTATCACGGCATTGTCAATGCCTACCGCGGTTTTTCCGAGAAAGGCGGTGAGTGCAGATGACGGGATTTACCTTTCAGAGCTTGAAGCCGCAGGACAGTTTAAGCAATGAGCTTCGCAGCGTGATCCGTGATAATGTTTTGCAGTTCTACGCCAAGGGGCTATCTACGGAAGCAGAGGAAGAAGGTCTGACCGCTCTGTATGAGCGCCTTTCGCAGGAAGATAAGCTGGATGGTGAAAGTAACTCCATAGCGAACCAGAAGAAGATTCTGGAACGCTACTGCAAGGATCACGGGATTACCGCCTACCGCCATTATGACGAGGACGACGGTTATTCCGGCACAAACTTCAACCGTCCGGGCTTCCAGCGTATGCTTGCCGACATCAAGGCAGGACGGATCAAGCGCGTCATCGTAAAAGACATGAGCCGCTTCGGGCGCGATTATCTCCAAGTTGGAATGTATACTGATGTTGTTTTCCCGGAGTTTGGCGTTCATTTCATTGCCGTCAATGACGGCGTGGACAGCACACGCGGCGAAAGTGAGTTTACCGCGATCCGCAATGTGTTCAACGAAATGTATGCCCGCGATACCTCCAAAAAGATTCGCGCTACATGGCAGAGCAAAGGCAAGTCCGGCGAGCATTTGACGACCATTCCGCCCTATGGGTATATGAAAAGCCCGGAGGACAAAAAGAAATGGATCGTCGATGAAGAAGCCGCAGCCGTCGTACAGAAGATATTCTCCCTGTGCGCGTCCGGCAAGGGACCTACGCAGATTGCTAAATGGCTCAAACAGCAGCAAATCTTGAATCCAACCGCCTATTGCCATGCGAAAGGTCTGCCGACCAGCAACAAGCCGACAGCAGACCCGTACAAATGGACAAATGAAACGGTTTCCCGCATTTTGGAGCGCGTAGACTATCTGGGGCATACCGTAAACTTCAAAACCACAAAGCAGTCCTACAAGAGCAAGAAGAAAATCTGGAATGACCCTGCGGACTGGGTGATCTTTGAGAACACCCAGCCGCCGATCATCGAGGAAAGCGTGTTCCTGATTGTTCAGAACATTCGCAAGGCGCGTCGCCGTCCTACCAAGATGGGCGAAATGGGTATGTTCTCCGGGCTTCTGTATTGCGCAGAGTGCGGCGGCAAAATGTATCAATGCCGCGCTACCAACTTTGCAGAGAACCAGAAATACTTCATCTGCTCCACCTACCGCAAGGGCAAGGATCTCTGCACGACCCATTCTATCAAGAATGTTGTGCTGCATGAAATCGTTCTGCGAAATCTGCGGGAAGCAATCTCCTATGTTTCAGAACATGAAGCGGAGTTCATTCAGGACGCAGCCGAGAGCGATATGCGGGACAGAGATGCAGAGTTTGTTCGGAAGCGCGAAACGCTGGCAAAAGCGGACACGCGGATTGCCGAGCTTGACCGCATTATCTCCCGACTGTATGAGGACAATGTGATTGGCAAGCTGTCAGACGAACGGTTTATCAAAATGTCCCATGACTACGAGCTGGAACAAAGCAACCTGAAATCAATGGCAGAAGTCCTGCGCAAAGACCTGAAGCAGCAGGAGCAGCAGAAAACCAATGTTAAGGCGTTTATCGCTGCCGTGAAAAAGTACACGGATTTGCAGGAGCTTGACGCGGCTGTTCTCCGTGCTTTCATTGATAGAATCGAAGTTTCCCATGTTGACAAGAAATCCAGAACGCGGGAAATCTCCATCGTCTATAACTTCATCGGTGCATTTGACTTCACACGGGCAATCGAAAATGCCCGCAACACAAGTAAAAAAGAGCAAAGAACGGCATAGCCGTTAAGCTACGCCGTTCCTTGCTTCAATGTTTTCCTAAGTCACCGCCGCATTAAGGCGCATGCTCATATGCATAGGCGCGGCAGCGGTATTGATAGCCGCCCTGCTCGCGTGGCTCGGCGCAAACATGCGCAGCGCAATGACCGCCCTTGCCACAGCAAGAATACGCTCCGTTGCGGCAAAGGCCATGAACGACGCAATATTGGACACCATGCAGCAGGACGAGAACTATACCGAACTTCTGCACATACGTGAAAACGGCAGCAAGGTATATATGGTGCAGGCCGATCCGCGGCAAATGAACCTTTTGAGCGCACAATGTGCGGAAGCGGCGCAGCAGCGCATAGCCGCCCTTGGCGAGCAAGGCATAGCCATACCGCTCGGCACGATAACGGGAATTTCATTCCTTTCCGGCAAGGGGCCGGCCATTCATGTTTCATACACGCCCGCCGGCAGCGTGCAGAGCCAGTTTTCATCGGAATTCACCTCCTCCGGCATAAACCAAACGCTCTACCGTGTAAATATAAAGCTCACAGCGAGCATACAGCTTGTTATGCCAGGCATATATGAGCTTATCCGCGTAAGCACGGAAGCCGCTATAGCCGAAAACATAATTGCGGGCGAAGTGCCGCAGGTTTACACGAACGTGGCAAGCGAAGAGGATATGCTGAACCTTATTCCGACGGATCTTCCCTAATTTACATTTTATACATAGCGTTTATTCCTGCTTTTGTGCTATAATCATGGCATGAAAAAGCTGATTTGTACAATATTGATATTGAGCATGGCCTTTATAAGCACCGTGGCGTATGCGGACCCAACGCCCTCCCCTTCGCCTGAGCAGACAGACGCTTATTCCGGCGAACTGATAAGCTACGGCATAACGGGCGAAACGGTGGTTCGCATACAGTTGAGGCTAAGAGAGCTTGGCTATTTTAACTATAAGCCCACCGGCAGCTTCCAGAACATGACCGTTGAAGCCACAAAGCGCTTTCAGCAAAAGCAGGTTGACAGCCAAGGTCAGCCTATCATGAGCGACGGCACTGTGGGCGCGCAGTCGATGGGGCTGCTGTTTTCGCACAGGGTGCAGCGTGCAGATATAGCCGCAAAGATACCCATAGGCAAGCAGCTAAGCGGACAAGCCACGCTTACGGGTGAGCTGATGGAATGGAGTGCAGTGAAAGACCTGCTGGTCGCGGGTTCGGGCTATACCATAACGGACTACAACACAGGCGTTACATTTATGATGGTATACACCGGCGGCGAAGGCCATGCGGAGGTTGAATGCCGCACGGCGGAAGATACGGCGATTTACCTTGAAGCATTCGGCGGCGAATTCAATTATTCAAAGCGGCCGGTTATAGTTACAATAGGCGCAAACAGCGTTGCGGCTTCGCTTCAGGGCCAGCCGCACGGCGAGGACACGGTTGCGGCAAACGATATGGACGGCCATGCCTGTTTATACTTCTCATCCTCCACTTCCCACGTTGCATCGCTGCCGGACGTTGAGCATCAGGCACAGGTATATAAAGCCGCAGGAAGGAATTAAGAAAAGTCGCCGTATACCAACGGCGACCTGCATAAAGAAAGCGAGCATTACGAACGCTATTAAATATGTTGTTGACGATAAGCTACCTTAAATAGGGTAGCTTTTGAATTCCTCCGCAAGCACTGCCTTGGGGAATGCCGCGCGCACCTGGCGCATAAGCTCGCTGTGATCCGTGCGCCCACCCCAAAGATGGCTGCACAGCAGCATATCAACATTTGCCGCGGCGGCAAGATTGCCCGCCTGTGCTGCGCTCAGGTGTGCAGCTATAGGCCGCATGCCAAGTTCTTCATTAAGATAGCACACGTCTGCCAGCAGCATATCCGCCCCGCTCGCAATATCCACCATGTCGTGCCGCATTCCCGTGTCCCCGGTATAAAGCAGACGCTTGCCGCCGTATTCAACGCTTATTGCATAGCTTTCCACCGGATGCGTCATGCGGTAAAACGTGAACGTTATCCCTTCGTATCTCAACTTCGCGCCGTCCTTTATGGCAGTCATATCAAATACGCCGCTGCCGCTGAGCAGCCTATACTCCTCCCGCGGTTCCGCCGGCGCTATAACGGGAATGGGCGGCTGGCGGCACAACGAGCGCGCGCTGAGCTGCTCCAGCGCATAGCGGAAAATAAGCATATCCGCCATATGGTCGCTGTGCAGATGGCTAAGCACCACCGCGTCCACATCAAGCCGCGGCAGCAGCCCATACAGCCGCGAAAACACTCCGCTGCCGAAGTCCAGCATTATATTCTTGCCGCCGCATTTCAAAAGATAACCCGAGCAGGCCTCACCCGGCGCGGGAAACGGGCCGCAGCGGCCCAAAACAGTCAATTCCATAGCACTTACCTTCCGAATAAACAAATTAGTCATATCAACGCTGCCCTTATTATGCGAGCAGCTGCCCTTTGCTATGCGGAGAATTATACACCAATATGCATCCGTGCGGAAAGAAAATAATTATTTTACAAAATTAGCGTATATACGACAAAACAAGTGGAAATAATATGCAGGAATAAACGCGCCGTTTATAGAAAACCAAACCGCGCGACAAGCGAACGATATACGCAAAGGAGGAAGCGCCATGCAGATGGAGATTGAAGCGGCGGGAGATAGACTGACCGCGCGCATAAAGGGCGAACTGGATCACCACAGCGCCGCGCAGGCACGCGCACAGTTGGACGCGCTGCTGACGGACGAAAGGATACGCGAACTGAGGATAGACCTGAGAGGGCTTACGTTTATGGACAGCTCCGGCTTGGGCGTGATACTGGGCCGATACAGGGTTATTGCCGGTAGGGGCGGTCGGGTGCTTATAGGCGGCGCCAACCGCGCCATAGACCGCATACTGCGTATGGCCGGCATATACACGCTGGCAGAGCACATGGATATATAGGGGGAGAGAACGATGGTAAGCAACGAGATGAGCATAACTTTTCCTGCGCTTTCGCGCAACGAGGCCTTTGCACGGAGCGTGGCGGCGGCGTTCATGGTGCAGCTTGACCCAACAATAGAGGAGCTGACAGACGTGCGCACGGCGATAAGCGAGGCCGTGACAAACGCCATAATACACGGCTATTCGCAAAAAGGCGGCACGGTGCGCATGGATTGCAGCATAGACGGCGACGTATTCACCGCGACAATTACCGATAAAGGCCGCGGCATAGCGGACATAGAACAGGCCATGCAGCCGTTTTTCACCAGCGCGCCCGATCTTGAGCGCAGCGGGATGGGCTTTTGCGTTATGCAGGCGTTTATGGACAGCGTGGACGTGAAAAGCACGCCCGGGGAAGGCACTAAGGTGACCATGACAAAAAGAATAGGCCTGGTGAGGGCCGATGGATGAGCGGCAGATAAACACAAACGGGCAGTTTTCCTCCGCATTGACGCGCACGCTTATAAGCCGCGCGCAGCAGGGAGACGAGCAGGCAAAGGAGCAGCTGGTCACAACGAACGCGCCGCTTGTAAAAAGCGTTGCAAAGCGATTCATGAACCGCGCCATAGAATACGACGACCTTTACCAGATAGGCTGCATGGGCCTGATAAAGGCCATTGCGCGCTTTGATCTCAGCTACGACGTAAGATTTTCAACATATGCCGTGCCAATGATAGCAGGCGAAATAAAGCGCTTTTTGCGCGACGACGGCATGATTAAGGTCAGCCGGTCGCTCAAGGAACTGGCAGCGCGGGCCGCGGCCATACGCGAAAAGTTGATAGATACTCACGCACGCGAACCGAGCGTTGCCGAAATCGCAGCCGAGCTTGGCGTGGACGCGGAGGACGTAGCCGAAGCGCTTGAGGCGGCGCGGCCGTATGCATCCATATACGAACCCGCATACGGCGCGGAAAGCGACGCAATGCTACTGGATACCGTTGGCGGCGCGTGCAGGGAGCTGGACAGCGCAACGGACCGCGTTGCGCTGAAGGAACTGCTTAATACACTTTCAGCAAGGGAGCGGACGATAATAACCCTGCGCTATTTTTCGGACCAAACGCAGACGCAGGTGGCAAAGTCGCTCGGGATATCGCAGGTGCAGGTATCGCGCCTTGAAAACGCGATATTGCAACGGTTAAGAAAATTGGTATAGAAAAAGGGACTGCATCGGTTTTGAACGCAGCCCCTTTCTGTTTCGTTATGCTATTTTCTAAGCGCCTTTGGCTTGGATAGTATTTCACTATACAGTATGCCCTGTATTATCTTTTCGCGGTCGCCCATGTCCACGGCATAAGCCGCACGCTGCTCCGCGCCGGAATATGCATCCTCGGCTTCGGTATAGCGTTCCTCGCACTTTGCTTCCCTGCCGGATATGCTCGCTTCCGTATGGCTGTGGTGCGATTCCGTCATGGGCTTCACGACATGGCTAAGCGAAGGTTTGGGCATTGTTTCCCGCGCAAGCGGCGGCCTTTTCAGTCCTCCCCCGCCTTCGGTCGATCTGCCTTCGCTCGAAGCATAGTTCATGCTTCCGCTCTGCGCGCGTGCCGCGCCGCATTGGCGACAGAATTTGCTGTTTGCAGTGTTCCTGTATCCGCAGCCGCACGTCCATGCGCCGTTTTGGCTTACGCCAACGGTGGGCGCAACTCTCGGCGCCGCAGCCTGCGTTTTGGCATGGAGCGATGATGTTTCGGCCTCGGCTTCCGCCACGTTTTCGTTCAGCTTACGCTGGCGCTGCGCCTGCTGCTGAGCATTCGCCTTTTTGGCAATCGCAGCATATACCACCCATGCTATCGCTATCAGTACAAATATGCCCGACACGGCCTATCCCTCCTTTCCGTTGGGGTACAAGCTTTCCGGCTTATTCGTGTTTTGCGGGTGTGGCTGCTCCGCCGGCGATGGATTCTCGCATCTTGGTGTCGCTTATAACATTCTGCATGTTGTAATAATCCATCACGCCCAGCTTACCGTCGCGGAAGGCGGCGGCTATGGCCTTGGGAACCTCAGCCTCGGCCTCTATTACCTTGGCGCGCATACCAGCGACCTCCGCCTTGTTCTCCTGCTCCTGAGCAACGGCCATTGCGCGGCGTTCCTCCGCCTTGGCCTGCGCTATGCGCTTATCGGCTTCCGCCTGGTCTATTTGCAGCTGCGCGCCCACGTTGCGGCCAACGTCCACGTCCGCAATGTCTATGGACAGTATTTCAAAGGCCGTGCCCGCGTCAAGGCCCTTATTCAGCACGGTTTGGGATATAAGGTCCGGATTTTCAAGCACGTCCTTATGGCTGGTGGAAGAGCCTACGGTGGTAACTATACCTTCGCCTATACGGGCGATTATGGTTTCCTCTCCCGCGCCGCCGACAAGCCTGTCTATATTTGCGCGCACGGTAACGCGCGCCTTTGCACGCAGCTCTATGCCGTCCTTAGCTATGGCGGCTATTACTGGGGTTTCTATAACCTTGGGGTTAACGCTCATCTGCACGGCGTTTAGCACGTCGCGTCCGGCAAGGTCAATTGCGCAGGCACGCTCAAAGTCAAGCGGTATGCCCGCGCGCTGGGCGGCTATCAGTGCGTTTACAACCCTATCCACGTTGCCGCCGGCAAGGTAGTGCGCTTCAAGCTTATTCAGCGGAACGTCCATGCCCGCCTTGGTGGCCTTTATCATTGGGTTGATTATGCGGCTGGGCGTGACCTTACGGATGCGCATGGCCGCAAGCTGGCCTATGCCAACCTTAACGCCGCTTGCGCGGGCGCTTATGAACAGGCCCACCGGCACAAAGCTGAAGAATATAGACAGGAAAATAATTCCCGCTATAACGATTATGATCGTGATTACAAATTCCGGCATTTTGATTTCCTCCTGTGTTTTTGTTTATTATAGGCTTATTTCATAAGCCGTATTAAAAGAAATATAATATATATGAACCCTATGAAAAGCGGCATGCCTATCAATATCTGTATCCATGATTTTTTGCGCGCCTTTTCGGCCTCTTCGGGGGTCATATCCGTATCTATTTCGTGCTTGGCGGCTTCCCCGCTTATAAGCAGATCCTCCGTATAGCACTTGGGGCACGGCCCTTCTTTTTCGTTATAGAGCGTGCCGCATTTTTTGCATACCTTCATTTTATTCCTTTGCGTCCTCCGCCCTTTTGACCAGTATTTTCAGCCCGTCTATGCGTTCCACCGTTATGCGGGTATCCTTTGGTACAAATTCGCCGCTCGTAACAACATCGTACCGCTTGCCGTCTATTTCGGCATTGCCGCTTGGCCTTAGCGCCGTGGTAGTAATGCCTTCTTTGCCGACTATGCCCTGTATCTCCGCATCATCAAGCGATGTTGACGCAGAATCTATGCGATCACTAAGCACAATGCTTGAATTTGCCAACCGGCCTTTTGTAAAAGAACGGTATACGATAAAGCCCGCAATGAACAGCACCACGAATATTATGGCGAGTGTGAATATTGCATCCAGCAGCGAATGCGCGCTGAGCACGATCGCCGCGATAAGCGCAATTATGCCAAACATGCCCATAAGGCCAAGGCCTGGCGTGAACATCTCCGCTATCATAAGCCCAAGCCCTATTATAAGGCACATAAGCGAGAGCACGCTCCAGCCCGCAAGATATGCGCTCATAAAGTCCATCTGCACTACCTCCGTTTCATAATAATGTATGTATACGGCTCTTCCGCGCGGCCTAATACAGCCTGAACAGATGCGCGTTGAACCACTCCGCAAAGCCAAAGTCCGCCTTTGGCAATATGCCAAGATACATAAGCTTGACCACCAGCACCCACACCAGCGCAAGCGTAACGATTGCCAGCAGGAATATCAGCAGCACTATCAGCACGCTGGGCTTGCTGTCCGCCTCATCCTCCGGCTCTATATCGTCCTCATTCTCCCAGTCCAGCGATAAATCCTCGTCAAAAAGCCTTGGCGTGCTGCTTTCTGCTGCGGGTGCAGTATATGCGCTTGCCGCGGCAGTGACCGGTTCGCTCTCCGCTTTGGCCTTCGGCGCGGATACAGCCATGGCAGCACTGCTGCGCTCCACAACGCTTGGCTGCTTCGCGGGCCAGTTCGGCTTTACGGCCTTGCCGAAAAGCGTGGGCTGCTCGTTTTTCTCCTCCGGATAATCCCTAAGCGTATCTTCAACAAGCCTTGCGAAGAACATGTCCTCGCTGCAGCATGCGTCAGTCAGCGCCATAAGCTGCGCGTCTATGTCCTCTTCAAGCTTTCCCCTCAGCGCAAGCACAGATACCTCGCTCGTTACCCTTCTTGTAACGCGGATGGCGTCCTCCTCGCTTTTTGTTATTGCCAGCGCCCTTTCGTATACCGGGCGCGTGTATAGCTTAAGAAATGCCCTCAGTTCGGCCTTATTGCCGCTGTTGAGCAGCGCTATCATTTCCGGCGTAATGTTGTTAGCCAATTTTACTCCCCCTTCCGTGGGTACAAAGCCTGACTATAATATACCAGAAAACGACATTCTTTTCTATATATTTATTGTTTACAGTATTGTCACATATGCTGTGAAGAACACAGCAGGATCAACCGAAGAGATGATAATGCTCTATTGCGTAGCTGAAGCCGAGCATAATGTACATAACGCCGAAAAGAATAGGCATGAGCAGTTCGCGGCCGTCTACACGTTTTTTGAACATGTGCGTCATTGCCATAAGTTCCCCAAGATATGCAAGCGCGCCCACGCCGTATGCCACGGCTTTAAGCAAAAACTGCCTGTCGTCAATGAATATTGAACCCGTAAAGCATATAACTGCCAAAATGGCCAATATGTTCTTCATGTCCATTATTACCCCATGTTTAGGATGGTTCGGTTCTTCGTGCGGCGTTTTATTTTCCATGCTTTTCTCCATTCAATAAAATGAACATGCCGTTTCTTGGCAATATCTTTACATATATATAATACATTATATACGCTGGAATGTACACGTTTTTTTGGCATGATGTACCCAAATATGCTATAATAATTTATAATACTTTCATTTGAACGGAGCTTTGCGCCATGAAGAACGTTTTTATTGCCCTTGGCAAGGCCATATGCTACACGCTGCTGTTCGTTTTGATGCAGCTTATTGCAAGTTTTGTCGTTACGCTTGCAATGGGCATTGGCTACGCCGTTGAACAACTGACCCTTAACGGCGGCTTAGATTATAATACGCTAATGACGGTACTTTACGACGGCGTTACCACCAATGCAACGCTTATTACGCTTGTTTCAAATATATGCACGGTTGGCGTACTGTTCGCGTTTTTTGCGCTGCGCAAAAAGAATCTGCTCAGTGAAATAAACGCCTCCCCCATTCCCGCGCTTACATATGTGCCGCTTAGCATAATGGGTATGTGCTTCGCGGTGCTGATAACTTTTGCTTTGGGCATTCTGCCGATAAGTGAGGAGGTTTGGGAGGAATATAACCAGAGCGCCTCCATGATAGATTCTTCCGGGCTTATACCGATGCTCTCCACCGTTATATTCGCACCCATAGCCGAGGAGACCGTGTTTCGCGGACTTGTATACACGCGGCTCAAGCGCGCCATGCCCGCATGGGTTGCGGCAATATTGCAGGCGGCTGTTTTCGGCGCGCTGCATGGGCAGATATTATGGGTTGCATATGCGTTCGTTATGGGGCTTGTGCTGGCGGCGATAGTTGAAAGCACGGGTTCGCTTTTTGCGGGCATTGCGGTGCACATATGCTTCAACCTTATGGGCGGCTATGTAATGGAGCATATATTCACGGAAAGCACAGCCCCGTATATAGTGCTTGCATCCATAATACTTATGGTCGCGGCAACGCGCAGCGCGGTACGCATAGCAAAAAGCGGCAAAAACATATGAAAAAACGTTGCGCCGTAATATGCGCATGGTGTATAATATAGCGGTTTTTGAAACGGTTTTAACCGGAAGGAGTGCTTAGAATATATGCAGAAGGAAAATATCCGTAACGTTGCCATAATTGCCCACGTTGACCACGGCAAGACCACGCTGGTGGACTGCCTGCTGCGTCAAAGCGGCGTATTCAGGGCTAACGAGCAGGTGCAGGAGCGCGTGATGGACTCCGGCGACCTGGAGCGGGAGCGCGGCATAACCATACTCAGCAAAAATACCGCGATAAAGTATAAGGATTACAGAATAAACATAATAGATACGCCGGGCCATGCGGACTTCGGCGGAGAGGTTGAGCGCATACTGCAAATGGTTGACGGCGTGCTGCTGCTGGTTGACGCATTTGAAGGCTGTATGCCGCAGACCCGCTTCGTGCTGAGGAAGGCGCTGGAGCTGAACAAGGTTCCCGTTGTTGTTGTAAACAAGATAGACCGCCCCGGCGCAAGGCCGATGGAGGTTGTGGACGAGACGCTGGAGCTGTTCATGGAGCTTGGCGCAACGGCGGAGCAGCTTGACTTCCCCGTTGTTTATGCAAGCGCCAAGGAAGGCATAGCCGGCATGGAGCCGGACGAACTCGGCACGGACATGCAGGCCGTGTTCGATACGATAATAAGCGCCATTCCCGCCCCCGCGTGCGACACGGAAGCCCCGCTGCAGATATTGTTTTCCACCATCGATTACGACGACTATGTGGGCCGCATAGGCATAGGCCGCATGGAGCGCGGTATTGCCCGCCGCAACCAGATGGTCACCATGTGCGGCGGCACGGCGAACGCCGTGCGCACGGTTAAGCTGAGCAGGCTTTACCGCTACGAAGGATTGAAGCGCGTTGAGGTTGAGGAAGCTTACGCGGGCGATATAGTAGCCGTTGCGGGCATTGCGGATCTTTCTATAGGCGAGACCGCCTGCGCGCCCGAATGCGTTGAGCCGATGCCTTTCGTGCATATAGATGAACCCACCGTATCCATGATGTTCATGGTAAACGATAGCCCCTTTGCAGGCAAGGAGGGCAAATACGTTACCAGCCGCAACCTGCGCGACAGGCTGATGAAAGAAGTTGAAACCAATGTTTCCATGCGCGTTGAGGAAACCGGCACGACTGATACGTTCAAGGTATCCGGCCGCGGCGAGCTGCACCTTTCCATACTGATAGAGCAGATGCGCAGGCAGGATTATGAATTTGCAGTATCCCGCCCCAAGGTGATATTGAAGCAGGACGAGCAGGGACATACGCTTGAGCCTATCGAGGAGCTGACCGTTGACGTGCCGAGCGAATACGTTGGCAGCGTTATGGAAAAGCTTGGTTCGCGCAAGGCGGAACTTGTTGATATGCATACCGAAAACGAAGGCAGCACAAGGCTCCTTTTCAACATACCTGCCCGCAGCCTTATGGGATACCGCAGCGAACTGCTTACCGATACGCGCGGCAACGGCGTTATGAGCCATATATTCCACGGCTACGAGCTTTATAAGGGAGATATTGAGGAGCGCGAACGCGGCAGCCTTGTTTGCAGCGAAACCGGCGAAACCAACAGCTACGGCCTTTTCAATACTCAGGACCGCGGCCGCTTGTTCGTTGGCCCCGGCGTGCCGGTATACGAAGGCGAGGTTGTGGGCGAATGCTCCCGCGGGGATGACATTGTTGTGAACGTATGCAAAAAGAAGCACGTTACCAACATGCGCGCCGCCGGCAGCGACGAAGCGCTGCGCCTTACCCCGCCCACCATACTGTCGCTTGAACAATGCCTTGAATTCATTGCCGATGACGAGCTGGTAGAGGTTACGCCCAAGAATATTCGCATGCGCAAGCGCATACTTTCTAAGGAAATGCGTATGAAGCAGGCGGCAAAGAGCAACTGATACTTTTTCAAAGCAAAATACACGGCGGGGTCTTCCCCGCCTTACTTATAAGAATAAGAAAGGGACACATTATAAATGAGCAACACCGTTTACGATGCAGCAATAGTACCCTGCCCGGATTACAACGCGGCGCATGTGCGCGCGGCTCTGACAGAAGCGCTTGATGCAATAGGTGGGCTTGATTGGGTAAGGAGTGGCATGAAGGTTGGTATAAAGCCCAACCTTGCCGCGGCCAAAACGCCTGAATTTGCCGTGTGTACGCATCCGGTAATGGTTGCGGAGCTTACAAAAATGCTTATCGAGCGCGGCGCGCAGGTAACGATAGGCGAAAGCCCGGGCGGGATATATACTGCCGCGGCGCTGAACCATTCCTATTCCGCAACGGGCATGACGCTTGCAGCCGAAGCAGGAGCAAAGCTGAACGATGATTTCTCTTCAAAGGAAGGGCATTTTGCGGACGCTAAGGTGCTCAAAAGCTTCCACTATACCAGCTGGATCGATGATGTGGACGTGCTTATAACGTTCGCCAAGCTTAAAACCCACGGCATGATGGGCATGACGGGTGCGGTAAAAAATCTGTATGGCACCATACCCGGCACGGTAAAGCTTGAGTATCATTACCGTTTCCCCAATCACGAGGATTTTTCAAACATGCTTGTGGATATATACGAATATAACCACCCCGTGCTTGCGCTTATAGATGCGGTAACGGCAATGGACGGCAACGGCCCAACGGCGGGCCGCCCACGCGAATGCGGCGCGCTGATAGCCGCGCACACGGCATACGATGCAGACCTTGTAGGGGCAAGGCTTATAGGCGTTGAGCCGATGGACGTGCCTACAATAGCCGCGGCGGTAGAACGCGGGCTGAGCCGCGACTCTCTTGATAAAGTATCGCTTTACGGCAGCGCGGATGCATTCATAATAAAGGATTGCGAGCTTACCCCCCGGCACGACATAACATCAGTAAAAAACACGCGCGGCGTTACGCGGGCATTTATGAAGATGGTTATGGCCTCCAAGCCCGCCGCCGTAAAGAGCGAATGCATAGGCTGCGGCCTGTGCGCAAAGCTTTGCCCGGCCAAAGCCATAACAATGAAGAATAAGCTGCCGAGCATAGACCGCAAAAAATGCATACGCTGCTTCTGCTGCCAGGAATTCTGCCCAAAGGGAGCAATGAAGGTGAAGCGCACGGCAATAGCGCGGCTGCTTAACAAATGAGGATAGATAAATGGAATCGCTGCACGACTTTACAAAGGGCAAAATATTAGGCCCGCTGCTTAAATTTGCATATCCCGTATTTCTGGCGCTGTTTTTACAGGCCATGTACGGCGCGGTGGATTTGCTGGTGGTTGGCAAATTCGCAACCACGGCCGATGTTTCGGGCGTTGCCACAGGCAGCCAGATAATGCAGAGCCTAACATTTGTGCTTACAAGCTTTTCAATAGGCATAACCATACTGCTCGGTCAAAAAATAGGCGAAGGCAAAAGCGAACTCGGCGGCAAGGTAATAGGCACGGGCGTGGCGCTTTTTGCAATAATTGCGGCCGTATGCACGGCTGTATTCGTTGCATTCACCCCCGAAATATCCGCCCTTATGCAAGCGCCGGAGGAAGCATTCAGCCAAACGGTTTCATATGTGCGCATATGCTCGGCTGGAACTATATTCATAATAGCTTTCAATCTTCTCGGCAGCATATTCCGCGGCATGGGGGATTCAAAAATGCCGCTGATAACCGTTGCGATAGCGTGCGTTGTCAATATATTCGGCGATCTGCTGCTTGTAGCGGTATTCAAAATGGGCGCGGACGGCGCGGCATACGCAACCGTGCTTGCGCAGGCGGTAAGCGTTGTGCTTTCGCTTATAATAATATCGCGCAGGGCGATGCCGTTTGCATTTTCCCGTGCGGATATTCGCATAGATAAGGACATAGCGCTGCAGCTGTTCAAGTTAGGCGCGCCGGTAGCGCTGCAGGAACTGCTGGTGAGCCTTTCCTTCCTTGTTATATTCGCAATAGTCAATTCCCTTGGTCTTACGCAAAGTGCAGGCGTAGGCGTGGCGGAAAAAATATGCGGCTTCCTTATGCTGGTAGCTTCGGCATACATGCAGTCCCTATCCGCATTCGTGGCGCAGAACATAGGCGCAAAGCGGAGCGACAGGGCTAAGCTTGCGCTGAAATACGGCATACTTACAAGCCTTGCCGCGGGCGCGGTAATGGGCTACCTTTCGTTTTTCCACGGCGAAGCTTTGGCGGGGATATTCTCAAACGACCAAGAGGTTATCCGAATGGCGAGCGACTATCTTAAGGCATACAGCATAGACTGCATACTTACTGCGTTCCTTTTCTGCTTCTGCGGATATTACAGCGGCTGCGGCCGCACCACGTTCACAATGGTGCAGGGTATAGCGGGCGCATTCCTTGTGCGCATACCGTTTTCGTATTTCATGAGCCGTGTGCCGGGCATATCGCTGTTCTATATCGGCCTTGCTACTCCCGCCTCCACGGTGGTGCAAATCGCCCTTTGCCTTATCTATTTCGTATATACCGAAAAGAAAGCAAAGAAAACGGAAATGGCGGAAGCATAATTAACAAAGCATTGAATCAGATACCTCCTCCGTGGTATAATAATGCCACAGAGGAGGTGTTTTATATGCAGCAATGTATTCCTATACGCGATTTGAAGAACACAAGCGAAGTATCACAAATGTGCAAAAGCTCAAACGAACCCATCTTTATAACCAAAAACGGCTATAACGACATGGTGATAATGAGCGCGGAAGTATATGAAAAGATAAGGCTTTACAGCGTATATGAAAAGTTGGCCGAGGCTGAAGCCGATATCGCCCAAGGGCGCATAAGCGACGCAAAGGCTTCTCTTTCAGCGCTGAGGTCAAAGTATGGGCTATAATCTTGTAATAACCGCCAAAGCCGAAGCGGATCTGGACGATATAGTAAGCTATATCATAAACGACCTGTGCAATATCCCTGCCGCTATAAACCTGATTGATGAGATAACGGAGCGATATTCGATTATAGAAAACACACCGTTTGCATATCCGCTATGCCGTCAACCGCTTCTCAGCAGCAGGTTTTACCGCAAGGTTATAATAAACAGCTATCTGATGATATTCCGCGTTGATGAAGCGACCGCTACAGTGTATATAGAGCGATTTTTCAGTCAAATGCAGAGTTATGAGGACATGATATAATCCGCCCTCAAAACAAATTCGGCATATCGAAGCTTTGTATTCCCCTTAGGAAATCGGCAACTATAAGCGCGTGCATAAGTTCGGATGCGGACTGTTCGCTTTCCTCGCGCAGTATCAACTCCTGCGCGGAAAGTATATACCCCTCTATTTCATCTATGTCCTCATGGTCGTAAAAAAAGCGCATTGAGTCCCGCTTGACATAAAAGTCCGCCGCCATGGCTTCCATCAGCTTTTGTGCCTCTCCCCAATTTTCTTCGCGGGTACATTCAAGCACGCGCTGCTGCTTATCATAAAACAGTTCATAATAATCCCTGCTCAAGCAATACGGATATATAAATACGAAAAGCAGCACCGCTATCACTATTATGCATGCCGTTATGTCCGCCCATGTAAATATTCTGTATCTCACTTGCCGTCCCCCTTTGCATTGGTGTCTATAAAATAATGCCTGCCACCGGCTTCGGAGCGAAGCTGTACGTGCAGCACGCCATCAGATGCAAGAAATGCGAAGAACACCGAGCGCACATCGCCGCAGCCGACCTTGGCAAGCTGTTTATTGAGCCATGCTTCGTCCCGTCCTGCGCGCGCAAGCGTGTCCGGATGCATGGCCCCGTCCTGAATGAGCATAAGCGCGGGCGCGGCATCAGGCGACGGCATTGCAAAGTCCCGATAAGTCGGCTGCTGCATAGGCCCTTTCAGCAAAACGGAGAGCTCGCCGTTTGTTTCAAGTATGGCATATTCGACATTGCTTAACGTAAAAACATCCTTTACCCTAAGCTGCTCCGTAAGGTCGGTAATGGTATAGCGCGCGCTTTTAAGCGCCTTTTCCTGCACGACCCCGCGCGAAATCAGCAGCAACGGCTGACCGCACACGGCCTTGCGTATGCTTTCGCTTTTAAGGGAAAGGAACGATATAAGCTGCTGCACCAAAAACAGCGTAACAATCGGCACTATGCCGTACAGCAGCGGGACGCCGGTATTGGTGGCAGCCACGCTGGCCATATCCGCAATAAGCAGCGTTATGCAAAGATCAAACGGCTGCAGCTCGCTTATCTGCCGCTTACCGGTAAGCCGGATAACAAAAAACACAAGAAAATAGAGTATTATAACCCTACAAAACAATACAAGCATCCACTATACCTCCGTATATAATGCCAAGTGTTTGCAGCGCAGCAAAAAAATATTCGCAAAAAAGCTTGACACCACAGCCGTCTTATGCTAATATATGTTTTGCAGCAAAGATAACGTCGCGGGGTAGAGCAGTCGGTAGCTCGTCGGGCTCATAACCCGGAGGTCGTAGGTTCAAGTCCTTCCCCCGCAACCACTGAGAAGCACTTCTTTTACGAAGTGCTTTTTACTTTGTACACACAAGTAAGGGCGCGTTTATGCGAAACCTAAACGCACCCTTTTATATGGCAGCTATTTCTTAAATGCTTTTTATAAGACCTTATCGCTCTTCGATCTATTGCACTTCCAGCATAAGGTTTGAAGATTGCTTTCCTATGTAAGCCCACCCTTTGCTACTGGGATTATATGGTCAATCTCTAACAAAAGATTCGGCTCGGCATGCGTTGAATTTCCACAGGTACAGCAAGTATAGTTGTCCCTCTTTTTGATATATTCACGCAGTTTCTTTGTCATTAGAGCTCTTTGTTCTTTTGCTAATGCGCTCATTGCAAGCTTACTTTCAAGCGTATTTACAAGCTCTATGACCGTTTCCTCCGTCATTGGTACTGTAAAAGAACGCTGTGCCATGCCACCATTTGATGTATATACAAATTTGTATTCTACTGTCAAAACACCTTCGTCAATGTTTGCGAATCCCAACCTTGAGTAGAAACCATCCTCGTCATTTTTCATAACGAATTCGGGCACATCTACAATATACTGCTGGTATTCTTTTTTATAGTTTTCGATAATCTGTTTTGCGTCTTTCAACGTTTCAAGCTCTTCCACAAGCAACTGCAACTTCCTAATCTGTTCAGGATACATTTTTTTGTTAGGATAGAAGTACTTGACCACATACTCTAGAGGATTATTTTCTGCACTAGCAAATACTGTTGCCGACACCTCGGCCGTAAACGGCGTGATTGTCTTTTTATATGGACGGATATAACCGTATTCATCGTCTATTACTGTTTCATTGCGAACAACCCTCGTTCCAAATAGAGTAGATATAGACTCCACCTTTTCACTAATATATTCGTTAAATTCCCTTTGCGTGCTCATCAGAACATCGCAAGTTTCCTTCACCTTTAAGAAATTAGGAGACTCATAATAAGCAAGTATCTTATCATTCTCGCTTATGATTTCCTTCACTCCATCATCAATTTGAGCGATAAAACTACCAATTATTCCCCATTCCTCGCTATCGATAGTTTTAATTTTCTTGATGCTGTTGACTGTTTTATCAAACAATTTAGCAATCAAATTATCTAGTTTTCCTTGACTACCTTTGATAATCAAAGCATCCTTGTTTTTGTTTGCATACTCAATAATACTATTTACTTTTTCATAGTAATCATGTTGCTTTTGGTTCAAGGCTTCCTTTTGCTGTTCTTTCAAGTATTTGTTGTATTCTCCTTTGCCCATAAGCAGAGACGGATTATTTTTTAATTCGTCAATATCATCCTTATCTACCAATATCTCTTTTTGTCCAAGATTGTTCCCTGCGGATGAAATATAGCTGACACGGATTCTATAGGCAATTTCCTCTTTCAATATATTATCAATGTTCGTTTCAATACGATTATACAATGTACGCTCTCTATACTCATTATTCTCTATGAATGCCTTCAACTTTTCTGACATTTCGGTTTTTCTAAGAATTATATTTTCTGCTTCTGTAAGCTTTTCTTTGTGTTCTTTAAAGAACTTTATATCATCATAATTCTCTAATGCCTGACGACTCTTTACTGTAACACAAGCATCAATTTCCGGATAAATTTTCCAGCTCGAAATACCCAGCTCTTTGAATACCTCCTTTTCTAGCTCAGAATACCTACTCCCTGCTACAACAACAGAAACTATAATCAATATTGCAACAATTACCACGACAACCATTTATCCATACCTCCCATTATCCACTTTTGTTTCTTCCAGTATATATACTGCCACCTAAAAAACAGCTCCCAGTAGTTGCACTAGGAGCATATTTGCAAACTCACCTTTCTCAGTCAGCATACCGCAAAATGCGATTAAATGCAAGCTAAAACAGGTGATTTCACATCCCCTGCAGCAGGTCCGTCAATGCGGACGGGCCGTCGGGAAACTGATGCCGGATGCCTTTTTGAATATCAAACCGCACACCAAGGCCATTTTGGGCGGCCAATGTATATAACTGTTCCGCCATAGGAAGGCAGTCGGCGTCCTCAGAACCGCAAAAGATGCTCAAAGCAATTTCCTTTTTACCGACAGCATCAATCACACGCACGGCATCGTCCTGCAATAGCGGTATCCATGGGCTTTGCAGAATCAGCCTATCGCATTGCGCGGGCGTGAAAAGCACCGTGCGCAGCAGCATATCGCACCCCGCTGAAAAGCCGCCGCAGACTATTTGCCCATAACCTTCGCTTTGTATTCTTTTGAGCGCCCTTGCTACGGGCTGATATGACACCATGTCATAGCTCCACCGATACGTTCCGTATCCGTCCGGCTCCGCGCTTTGTATCGTTTCTATCTGCCATTGGCTGTTCCCGCCAAGCAGCGTTTCCCAATCATTTCGCGCCGTTTGTCCATTTTGTGTGTTGCCATGGACGGCAAGGAACAGTTTGTCTGCCTTCTTCCGTTCCCACGAAAACACTTCTTCGGTCTTAGCCGCTGCGTCTACATATCGCCCACCGGAAACGGCTTTAAGCGCAATAAACTCAGCGTTATCTTTAAGCAGCTCAAGGTCATCATCCTCCAGCACCTCCGGCCGATACCACCATCCGTTATCGGCAACGGCTTTTCTTATCCATGCCAAGGCTTTTTGGGGCATACCGGCTCCGCCCGCCAGGCATGCAAGGAAATACAGCGCCTGCGGACCTAAGCTCTCGGCATCATTTTCATACGCCTCGGCTAAAAAGCGGTACGCCTCGGCATATCCGCTCTCCGCTATCGAAAGCGTTGCTTCCAGTATGTCGTTTTCTTTAGTATCCAACAGGCGTTTTACTCCTTAGCCAGCAGCGGGGATCTGAGCAGCGCCTGCTTTGTGCTTTCAAGATGCGTTCTAAGTATCGCCTTGGCAAGCACGGTGTCCTTTGCTTCGCAGGCATCTATCAGCGCACGGTGCTCGGCTATGTTCTTCACGCGTGGCATGTCCGCCTTGGTATAAAACGGGTGCAGATATCTGTCCACGTTGGCATGGAACTGATCTATCAGCCCTATGGCAACCTTGTTGCCGCTGGGTTCATACAGAGCAAAGTGCAGCTTAAGATTGATGGAATCAAGATACTCCATGTTCTGTTCTTCATTAAATTCATCAAGATACTGCCTGGCCTTGCGTATTATTTCGTCCGTCATCAGCGGTATCGCCGCGCCAAGCGTGCCGGTTTCAAGCATTATGCGCGTATCCATAACGTTCGCAAGCTCGCTTGCGCACAGCTTTGTTACCACCGCGCCGCGGTTGGGGTATATGCGAACCAAGCCCTGCGCCTCAAGCTGCCTTAGCGCTTCCCTTACGGGAATATGGCTCACGTTTAGCGTTGTTGATATTTCGTCCTGCCTAAGCGGCATGCCGCCCGGCAGAACGCCGCGGATTATTGCCGTGCGTATCACCTGAAACACCCAATCCCGTGCCGCTATGGAGCGCGGCTGAAGCTCCTGCGCTATTCTTGCAAATTCCATAATGCCTTCCTAACTCTCTTTAATTTTTTAGAATATATCGACCGATGTTGTCATACACCGCAAAAGCAGACTGATTGCATAGATATATTTTATATAATATTTGACGCTTCGTCAAGCCGAAATTGCATATTTTAGGATTAGCCATTTGTCAAGAGTAAATGCACAAAAAAGCAAAAATATTTTTTATGAGGCCAGAATGAGGGCGATTTCTTCCCGGAAAAGCTGCTCGGAGCACAGATAACCGAACATTTTGCGGGGGTAGTTGTT
>Ga0129310_1001054_pt1 | contig 26565 bp, 32 predicted proteins | sample Go1ome_2_FD_94433 | JGI IMG/M metagenome (GOLD analysis project Ga0129310, IMG submission 94433) | Western lowland gorrila individual fecal microbial communities from Wisconsin, USA - Go1022A metagenome | ecosystem: Host-associated > Mammals > Digestive system > Large intestine > Fecal | place... | reverse complement strand
TCTTTCTGATTTGGTATTGCTCTTCCGGGCTTAATTTTACTGCATTGGTTTTAAGTTCATTTTCCATATCTTTATTATATCACATTTTGATGAGTTTGGCAAGGTTTATTTGGTATATCAATATATCACGAACATCTCCGCCCTCGGCATCAGAATCCTTATTGATAGAGAGGACAACTATATCATCATCTCCGTCACATTCAAGGATAAGAGGTTCGGCTGAAAATAAAGTATCAATAAAAGCATCGGCAGCACGAAGATAAGTCTGCTGTTCCGCTTTGCTCTGCGTTTCCCACGCTCTGCGAGCTGCCATAACCGATTCTTCATCAACAGTAACAGGACGCTTGTCCTCAATCCTGTCTTTCAATTCTATTATGCAGGCATATTCAAATGCTCTACCCTGATCGTTGCTCTTGGAACTCATATCACTGCCTCCAATTCCTTTCTAATTGCTGTCGCTATTTCATACGCAAGATTGACAGGTACAGCGTTTCCGATCATCTTGTAACCGTCATTCACGCTTTCGTATATGAACTTGAAATCGTCAGGGAAACCTTGAACTCTTGCCACTTCTCTGACTGTCATACGACGATAGAGATGCTCCTTGCCTTCGACAAATCGACAATCATTCTTGCCAACCTTTATCATCTTAGGTGCTTGTGGGTGAAGCTGGCACTGTCTGCCTGATGCCTGCACCGTAAATGCTTGCTCGTCCCATGATTTAACTCGGTTACGGCTCATAAAGATAGGTGAATATTCTCCCGTAAAATATTCGTTGTTGTTTATGGCAGCAGGATTACGATGATTCTTTTCTGCCGAAGGAACAGCCGTCTCCTGCAAATCCCATATAATATCTCTCAGCGTGAGCTTTTTCTTATCATCGACTGTTGAACCGACGGGGAACTTGAAGTCTATACCCAAATCCTTGCGGAAACCAATATAGAATACTCTTTTACGTTCCTCAGCAACGCCGTAGTCCTTAGCGTTTACAAGCGTAAGAGTAACGTTGTATCCGCTTTCCTCAAAGAGCTTGATAATGTTCTGCACAGCTTCATTATGCCTGTTAGCAAGCATACCGCTGACGTTCTCCGCAAGGAAGAATTTAGGCTGCACTTTACGGAGTATTCTTATATAATCAAAGAATAGCTGTCCTCTTTCATCATCTATACCTCGCAGAGAACCTGCCTCAGACCAGGACTGACAAGGTGGACCGCCGATGATACCGTCAACATCAGAAGGAAAATCAGCTTCATTTACCTTTCTGATGTCACCCTCGATCAGATGTGTCTTAGGGTGATTGACCTTGAAAGTCTCCCATATCGTTTTATCATATTCATTTGCCACCGGAATGTCAAAGCCTGCACGTTCAAAGCCTAAATCAAGCCCACCGCAGCCGGAAAACAAACTAATTATGTTCATGTAATACAACTCCAATTCGTTACAATATACCAATTTATATTATACTACAAAAAGAGAGAAAAAGCAAGTAGCTATTACAAGGATTTCCTAATTTTATGAGAGTAATTTAACCTCGACTCCACCGGAATCAAAGTCCCCCTCAGCTATCCTCTCCGTCCTCATCTTCACCCTCACGGATACCTCTGCTGCGAAGTTCTTCCTGGATCTCTTTCATCTGCTGTTCAGCCGATTTTTTATCCCGCCGTGTGACCACCTTATAGCCTTTGGCATTCTTGAATTTAGCTGATTTGTAGGGAGCATAGCGCTTTGTGCCGGGCGGTGTTGTCCTGTATGTGATATGGATACCATTGGCTTTCTTATTTTCAGCCTTGATCTCGCTCAGGAAACCGTTGACCGCCATATTCATAAAGTCCTCAAAGTTATAGAACTGGCTTGGAGCAAAGTACCAGTAATTGTTTAAACCTTTCATCAATACAAACACCTTACCGTCTGTCAATTGATCCTTTACAGTTTTGGGGACATTATCGGCATCAAGGTCTTTTATATCGACCACCTCTATCCGATAGCCCATAGCTTTCAGGGCAGGATAGAGCGTACTTTTATACTTTTTTCCCGTAAGCAGTTCTTTCCCCATGTGGTAAACTTTCATGCTATCAGTGTCGAATTGGCTGTCTTCAAGTTTCAGCTTTGTCTGCATACCCTGATAGAAACCCTCGTCATAACCGCTGGCAAATACGGCAATGCTTTCAAAATCCACACCGTAAACGTCAGCCAAAGAGTGAACATAATACTCGCTGATCTTTACTTTTCCGTTTTCAATGCCATTGTAGATCGTGCGAGAACCGCCCATCAGCTCAGCGACTTTCGCCTGCGTATAACCATGCTCTTTCCGCAGTTTTACGATATTCTGACGGGTCTGCTCCTGATTGATATTGTTATTCGCCATATCTCAATTCCCTCCGAAAATGTCTTGCTTGCACCTGACGCATCAAAAATGTCAGGTGACAAAGTCCTAATTGTACTTGACCATGTCTTAAATTTGCCTGACATATTGAAATGTTACTTTTCTTATGTTACAATTCTATCATAGACTTGAAGATATGTCAAGAGACGGTCAAGCCTATCACAGCGGAGAACAGAGAAAAACACTCTGCTGCACATATAAAGGCGCTTTTATAAATCTACAAGAAAGGAAAAACTAACTTGAATGACAACAACCAGTGGGCACAGCCCACACCCCTCCGTCCCGACGGGACAAACCTCCTGCCATTCCCTGTGAACGCACTCCCACCTATTATTGGTGACATGGCTGACGCAATTGCGACTACCACCTCAACAGACGTTGCAATGGCAGGCACATCAATACTCTCGGCGGTAAGCTACTGCTTTTCGGGAGTTTACAGAATGTTCGCCAAGCGTGACCACACCGAGCCGCTGGTGCTTTACTCCCTAACCGTTGCAGAGCCCAGCTTTAAGAAATCGCCTGTTATTTCTTTGGTGAAGCGTCCCTACGCCACATTCGCCCACGACTGGAACGAGAGCAACAAGCAGGACATTTTCAAGTCGCAGGCTGAACGCAAGCTGTTGGAGAGCAAAATGCTCGCTCTTGAAAAGAAGGATGATGTGACCGCCGAGGAGATAGCAAAACTTCAAACCGACCTCAGCAATATCCCTCAGAGCAACTTCCGCAGGATAGCGGTGGACGATGTTACTCCCGAATCGCTGGTACGTCTGCTTGAAGAGAACAACACCTTGCTGATGATCTCCGATGAAGCAGGTATGCTCGGTAATTTCAGCGGAAGATACAGCAACAACGTTCCCAACATTGACCTGCTGTTGAAGTGTTGGAACGGTGAAACGTTCATCAGCGACAGGGCTACAAGGTCAAGTATCGTGCTGAAAAAGCCTTACATGAGCGTTTGCCTTGCTTGTCAGCCCTATGTGTTTGACAGCATGATAAACAACACGGCTTTTCGTGGGAGCGGACTTATCGCACGTTTTCTATACTGTTTCCCGAAAAGCAATATCGGCACTCGCAAATATGACACGCAGGCTGTCCCCGAAACGGTGACTGTGAACTACAAGAATTTGGTCTACAAGCTGTTGCAGGACAAGTTCACTTTTCACAGCGATATGGAGAAATATCTCCATTTTGACGGCAAGGCTTACAGGGAGTTTGTGGACTACTACAACAACTATATCGAGCCTCAGCTTGTCACCGATATGGCTTTTTGCAAGGATTGGGGCGGAAAATATCACGGACTTATCTTGCGTTTGTGCGGTATCATTCACTGCATCAAGTGTGCGATGAACGGCTGTGATCCTGTTGAAGTCCGTGTGGATATAGACACGTTTTGCAACGCTATCGAGATAGGCGAGTATTTCAGAGAACAGGCTATCTATGCTTACAGTTTGGGTGATACCGACTTTGCAACCGTAAAAGCCGAGAGGGTACTTGCCAAGATACGCTCAAAGCGAATCACAAAAATCAGGCAGAATGACCTGCACCACCTTTGCAGATGCACTTTGTTCAAGAACGCTCAGGACTTCAACGAAACGATAGATATGCTGGAAGAATACGGCTATCTTCGCCGTTTTACAAGCAAGGGGACTAACAACAAAACCGTGACCGATATTGAGGTCAATCCGCACGTTTTCAGTTAAGGGAATCTGTCTTTTGCACCTTTTGGGCTTTTTGAGATGCAAAAGGTGCAAAAAGCTCAAAATCCATAAAACACAAACCGTAGAAAGAAAGAGGTTTAATTATGACTACAACACAGAAAAAAGAGATCGTAGACAACATTCTGGAGCTGCTCATTCAGCTCACCGAGGACGGGGAGAACTCAGCTCCGCAGACCGCCAAAGCACCGACCACCGACAAGGTGGAGATGCTCACAATCAAGGAGAGTGCCGCACTCATCAGCGGACTTTCCGAACACACCGTCCGTCAGCTTGTGAAGCAGGGCAAGGTCAAGTCCGTAAGAACAGGCGTAGGCAGGAACGGAAAAATCCTTGTCAACAAGGCTGACCTTGTAGAGTATTTTCAGGGAAAGGGGGTGTGAGATATGCCCGATATGGAAAAGGTAAAAGCGCTGACTTCGCTGCTTGAAGAAAGAAGCGGTCTTGATGTGCGTGAAGCTGTCGCCCGTTCGTTTTTCTATCTCAATTCTTATGAGCTCACGACTTACAGAAAAGAGATAGATCATCTCCTCGAAACTTTTGGCGTTGAGGAAGAGCCGACGTTCTGATTTTTGCGATTTTTATGATCGCATTTTTGGATTTTTGTAATGCGTTTTTTGGCATTACTGTGTCCACATTTTCGGCTGCTATGTCAGCCGTTCTGCCCCGCAGGGCGCAATAGACACTTCTGATAGACGGTCGCTCGGCTGTCGGAAGTGTCTTTGCGTTACTCTTGCCAAGAGTAACAGAAGCAAATTCGGCTCCTGCCGAATTTTTCGGTACTCCGCACCGATTGCCTGCTGTGCAGGCTTCAATATATATGCCGCTCCGTCGGCAGTTGGCGAATAGCCTTTTACCGCTGTGCGGTATCAAAATATAGGAGATGATATTATCGTAAAAAGAACCCTGAGCGGCTGTATCGGCAAGGGTGATCTGAACCACAACAACCGCTCGATAATCACGGCGAACGTAGATAAAGAAAAGATCGCCGATGACATAATAATTTGTCAGCGTTCATTGAAAAAATTGTACCATGAACTTTTCGATGAAGCGCTGGAAGAATTCAACGCAAGACAGACAAGGCGTGACAGGAAGATCGCAAACTATCAGGAGCATATCCGTCACAGCAGACAGGAGAAAGAATTCTATGAAGTTCTGTTCCAGGTCGGCAACCGTGATGATACGGGTGTGGACTCCGAAATGTGTAGGGAAGCGGCGGCTGTTCTGGAAGAATACGCCAGAAGTTTTGAGGAGAGAAATCCCCATTTGAAGCTGTTCAATGCCGTGATACACATGGACGAAAGCACGCCCCACCTGCATCTTGACTTCGTGCCTGTTACCGACGAGAAAAGAAAGAACGGAATGCGTGTCCGCAACTCGCTGACGGGTGCTTTACGTCAGCAGGGCTGTGAGAGCCAGGGAATCGGCAGGACGATCACGATAGACTGGCTCGAACAGGAGAAGGCTCATATCGGTCAGCTTATGCTTGAACGTGGCATCGAATGGGTGAAGCTGGAAGAAGCAAAAGAGGGTCTTCCGCTGAAAGAATTCAAGCTGAAAAAACGTCAGGAGGAACTTGACGCTGCCGACAAGCTGATAGATATGAAGCTGTCCGAACTGAGTGCCGTGGAGGACAAAGTGAAGTCGGCGGAAAGCACGCTTGCAGATACAAAGAAAGATATTTCCGAAAGCGAGGAAAAACTATCCTCAGTGACGGAAGAAACTGCAAAAGCAGACAAGGAACTTTCCCGAAAGATCGAGCAGGTCAACAAGGCATTGACCTATCTTCCCGATATGGAGAAAAATTTTGATGATGAACACGAATATCTTGTCGCCGTTTCGGAACTCGACAAACTGCTGAAAAGCGGTATGTCAATACTCAGGAACAAGGATTCTATCCTCAGTTGGATAGACACTTTGAAGAGCCTTACGAAAACGGCTATTGAGAAGCAGCGCAAAGCAGACCGCACCATTTTCAGCCTGCACAAGCGTGGTGATGAGTTTATCGCCGAGCGAGATGATGCCCGAGCGGAACTGAATGCTGTCAGAAAAGAAAACTCGGGTCTTTCTTCCGAGCTGAAAACGGTCAAGTCCGAAAACAGGAGATACAGCGAGGTGTATTCAATGCTTGAAAGGATAGCACCCGACATTCTCAGGCAGGCGAAAGCGTTGGTGCAGGAAGAAAAAGAACAGCATCAGCGAGAGCAGGCTCAACAGATAGAATACCAGCCCACTAAAAAGAAAAAATCGTGGGGACTGGAATAACGCAAGATAGAACAAGAGAAAAAATGTCACAGCGTACCTTGACAACGCCGATATATTGCGCTACAATAGGTATTGAAAAGGTACGCTGTGATATTACCGAGGAGGTACATATTATGGCAACTATTCAGAAACGTGGTGACAGCTATTCTATCAGGGTAAGCTGTGGCTACGACAGCAAAGGCAAGCAGGTGATCCAGTCTATGACTTGGAAGCCTGAGCCGAAAATGACAGCAAAGCAGATCGAGAAAGAGCTGAACCGTCAGGCGGTCATGTTCGAGGAAGCCTGCAACAAGGGCTACCAGAGCAAGGCTATCAAGTTTGAGGTGTTCGCAGAACAGTGGTTTGAAGAATACGCACGTCCGAATCTCAGAAATACTACCTATGAGCGTATGCTCCAACTCCGCAAAAGGGTGTATGCCGCTATCGGTCATCTCCGAATGGACAAGATCACTCCGAGACAGATTCAGGCTTTTGTCAATTCGCTTTCAAAGGACGGTGCAAACGAACGCACAGGCAAGCCCCTCGCTCCCAAGACAATTAGGCATAACCTCAGCTTCGTGTCCGATGTGTTCGCCTACGCCGTGAAAATGGGTGTGGTGAGCGACAATCCCTGTGCAAAGGTCACACTCCCGAAGAACGAACAGACGGAAAAGAAAATCTATACTCCCGAACAGGTGCAGAGATTTCTTTCTCTGCTGAACGATGAACCTCTGAAGTATCGCACTTTTTTCAACTTGATGATATACAGCGGTTTCAGACGTGGAGAAATGCTCGGTCTGGAATGGAAAGACGTGGATTTTGAGAACAACATCATAAGCGTCCGCCGCACAAGCAACTACACGGCGAAGAAAGGCGTTTACACCGATACCACAAAAACACGCAAGTCGCAGAGAACGCTGAAATTTCCGCAGGAGATCATGGATATGCTGAGGGAATACAAGGCTGAACAGGACGAGCAGGCACTCAAATGCGGTGACAAGTGGGTTGAGACAGATCGTCTATATGTCAAATGGAACGGCGAACCGATGCAGAACGGCACTCCTTACTTCTGGCTCGGTGAGTTTTGCGAGAAACACGACCTTCCGTTCTATGGCTTGCACAGCTTCCGGCACTTGTTCGCATCGCTCCTCGTCAATCAAGGCGTGGACATTGTGACAGTTTCGGGAGCGTTAGGACACTCGACAGTTTCTACAACAAGTAATATTTATTGTCATATGTTGGAAGAATCCAGAGCGAAAGTCTCCGATGCCGTCTGCTCGGCACTCGATTTCTCAGGCAAGAAAAAAGAGCCGAAAGGGGCTTGACCCACGGCTCACTACTCCGCATTTTCAAAATAAAGAACAGATAAAGAACAAAGCGGATTTTCACTATAAAAGAAAAATTCGGAAACAACGTATTTACGCTGTTTCCGAGCATATAGTCTGGTGACCCGTACGGGATTTGAATTAAATTTTTCAGATTTTCTAACGTGCCGTGATATGGGAAATAGCCCGTATTTACGGCGTTTTTTAACCTTAACTCGTTTTATTATGCTGTCCTTTATTCTATCTTTTTGAAACTTGTAAAGGACAGACAAAGGACAACGTTATGGTCATACTCCTGTTATTTTCTTTTGAGAAGAACATCAACCAAATAATATGGAGGACACGAAAATGAAAAATATTCTCGATGAACTTTACGACTATGACCTGTTCCACCTGACCGAAATTGAGGATATGGACGGTTCATACAAGGCAGCCCTCGACAGGCTCGTCAAGGCAGAAGCTGAACTGAAAAAAGCCTATCCCGATAATGACGAAATCCTCGATGAATACCAGTCAGCGGACATTGAACTGCACAACCTCTCCAACCGCAATGAGTTCCGCAAGGGCTTCAAGGTCGGCGCACAGCTTGTCCTTGAAATGATAAAGCCTATTAAGTGAGGTGGACGATATGAGCAGATACAAGAGCGAACAGACCGCATACAGCTCCCTGAAAAAGAAATACGTTCCACTGTGGCAACTTGACACCAACACCGTGACCATCACCCACTTCAACACTGACACACAGACCGATGAGAGCAAGACCTACCACACCGACTTCATCAGGTATCATCTTCATTTCTCCGACAGCCATTGTCCAGATAGGCTTCGCAAGCTCGTCAATGAGAGTAAGATCGTGCAGTACCTTGATGATATGGAACAGAAAGTCAGCGATGCTATCTCCCGTCAGGTGGAGCTTTGGAAGCAGACCGACAGTTGCTATCAGAAGGCTGTCCTGAGTGGTGATGCTGAGAAAATGCTCGGTCTGGAGAACTGCTTCGTCTATATGGCGAGAGAAGCGGTATTTGAGTGTATGATATATATTTGAGTATGATTTTTCAATTGCATATAACGGAGGTAGCGTAATGAAGCATCCAGATAAGGCAGTTATTTCAAAGATAAAGGCTGAATATCCTATAGGAACAAGAATTGAATTACTTAAAATGGACGATATTCAAGCACCGCCTATTGGAACTAAAGGCGTGGTTGAAGGGATTGATGACATGGCAAATATTTTAGTAAGATGGGATAATGGTAGTGGATTGAATGTAATTTATAACTGCGATATTATCAAGAAATTATAAATTTGCTTTTGGCGGGTCAGAGAAATGACCTGCCAAAATTTTTATGAATTTGAATGCTTATCTTATGTAATGCTGCATAATCTTTTTCACATTCAAGTATTGATTGATTATCTCATGATCTTTTTCTGCGAGTTTTCCAAAAACAGGTTTTAATCTAAAGTGAAAGCCATTTTGTTTATCTCCAGGTAGCAACAAAGCACTATAAGTTTTTGTTTTCCTGGATATATTCGCTTTATAATCAAGAATAACGTCATATGTAAATTGTTTGTAGTTTAAGTCTCTAAGTTCAAAATAGTATTTTGAATCGAAAATATACTGTTCATCGGCTGCTATTCCATAATGATCCAATTCTATATAAAAATCATTATTTGAATCATCTATATGAATTGTTTGTTTATCAAATGAAACTGCTGATTTTTGCAATGAATCATCAAACAATATTTCATCTTCGGTTGCACTTATTCCAATAAAGCAATCATTTAAGTACTTGTTAACCATTGTTTGCCATATATTATTAAAATAATTGATTTTGAGATGAATGTTTCCTCCGTGCTTTTTTGAATCGAATTCCTCAAAGAATTGAATAAGAGATGAAACCAGTTTTTTATGAATATCTTTGAACATAAGATTCTTTTCTTGATAAAGCAATTTTAAAATGTAGGCTCTATTATTGATTAAGTTATTGTTCTTAGAAGAACCTGATACAGGAGATAGATTTAGTAGAAACGGAAAGCTCTCTATTGTATGATTTATAACAAATACCATACATTCACTAATAAAATCGTTCTTTATATTCTTTTTCTTTGAGTATAACGGAACAAATAGCAAGTTGCCATTACTTATAACGGTATTTGCTTTTTGAATTGTGTGTTTCCACGAAATTTTACCGGTTTGTCCCTTGACAATATGGTTATCTTCCTGAAAATAGATGCCATATTTTTTGTAATAATCATATACATCAAAAAAAGCTTTAAATGGATAATCTGCTTCATATTCGGGAACACTTCCGTAATATCGATTGGCTTTGGAGCTTTTTAAATCATTGTAAATGTATTTACATAGTACCTGAAACAACAACGATACATCTTCGAACTGGTTCGATATTGTTGAATTTAAATTAGATAAATCTGATTCATTATAAAAATGCTTCGGAAAAACAGCTAATGTATTGCTATCGTTAATTATGAATCCGACAAAATCATATACTTTTCTTTTTTCTTGTTTGATATACTTATAATCACCAAGTTCTAATGGTACGCCATATGATTCAGGAAGAATGTTTTCGCAATCTTGTCCGTATGAGATGTGCATAATCAAGCTCTCCTTATAATGTTCCAGCTTTCCACCTATCTATACAGTCAATCAATTCGTCACTGAATACCTTTTGATCATTTTCAAATGAATCATATAATTGAGAAAAACTTGAAATTGAACTGTCAAATAAAGATATATCTGTTTTGTATGAAGACTGCCCAATATCAAACCAAAGATATTGAAGAAGCTTGTTCTTTAACTGCTCTTTATGCTCTGCCCATGTAGTTCCCATATCGAAGTCTATAAAAAATTGTCCAATCTGTTTATCTTCACCTAAACCAAGCCACTTATCAGATGAAATAAAAATATTAAGCACTCCATATAGATCAATCCAGTTTACAGTTATTTGATTGGTTCCATCATTAAGAAATATGTCAACCATATTGTAGTATACGCCTGTATCGTCCTTGGCAGGTTTAGTGCTGATGTATTCCCACTCAAATCGCCTTTTAAAAGCTGTATCCATTACATAAACATTCTGATCTGATGTGTTAACCGTTCCGAGAATATTGAGATTAGGAGGTAATTTGACTCTGTTATTAGAAATAGCCAGAATATCTTTAGCGATTAGCTCATTGTTTACAAAGTACTTGCTGTACCCCTTGTTCAAACCTGTTTTTTCTCTGTCAAGTAACTGAAAAATATCGCCAAAGATTGCAGCACAGTTTCCTCTTGACATTTCTTCTACAATAAGATAAACTTCTTTAGATGTATCCTCATATGCTTTTTCGAGTGCTTGTGTAAACACACCTTTTGCAAAATCGTAAGTTATATCGCCTTTAGACGGTCCGCTTTTGATAACAGTAGGAAGTAATTGTCCTGTAAAATCGCTGTAAGTATAATCGGGATGGAATGTTATTCTGAATATATATTCTTCTTTTATTCCCTGATCTTCTAACATTTTATCTATTGTAAAACTTTTTCCTGTACCAGGAGCACCATAATAGATTTTCTGCATTGCATTATCCTCCTCTTATTTGACTTTATCAACATAATCTCTAAAAGCATCCAGTGTCTTATTACCTCGATTTAATGTATTAATCTGAGTAATATCTAAAGAATATCCTGCTTTTTTTGCTAAATATAAAGCTGCATATGCTTTTAATACGAACCAATACGGTTCATTATTTACATGGATACCATCTTTTAGTCTTGTTTTTTGAAATGATACTATTCTATTATTATAATCAACATTGAAGAATTCATTTGTGCTGGTTCGGCTATTCATAATTATCATGTTATTATAATCTGAAATACTGTTTACCTTAGGCGAGATTCCTTCAGAAATGAGAATCTGATCTATATCACGATCAAAAATATCTGTATATCTAAATCCTAAGATTTTTCCACTAACAATATTAATTGCGACCGCTGCAGTAAGGGTTTCTTCATTTAAATTTATGATATAAATAGGTTTGTTTGTAATGTGATAATCTTTTGAATTGCTAATATAGGGCATAATTCCAGACATAACAGGAAAAACCTGTTGTGCTAACACTCCTGATCGAGTTGCATATTTAGGTGGAATTGCAAATACATATGCAAGGATAGTTCCAATTTCGTTTTTTATTAAACCAAAGTAGGTATTTGTCTGATCGTAAATTCCTACATTGCTTTCAAAAATCACATTAGTTATATTCAATTTATCATTCTCATCATTTAATTTCTGAGCTGAAAAATGTATCAAATCATTGTATGATGTAATTCCGATTCCATTCCACGCAGCTTTAGTGCTATTGGATACAGATGCAAGTTTAGCTTCAAATTCAGTTGAAAAGACTAATGTATGATTCATAAGCTACCTCCATAGTTCTTTATTATAACCTCGTTTTTAGCATATCTCCAGCCTGAAACTCCAGCATTTATAACATTGAATTTATGTTCCTTTACCCAGTTTAATAGAATATCATGTTTTTTACCTTTATGTTCAATAACATTTGACAAGATAAACTTATAGCCTTTAGAATCAAGCATAGAAAGGATATTTAGCAATTCCAATTCTTCATTGATTCCCCATCCTTTACCTCCGCGCTTACCGTCATTATAAGCTGCACTTGTTATATAATATGGTGGATCAAAATAAAAAACTGTATCATTCGGATATGAATCCCAATCAATGTTTATATAGTCCAAATTACTGAAAACAATATTTTCACATTTCGCTTTGAAATGTAAAATTCTTTCTCTCATATCATCGCTATAGCCTGCTACTCCTATAGGTGTATTGAACTTTTGGTTCTTATTAAATCTTATCATATTCTGAAACGCATACATATGAAGGACGAAAAGTTCTACAGGAGAACTATATAGATTATAGTGTTCTCGAAGCTCCTTATAGGGTGTTTCTAATGCTTTACCCAATTTATAATCATAAATGCACTTTTCAACAGATTCAATAATTGATTGCTTATCAGTATCCATCAACCATTTGATAATGCTATAGATATGATTATTTATTTCATTGTAAACTACTCTATCTGTAGCAATTATATTAGCTCCGACATTAAATGCTCCTCCTAAAACATCTACGAAAGTTGACATTTGAGGTGGCAGTTCCTTCGTGATTATACCAACCATAGTATCTTTACTGCCCGAATAATTTAAAGGAGATTTGTTTATAGATAGGTCTTTTTCAAAATATATAATGACTTCATTAAGTCCTTTGCCATTACGTTTATTACTTGAACGGTGATTTTGGTATTCTTTATAATCATAGTTTTCGATTTTAACTTCATGATTAACTGCGAACTTTCTTGCCAGTTCAATCAATTCATCAATCGGAACTAACCCCTGATTACTATAACTAATTATAATATGCTTAAATTGTATTTGTCTGAATAAATCTTCAAATTGTGCTTTTGCATCATTGCGTCTTGCATATAGTGAGTTTTTGTCGCCACGTCCTCTTTTACCACCAACTCCTGTAATTTTTGGAGAATCATATTTTGCGAGAGTTTCTAAAAGATGATATGCTGAAACATATTGAGTGACAGTGTAAGGTGGATCTATATAAGCAATATCGCCTGATATTTTACGAACGAGTTGATTTGTATCCTCAGAATATGCCACAAATCCTTTGAGTGATTCAGTTTCATTCATCAGTAACGGTTCGATTACAAATTTATTTACAGCGCGTGGATCCCAAAACTTGAAAAAAGCTTCGTATGTTCCGGAAGTATTGGAAAATCTTGTGACACTTTCTAATAGTGATGCAATTAAATATGTATACTCATTTTCATTTATAACATTATTCTTTTTCAACTGCTCTATGCTTTGACGTATTCCATCTATTTGTATTCCGTTTTCTTCGGTAAAAAACATTCTACTTCCATGAGGAGTATAATTGTTATAAATAAAATACGTTGAATCAGGGACAAACTGTAAGTTGTTTAACCATGCAAAAATGTCTTGTTTATATTTTTTCTTAAAACTATTGAAACTCGGGGTACTTGAAAAGAGCAATTTTGACTTGCTAAGTACTGAAGAATAATATAGGAAATCGTTACTGATAATAGTGTATTTATCTTTGAAGAAATCTCCTACACATCCTGTCCCTGAAAACAAATCAGCAAATGTTTCTCCATCAATTTTATATTTGTCTATTACTGCTTGAATTGCTTCTAAAAGCTTGATTTTGCTACCAAGGTATCGCATTATCCAAATCTCCTTCTTACTCTATAGCACTTTTTCCGCTTTTTACCCAAGCATCAAGTTCAGAACGTTTAAACTTCCACATTTTCCCTATTTTATGAGCTGGAATATCTTTCTTTTTTCTAAGCCAATCTCTAATCGTGCCAACTTTAACACCTAAATATTCAGCTGCATCATCAATGTTTATCCATTTATCTTCGCTAATATCGGGCATTTTTACCTCCAATATACATAATAAGATTATCAACATAATTATATCATAAAATCGGAGCAATATCAAGCACATTATATTAACAATTCCATTTTCATTCGTGCTTTTATCGGATTTTAGGGCATTTGGAGAACTTTCCTCTAAGTCATATAATTGACTTCTACCAGAAATTTCTACCAAATTTTCTACCAAAATCGCTCTTTTTTGAAATTTTCCATTTCTTCATCGGTCTTGTCACATTATATTATATAATTACACGGCTGTGGGATGTGACGATTTCGCAGGCGTGTCTTTTTTCTTTTTTCTGCTGTTTGACTTCTTAGGTGCAGGCTTTTCGCTCTCCGTTTCAGTCTTTGCTGACTGTTCGCTCTCGGCAGGAGTATCCTCCTTTTTTGCGCCAAGCACTCTTGAAATGGTTTCAGCCGATGCTACCTTTGCATTGTATTCAAGGTGACTGTAAAGGTTCGCCGTGATATTGAATGTCGCATGACCGAGCCACTCCTGAATAGCCTTCATCGGAATATCGTTTGCAAGCAAAAGGCTGGCACAGCTGTGACGCAGATCATGGAAACGGAGCATTTTCAGACCGTTTTTCTTGATGACCTCATGGAAGTCGTGCGTTACTGTATTGGGGCTGATGAGCTTTCCATACGGATCACAGCAAACAAAGCCATCAAACTCGGTGCTGTATTCCTTACCTCCGAGCTTTTTGTAGTGCTTGTCCATTTTCTTCTTTTCAAGAAGCATTTCCTCAATATGCGGTATCAGCGGAAGGGTTCTTCTTGTGGAATTGGTTTTCAGCCTGGTCTCCACAAAGAGCTTCGGATTGCCGTTCTCATCATAGTCGCTTACGACCTTACGCTCGATAGAGATAGTCTTTTTCTTGAAGTCGATAGAATCCCACTTCAATCCGATGATCTCACATCTTCTCAGACCGTAGTATGCGGCGATATGAACGATAAGCTCCAGCTTGTGATCCTTGAACACCTCAAACAGTTCATTCAGCTCGTCCTCGTTGTAGAAAACGGCTTCGTGTCTTTCGGCTCTCGGCATCACCATTTTATCCATAGGGTGCTGCGGCAGTATCTCCATTTTCACCGCCCACATAAATGCGGAGTGGATCGCAAGGTAATACTGTTTGACCGAGCTTCCCTTTAAGCCCTGATCCATCTTGTAATTAAGGAATGTCTGAATCTGAGAGTGGTTGAGATCGGCAAGTGTCACATCGGGATATTCCGCACTCATGTACTTCATAAAACGCTCCATGATCCTCTTGTAGCACTGGTATGTGGTACGGGCGGCATTGGGCTTGATAGCCGTCAGCCACTCTGAAAAGAAATAACTAAGCTCCTGATTGATGACAACAGGCTCATTCACGTCCTCAGTATTCTTCTTGGGTGATGTATTGAAAACCACCTGATTGTTGTTCCACTTATCAGCAAAATCAGCCACGATTTCCTCGACAGCTTCATTCAGTGCTTTCTTAGTGCATTTCTCAGGCAGTCCTGTTGACACCCACTTGCGCTTACGCTTTCCTGCTTTGTCCTTGTAGTCAAAAACAACATACTGTTTTCCGTTCTTCACGGAAGTGATGTATTTATAGGGCAGACTTGCTTTCATTATAATTTCCTCCTTGCATTGAAAGCGGTAGAAGTCTGCTGTTGACTATTCAATTATAGCGCGAATCGTAATATAATGCAAGACCTACCAACCGCAATTCTCTATTTTCGGCGCATTGACCGGTTTTCACGGCTTGTTTTGTGCGCGTTGCAGAACGTAATTTATGACCTCGATCTTCGCCACTCGGATCTTGCGTCCGTGAGGCATTCGGGGAATCTTACCTTCTCTTATAAACTTGCACACCGTTCTGTATTTCAGGTCAAGCATTTCGCAAAGCTGTTCTGCACCTACAATATCGGGATAGTCAGCAAACATAGTATGATAAACGTCATTGGTGTTAGGCTGACTTTCCGCTGTTTCTATTATTTCAGATGTATCGTCCATAATCAAAACTCCTCTCGCAAAAGAAGAAATAGAAAACTGTACTGCTATGCAATACTAAAAGCGTTGATGTTTCATATTAAGTTTTCAAGATGCTGTGCCGACCGTTTCGGACGGCGTACACCAGGTCTGTCAGTTATTTCTATGTCTAAGATTGATGTACTATTGGCAGACACCCTGCATGACACAGGGTATCTCCCGATAGGACATCGCCTATCAATATGAAAATAGGAGTATAACATGAAGTCTTGATAAAATATCAGTACCACAGACGGCAGACAGCAAATGGGCATAAACTGTCTTGCCGTCCCTGATACCAAATGCAAGGAGTTCGGAGTGCCGTAACCGTGATTTCCTGTCACGGCTCACACCCCTCTACTCTATAACCGAAAAAAACGAAGATTTCCTCATGATTTGAGAGTGTTTTTTCGGCTGAAAAGAAAAAATCGTTGTTATGCACAAAAATCATTCTTCATTTTCGTGCGCTATGATGTACTCCCTGAGCAGTCTCTTGGCTTTGTTGATCCTGTACTCGACTTTTTTCGGTGACACAGCATATTTCTTAGCCAGATACATCATAGATACTGCCTTTTCAGACAGATAATAGTCCCTGATAAGCTGATACTCAAAGGTATAGTCCATTCTCATCAACTCCAATGCTACGGGCAGATAGCAGAGCCTTGCTTCTCTGAGCAGATCAGCCGGAGACAGCTCATCGGCAGGATAATCGGGTATCCTGCTAATGTCCTTGTGGTCAAGATACATAACATCGTGTGCAGCGTCCTGTTCTTCCAGGTAATGCTCCCTCCGCCCCATGCGGTTATATTCTTTCTCCACCTTTCTCGGCACTTCGTCACCGAAGTGTGTATACTGAAACTTACTCATTGCCGCCTGCCCTCTTTTTAGAGATAAGCGGTTCTTTGCCCTCAGCCTTAATGCACTCATTAAGTGCCTTGACCGTGTATTTCTCCATAAATGCACAGTTTGCAAGGAAAAGGCGGATTATACTGTATCTTGGATCGCTTTTGCGTACCTTATGGGGTGTCAGGCTGAACAGATATTCCTGCCTAAGAGGGTGAAGCCTGAGTGCGACACAGAGCAATATAAGGTTTTCATAGCCGATTTTCCTCTGGTCTTTGCAGTAGTAATAAAGACATGACCTCGAAATCCCCGTCAGCAGTGAGATCTGTCCCTGAGTGATACCGCTGTCATCTGAAAATCGCTTCAATGCTTTGCCTATTGTGTCCAAATCAGGCTCAGGCCCGTGTATGTAACGTTCATAGTCCTCCGGCTCCTCACGTTCCGTGAAGAGCCTTACATGGAGTCCGTCATTGTTATCGCTCATCGGTAAATCTCTCCTTATCGTTGATTTAAGACGAGATTTACGCAAATGAACATAGTTAGCCTGTCATTCGGGCAGTATCCCGTCCGACAACCAAACTCTCAGTACCATTTGATTGACCATGTATTCAGTTCAGCTTATTGTGACCGAGATTCCTCTGCGCAGACAGGCACAATAAGTGTTGTAGGCTCATAACGCTACATCTTCTATTATGCACTATAACCGCCGAAAAATCAAACTTTGCAGTGCCACTCTAAGTGGCATACCCACGTTTCTCTTTTCCTTGATTTTTCAAGAGAAACGGAGTTTTCCACAAAAAGAAGTCAAAACATAGAGAAGTCCAAAAAGCACCGCAGGCATGGGCAAAATCAGTGTGATATGCTTCTCTGCCAATGCCACACAGGGTGGAATGTTCATAGAAATTTTACAATTTATATCCCTCCTTCCGAATTTACAGACAGAAAAAGGGCGGCCTGAACTGCTCAGACCGCCCGGATAACTCTTTCGTCATCGGATATTCCCCCTCAGACTGATTTCTCTTGTGAAGCACAAAACAATGCCCACGGCAATCTTTGCAGATAGCTATGTGTTTGTTACTGTACAACTCATCTTGACCACCTCCAAGAACATAATCATTTGCTTCCTCATGTCTTGCTCGGAACTGATATGATCTCACAAAAGCATAGAGTTTTTCTGTCTGCTATCATTATATCAAAGCAGGTGGACAAAATTTTCACTTCTGACCGCTTATTCCTAAAATTTTATTATACCATTTCAGATAGACAAAATTTGTACTTCTGAAAAAGAAAAGAGCCGTTGCCTTAATAGCAACAGCTCCGTCACATCTATATTATTCTGCTGCATCGAACAGGCTCTTGAAGTTCTTCTTTGAGAACGAAGTCAGCCGTCCATTGCTCACCCATTCTATGAAAACATTGTCGAGATCGTCGATGTATAAAACCGTGGCTATGCTACCAACAGGAACACTGTCACTTATCTTTTCCATGAGCTTGACCTTTGCTCCTGCTGCTACTTCATCTATCATTGCTATGACCTCCTGAATAAACACACTTGTATTATTATACAACAGCAAGACGGGTGTGTCAAGCACCGTTTGTTCAATAATACCTGTTTTCAATTTGTGGTTGCACAGGAGTTGCACGTCAGTTACAGGGAAACCGAGATTATTATACAGCAAACTCAGGATACGCACCGAGCATTTTTCTGACCTCATTCAGATACTCAGCCCTTTCCTTTGCAGGAGCGACCAATTCAATTCCGTCACCGTACTGCATTATCCAGAGGTACAGCTTTCGGTTTATGCCGGCTTTCACATTTATCAGAACGTATTCCTCATTTTCGTCAGGACGGACGTGAGCCAGATCACCGAAATGCTCAACCATTTCATCGAGCAGATACCGCTTCACCCTCAACGTTATGTATTCATAGTAGTCGGGAGAAAACATATCCGTCACAAAGGCATCGACTTTTTCTTCCTTCGGGAGCTGAACTTTGGAAACCTCACCGCCCTTAATGTCCTTCATGCGGTCAACACGGTACGTTCTCCATTTCCCGTCAGCTTCATTGAAACATTTCAGGCAGAAGTGTTCGTGGAAGTATATCACGCTTACGGGGATAATCTCTCTCCGCTTGTAGTAATACTGCATCTGCTTTTTGGTATCTATCTTGCCGTACTCAAAGTTTATTTTTCTCCTGTCAGCGATAAGGCTGTGTATCACATCAAGATTATGGATAAGGTCAAGGCTGTTTGAGCATCGGTCATTGAGCGTTACCCTGCTGATAAGCTGTTTTATCTCGGCATCGGAACACAAGCCCTCAAACTTATGGATAAGCGACTTTTTCTGAGCTGAACTCAGGAACTTGTTTATGGAGATCGAATCGACGATAAAACGTATCTCATTAAAGGTGATACTGTTGTCAAGCAAGGCATAGTAAGCAGTGCCATGTTCACGGGTAACTCTCACGATATTGTTGCCCATACTTGTCAGCCTGTCAAGGTCACGGCGGATAGTGACCTCAGCGACACGTTTCAGATTGGTTACTTCGCACAGATGATCCTGAATATCCTTGATAGACACATACCGATTCTTGTCGGTAAATCTTGATAGGTAATCTATGATGAATATAATTCGTTCCTGGTCCATTTTATCCTCCCACACATATTTTAAGAAATCCCTGCTCTGTCACTCCGTCAGAACAGGGATCTTTCTGTTTCCTGTTTAGTTTTTTCTTTCAATAGACTGTCGCACAACTACCGTTATTATTATACCAAATCTGCCGTTCAACATCAATCCACTTCGGAATATCCAAGTATAACGTTCTGGACTTTTATAGTATCAGCGATTCTATTTGTAAACATTCTATGAACTTTCGGGCATTTTATGGGGAAATCCTCAAATTTTTCGGTTAATAAGTGAAGGGGTATAACCTCTGAAATGAACGGAGCATTTCAGAGCCAAGTCGCAATGCTCCAAGTCCTCTTAAAACGAGGCTGCTCAGGACGATAAGGCCCTGAGCGAGAAAAATGCTCGGAGAGCATTTTTTCAAACCCAGCAAGCTCTGCAAATCGTTTTACATAAACGATTTGCAACAGCTTGTCAGAGGGACACCCCTAAAACCCCGACTATACAAAAAAGGAGATGAAGAAAACGAGACCGAAAGAAGATTATGATCCACGAAATATTATCCTCAATTTGCGTGTGAACAAGGAAGAAGCAGAATGGATAGAACAGAAATTCCAAAACAGCGGAATGAAATCAAAAAGCGACTTCATTCGTATGATGATTTTTCAGGGGCAGATCATTAAAGTCAGCGATGAATTTGTCAGAGATTTCCGCAGGAAGTATTCAAGCATTTCCAACAACATAAATCAGATAGCTTTACGGCTCAATGCTTCGGGAAATATCTATGCCGAGGACATAGCCGAGATAAAGAACGGAGTCAGTGAGATTTGGCAACAACTAAACTATTTTCGATCAGTGTTACTGAAAGTAAAGCCCTTGCCTATATCGCCAGCCCAGCAAAGACCGAAAACCGAAGATTGATCTATGCTTACGGGTGCAGTCCCGATCCATATCAGGCAAGCAGGGATTTTGAAGCTGTCAGGGCTTTGGGAACAAAGAGAAGTTCGGTGCTGTCTCAGCATTTCATTCAGAGCTTTGCCCCTGGGGAGATCACTCCCGAAAAGGCTCTTGAAGTCGGCAAGGAATTAGCGGATAAATTACTCCACGGAGAGTATCAGTATTATCTTGCAGTCCACACCGATACAAATCATATCCACGTTCACTGCATTTTTAATAATGTGAACAGCGATAACCACAGGACGTTTGAGACCTTAGAAAACAGGAAAAGCGAGTTTGCAACCAAGAAACTTATGAAGCTGTCCGACGAGATATGTCGTGAACACGGCTTGTCGGTCATCGAGGATCACGAAAGTTCAAAGGGTAAATCCTACTACGAATGGACGGTGGATCAGCTTCACCTTTCGTGGAAATCCAAGCTGAAATATGCGATAGATCAGGTCATCAAAGTGAGCGATGATTTTGAGGACTTTCTCAATAAGTGTGCCGACTTCGGTGTGCTTGTCGAATACAATCCGAATCACAAGATAGACCTCAAATTTATGCTTGCGGAACAGAGGGAGAACAACCCGAGAGCCAAGATGACCAGAGCGAGAACTTTGGGGTGGTTTTACGAAACTCCGCGCATAGAGTCCCGCATTGAAAATAACAAGCAGTTTATGGCTTATGCTCCGAGGGCAAAGATAATCAGGACTACCAGCGACAAATTCATGCAAGCACCTGCCCTCACACGCTGGGCGGACAGGGCAAATATGAAGGAAGTCAGCAAGGCGATGAACGAGATCGCAAAGCGTGGTCTTACCTATGAGGAAACCGTGAGTGCAGCGCAGGAGTCTTTCGGCAGGCAGATGAAATTGCAGGACGATCTGGACCGTATCCGTATGCAGATTGGAGACCTCAGCAAACAGCTGAAACTTGTGGAGCTGTATGTTAAGTACAGACCGTACAACGAACACTTCAAAATGCTAACGGGCAGGGAGAAAAAGAAGTTTCACAGCGAATACTGTTATGAACTTGACGAGTACCAGAAGGCAGTAAAAAAGCTCAAAGACTGGTACCCTTCGGGAAGTGTACCGAGCCTTGAGCTTTTAAGGAAAACTATTGGTGATCTTGAAGCCGAGCAGAAGCAGAAGAAACAGCTTTATACTCAGACAGCTGATGAGACCGAAACGCTGTCAAAGAGCTTGCAGAAGATCGAGCAGTACCTCGGCAACGAACAGGAACGAGCCGAGGAAGAACAGCGCAGGAAGCGGAAAAAGAGTGGGGATCTGGAATGACACCCAAGAAAGGAACTGTTATGGAAAAGAGTGCAATTGCAAAAATAATCTTTGATTATATCAAAAGCAAAGGCGGTGTTTCGCTGGTCGAAGTCGAGAATATTTTCAGCAAAAACGGCTTCGACTACACGGGAGATTGTATGCTTGCTACATCAGCCCCTAATATCATAATGTGGGCGGACTGGAACGCAGAAGCTGTTGCCATTCTAAAAGAGGTTATAGATATGGGCGCAGAGTTCAGCTGTTCAAGCGTACTGATATACTTATATGACGGCAAAATGTTGAATATTCCGATTGCCAAGTCAGCCAAAGGCTATAAAAAAGAACTGCACTGGCTCCCGGTAGTTCTGAACGTTAAGAGTGACACTCACTGATGCTGTTTCTTGTATTCTTCCAACGCCGTGAGCATCAGCTTATTGACACTCATACCGAGCGATTCCGCATAAGCCTTGATCGCATCACGCTCCTCGGCGGACACATACAGCTTCAGCGTTTTGTAATTCGCTTTGGCATACTGAGCGTTTGAGGATATTTTCTTTGAACGTGTCTGTTTTCCCTGGCATTCCTTGCAGTATTTCTGAGAGCCTGCCGTCACCGTGTAGGTCTTTCCGCAGAGAGAGCAGACCTGTTCGCTCCCGATAGCTATCGCTTCACCGGCTTGCTTCTTCTCCTTGTAAGCCTTATTGCGCAGGACTTGTGCCTTGTCACGGCAGTAGATGCAGTATTTCGCTCTTGCGGACGGCGATTCAAACTCCATTCCGCAGAGCTGACAGGTGTGTTTATACATCATATCACCCCGATTTCGATTATTATATCCATTCTATCATATAGATAGGGATATGTCAAGTATAATCGGAATTTTGGTGAAAGTACACCGAGGAAAATGTCATTTGTGCTGCGCATTGCCGAAATTCAAAAACTTCCGAAAATTATACTTGACAATAGGGATATTACATAGTATAATATAATATAATCACAGTAAACGAAAAGAAACCCGAAACCAAGAAAGGAAAGGTAATCACTATGACCAACATCGTAATCGAAACAGGCAGACTTACTGCCGATCCCGAACTCCGCTACACAGGCGAGACACCCCTCTGCAAATTCCGCATCGCAGTTGACCGCCCCAAGAAGAAGGGTGCTGACAAGCCCGAGACCGACTTTTTCAACTGCACCGCCTGGAATCACAATGCAGAGTTCATCAATGATATGTTCTCTAAGGGCGAGATGATCACCGTAGTCGGCAACCTGAGAAGTTCCACCTTTGAGAAGAACGGCGAGAAACGTTCTTCCGTGGAAATCAAGGTAAACGAGGTACACTTCCCGGGAACACGCAGAAAGACCGAGGGCGAGAACAACAGCGAAAATGCTGATAACAACGGCGGTTTCTATGACAGCACCGACAGCGGAGTGCTGTTCTAAACACAGATAGGAGGAAATATAAATGGGCATCATCATTGCGATTTCAAACCAGAAAGGCGGTGTAGGCAAATCCACTTCCGCCTTCAATCTCGGGGCTTGCCTTGCACTGAAACAGGGAAAGAGGGTGCTTTTGGCGGACATTGATCCGCAGGCTAACCTCAGCGAATATCTCGGCTACGAGCCTGATGGACTTCCCACCATGACACAGCTTGTTATGACAGCCTGCACAGGCGGTCAGCTGACACCCGACATTGTAAGGACGGCGATACGGCATTGTGAGTCGGCTGACGTGGACTACATTCCTGCCGACATCAACCTCGCAAACAGCGAACCGCTTATGTCAACGGCTCTGTCAAGGGAAACGATACTCCGCAGGATACTCTCCGAGGAAAACGTCAAGGGATATGACTTCATCATCATAGACTGTCTGCCGTCCCTGAGTACGCTCCTTATCAACGCACTCACCGCTGCGGACAAGGTGCTGATACCTGTTCAGACGCAGAAGTTCAGCCTTGACGGTTTGCAGGCTCTTGACAATCTTTATCAGCAGATCAAGGGTGCTATCAATCCCAAGCTGTCAATGCTGGGTGTCCTGCCGACAATGGTTGACCGCACAAATGTAAGCCGTGAATCCCTTGCGGAACTGAATGAAAAGTACGGCGAAATGGTATTTGAAACGAGCATCAGCAAGTCTGTCGAAGCGGCGAAAAGTTCTGTCAGCAGAGTTCCGCTTTGCATGACCGACAGCAAACTCGGTACGGAATATGAAAGATTGGCAATGGAGGTGCTTGAAAGATGTTAAGTATGTCAGAACTCGCAATGAACCCCAACCGCAAGGTAAAGACTAAGTGCTATGGTGAAGTCCAGGTATGGGCTGACCGTGAAGAAGCAAAGGCGTTCTTCCTTGAAGCGATGATGAACTCGGACGGCTCTGAACACGACAGATATTCGGGCATCTACATTCAGCTTGAGAACGGGCTTGACTTCTGTACCGACGAGGACAAGGAGGACTGAGCTATGCCTAAGAGATTTGACACCGAGGGTACGCCGTTCCTTTTCGCCCCTCACAGCGAGGGAGAACTTGACGAATACTTCTCGGGCGATCACGAAAAGAGCGTATCAGCCGTGGCAAAGAACGTTATCGCAAGCCTTTCCGAGAGCCGTGACAGGCTCTCGGGCGAGGTATGGTACGACTTCTGCTACAATCAGCGCCGATACAAGCTCACGCTGATGAAGTTTGCAGACACGATTGTTCGTGCGGACGTTACGATCAAGAACATCAAGTCACGGCTGATGAAGTCCGAAATGGAAAACATCGAGCTGAAACAGCGTATAAAGGAATTGGAGGGTAAGAAATGAACAAGCCTGCATTTGATTTGGGAGCGATGCTGTCTGCTCCAGCTATACAGACCGCCGTACAGCAGATACCATGTGACAAACTGCACCCATATCACAATCACAAGTTTGAGCTTTACACAGGTGAAAGGCTTGATGATATGGTGGCAAGCATTAAGGAAAACGGTGTGCTGTCTCCGATCATCGTACAGCCCGACGGTGACGGTTATGAGATACTTATCGGGCATAACCGCTGGAACGCTTCAAAAATCGCCGGTCTGCCGACCGTTCCTGCTATCGTCAAGACAGGACTTACCGAAGAAGAAGCATTTTTGTACACAGTCGAGAGTAATGTGATCCAGCGTGGATTCGATAATCTTCTCATCAGTGAACAGGCGACAGTTGTTGCAAGCCGACACAGCGAAATGTTTTCTCCCGGCAAGCGAAGCGACATTCAGAGAGAACTTGTTCTTCTTGAAAATCCAGAAGCCGAAACAGACGAAACAGCAACCTTGAATCCAATGGGATCAAGGTTAGATACGAACGATCAAGTCGGCAAAGAGTACGGACTAAGCAAAGGTTCAGTTGTCCGCCTTATCCGCATAAACAAGCTGACGGACGCTTTGAAAGCACTTGTTGACAGTGGAGATATTGCTATCCGAGCAGGAGTTGAGCTTTCTTTCCTATCTGAAAAGGCACAGGCTGTTGTTGCTGAACAGGCTGAGGATTTCAAGGTTGACATGAAGAAGTCAAAGGCTCTCCACGATGCCGCCGACAAGGAGGGCGACATCGACACCGCTGCTATCGTCCGTATCATCACAGGCACAGCCGAGGTAAAGCCGAAGTCCAAGAGCGTGAAGATCAGCGAGGAAACATTCTACAAATACTTTGAACCGGGGACAAAGAAAGCACAGGTCACGGAGACTGTTGAAAAGGCGCTTGCTTTCTATTTTGCGAATGTCAGTGAGGAGGACAGAGAATGAAATACAAACAGGTGCAATACATGATTATCAGAGAGGAACAGGCAAATGTAATGCTCATCGAGAAACTTAGAAGTTTCAGAAAATATATAAACGAAGATATGTCTGATTGGGAACAGCTTATCGCTGTCGGCGGATTTATTGCAGATGTCATTAGGCTCATAAAGTGGGATAAATACAGAAAGTTGTTCAGCACGTCGTCATCGTGCGGAACATACGCAGTCGGTAATACTATGACTTGCAGTGATATAATCAAAGAGTTATGGACGGCAATCGACTATGAAATAAACTCTCCACACGCCGATGAACTGAATACGATATGGAATAAGTGGAATAGTGATGTTAACTACTTTCCCGACATTGAGAATATATCGGACATATATGAGGTTATTATATCAAAAATGGAAGAGTATCACCCGGGTTTTATGAACTGTGCAGATACATACTTCCATTTCTCAGACCTATAAGAGATAAAAAGGAGCAAGAATGGAGACAATTACCCTTAGAGACTACCAGCAGGAGTGCGTGAATATCATCAACAATACCGAAAGCGGATCGTATCTTGTCGCTGTTGCAACGGGCTTAGGAAAGACCGTTATCTTTTCTCACATCAAGCGTAGAGGACGTATGCTGATCCTCTCCCACCGTGAGGAATTGGTGTGGCAGCCACGCAAGTATTTTGACTGCATCTTCGGTGTTGAGCAAGCCGACAACCACAGCAACGGCGAGGAAGTCGTGTCGGCAAGTGTGCAGAGCCTTGTCAGACGGCTGGACAGCTTTTCGCCCGATGATTTTGATATAATCATCACGGACGAAGCCCACCACGCTGTTGCGGACACATACCGCCGTATCTATGACTATTTCAAGCCACGGCTTCACATCGGGTTTACGGCTACCCCAAACAGAGCCGACAACGTAAAGCTGGGCGAGATATACAGCAAGATCATTTACGAGCGCAACCTC
>Ga0129310_1001053_pt1 | contig 26584 bp, 26 predicted proteins | sample Go1ome_2_FD_94433 | JGI IMG/M metagenome (GOLD analysis project Ga0129310, IMG submission 94433) | Western lowland gorrila individual fecal microbial communities from Wisconsin, USA - Go1022A metagenome | ecosystem: Host-associated > Mammals > Digestive system > Large intestine > Fecal | place... | reverse complement strand
GTTCTAACCAACTGAACTACCAGGCCATATGGTGGAAGTTATAGGGCTCGAACCTATGACCCTCTGCTTGTAAGGCAGATGCTCTCCCAGCTGAGCTAAACTTCCACATTCAGAAATCGCTTTACATTCGTTTCTTTCGTGTCTCTCGTCAAGCGACTTCTATATTATACACTCAAAAACCCGATTTGTCAAGCGTTTTTTGAAAAAAACTTCAGTTTTTTTGTTCTTTGAGCAACTTGCTTATTTCTGCTGTTGAAAACTCGTACTTCTTATTGCAGAAATGACAACAAACCTCTACGTTTTCGCCCTCTTTTTCGAGTTTCTCAAGTTCTTCCCTGCCCAGACTTGCAAGAATTCTTTCAGTTCTCTCCCTGGAACAGTCGCAATAATATTGTGCATTCCACTGGTCGAGTATCTCTCCGCCAAGTCCCTCAAGTGCGTTTACCGCAAGTTCCTCGGGTTTAAGTCCCTTTTCGAGCATGCCTGTTATGCTCTCCATCTTTCTGAGATTATCCTCGATGACTGTGACCGCACTGTCCTGTACGGGCGGAACCAGCTGGAGCATATACCCTCCCGCAGCCTTTACCGTCGCGTCGTCATTAAAGACGATACCGAGGGCGCAGACTGTAGGTATCTGCTCGCTTATAGAATAGTATGCCGTGATATCCTCCGCAATATTCCCCGAAGCAAGCGGTATCTGTCCGACATACGGCTCTTTCATGCCCATATCCTTTATTACTGTAAGAAATCCGTCCCTGCCGACGCATGCCGGTACGTCAAGCGCACCATCTCCGCGCAGGGGCACCTGCGCATGCTCGTCGCCGGCGCAGCACTTTACGTTTCCGCGGTAATCTGCGACTACCGTGAGCGTACCGCATGGGCCGCCGCCGTTCACACGAAGCGTCAGCGTATCGCCCTCGTTCTTGAGAAGCGCGCCCATGATCGAACCAGCCGTGCACATTCTGCCGAGCGCCGCGGTAACTACCGGACTAGCGCCGTGCATTCTCTGTAAGTCCCTTACGATGTCGGTGGAATCTATCGCCGAGCATAAAATGCTGCCGTCCTCGGACAGCGCCCTAACTATCTTTCCCATGTCATATCTCCATTATATTCTGTTCTTTGATTTTTGTTACTTCTTTCTGGCGCAGAACATCAGCTTATCGCTGTCCGCGGCAGGTTCACGGTCGGTGAGGTACTCGCGTACCTCCAGTATCCCGAATCCCGCTTCGGCGAGAAGCTCCTTTATTTTCTCCGCCGGGAGCGCGATCTCCCGGAAGCTCTCCTCCATGCGGTCGTAAAGCCCGTCGTTGCCCTCCAAGAAGATATTCAGCGAGATATCCACGCCGTTGTCCTCCGGCGAGAATTCATTCTGCCATACGCAGTAAACTCCGTCGATATCGTAGACGAACACGTTATCCGCCAGTATTTTTTCGTGCTTATATATAGTATTCACGTCGAACAGCAGTAAACCGCCCCTGCGCAGGTTAAGCGCCGCGGCTCTGAAAAATTCCGCGATCTCGTCAGCGCCGCTCAGGTGATTAACGCTGTCGAGGGTGGAAATTATGATATCCGCCTCGCCGTACAGCTCAAGCTCCGTCATTCCCTGGCAGATGTACTGAACTCCGTCGTGGGGCTTGTTCATCGCCTGCGAGAGCATGTCCGGGGAAGCGTCCGCGCCTATCACGTCATAGCCTTTTGCCGCCATGCGCGCGGTGAGATTTCCGGTGCCGCAGCCTGCGTCCGCCAGGAAATTCCCCCTGCCGTCGCCGAATTTTTTTATCTTGGAGTCGTAGTATTCCGCGATCCGGTCGTAGGGTACGTTCTCCGTCAGACTGTCATAGACCTGCGCGAAAAGTCCGTAGCCTGCCATTACTTTTCATCGTCCTTCATGCGGTCGAAAACTATCTGATAGCCGCCCGCCGCCTGGTAGTTGAGGGTCTTGTTGACTCTGGAGATGGTGGCGGTGCTGGCGCCGGTCATCTTCACGATATCGTTATAAACGCAGTTCTCGGTGAGGAGCTTTGCAACGTGGAGCCGCTGGGAGATAGCCTTTAACTCCTGGGGCGTGCAGAGATCCTCGAAGAATGCATAGCACTCGTCCTCTGTTCTGAGGGAGAGGATAGCCTTGAACAGATAATCCATATTCTCGTCTTTTCTCATAATGACCTCCATATGGTTCACACATAATTTTAATAATATGCGGCGGTGCCGCTCTGTTTCTTATTTTACCATATCAAAGCGTAAAAGTCAAGACTTTTGACCCCTAAAGTGAAAAATAATTACGAAACCTTGACAACGTGCACCGGACTATCTATAATATAATAAGAATAACACGTATAAGGAGAGCGAATAAACATGTCCGACTGGAACCCCGAGCAGTACAAGAAATTCCTTGCACAGCGCACCCGCCGGCGATAGACCTGGCGGAGCGCGTGACGATAGCGCCGCGTACGATATTTGACCTGGGCTGCGGCCCCGGAAACAGCACTCAGATACTGGCGGAAGAATTCCCGGAAGCCTTAGTAACTGGCGGCGACTTCTCGGAAAGCATGCTGAAAAGCGCCTCCGCCGCGCACCCGGATATCGAGTTCATACGCTTTGACGCGTCCCGGGATTTCAGCAGCCTTGACCGGAAGTTCGACCTGATATTCTCGAACGCATGTATACAGTGGGTACCGGATCACCCGAAGCTCCTGGCTGAGATGATGGACGCGCTGAACCCCGGCGGAATGATAGCGGTACAGACGCCGCTCCAGGACAAGCACCCGATGCACCGGCTCATGCGGGAGACCGCCGCCCGGCCGAAGTGGAAGAGCCTGGGCATGACCGACCGCGATTTCCACAACCTCACGCAGCCGGAGTATTTCGACGTGCTCTCCGGAATATCCTCGGATTTTGAGATGTGGGAGACCGTCTACTGCCACCGCATGCCGTCGCTGGAAAGCATGATCGAATGGTACCGCGGTACCGGATTACGGCCGTTCCTGGCGCAGCTTACCCCGGAGCAGGGTGCGGAGTTTGAGCACGACCTGCTGGAGCAGATGGAAACCGTCTACCCGAAGCAGAAAAACGGCGAGATAATGTTCTACTTCCCGCGGCTGTTCTTCATCGCGTATAAATAAGCGTACCCCCGCAGATAACGCGTCTGCGGGGGATATTGTTATTGATTTATGCTGCCCTTGACCTTAAGTCTTGTAGCCGCCCTTGCAAGGGTCATCTGCGCTGCGTGGAACTCGCGTATGCTCTTTTTCTGGAGCATGGCTTCCTTTGCGGCGGCAGCGGCTTCCCTGGCGCGGTTGGCGTCTATCTCCTCCGGGCGCTCTGCGGAGTCCACAAGTACAAGCACCTCTCCGTCCTCGACCTTTACAAGACCGGAGGACACCGCCGCTATGTGGTCAGGCTCGCCGGGTATACGGTAGGTCATCGTACCCGGTACGACCGCGCTGATTATGTCGCAGTGCCCCGCGAGTATGCCGTACTGCCCGTCCGACGTCGGGACTATCAGTGACTCGCAGTCCCCCTCGTAGAACGTGTTTGAAGCCGCCAGGATATGCGTCTTGAATGTGTTCATGTTGCGCTCCTTACAGCTTAGCAGCCTTTTCTACCACATCGTCGATGGTGCCGACGTTGTAGAATGCAGCCTCGGGGTACTTATCCATCTCGCCGGAAACTATAGCCTGGAAGCCCTTTATGGTCTCCGTCAGCGGAACGTAGATTCCGGGGATTCCGGTGAACTTCTCCGCAACGTGGGTCGGCTGAGCCAGGAAGCGCTGTATCTTTCTCGCTCTGGTGACTACCTGCTTATCCTCGTCGGAAAGCTCGTCCATACCCAGAATAGCTATGATATCCTGTAACTCGTTGTACTTCTGGAGTATCTCCTGTACGGTGCGTGCAGTTTCGTAGTGCTCCGCGCCGACGATATCCGCTTCAAGGATTCTGGAAGTGGAAGCCAGCGGGTCTACCGCCGGGTAGATACCCTGCTCTGCTATCTTTCGGCTGAGGACTGTAGTAGCATCCAGATGTGTGAACGTAGTCGCCGGAGCCGGGTCGGTAAGGTCGTCCGCCGGAACGTATACCGCCTGCACTGACGTAACCGAACCGCTCCTTGTGGAGGTTATACGCTCCTGGAGCGCGCCCATCTCCTCGGAAAGGGTCGGCTGATATCCGACTGCGGAAGGCATTCTGCCCAGCAGCGTAGAAACCTCCGAGCCTGCCTGTACGAAGCGGAAAATGTTGTCGATGAACAGCAGTACGTCCTTGTGCTGAACGTCACGGAAATACTCCGCCATAGTCAGTCCGGAAAGAGCCACGCGCATACGCACGCCCGGTGACTCGTTCATCTGACCGAATACCAGCGCGGTCTTGTCTGAAACGCCGCTCTCGCGCATTTCGTTCCAGAGGTCGTTGCCCTCGCGGCTTCTCTCGCCGACGCCGGTGAACACGGAGTAACCGCCGTGCTCCATAGCGACGTTGTGTATAAGTTCCTGTATAAGGACTGTCTTTCCGACGCCCGCGCCGCCGAACAGACCTATCTTACCGCCCTTGGGGTACGGCTCCAGCAGGTCTATTACCTTGATACCGGTTTCGAGTACCTGCGCGACTGGCTGCTGCTCATCGAATCCGGGAGCCTTGCGGTGAATCTCCCAGCGCTCGCCGTCCGCGATGTCGCCCTCGCCGTCTATCGGCTCGCCGAGGACGTTGAACATACGTCCCAGGGTGCGGTCACCGACCGGCACGCTGATGGATCTTCCGGTCGAAGTCACTTCCATTCCTCTTGCGAGGTTCTCGCTTGCGCCCAGCAGTATACAGCGGACCCTGTCCTTGCCGGTGTGCTGTGCGACTTCCATAACGCGCTGCTTTCCTCTTACGTTTACCGTCAGCGCTTCCTTTATCTTAGGCAGTTCGCCCGGGGCGAACATGCAATCTATTACCGGTCCTGAGATCTGTGTTATCTTACCTGTACTCAATGTCCGCACGCCTCCTCACTTTTCTTCTTTGCAAGCTTCCTCTTCTGCGCCTTTGCGCCGGAGGAAATCTCGGTTATCTCCTGGGTTATCGCAGCCTGCCGCGAGCGGTTGTACTGCACGGATAATTCGCCCAGGAGCTTTTCCGCGTTCTGGTTCGCGGAGTTCATCGCCGTCATGCGGGCGTTCTGCTCGGCGCAGAAGCTGTCGACCAGCGCGCTGTAGATGTAGCCCGAAACGTAGCTCGGCACCAGCGTATCCAGCACCGCATTGACGGACGGAGTGAATTCAAACGGCTTTGTTATCGCCTTTTCGGTGGTGTTGTCCGCGAACGTCCTGCGGTGGAACGGCAGAAGTCTTTCGGACTTCGCCTCCTCGAACATTCCGTTGCGGATATCCGTATATACCACGAATATCTTGCACACCTCGCGCTTTTCGAACATCTCCAGCAGAATGGAGCTTATCTCCCTGGCGCGCTGCATCGTAGGATTCTGCGCGGTGTAGAGGAAGCTGCGCTCCACCGGTATGTCGTGGTGCGCGAAGTACTGTCTGCCGTATTCTCCGACCACGAACAGCTTGGTGTCCGGGTGCTCCTTAAGGAGCTTCTCAGCCTCGCGGATAACGTTCTGGTTGTACATTCCGGCAAGGCCCTTGTCTGCGGTGACTACCAGGCAGGCGTAGGTGCCGGTCAGCGTGTGCATGCTGTCCTCAGGGTAGAAATACTGGCTCTCCACTTCCTTTGAGGTACGGAAGATACGCTTTATCTCGCCCTTTATCGCCTCAAAATAGGGGCGGGTATGGTCAAGCTCGGATTTCGCCTTGCGCATTTTCGTGGAGGCTATCAGATACATCGCGTTGGTTATCTTCTGAGTATCCCGGACGCTCTTGATACGGTCCTTAATCTCTTTTGTGTTAGCCATAGCGCACCGCCTTAACCGCCGTTACGCTCCAGGAAGCGCTGTGCGAAATCCAGCAGGGACTTTCTCTCCTCCTCGGAGGTCTCGCCGGTGCGGTCTATCTTCTCGCAGAGATCGGGCATCTCAGCCGCCGCGGCGTCCAGCATATCCCTGGCGAACTGCGGTATCTTGTCGACCGGAACGTCCTGGAACACATGTCCCATAGCGGCGGTCAGCAGAATGACCTGCTCATGTTGCTTATAGGGATTGTACTGCTTCTGACGGAGCAGGCGCATAAGTCCCTGACCGTAGCGCAGCTGCTTCTTGGTAGCCTCGTCCAGGTCGCTGGAGAACTGCATGAACACCTCCATCTCGCGGTACTGCGCGAGGTCAAGGCGTATAGCGCCGGTGGCTTTCTTCATAGCCTTGGTCTGAGCCGCGCCGCCGACGCGCGATACTGAAAGTCCGACGTTGACCGCCGGGCGCTGACCGGAGTGGAACAGGTCGCTCTCAAGGAATATCTGACCGTCAGTGATGGAGATTATGTTCGTAGGGATATACGCGGAAACGTCGCCCGCCTGTGTTTCGACAATCGGGAGGGCGGTCATGCTGCCGCCGCCGAGGGCGTCGGAAAGGTGCGCGGAACGCTCCAGCAGACGTGAATGCAGATAGAATACGTCGCCGGGGTAGGCTTCACGTCCCGGAGAGCGCTCCAGCAGGAGGCTCAGCGTACGGTAAGCGACTGCGTGCTTTGACAGGTCGTCGTATACTATCAGCACGTCCTTGCCGTGGTTCATGAAGAACTCTCCCATCGCGCAGCCGGAGTACGGAGCGATGTACTGTAACGTCGCGGAGTCGCTCGCGGTGGCGTTTACGATTATCGTGTAATCCATCGCGCCGTGCCTGCGGAGGTTCTCGGCGAGCTGCGCGACTGACGACGCCTTCTGACCGATGGCAACGTAAATACACACAACGCCCTTGCCCTTCTGGTTAAGGATAGTATCCAGTGCAATTGCGGTCTTACCGGTCTGGCGATCGCCGATAATCAGCTCACGCTGACCTCTGCCTATCGGGAACATGGAGTCTATGGAAAGCAGACCCGTTTCCATCGGGCGGTTTACCGGCTGACGGTCGATGATGCCGGGCGCGGGGTTCTCTATCGGGTAGTAATCCTCCTGGGCTATCGCACCTTTTCCGTCCACCGGCTCGCCGAGGGCGTTTATTACGCGTCCCATGAACGCTTCGCCTACCGGGATACCGGCGACTTTCTTCGTACGGCGCACCATGCTGCCCTCGGTTATCTCGCTCTCGTCGCCGAAGATAACGCAGCCTATCTCGTCCTCCTTGAGGTCGAGTATCATGCCCTTGATACCGCATTCAAACAGCAGTATCTCACCGTACTCCGCGTCCTCCAGGCCGCTTATCGTCGCGATTCCGTCGCCGACGGTGAGGACGGTTCCGACCTCCTCGTCCCGCGGTATCGGCTCGAAATCCTCGATAGCCTGGCGTATCATCGGCAGAACGTCCTGCTTGCCGCGGATAGCCTCGGTTATGCTCTCCTTGAGCTGCTTCGCACGACCCTCGGCGCTCCAGTCGAATATGCGGTCGAGGTTCCACTTGTAGGTGGAAGTTCCTATCTCAATGCGGAAGCCGTCGCGCACGCTGTCGTCATGCTTCGGGATAACGGCAACGGCGGCGTTGTATTTCTTCTCCAGGAATTCCCGGACCTTTTTAAGCTGTTCGTCCGTGGGAGTTTCACGGCTGTAAATGAACGCTTCGACCTCGACTTTTCTGATCTCGTGTTCTGTCATCAGTCATTACTCCTTTCCGGAATCATCAAAACTGTCATACGCGCTGCCCGCAGGAACAAGCAGTTTGTCCACAGCCGCGGATACCATGTCCTCTATCTGCGCGTTCGCTTCCTGGAGGATCTTGTTCTTCTCCGCCTGGGCTGCCTTTCTTGCGTCGTCTATCATGCGCTGCTTCTCCTGCTCTGCGTCGGCGATATGAGCCTTTGCGGCTGTATCAGCGTCAGCCATAGCCTTTTTCTTGATATCGGCGGCTTCGTCCTGAGCCTTTGCGATAAGCCCGGAGTACTTCTGCCGCTCTTCCTCAGCGGCGGCGAGCTTGTCGTTCGCAGCCTTGTCAATATCCTTGTAGTAAGCCTCGCGCTTAGCCATGAAGTTCTTCACCGGCTTGTAGAGCAGCAGCCACAGACCTCCGGCGAGAATGATGAAATTGAACAGGTGCAGCAGTATCTGCTGCCAGTCTACATTCAGAGGGATCCCCATAAAATTACCCCCTTACAGTACGAAGATGATAAGTATAGCAACTACCAGGGCGTAAATGATAGCGGTCTCGATGAATACCAGACCAAGCATCATACTGGCACGTATCTTGTCGGCAGCCTCAGGCTGGCGTGAGATACCCTCAGATGACTTCGCAGTCGTAAGACCCATGCCTATGCCGGCGCCGCATGCCGCGATACCTACGCAGATACCTGCTGCGATAGCCTTGCTGCCGGTGGAATCAGCGGCGCTGTCGGTCTGGACCTCCTCAGAAACGCTGGTGCCGTCAGCGGGAGCAGGTTCGGGCTTGTCAGCCGCAGCGAAAGCCACCAGGCTGCACAGTGCGCATACCATCAGCGCAACGATACCGCATACTACTAATTTCTTTACAGATCTCTTCATGGTTGTTTCCTCCAATAACTATTGTTCATTGTAATTTATTATTTTGTTGATTTGGAAATCAGCTTTTTTGCTGATTTAAGCGGGGGCTCTGAAACCTCGCCGTAAAACATCGCCGTCAGCATAGTCAGTACATACGCCTGGATAAGCGCGTGCAGCAGCGTGAACATAATGCCCACGAAAACCGGAAGCACGAAGCTCAGACTAATGTTGTAGTAAACCAGCTCCGTTACCAGCAGACCGCTCAGCAGCGCGCCGAAAAGACGGAAGCTCATTGAGATGGGCAGCGAGAATTCCTTGAGGGTACGTCCCACGCCCTTGATTTTTGCACCCGCGATACCGCCGCTGAGTATTACCAGATAGGACAGACAGCCCAGCATTATCGCCGCGTTGATATCCGACAGCGGAGCGGGGAGCGATATCGTACCTCCGACGGTGGTGGGAGCCTGTATTCCGAAAAGCTCGAACAGCGTTCCGACGAAGATATAAACTCCCGCCGCGAACACATACGCCCCCAGGAACGAATTTCTGTGCGGGCTGCTGGTCTTTGCGAGATTATCGAAAAATCCGACGAGCTGTTCAAGGACCATCTGGAACCTGCCCGGCACCATCTTGAATCTCGGTATCACGAAAATTCTGATGACCGCCGCCGCGATAAGCAGAACTCCGCACACTATCAGCGAGGATATGTACGCGGGGTTGACCTCCTTTATCCCGAAAAGGCTCACCTTGTTTGTGCCGTGCAGAACAGCGTCGCGCATGACCACCTTGATGGACTCCGACTCACCGCTGCCGCCCACAACGAGCGCCGCAACGAGCACAACGACCATCAGTGCGACCCATACGACGATGAATACCGCACGTTTTCTTTTGCTCATATACTTTCTCCTTTCTTTATCTCTGTATATGTAAACCGCTCTGAGCGGTTATTTCTGTTCCTCCTGCCGCTCGTGAATGAACATCAGACAGAAGCTTATAAACAGCAGCCCGCAGCATACCCAGATTATCCCGTGACCTATCATCGTGGAAAGGACGCTGCCCGCACCCGCTCCCGCCGCGAATACTCCGATGACTCCGAAGTACGTCAGCGCCTTTGTGAGCGTTTCGCGGTCGTGATTGCGGAAGTAAGCGCACAGCGACTCCATGCCGCTGCGCATATTCCCTATGCACATCGTGCTGGCGTAGGGCTGACCGTGTATCTTATGGAACGTCTGTACCTGGAGCGCGCACACGAACGAAACGAGCGCATTCGCCAGCGGGTCGAGGTATTCCGGGATAAATCCCACCGCGAACAGCAGGACCATCTCCTCTATCAGAACTATCTGCCGCCAGTGTATCCTCTCCTGCCTGCGGTAATGGACGTGCACCAGCTCCGCGACCGCAATTCCCAGCAGGAACGAAAGCACCGGCACGAGGTATTTTGTGACCGTGCTCCATTCCCCTTTGAACAGCGCCGCAGACATCAGTACGATGTTGCCGGTCTGGGCGTTCGCGAAAACGCCGCCGCGGCAGAAGTACGTATATGCGTCCTGAAATCCGCCGGAGAGGATTATGAACACCGCCGACCGGAATTTATCGGACATCTGTCCGTGAAATCCACTGTATTTCATGACGTCACCTGCTTTTTTACTGTATGCCCCTGAGAAGCTTTTCGGCACTGACCACTCTTGTGCAGAGCGCCAGGACTTTCACCGCATTCTCCGCGTCCTCCAGAGCTGCGAAAGACGGCGCTATGCGTATGTTCCTGTCCTCCGGGTCATAGCCGCCGGGGAATGTCGCGCCGGCGGGAGTGAATTTCACTCCGTATTCAGCGCACTTGCTGACGACTGCCCTTGCGCAACCGGGGAGCGTATTGAACGAGATGAAGTACCCGCCCTGGGGCTTCGTCCATTCGGCGATGCCAAGACCGCCGAGCTGCTGTTCAAGTACATCAAGTACCTTTTCGAACTTCGGGCGGAGGACGGCGGCGTGCTTTTTCATATGCGCCCGGATACCGGCGCTGTTCCGGAAGAACCGCGCATGACGGAGCTGATTGAGCTTATCCGGGCCTATCGTCGCGAACTTCATGAACGCCTTGATATCAATGAGATTGGCGGAACTTGCAGCCACCGCCGCGATACCCGCGCCGGGGAACGTTATCTTGCTCGTGGAGCAGAATTCATACACAAGGTCTGCGTTTCCGGCTTTTTCGCATTCGCTGATTATGTCGGGTATTTCCGCGCATTCGCCGGAGAAGTTATGCACGCAGTACGCGTTGTCCCAGAATATCCGGAAATCCGGAGCCGCGGGACGGAGCGCCGCGAATCTGCGAACCGTATCGGCGCTGTAGACTATGCCGGTGGGATTCTGGTATTTCGGAACGCACCAGATACCTTTAACAGAAGCGTCGGAGCTTACCAGGCGTTCGACCATGTCCATATCCGGGCCGTCGTCGTTCATCGGGACGGGGATCATTTCAAATCCGAAGTGCTCCGTGATTGCGAAGTGCCTGTCGTAACCGGGCACGGGGCAGAGGAACTTTCTGCCGCTGACCTGCTGCCACGGGGTATTCCCGCAGATACCGTCAGTCATTCCGTGGCTTATGAGCTGGAACATGAGGGTAAGGCTGCTGTTGCCGCCGACGAGGGTATGTACGGAGTGCGTACCCATCATATGCGCGAGGAGCCGCTTGGCTTCCGGGATACCGTCAAGCCCGCCGTAGGTGCGGCAGTCCTGACCGCTCTCGCTGTCGAGGACGCTGTGATGATCCAGGATGTCCAGCATTTTGAGGGACAGCGCGAGCTGTTCTTTGGACGGATTGCCGCGGGAAAGGTCGAGGGACATTCCGCGGAACTTTTCCAGCTCCCGGGAAGCCTGCTGAATTTCGCCGGACAGCTGCCCGGCGGATAATGAGCTGTATATCATTGGAAAACCTCTTTTCATACTGCTCTTTTTATTTCCGGGTCTATTATAATACTTTTTCTGGGTAATTTAAAATCTTAATTTGAAATGCTGCCCATACAATTATGATATAGCCAGACGGTTGGCAGAGTGTAAATTTACATATATAACTTTTTCGATGTATTTCGATGTATGAAGAAACGAAAAACCGGGCGACCGATGGCCGCCCGTACATAATTTTAGGCAAAGAAAATAATATGCACACAAATGTGGGGGATATGTAGGCTCCAGAAACAATACACGCATCCCTGCGTTATAATCACAATCCACCCGATAATCGTAAGGGTGCCGTCCTCTGTTTTTCAATTCCTCAGTAAAAGGAAAACGGGCGGATAAAAATCCGCCCGTCAGCTTGTCGAAAAAGTATCTTCCCAGACTGTTGAGAAAGGTGCAGATGCTAGGAAGCGGCATTTTGGCTAGGCTTTGTGCCTGCCGAAATGCCGCTGACGACGCAGATGCGCCTTTATCGACAGTCTACGGGCGGATAAAGATTCGCCCGTACAGTATGTAATTACCCCTTGTATTCCTTAAGAATATCGGTGGTCATCTTGTACTGCTCCTCCACCTGGCGGAGCAGCTCCTCGTAATCCACGAGCTGACGTCCTCTGAACTTCTCAGTGAGCGCCGAGCTTACCTCGTACAGCCTGTCGAAACCAAGATTCAGGCACACGCCCTTGAGCGTATGCGCCGCGCGGAACGCGTCCTCTGCCCTGCCCTCAGCTACTGCGCTCTCCAGCTGGCTGAAACTCGGGTCGTCAAGGAACTTGACCGCGAATTTCGCGATGATCATTTCGCTGCCAAGTCTTCCGAGAAGTCCGCTGTAATCCGAACCCATTTTTTCATAGCATTCTCTGATAGTCATTGTTTTGTCTCCTCTTTGGTTTTGTCAGTGTATTTCGCAACGACCTCCGCAATAACGGAGATATCTACAGGCTTTGTAACACGGGCGTTCATTCCCGCCGCCAGCGCCTTTTCCAGGTCCTCCCGGAACACATTCGCCGTCAGCGCGATTATCGGGACTGCCGCCGCGTCGCTGCGGTCAAGCGCCCGGATATTCCTTGCAGCCTCGAACCCGTCCATTTCCGGCATAACAAGATCCATTAGTATAACATCTATGCTTCCCGGATCGGAAGTCCGGAACATCTCCACGGCTTCCCTGCCGTTGTATGCTTTAAGTACATTCGCGCCGGCGTGTCTCAGCGCGAAGTCCGCGACCTCCATGTTCAGGTCGTTGTCCTCCGCGACAAGCACAAGGTGCCCCCGGAGCGAAGCCGCTCCCTTGCCGGAGCTTCCGGAATTCCTGCCGGATCTCTCCTGCGCTATTCTGAACGGAATAGTCACGAACACCGTGGTACCCTCGTTCTGTACGCTCGTGCAGTCGATTGTGCCCTTCATCAGCGCGACTATCCTCCTGCAGATGGGAAGTCCCAGACCGGTGCCGCCGTACGGGTCGTCGGACGCGGAATCCTCCTGCGCGAACGGCTCGAACATGTGCTTCTGGAATTCCAGCGACATGCCCTTTCCGGTGTCCATCACGGAGAACTCCAGCACCACGCGGTCGTTGGAGCCGCTGACCTCGCGGCAGCCCACCACGACGTTGCCGCCCCTGCGGTTGAACTTCACGGCATTGGATATCAGGCTGACAAACAGGCGCTTCAGCAGCGCTGGACTTCCTATCAGCAGGTCGTACCTGCCGCTTATCCTAGCGATATCCAGTTTTACGCCGCGTTCCTGCGCCCGGGGCGTGGTCAGCGACCGTATCTCGTCGAACAGCGAATTCAGCGAGAACGTCCTTACGTCCGGGACTACGGTGCCGTTTTCAAGCTCCTCGATATCCGCGAAGTTGTTCACCAGGTCGAGCATATAATCGGAAGACTGCCATATCTTGCCGAGATATTCCCGGAGCTTTTCCGGGTCGTCGGGGTAATGCCCGGCGATCTCCACCATTCCGCGGATACCGTTTATTGGCGTGCGTATATCGTGGTTCATCTTCCGCATGAAGTCGGTCTTTTTCGCATTGGAGCGCCTTGACTTCCTCGCGGAAGCCATCGCCCTCTGCTGATGCACCATAGCGGAATATTCGCGCCGCTCAAGGCGTTCGTTCTTTCCGCCGCGCCGCACCACGAACAACACAGCCAGCAACAGCAGGTATCCGAGAAGCGCGTATATAAGCACCGGGACTCGCCTCAGCAGCACAGCCTCCGCCGGGAAATACACATATATGAAGTAGTTCTTCGTACTCGTCTGCCCGCCTATCCACAGGCGGTTGCCGCTGGATTCCCACTGAATGCCCTCCGTGACGCCGTTCGTCGCAAAGGAATTCAGTACGCCGCAGGAAAGCACGCTGTTCCCGACAAGCTCCCCGTCGTTGGAGCCGAGCACGTTGTTTCCGTCCGTGACCACCGCCACGCCGTCCATAGCCAGCCCGTACCCTGAGAATATGCTCCCGATGGAAAGCTGATTCTCCTCCACCAGGTTTTCCGCCTGCCGGAAGTAGCAGAGCATTATGCCGGGCCTGTCCTCCCGGGAAACTATCGTGTAGTCGTAGTAGAACCCACCCTCCGGGTGAATGCGCGCCATCAGCTTCTTTTCGGGATACCGTGCGATATCAGCCGACTTGCTGTCGGTGCAGAGTTCCTTCCACATATCGTACTCGCCGCCGTCGCCAAGGTACCAGCACTCCGGCTCGCTGTCGGCTCCCATAAGGATTATCCCCGTAAGGCGCTGGGCGTCGGTGTAGTCCATGAGGACGCCGCTGTCTATGCACACTCCGTTTGCTGCCTTGTCGCTGATGTCGTAATTTATGTAGTTTGCCTTATCCGTCAGCCACACAAGGCTCTTCACCGTGTCGGAGCAGGTGAAATCATCATATGTGGCGCACTGGCGTTCCAGGTACTGCATGGTCATATTCATCGTATGATACACGTCCAGCAGATCTGAGTTTACGGTCATCAGCGCGACTGTCAGCAGCAGGAACACCCCGCACATCACCGCCAGGAGCGGCTTGAAAGGCAGGCGCCTTTTCGTCTGGTCAGCCAAGCTCGTCCACCTCCAGTACGGCGGTGTCCATGCCGTATTTTTCGAGGACGGAAGCAGTGAAGCCCTCCTGCTTCATATCAATGAGCGTCTGCTCAAGCTCCCCGGCAAGAATGCCGTTATCCTTGCTGAATGCAACGCCAAGGCTGGCTTCCATCATGCTCTCATCAAGGATGCGGTATTCGTTCGCAGCGCCGCTGATAAGCTCCCGCAGCGCGCTTTCGTGACCCGCCATCGCGTGGACGTATTTCTTGCGGAGCGCCGCGAACACCATATCCATCTCCTCAAAGCAGTAGACCTCCGCGACATGCGGGAGATCTCCGGAGATACGCTCCAGAAGCAGCTTCTCCGGCTGTGTGCTGGAGAGGACCGCAACGCGCCTGCCCTCCAGATCGGAAAAACTTCTGATATCGCTGTCCGCCCGGACCGCCACCACCTGGCGGCTTTTCATGTAAGGACCCGCCCAGGCGTAGTCGTCCTCCCTGCCGTTCATTGAAAAGCAGCCCCACAGACAGTCCACAGAGCCGTCAGCGAGGTAATTGTCCTTTTCGTCCCAGACTATATTCTGGAACACGACGCTGTATCCCATTCGCGAGAACGCTTCCCTTGCCAGCTCTACGTCTATGCCCTCCGGCTGCCCGTCAGAACCTACGTAGTTGAACGGCGCGTACTCGTCGCTGCCAACGATGATCTCCGGCAGCTCCGGCGCGGATCCTTCCTCCCTGCCCGAACAGCCGGAAACGAGCGCCGCAGAAACCGCGAGCGCCGTAACTCCCGCAATTACTCTTCCTGACCAAAACAATGCTTTCATACCATTACCACTATAAAACCAGAATTATTTGCTGAACCGCGCCCGGATCTCCTCCTGGATATCCGTGAAGCACCTGAGCAGCGCCGGATCGAATACGCCGCACTCGCCGTCAAGTATCATCTTCACCGCTTTATCGTGCGGGAACGCCTTTTTATACACTCTTTCGCTCACCAGTGCGTCGTAAACGTCCGCGATGGAGACCAGCTGCATCTCGTCATTGCCCGGCTGATGGTCAGCTGTTTATCTTCAATCACTGGGCTTCCTCCAAATCCGTCCGGAAATACGGTCGGCGCGTATAACTACTATTTTATATATACTGATTTATTATAGCACAAGATGGAGAGTCGTGTCAACATAAATTTTGCAGGTCGGCGTTAAGTTGGCGTTAATTTTTATTATTACAAAACAGTTACAGTTTTCCCAAAACCGTTTACAAATAGTTAGTGTTATGATATAATCATAGAAAAGAGAAAACCGGGAAATTCCGGCTGAAAAAGGGAAATGGTATAATATATGAAAGTGCCTGTGATAATTCCTACTTTCAACCCCTCCGACCGCATATTCACAGTGGTACGCGGGCTTATAGCCGAGGGCTTTGACAGGATAGTTATAATCGACGACGGCAGCAGGAGCGCCTGCGACGAGATATTCGCTCAGCTTTCCGGGATACCGCAGTGCATAGTGCTGCACCACGGCGTGAACCGCGGAAAGGGACGCGGTCTGAAAACCGGATTCACATACGTCCTGGAGCACATGCCGGATTGTGACGGAGTCGTCACGACTGACGACGACGGACAGCACGACCCATCCGACATACGCCGCTGTGCGCAGAAAATGTCGGAAACCGGCAGGGCGGTGCTGGGCGCCCGGGATTTCACCGGCACCGACGTCCCTCCGAAAAGCCGTTTCGGGAACACCGCGACGCGGATAGTGTTCCGGCTGCTGTGCGGAATTAAGATAACCGACACACAGACCGGGCTGCGCGCCCTGCCGCTGTCCTATCTGAAACCGCTCGCGGAGCTGGGCGGGGAGCGTTTCGAGTACGAAACGAACATGCTGCTCGAAATGAAGCGGCTTTCCCTGCCCTTCGACGAGCTGAAAATACGCACGATATACGATAACAATAACAAGGACACGCACTTCAATCCGCTGACGGATTCCATCAAGATATACGCCGTGATATTCCGCTTTATGCTGAGTTCCGGGATTTGCTCGCTCATAGACATCGGGCTTTTTACGCTGTTCAATCTGCTGATGTCGCAGATATCCGCGCTGGACGAGGGAGTGCGGATTTTCATTGCCACCGCGGGCGCCCGGTTAGTTTCGTCCCTGGTGAATTTTCTGGTGAACAGGAGCCGCGTGTTCCGCTCCGGGAACAGCGCAAAGCGCTCCGCACTGCGGTATTACATACTCTGCGCCGCTCAGCTGATAGTATCGGCGCTGTGCGTCCGGGGAATGTCTGCGCTGTTCGGCGCGGAAGCCGGGCTGTGGCAGAGCGTCATAAAGATAGTTACGGATACTCTGCTGTTCTTCATCAGCTTCGGTATCCAGCGCGACTGGGTGTATTCGAACACCGACCGAAAGGAGATACCACGTGACTGAAGTTTCTGCAAGGGAGCCGCAGCGCACCCGCCCGCGCTTCAAGAAAAAGAAGCCGAAAACGGTGTGGCGCGTCGTGCGTCGGATAATACTGATATTCGTGACCGCACTGCTTTCCGTCCTGGCGGCGCTGATCGGAGTGATATACGTCATGGAGCGGGGGCCTTCCGAAACCGCCCGTAACCTGTTCGTGATTTCCTGCAAGGAAACCTCCGCGATAAAGTGGGTGCCGCACATATTCCTGTCGGACGAAACGGTGAACGAGATCGTATCACAGAACGCCATAAAGGAAACGACTGACATCACCGACCCGGATCTTGTGAAGATACCGACTCCCGACGAAGTCCAGAGCGCGGCGGAAGCAGACCCGGACATCGACCCGGACGGCGACGGAGTGGATATAATCGACGTCGCCGGCTCGACGTTCAAGGGAAAGATGATGGTGGTTTACGACCCGTCCCGGGTGTTCGTGGGTATCTCCGGAAAGTTCGGTCAGACGGAATCCGGAAAGACGCTCCCGGAGATATACGCGTCCTATGACAACATAATCGGCGCGGTCAACGGCGGCGGATTCGACGACCGCCCCGGCCACATGACCGGCGGCGAGCCATGGGGCATAGTCATGTCCGAGGGAGAAGTGCTGTGGGGCACGCCGATGTATTATTCCTGGGACACCATCGGCATAACCTACGACAACAAGCTTGTGGTCGGCAAGATGACCGTGCAGGAAGCCGTAGACATGGGCGTACGCGACGCCGTGAAATTCGGACCGATACTCATAGTGAACGGCGAGCCGGTGGAAGCCCTCGGCGACGGAAGCGGACTGAATCCGCGTACGGCGATAGGACAGCGTGCGGACGGCGCGATGCTGCTCCTGACGATAGACGGACGTCAGTCGAACTCCCTGGGAGCCAGCCTTACGGATGTCCGGGACGTGATGCTGGATTTCGGCGCGGTCAACGCCGCGAACCTTGACGGAGGGTCTTCCACCAACATGATATACAACGGCGAAATAATCAATCAGAGCGCCAGCCTTATCGGTCTGCGTAAGATGTGCACGGCTATACTGGTGCGCGGCAGGGACGGTGAAGCGCAGTGAAGAAACGCCCGACAAATACCCGCAGCCAGACCGGCACCGTGGTGTTCTATGTGATATATTTCGTGCTTCTGGCGGCGGTGCTTTCCGCGGCGGTAGTGGGGCTGGGACAGCTGTGGCAGTTCCTCCAGCACTACGAAGCAAGCCAGATATACCACGTGACTGACGCCATAGCCGATGAACTGAATTCCGGTAATCTCAACCTGCTGTACAACGCTTCCGGTGCAGATATCTCCCCCTACGAGAACGGCGAACTGCTGAACCGCCAGATAAACGGGCGTTTCACCGGGGAGTTCTCGCTGAAAAAGAACATCAAAAAGAGTACGAAAACCGCCCCGGTATATACGCTGATGTGCGGCGATGACGCCATCGCGTTCGTCACGCTCGAGCAGACCGGCACCGACCCGCTGTACGGGCTGGAGATTTACAGCGCTGGCAGCATAACGCCCATCGAGCCGATAAGGAACGAGCGCGTAAAGCTGACGTTCCCGACGGTATGCACTGCGGAGCTGAACGGAATAACGCTGCTCCCGGACACACAGTATACTTCCGCGCCGATAGAGGAAGCGGCGAATTTCGGCGGTTATCTGACGGACGCGCCGGAAATGCAGACCTGCACGATATCCGGTCTGATGTACCCGCCGTCGGTGACGTTCCGTGACGGCTCGGGGAATGAGATAACTCCGGAGAAGACCGGGAACGGCGAGTATTCCTGCGGACTGCCGGAAGCCGCCGGAGAAACGGCGGAGGAAGCGGCGCGTTTCGCGCTGGAGTTCTCGGAGCTTTATTCAAAGTACATCGCGAACGACGCGTATTTTTCGTCCATCTCCGGATATATCCCGCCGGACACGAAGCTGTATCACGACCTGCAGACCTACGAAGGGCAGTTCTACACCTACCATACCGGCTATGATTTTTCGGAGGAAAAGACGCTGCGTATCACGCAGTACTCCGAAACCTGCTATGCGGTGCGCGTGAGCTACGTGCATAACGTGTACTACGGGGACACCTACTCCTACCCGGCGGATAACACGGTGTTCGCCGTAAATACAGCAGACGGCTGGCGCGCCGCAGGACTTACGATGAATTGAATCCGGGCGTAATTGCGTATAGACATGACCGGGCGGGTACAAAACCTGCCCGGCATTTTATGTAGATTTCCCGCCCCTGCATAATACATGCGCCGGGAAAAACACACGCCCCCGCGTTTTCATGTTTTTGCCGAAAAAAGCCGGAGTTAGTCGAAACTATTTGTTTAAAACGCGAACTGTATTATTCAGGAAGTTTACAAAAAGTTGATTTTTAGGTGGTAAAATACTATCATGACAGACTAGCGAAAACATGGTGGTGAACGATATGAAAACAGGACTTATACTTGAGGGCGGCGCCGTAAGAGGGATTTTCACGGCGGGAGTGCTCGACCGTCTGATGGAAAACGGGATATATTACCCCTACGTTGTGGGCGTTTCCGCCGGCGGCGGTAACGCGATGAGCTACGTTTCGCGCCAGATCGGGCGTACTGCACGTCAGATAAACGCGCCGAAATCCGAATCCTATTTCGGGCTGAAGCAGTTCATGGAGGTTCACAAGATAATCAACCTCGACAAGATGGCGTTCGAATATCCCTACAAGCAGTTCCCGTTCGATTTTGATACATATTTCAAGAGCGGCATTGACGTTGAATACGCCTGCACCTGCTGCGAGACCGGCAAGGCGGATTTCTTCTCGGAGACCAGCGACGAACAGCGCCTGCTGACGATAGTCAAGGCGACCTGCTCAGTCCCCATGCTGTGCGACCCCGTTGAGATAGACGGAAAGCACTATCTTGACGGAAGCATCGCGGATTCTATCCCGATAGAGCATGCGATGGAGATGGGCTGCGACCGCGTGGTCATAGTCCTCACCAAGCCGGAAAGCAACGTCGCGCCGACAAATTACGCGAAGTTCCGCAAGGTCATAAACCATATGTACAAGGATTATCCGGCGTTCATCGACGCGTGCATGGAGCGCGTGGAGAACTACAACAAGACCGCCGCGCTTATGGATAAGCTCCAGAAGGAGGGCAGGGCGTTCGTTATCCGCCCGCAGATACCGTCCATATCCAAATTCGAGCAGGACAGCCGCAAGATAATGGAGCTGTACCGCCACGGATACACTCTCATGGACAAGCGCATGATGGAGCTTGTCGCATGGAACGAGGGAAGAAGCGTTGACACATCGGAGAGCGTACCGCAGACCGCAGGAGATATCCCAGTCGGCGACGAAGTACTGCTGGCTTGACGACAGACAGAATACAATAAAAATGCACGGGCGGATTCTATATCCGCCCGTTCTTCACGCGCGAAAACACAGGAACGGTTATGACCGCCCCTGCGTTTTTAATATTCAGCCGTAGGATTTATCCGATGTTCCTTACCGCCTCGCGTACCTTGAGCACGAACGTCGGCGAAACGGAAAGCTCGTCGATTCCCATGCGGAGGAACTCCTCTGTAAGCGACGTATCCGCCGCCAGTTCGCCGCATATTCCTATCCACGCGCCGTGCTTGTGGGCGTTCTCGGCGCTCATCTCGATGAGCCGCAGAATGGCTTCGTGGTGGGTGTCGATGAACTGCTCGATGTCCGGGTTCTGGCGGTCGCAGGCAAGCGTGTACTGAGTGAGGTCGTTAGTACCTACGCTGAAGAAATCCACCAGCGGAGCAAGTTTGTCGCTGATGAGCGCAGCCGCGGGAGTTTCTATCATGATTCCAAGTTCCACCTTGTCGGAGTAGCCTATGCCCTCCGCTTTGAGTTCGGATTTTACGTCCTCGCAGATGGAGAGTATCTTCTCGACCTCCCACACACTGGTTATCATCGGGAACATGATACCGAGATTACCGTAAACGGAAGCCCGGAACAGCGCCCTCAGCTGTGTGCGGAAAATCTCCGGACGGGTCAGGCAAATGCGTATCGCACGGTAGCCGAGTGCGGGGTTCTCCTCCTTTTTCAGTCCGAGATAATCCACCTGCTTGTCCGCGCCGATATCCATTGTACGGATTATGACTTTCTTGCCCGCCATGCTCTCCAGAACGCGCTTGTAAGCCTGGAACTGCTGATCCTCCGTCGGAAGCTCATCGCTGCCGAGGTACAGGAACTCGCTGCGGAACAGACCTATTCCGCCCGCGTCGTTCAGCAGTACAGCGCCGATGTTATCCACGCCGCTGATGTTCGCGTAAATGTTGATCTTCCTGCCGTCCTTTGTGACGTTCTCCTTGCCTTTAAGCTCCTGGAGCAGGCGCTTTTTCTCCTCGTCCGCCGCGCGCTTTTTAGTGTATTCCGCGATGGTAGCTTCGTCCGGGTCAACGTAAATCTCGCCGGTGTAGCCGTCAACGATTGCGGTCTGACCTGCGGAAATCTCGCCCAGGAACTCGCTTCCAACGCCGATGACCGCCGGAATATTCATGTTCCTTGCCAGTATCGCAGTATGCGAATTGGAGGAACCATGCGCCGTAACGAACGCAAGCACCTTGTCCTTATCCAGCGAAACGGTTTCACTGGGGGCTAAGTCCTCCGCGCAGACTATCATGCTGTCGGAGCTTTCCGCGCCGCCCTGTCCCGCGCCGGAAAGCACGGCGATGAGCCGGTTGGAGATATCCCGTACGTCCGCAGAACGCGCCTGCATGTACGCGTCCTCCATTGCCGCGAACATCTCCGCGAAGTTATCCGCGGTGACTGCGACCGCGTATTCGGCGTTGACGTGCTGCGTGTCGATGATGTTCTCGATGGATTCGTTGTAGTCCTCGTCCTCCAGCATCATCATGTGTATCTCGAAGATCTGCGCGTTGGTCTCGCCGACCTCTTTCAGAGCCTTTTCGTAAATCGCCTGGAGCTGCGCCGCAGCGGCTTCCTTCGCCTTTGCGACGCGCGCTTTTTCAGTCTCCGCGTCCTCTATATGCCTGCGGATGACCGTTACATCGTTCTTGCGGAATACCGATATTTTACCGATAGCCACCGCGCCATATACGCCCTTGCCTGTGTACTTTTTCATAACACACCCCACAAAATTCGTGATCATCTCGTCCGCAAGCGGACTTTGAGCCTGTTCTAAAGTTTAAAATCAGCTTGTCGAAAAATCGGTCTTGCCCGCGAAGCGGGCTTTTGAAATCCGTTTTTTGCCCGCTGTCTGGGATCCCGACGTTTTTTACTCGCCGAAACCGCTCTCAAAAAGCTCAACTGCCTTGTCAAGAGCCGCCTGCTCGTTCTCGCCGTCTGCGGTGATCTCAACCTGGGTGCCGCACTTGATGCCGGCCGCCATGATCTGCATAACTGCGGTAGCCTTTGCGGATTTCTCAGCGGTCTTTAGCATTACGGTGCAGCCTGCGAATTTCTTCATCTCAGCCGCGAGGATACCTGCCGGACGCATGTGTAAGCCCTGCTCGTTCTTTACTGTTACTGTCTTTGTTACCATGGTGATACTCTCCTTATTCGTTATTAATTTCCGGAGCGCCGCGCACTCCTGCCGATATATCTCTTTCTTTTGTTCAATAATAATGACCAGTTACTTTGCAGACGTCTTTTTCTTTTTCAGCAGCGCCAGCAGAAGCATTCCGACCAGGGAGCCTGCTACCAGGGAAACCAGGTACATCAGCCAGTTGCCGACAACCGCGAATACGAAGATACCGCCGTGGGGAGCCATCAGCGTGCACCCGAACGCCATTGAAAGACCGCCTGCGACTGCCGCGCCGACCATGCACGCCGGGATAACTCTCAGCGGATCAGCCGCCGCATACGGGATAGCGCCCTCAGTGATGAAGCCCAGACCCATGATGTAGTTCACAGGACCGCTCTTGCGCTCCTCCTCGGTCCATCTGTTCTTGAAGAACGTGGTGGAAAGCGCGATAGCTATCGGAGGAACCATGCCGCCGACCATTACCGCCGCCATGATGTCGTAATTACCGCTTGCGATAGCCGCAGTACCGAATACATACGCCGCCTTGTTGAACGGGCCGCCCATGTCGATGGACATCATCGCGCCGAGAACAGCGCCGAGGATGATCTTGCTGCTCTCGCCCATGGAACTGAGCAGGTCGGAGATACCGGTATTTATCATGCCCATGAACGGATTTACCGCGCACATTACGACTGCAATTATGCCAAGTCCCGCCAGAGGATAAATGAGCACTGGCTTGATACCGTTGAGCGCCTTTGGCATGCGGTCGCAGAGCTTCTCAAGACCGAGCATGAAGAATCCGCCGACGAATCCTGCGAACAGCGCGCCCAGGAATCCGGAGGGGATAGCGCCCTGACCGCTGATATTTGCGAACGTTGAGCCAGTGGAAGCGAGATAACCGCCGACAAGACCTACCAGGAATCCGGGGCGGTCAGCGATACTCTTTCCGATGTAGCCCGCTAGCACCGGGATCATGAAGTTGAACGCGAACCCGCCGATGGTCTTGAAGAACCTTGCGGCTTCGGTGAACGTACCGAAGTTGCTGTCCTGCGGAGCGCCCGCGATGGTGTCGATAAGGAACGCCAGTGCGATGAATATGCCGCCCGCGACCGTGAACGGAAGCATGTTGGAAACGCCGTTCATCAGATGCTTATACAGCTTTCTGCCGAAGCTCTCCTTTTCGCCGGAGGAAACCGCCGCGGAGCTTCCGCCCTCGTGATGGTAGACCGGGGCGTCGCCCTTTTCTATGCGCTGTATCAGCTCGTCGGGTATCTTTATGCCGTTAGCGACCTTTGTTGTGATGACTTTCCTGCCGTCGAAGCGCGCCATCTCAACAGATTTATCCGCCGCGACGATGATACCGTCGCATGCCGCTATCTCCTCAGGAGTGAGGATATTCTTTGCGCCGCCGGAGCCGTTGGTCTCCACCTTGATAGAGATACCCAGGCGCTTGCCCGCCTTTTCCAGTGCTTCCGCCGCCATGTAGGTGTGCGCGATACCGGTAGGGCACGCAGTAACCGCGAGTACCTTGTATGTTCCATTGTCTGCGGACTTCTCGATTTTCGGCTCATCGGGGTACTTCTCCTTTTCAGCCGCGTCCACCGCCGCCAGGAATTCGTCCACGTCCTTTGCCGCCATCAGCTTTGCGCGGAAATCCTCGTCCATCAGCAGCGTCATAAGACGTGAAAGCACCTCAAGATGTACGTTGCCGTTGTTCGGAGCGGCTATCATGAACAGCAGATTCGACGGCTCGTCGTCCATCGCTTCGTAGTCCACGCCCTCCGGAACTGTCATCGCAGCCAGGGACGGAGCCTTTACCGCTTCGCTCTTTGCATGCGGGATTGCGATCCCCTCGCCTACCGCCGTGCTGCTCATTGCTTCTCTTGCCAGAATGCCCTTCTTGTATTCCTCGCGGTCGGCGATGTTCCCGCCCTTTACCTGGAGGTCTACCAGAATGTCTATCGCTTCGGATTTGCTCTTGGGCGATGCGCCCAGGAGAATGCTCTCCTTATTTAACAGGTCAACTATCCTCATAGTATTTTCCTCCCGTCAGTCCGTTATACAAGCTGACTGAGCAGCTCGTTTATCTTTTCCTTTGTTGCAAGTCCCTCTGAGAATGCCGTTGCGCCGCCTGCCGCGGTGCCGAGCTTCAGCGCATATTCATAGCCTACCTTCTCGCAGCCCGCTATGAATCCGGCTACCATCGAATCTCCCGCGCCGACGGAGTTCTTGACCGTACCCTTGCAGACTCCGCAGATGTGGGTCTTTCCGTTTTCGTCCAGGAGCACCGCGCCGTCCCCCGCCATGGAAACAAGCACGTTCCGCGCGCCCATCTCATGAAGCTTTCCGGCGTACTCGACTATCTCGCCGGTGGTGTGCAGCTCCACGCCGAAAATCTCGCCAAGCTCGAAGTTATTGGGCTTGATGAGGAACGGCCTGTACTTGAGCACCTTTACAAGCAGGTCCTTTGTCGCGTCAACGACGGTGCGGATATCCTTTCCGTCCAGCCTTGCGAGGATACGCTCGTAAATATCCGACGGCAGCGACGACGGAATGCTTCCCGCGAGCACCAGCGTGTCGCCGTCCTTAAGTTCGTCGAGCTTCGTGAAGAGCTGCTCCACGGCTTCGTCCGGGATCTTCGGTCCCTGTCCGTTAAGCTCGGTCTCCTCGCCGGATTTGATCTTGACGTTAATGCGGGAAAATCCCTCGGCAAGGTGTACGAACTCCGCGTCGATGCCCTTTTCAGAAACTCCGTTCTCGATAGCCGCGCCGGTAAAGCCCGCCACGAAGCCGAGCGCCTTTGACTTCACGCCAAGCTCGCTGAGCACTATCGAAACGTTTATTCCCTTGCCGCCGAAATATATTTCCTCGCTGTCGGAGCGGTTGGTAGCTCCCGCCTTAAGCTCCTTTGTGTGTACGATGTAGTCTACTGCGGGATTGAATGTAACTGTATAGACCATTTACAGCACCTCCTTGATGACTGTGTATTCTGCGTATTTGCGCTTTGTCAGCATGTCGGTGATTATCTCCGCCCTGCTGAGCTGTGCGAACGTCGCTGAGCTGATATCGTCGAACTTTGAGTGATCCGCCAGGATATACGCCTTTCTGCTGCTCTCTATCGCCGCCGCCTTTACCCGCGCCTCGTTGACGTCCGGCGTGGTGAAGCCCGCAGTGATCGAAATTCCGTTGGTGCCCATGAAGCACTTCGTGAAATTGTAGTTTCTGAGGGTGAGGACGCATTCCGCGCCGACTATCGCTTCGGTAGCCGCCTTTATCTCGCCGCCGGTGATGTAAACCCGGAAGCCGCGCTGCGCCAGCTTCTTCGCGTGGATAAATCCGTTGGTGACGAAGCTCACGTCCTTCTGCGGCAGGTGGTCGATCATCTTTTCGGTGGTGGTTCCGGCGTCAATGAAAACGAAGTCGCCGTTCTCTACGAGCGAAGCCGCGTACTCTGCGATCGCCGCCTTTTCAGCGGTGAACATCGCGGATTTCTCCTCGACGTTCTTTTCGACTGCGGAGAAGCTTTCGCCGAGCGCTATCGCGCCGCCCCTGACCTTTGTTATTTTACCCGCTTCTGCGAGAATATTCAGATCTCTCTTGACGGTCGAGGAAGACACATCAAGTATCTTTGAAAGCTCCGCTATCGTTACGCTGCTGCGGTTGTTCACTGTTTCGGTGATTATCTGTAGACGTTCTTCTGTAAGCATTTTTGTTCCTCTTGATCATGATCATCTTTGGACTGTTTTGAACTTATTTGCTCTGTCCTGAATATATAATAGCACACCTATCGTTCATTTTCAAGTAGTTTCGTTCAAATTTATTCATTTCAAGCGTACTTTTGTAGATTTGCACACGCTTTGTTAATTCTTATTGTGCACATTTCACATTGCGTCTGGAAAACTTATGAAAATTCAATTCTCGCCGTGTGCAATTCAGTCAATAATCGTTCAGTTCCGTTCAGAAACTATCTGTTGAAGAAATCCGAGAAAAGTAGTAGAATTAGTATGGGCAATACCGCACAAAGATTGTGCGTGTATTGCGCAGTCAGATTTTTCGTCAGATTGTACAATGAGGACGACGCAAGGCTGACGCCTTGCTAGGACGAATTGTGCAAGATGACGGAAAAGAT
>Ga0129310_1001051_pt1 | contig 26616 bp, 22 predicted proteins | sample Go1ome_2_FD_94433 | JGI IMG/M metagenome (GOLD analysis project Ga0129310, IMG submission 94433) | Western lowland gorrila individual fecal microbial communities from Wisconsin, USA - Go1022A metagenome | ecosystem: Host-associated > Mammals > Digestive system > Large intestine > Fecal | place... | reverse complement strand
GCAAACCTCTGCGCCATCTGCCTTTGCCGCTGTTGCATCGATTGCAGCTCCTGCCGGCATGGAAAATGGTGTTGTGGAATATGCCTCAAAAAAGTTTCCTTTGCATTCCTCATTCAACTTGCGGAAAATCTCTGTTTTCCAGTTCTCCCGCGCCTGCACATAACAACTGTCATATCCGTCCAGCCAGTCTTCACTTGTGATCTCATATCCTGCATTTTTCAGTCCATCATAAATGCTGACATTATATCGGTTATTGACATCTCCGGAACCGGTTCCACCTTTGATGGTGCGTACCGCTCCCGCACCATACAGACCAATTTTCGTTCCCGGCTTCAAAGGTAGCGTCTGCGCTTCATTTTTTAATAATACAAACCCTTCCGCTGCCGCTTCTCTTGCAAGAATGGCATTGTCTTTTTCACGCTGTGACATTTCCGTGGATGTCGTTCCTACATACCCTCTTTTTCGCAGTTTCATGATAACCATCTCCTCATACTATTGCTGTTTACATCTTTCATAATCAGATTCTGCATTCATAATATAGAAAAAGCGCAAATATGCCGAAGCATACTTACGCCCTCTACTGTATGCTATGCACACATTATTTTTCACTTTTTATTTTGTACCAAAAATACGATCTCCTGCATCACCAAGTCCCGGGCAGATGTAAGCATGATCATTCAATTCACGATCCAGCTGACCGATATAGATCTGAACATCCGGATGTGCCTCATGCAGTCTCTTTACACCTTCCGGTGCAGCGATCACAAACATGCATTTAATATTTTTGCCACCGTGTTTTTTGATATAATCTACGGCTGCCACAGCAGATCCACCGGTTGCGAGCATCGGATCAACAACCACGATAAGACGCTGGTCGATCGGATCCGGCAGTTTGCAGTAATACTCATGCGGCTCATGTGTCTCCGGATCACGGTACAGACCGATGTGTCCGATCTTTGCGGACGGAACCAGTGTGGTCACACCATTTACCATACCAAGACCTGCACGCAGGACCGGTACAATGGCCAGTTTTTTGCCGGCGATCATCGGGCTTTTGCATTTTTCAATTGGAGTTTCAATCTCCACATCCTCTGTCGGCAGATCGCGAAGTGCCTCGTATCCCATCAGAACGGCAATCTCCTCGATCAGTTTACGGAACTCATTTGTTCCTGTATTTTTGTTACGGATCATAGATATTTTGTGTTTGATCAGCGGGTGATCCATGATAAATACGTTGTCCATTTTTTCCATCTAATAAAACCTCCTAGTCAGACTTCTCGTTTCTTCAAGGATAACGGATTCACGGTTATAAGTCAACCGGAATAAACCACCAGAAACGAATTTTCTCCTTGCTCTCTCCTGAAATTTCCGTTATACTAATTTGTTAGAGTCTGATATATGAGTACTTTTTATATTGTCAGATCAGTACCCATAAAATCATCATAAAAATAGTAGGAGAATGAATTTATGAAAACAAACGAAAACGGCATCTACGATGCCAGAACGCTTGGACTTCCAAAAATGCTGATCCTTGGACTTCAGCATATGTTTGCCATGTTCGGTGCAACGATCCTTGTCCCGGTTCTGGTAAACACTTACTTCCACGGCGAAGGTTTATCCATTCAGGTAACCCTGTTCTGCGCCGGAATCGGAACTCTGCTGTTCCACTTAATGACACGTTTTAAAGTGCCTGCATTTCTCGGTTCTTCCTTTGCATTCCTGGGTGGTTTCCAGACCGTTGCAAACCTGGATACCGGAATTTTTGCAGACATGAGCTACGGAGAAAAACTTCCATATGCATGTGGTGGCGTCCTGATTGCCGGTCTGCTCTACCTCGTTTTATCCCTGATCATCAAGGTCATCGGTGTAAGACGCGTTATGCGTTTCCTTCCGCCGGTTGTAACCGGACCGATCATCATCTGTATCGGACTGAGCCTTGCACCTTCCGCGATCTCCAATGCCTCCACAAACTGGCCGCTGGCACTGATCGCCCTTGCTACCGTTATCATTTTCAATATCTGGGGCAAGGGAATGTTCAAGATCATCCCGATCCTGATGGGTATCATCGTATCCTATGTGGCTGCCCTGATCATGAACGCTGCCGGAATGACATGCGCTGATGGAAGTGCGATTTTAAACTTCAGTGGTGTTGCTGATGCAGCCATCGTGGGAGTACCGCAATTCTTCCTCTGCAAGTTCAACATCACAGCCATCCTTGCAATGGCACCGATCGCCATCGCATCCATGATGGAGCATGTCGGAGATATTTCCGCCATTTCCGCAACCGTTGGCGAAAACTTTATCGAAGATCCGGGACTTCACCGCACACTGCTTGGTGACGGTCTTGCAACTGCCCTCTCCGCGCTCATCGGCGGACCGGCAAACACAACTTACGGGGAAAACACCAGTGTACTGGCACTGAGCCGTGTATATGACCCGCGCGTTATCCGTCTGGCTGCTTTCTATGCCGTTATCTTAAGCTTCATTCCGAAAATGGCAGAAATCATCAGTTCTCTTCCGGCTGCGATCATCGGTGGTATCAGCTTCATCCTTTATGGAATGATCTCCGCTGTCGGTATCCGCAACGTTGTAGAAAATAAAGTAGACCTGACAAAATCCCGTAACCTTGTTATTGCAGCCTGCATCCTTGTCTGCGGTCTTGGTTTCTCAGACGGTCTGACCTTCCATGTAGGAGGTACAGCCATCACTCTGACCAGCCTTGCAATGGCAGCTATTGTCGGTATCGTATTAAATGCGATCCTTCCGGGAAATGAATACAGCTTTGAAAGCAGCACAAAGAAAAACTAAATACAAGAAAGTCGCTGACATTCTTTTTTAAGAGTGCCAACGACTTTTTTTACGTACTTTCTATTTTATGATTCATTATTTTTTAGCATTCTATCAGCATTTCCCAAACCCGGCATTTTTTATGACATTGAGAGCTTCCCGATTTCTGTTGCATACTCCAGCAGTTTACGGTTCGCTTCATTCAGTGGCCCAAATTCCTCTGTTTTCAGTGTACATATGCATGATTCACACTGATCCATCCATTTTTTCGCCTGTGCAATCTGCGCTTCTTCCATCGGATAAAATGCTTTCTGTGAAATAACTTCGGTAGCCAGTGCCCGTGCCGTCTGATATTCCCTGTCATTTTCCTGCAAAATACCTGCCACAAAAGGAATGCTCTGCCGCTGCAGACGGTTATATACTGCGATACCGCTTCCTCCTCCACCAATAACAAACACCTTTGGTGTACCCCTGGACGGATTCAAAAACACTTCGCCAGTAACCGGGTCAAAGCTGGTATCCGACACGCCATATAATTCCTGTACATACGTGCCGTCAAAAATCTCCTCCGGTGTACCAATGCGGTCGATATGATCTCCTTTTACACAGGCGATCGTATCCGATACTTTCTGTGCCAGATCCAGTTCGTGCAACGACATAATAATCGCTAAATTTCGGTCTCTGGCCAGCATACGGATATTTGCCAGAATATCCAGCTTAAATCCCATATCCAGATAAGAAGTCGGCTCATCCAGTAATAAAATATCGGTATCCTGACAGATAGCTCTGGCCAGCATCAGACGCTGCCGCTGTCCGTCACTCATTTTCCGAAAATCCTGGTTCTGTACATCCTGTGCATGCACCAGCGCAATGGCCTCGTCTACTTTCGCCCAGTCCTCGTCTGACAAAATACCAAATTTTCCGGTATACGGATATCGTCCTGATGCCACCACATCCCGGCCGCTGAGCAGCTCTGTCTGCATTCTCTCTGTCATTACCATGGACAGACTCTGTGATATCTCACTGTCCCGCATACCGCTCATGGAGTTTTTCCCAATATATACCGCTCCGCCAAGAATTTTTAACTGCTTTGTAATTGTTTTTAAAATCGTAGATTTTCCGGCTCCGTTGGGTCCGATCAGTGTCAGTATCTGCCCGGACTTCACACTCAGATTCACATTTTTGATCAACGGATTTTTGTCATATCCGACTACTAAATTTTCTGTTCTCAGTTCCATCATCTGTTCCCCTGCTTTCTCAGCATTGCCGCAATGACTACCGGCACCAAAAATACCGCGGTCACGGAGCTGATACTGATTTCTGTCGGTGCAAATACCGTTCTCGCAATTCCGTCACAAAACAGTGTGATCACTGCTCCGCACAGAAAACATCCGGGAATCAAAACGATTGGCTTTGCTGTTTTTGTGATCAGTTTTACCAGATGCGGCACAGCAATACCGACGAAAGAAATCGGACCCGCAAAAGCTGTCACACAGGCGGAAAGCATACTGGACAACAGGATCAGTCCAATGCGAAGCGCCTTGACATTCACGCCCATATTTCTGGCATAGGTTTCTCCCAGCTGATAAGCTCCGATTGGTTTTGCCAGCAAAAATGTAATGATCACACCTGCTGCTACGATCACCACGATCATCTGTACATTTTCCCAGGTCATACCGGAAAAGCTTCCCAACGACCAGTTGTGCAGATTGACGATATTGGAATCATCCGCAAATGTCACGCAGAAATCTGTAATAGCCGAGCAGATGTATCCGATCATAATACCGCAGACTACCAGCAGCGACATTTTTGACACACGGAATGAAATCAGCAGCACAAATCCCATGGCAATCAGAGATCCCACAAATGCGGCAATGACCATTCCTGCGGAATTCAGTGTCAGTCCCCGCTGTAAAAATATGATCATCGTCAGGGCAACCACCAGCTTTGCACCGGATGAAATTCCCAGCACATACGGACCTGCGATCGGATTCTGGAAAAAACTCTGAAGCAGAAAACCGGATACGGATAACGCTCCGCCCAGTAATATGGCTGCCGCAATACGCGGCAGTCGGATTTTCCAGACAATCTGATACAGCGTCGAATCACTGCCATCCTTTCCGAACAGTGCAAAAAAATCCCCCAGAGACATATTGACACTGCCAACACCCACATTCCACAGAAAGAGTGCGATCAGTGCACAGATAAATATCGTAAATGCTATCGTATACCGTTTTTTCACTTCCCTAACTTCCTTTACCTTCTCTTTTTATTACTGCAGTTTTCTGATAAACCGGTAATCGGTATCACTGCTGTTGGTCAAAATCTTATTCAGATCTTCGATAAAATCACAGGTTGCACTTGTTTCCTGATAAAAATTGCTGCCGGTTGTATAGACATCCCCGGATTTTACTGCCTTAAAGTCAGCAAACAGATTGTTTTTCGCAATCAGTTCATCAATGGAGTTTAACTCTCCTTCAATCGTACCGTTATAGATCAGAATATCTGCGTCTTTTTCTGCCACATAGAAATCTTCCATCTGCATTTTCAGTGTAGACAGTGCATTTTCCTCTTCCTCAATATATCCGTTCAGAGAATACACACCACCGGCCAGATCGATCATAGAAGATACATAATCATTCGGTTTTCGAACTGTGATCGTTCCATCCGAAGATACTGCAAAAAAGGCCACCGTGCGGCCGGTGTTCTCTTTTTCCAGAATCGGCTGCACCCGCTCTACCTGCGCACGGAAGAAGTCAGTTCCCGCCTGCTCCTGATTAAACAGCACGCCAAACAAACGGATCCATTCCAGACGTCCCAACGGATGTTTCTCATAACTGGAGCGTTCGATCAGAACCGGGATTCCAAGTTCTTCCAGCTTTTCTTTTACTTCCGGATTATGCAGGATCATACTGTTCTCAATGGCAAATTTACATCCCTGTCCAAGCAGAAGTTCATAGTCCGGTGCGCTGTATTTTCCGGCATAAACCAGATCTCCCGCTTTCATGGCATCTGCCGCTTCCTGCACATACCAGTCTTTTTCCTTCAATCCTGTAAACTTAATATTGGAAAGTGCGCCTGTCTTGCACACCAGATCCATCACCGCACTGGAAACCAGATATCCATCTGTCAGCGGCTGCTGTAAAACCACAACATCTGATGGCACATCCGTCGGAACGGATACGCCCTGCGGAACAAGCAAATAACGACCGCTGTCAACGATCGTTATCAATTTATAAGCTCCATATTGTTCCACACTGAACTGATCGGCGTATGCAAGATTCATACGCCCCTCACAGTTCAGATCATTAAAACTTACATTTTCAGGGAAAGAAAATATAAGCGTGTACTCAATTTCATGCGGAGTACTCATTGCCGTAGTATCCCCAATCACATCCAGATCACATGGAACTCCACTGATTGGGAACGTAAAGGTTGAATTTCCACCTTCATTTTCATTCAAATACTTTTCTCCATCGACAATCATATAGTCATAATGCGTACTGCTCCATACGATTGTCGCCATAGCCTGACCATCTGTCACAGTTACCGTAGCTGTGGATTCCACGGTTGCTCTTCCGCTGCCCCCCTGCAATTCCACGTTCACAGAATATGTTCCATCTTCCAGAATCGCTGCTCCAGTATCTGCAGTCTGATCTGACTGTTCCTGTGTCTCTGCGCTGACACTCAGGTCAGAAGAACTTGCCGGTTCCTTGTTTTCCTTTGTTCCGCATCCGGCCAATGCGGTAACACTTACCATGACAGCCAAAATAGCTGCCGCTATTTTCTTCTTCATCTGCCGAAAAATCCTTTACTCTACTTTCTGTGGGTCTGATACGCTGACTTTATGATCATACCAGGTTCCTTTTGTTCCCAAAATAGCGAGATCAAATTCCTGGTCCAGAGCTTCCACCGGCACATCAAATCCATACACTTCCTCGCTGGTTCCGTCGCTGTATGTAACGGTATCCGTTGTTGGCTGTAAAAGTTCTGCGCCGTCTTTCTGTGCATCCTCTGCAGTTCCGACAAACAGATTTACGATATGTTTGGATGCCAGACTGATATGAATTGTCATCTTTCCATTTTCCACTGTCAAGGTACCACGTCCGTCATTTGCCTCATTGACATGGAACATGCTGCTATCTGTATTAAATGCGGCATCGTAGACACCATCCTCTAATGCCGGAGTCTGTACATCAGTGGAAGTCTGATCTGCCTCCTCTGCCTCATTGTTCGTTGTCTCATCCGGTGCACTTGTGTCCTTCTGCTCTACTGCTTCTTTTGTGCTGTCTGCCGCCGGCTGTGCATTGCTATTTCCACATCCGCCAAGCATACCAACAGCCAGCGCAAATACTGCTGCCAGTACCGTAATTCTCTTTTTCATGTATTCGCCCTCCTGTCAACCTCTTTCTATGTCCCTCTATCGGTATTTGAACATATCTGCATATATTCTTCCATATGCAACTCACAGCAGGAACGAGCGATCATTCCTGCTGTGAGATTGGTTATCATTTTTACTTTTTACTGTGCTATGTATCTTATTTACCTAAAGAATCAATAGCTGCTTTTGTATGATCTACATAAATCTGCTGAATAGCTTCAATCTCACCTAAACCAGCAATCTGTGTATCAATTTTATCAAAGTTTCCGCTTGCTGTAAACATGCTCTTCCAGGAATCGTCATCATCGCCTGCCATATCGTTGTTTGCGTGATCACCGGCAACAACCATTAACGGTCTTAATACAACATTTTTGTATCCAGCTGCTTTTACAGCTTCGATTACGTTCTCACAAGCTGTCTCTTCCGGCTCACCCTCTACAGTTCCGATGAATACGTTGTCATATCCAAGATTTTTCATCTGAGAAGCCATCTGGCTGTAGCTTACTTTTGCTGTATGAGAAGTACCATGTCCCATAAATACGAAAGCTGTGCTGTCTGCTTTTGCAGCATCCAGAGAATCGTAACCTGCTGTCTTTACAGCTTCTGCTGTGATATCCTCAGCTACTTTTGCTTTGTCTTCGTTTACAGCAGTTGCATCAGATCCTACCTCACCAAGTAACGGCTCAGCAACAACTACAGACTCAAATTTGTCTTTGTAATTATCCAGAGTTCCAACCAGCTCATCATACTCAGCACCATGCATTAAGTGTGTCGGCTGAACAACCAGGTTCTTTACGCCATTATCAACAGCTCTCTGAAGGGCCTGATCTACGTTATCGATTTTCTCACCATCTCTTGCCTGAACATGGTTGATGATGATCTGTGCGGTAAATGCACGTCTTACGGACCAGTCCGGATTTGCAGCCTGGATTGCTTTCTCAACGCCACCGATATCAGCTACACGGCTGTCATTGAAGGATGTACCAAAACTTACAACAAGGATCTCGTTCTCACCGATTTCATCCTGATTCAGTGGATCATCCTTGGAAGCATCACCGGTATCTCTTCCGAAATAATCCGGATCAGCATTCTCGCCTTCTACTAATTCTTTCTGAGCATCTGTTAATTTATCCCATGCAGCTTTTGCAGCTTCACACTGTGCATCTGTATCGTCTGTTCTCTCCTGAACGTAAATTGCATCAATGAGAGCAGCTACTTCGTCAGCTTTTGCCTGATCATCATTTTTCTCATCTGTTGCGCTGCTTTCTTCTGCTGCACTTACTGTGTTATCCTTTCCAGCATTTGCATTGTTGTTTCCACAGCCTGCAACCAGGCCAACTGCCATGGTAAATACTGCCATTAAGGCAACCATTCTCTTTTTCATGTGTCCTTCTCCTTTTAATCATTTATAATAGTTTACTTCACAGGGCACGGTTCTTCCAAAAAGACGGCGTTATCGCAGCTGCCATGTGTATGACCGCAAAAAAATAAAAATGCTTCGTTCGGATGGTCCAAACGAAGCATCTATATCTTCAATACAATCAATCATCTTGATTAAAAACAGCACAATCAATAACTCGTGATTCTGGAATATATCCGGTACCAGACAACTGGCAGGTTTCCTGGCTGAAAGATTCTCATACAGATTCGGCCTTCCCAATGTCATATACATCAGTGACCAATATCAGAATCTGTACTCCCTTATCACAGTGACGAGCTTCGTACAGGAATTACACCTGTTTCCCTTTTAACCATACCTTTGCTGCTTACAGTTTCCAGACATACCAATAACATTTCCCCGATCGTTTTGAACTGCTGTTGACTGTCTTTTCTGTAATACCTGCAAGTGCATGGCACCAACTGTCTCTCTCTATGAACTTAAAGCTATCATATCATACCGCATCGTACAATTCAACCCCCGCCGCATACTTATTTTCTGCGCAGCCATGCCTCTTTTGCATTGCAGTATTACCAAAATTCTAACAGGATTCCAGCATGCCTTTGTCACCAACACCACAGAATTTACCGGACGCTACATACTTCTCCATAACCGGGAATAATGCCTGCAGATCCTGTTCCGTCGTATTCAAAATTTCTCTGCGAAGCCCTGCCACATCCTCTTTTGTAATGCCTTTTAGGTATCTTGTGCATTCCAGATCACAGATTCCGGATGGTGCCAGCAGCGGATCTACCATACCGATGGTTCCGATAATGATGTCATCAAACGGCATGCCCTGTGCCAGAAACTGTTCCAGAAACTCTGCCATGCCACCGTAAACTTCCTTTGTATTTGCAAGGTTCGGATCACGGTAAGAATAAGCAAAGATGTCACCATTCATCCGTGTTGACATTCCGGTTCCGTAAGCACCGCCCTGTACACGGATCATGTTCCACAGATATCCAAAAGACATAATGGAAGATAACACTGCCCAATGTCCGGAAAAACCATTGCCTAATGCATATAAGTTATTTCCCAGTGCAGAATAACCGACACTTGCCGGAATTTCAATCGCGCTGTCCTCTTTTCCCGGCAGCGGATGTACCGCAGGTGCACCTATCGCGTTTTCCGGAAGTTTACCAATGAGATCTGCGATTTTATCCTCACTGATTTTTCCACTGAATCCTGCAAACACACGATTTTTTGCAAAGGCTTTTTCCATAAGTCTGCCAAAGGTCTCGCTGTGCTCCTTTGCATGCTCCATATAGCCCTCTGCCAGACCACCAAACCAGTTTACAAAACTTTCTCCTTCCAGCAGTTCTTTTACTGCGCCTTCTTCAGAAAACGCAGACAGTGCCTTTGTCATGGCAAACAGATGACCATTTCCGATCAGAGACTGCTTCATCAGATAGTCATTTTGCTGAACGGTTTCATAAATTTTTTCTGACTCATCGTATCTGCCGTTTACAAGCAGTTCTTCGATAAGTTCTAACGCTGCATCTGTATTTTCTTCCAGCATGGCTGCCGACACCAACAGATACTGACTGCTGTGTTCCAAATCTCCCGGTCTTGACATTACTTCCAGACGCGCCCATAAATGTCCCAGAACAGATTTGATCTTTGTCTGGATCTTATCTCCGGTATAATTCTTTGTGCCAAGTTCCCCGAAGCATGCCGTCATCACATTGATCATCTGCAGTTCTTCGGATGTGAAATCAGAAATATCAAAATACAGATTCAGATATACAATTCCATTTGTCTCTGTCTGCACATTCAGCGCATCACGGCCTGCGATCTGAAGCACTTTGGTATCTGTCAGCTTGCTCTCCTGCGGTACATCAGATAATTCCAGATGCGGCAGTGCAGCCAAAGCTTCCTCATCATCCATGCTCTGCTGCCATTCCTGCATTCTAACAAATCGCTCATACGCCTGCTGTCTGTCAGCTTCACTCCATGCTGCCGTAATCTTTGTCAGTTTTTCTGACTCACGCTTTGCATCGTCCGCACCTTTTGTCAGAGACGGAAGCACATACAGATAAGATTTGTCCTCTGCATCGCCCAGAAGTTCCAACAGAAGTTTCTCAAAATAGCCGGTGTTCACTTTTTCACGCAATGCATCAAAAATACCTGCATTTTCAATATCGGTCAGTGGATCGTCACCATACAGCCAGCTTCCCAGAGCTTTTACCACAAGCTCTACACCGTACGGCTCACTGATTTCCCGGTTCATAAATGCAAAACGCTCCAGAGAAGCCAGCAATGCTTCCCGATCCAGCCCCTGTTCTGCCAGTGTATGAATCACTTCCGGCAGCGCAGCTTTGATCTCCGGAAATTTCTCTTTTTCAGTATTATAAGCCACCAGCGCAATGCTCGGCTGATATACCTGATCCGTCACGTTCAAAAAAACATCCTGCGCCAGTCCCCGCTCCAGGAACGCACGTTTCAACGGCGCCTCGTTCGAACCGGTCAGATAATCTGCCAGAATTTTTGTCGCATAGATTTTTTCTGTTTCCTGATGCATGCCGATGATTTTTGCCACACACATATGAGACAGGTTCTCAGCCCCCTCCTGCGCCTCGTAAACAACGGTTTCCTCGGTGGTTTTCGGCTCCTGCTTTACGAAATCAAAATCCGGCTTCTGATATTCATACTTTGACAGATACTCCTCATCGATATAAGCCAGGAATTTTTCGATATCCATGTGACCGTCAAATATGATTTTTGCATTGGAGGGATGATAAAACCGTTTGTGTGTCTCAATGAATTTCTCATATGTCAGATCTGTGATATGGTCCGGGTGACCGCCGCTGGTGAATCCGTAGCTGTTATCCGGGAACAGCATCCGTTTGGATTCATCCTCAATGATCTGATCCACATCGGAAAATACTCCTTTCATCTCACTGAACACAACACCATTGTAATACGGCTGTTCAGAACCTTCCTCGAATTCATAATGCCAGCCTTCCTGCATGAAGATCTCCGGTTTTGTATAAATGAGCGGTGCGAATACCCCGTCCAGATATACCATCATCAAATGAAACAGATCCTGCTCATTTCGGCTGGACACCGGAAATACTGTCTTGTCACTGAATGTCATGGCATTTAAAAATGTCTGCATGGAGTTTTGGAGCAGTAATACAAACGGTTCTTTCACCGGGAATTTTTCCGATCCGTTTAACAGGCTGTGCTCCAGAATATGGAAAACTCCGGTATTATCCTCCGGCAATGTCTTAAATGAAATGGAAAATGTCTTATTTTCATCTGCCCGGTCAAAATACAACAGTTCCGCACCGGATTTTTCATGTTTCATCGTATAACACTCTGCCGCATGGGACGCCATGTATTCTTTTTTTATCAGCTTAAAGCCGCAACAGATTTCCCCAGGCTGCATATTTTTTAAAGTAATTGTCTGATTCTCCATAATGCCCTCTCATTTTCATCTTATAATGTTCTGCTGAATAGCTTGTAGTATTCGTTATGCTCCAGCATCTCTTCCGGTGTACCGGAAGCTTCTACCGTGCCATCACGCATAATAATAATATGATCCGCATTCTTTGTGGCTGCATAATTATGTGCGATCATAATCGTGGTCTTATTTTCCATCAGGTGATCCAGTGCTTCTGTTACCAGTGCTTCACTGAGTACATCCAGATTACTTGTAGCCTCATCCAGAAGTAGATAATCCGCATTACGCAGCATTGCCCGGGCAATCGAAATGCATTGTCCCTGTCCTCCTGAAAAATTTGAACCGTCCAGTCCGACTTCTTCCTCAAAGCCATCTGGTTTACTCATAATACAGTCGTAACAGTTTGCTTTTTTCGTCACTTCCACCAGTTCTTCGTCACTGACTTCCCGGTTCAGTCCATAGGTTAGATTTTCCCGAACGGTTCCGCTGACCAGCGGATTTTTCTGGAACACATAGGCGAACCGGTCTCTCCATTGCGTCACGTTGTAATCTGCGATATTTTCCTCATGGAACTGAATGCTTCCCTCTTTCGGTTCATACAGACGGGTCAGCAATTTGAACACTGTTGATTTTCCTGCCCCATTTCCTCCTATGATTGCGGTTACTTTTCCCATCGGGATCTTCATTGACACATCCTTCAACACATCCCGCTCTTCGTTATAGCCAAAAGTCACATGATGGAAGGAAATATCTGCGCAGACCTGCGGTACATCACTGCCATCTTCGCGCTCAGATAATGTTTCGGAAACCTGGGTGATTTTCTTCATGGTACCAAATGTTCCAAATACAGATCCCACATTCATGAAAAACTGCATCAGCTGCATACCCGCAATACCTGTAATCATATAAAATCCGGTCAGATCGCCGACAGTAACCTCACCTTTTCTCACCAGCTGTCCGCCAATTACGAATACAATCACAATGAACAAAATGGAAAAAATCTGCATGGATAACTGATAAAACGCTACCAGCATCCAGTTCCAGAAATCTGCCTTATACATTTCTTTGAAGTTCCATTTGCCTTTGGCTTCTTCCAGTTTTTCAGCCACCGCACTTTTGATCAGGCGGAAATTCCGCACACGTTCTGCCAGATACGCAGTACTTCCGGCCATGGTTGTAGTACTGTATACACCCAGTTTAAACTGCATCACCGCAATTGCAATGCACAGAAGCAGCGTCAATGGAATCATGATCAGGGAATACTTCGCCAGTGTTACATTATAATCAAACAGCTGCATAAATGCCTGAACCGTTGTGATCACGCAGACGACACAGGACACCGCCATGGTAAACAGGGAAGAAGGTGCTTCCGCATCTGAGGTCACACGGCTTACCAGCTGATCTCCGTTATCTTCGTCATAATATTTTGTCGGAAGATGCATAATCTTTGCCCACAGTTTCATTCTGACGCGAAGTGAAATGGTCTCTTCCATTCTTCTTGTAAAATATTCACTGAAAATAGAGCATGCCGCAGAAACAACAGCCATGGAAATATAGCTTGTCAGTTTTGCTGCATCAATGGCTTTCTGACTGACATCAATGATATCTGCCGTCATGGTCGCCACCTGAAGTTCCGCTTTCATCATAATAATGGAAAATGCAAAACTCAGTATAATAAGGATCCATGGTAATTTTACACCTTTTAAGACGGCAAAATAATTCAGCTTCTGCTTTTTCCCTGCTGTATTCGGATGTTTCATACTGCCGCCTCCTTTCCTGCACTTTCATTCATTTTCTGATATACCCCACAGCTTGCAAGCAGACTTTCATGTGTGCCTTCTCCAACCAGATGCCCATTTTCCATGACAATGATATGGTCATATCGTTTCGCAAAACTCAGATCATGTGTGATCAGAATTCTTGTTTTTTCGGCAAAAATCTGATCCATGGTATCCTGGATTTTTACAGACACCTGTACATCCAATGCTGATGTCGGTTCATCCATCAGAATAATATCTCCGCCCCGCAGCACTTCCCTGGTCAGAACCAGACGCTGTCTTTGTCCACCGGACATAGATTCTCCGCCGGATGCCACTTCCGTATCCAGACCTTCCGGACTGATTTTCAAATATTCGTTAAATCCTGTTTCCTCTGCTGCTGCCAGAATTTCTTCATCAGAAACAGCTCTGTCTATTCCGTATGTAACCACATCACGTACCGTACCGCTGAACACCTGAGCGCCCTGCTGCACGTAGGCCAACTTTTTTCGGAAACTTTCCATGGAAATATCTTTGATATTGGTATCCCCGATCAGGATTTCTCCTTCTTCCGGATGATAAAAACGTTCCAGCAGACTGACCGATGTTGTTTTTCCGCTTCCACACAATCCCACAATTGCCAGAGAACTGCCACGCGGAACGGAAAATGATACATGATCCAGTGCCGGTTGATCTGCCTCCGGATAAGAAAACGTAATATTTCTGAAATGAATATCTCCCGTCTCCGGGAATTCTGCAATGTCTGTTGTGCCTTCTTCCGGTCCATCCATCACATCAATAATACGGTGAAACTCTCCATGCATCCCCTTGATTTTTATCCAGAGTTCAAATACCTCATCCATATTGCTGAACAGGTTCTGGGAAAAGAGGAAAAATGCCATCCACATGGAAATATCAATTTTTCCCTGCTGCAGCAAAATAACCGCAATTACCAGCACAATAAATTTCTGTAAAACATCCAGTGCCGATACGATTCCCTGTGATATATTGTCCAGATAAACCAGCTTCATATTCGCTCTGAACAATTTATGCGCAACGGCTTTTCCTTTCTTTTCTTCTGTTTCTTCATTGGTATACGTTTTAATCAGTGGCAGATGACTGATTCTGTCAGCCAGATATCCTGTCAGCTCGCCGATTTTTCCATAAAGGATTGCTGTATTCGTCTGCACCTTTCTTCCCATCAGCCATGCATACAGATATTTCGCCGGAAGCAGGAAAAAGCAGGATGCCGCCAGCAGCCAGTGATATTCACCGATACGCTTCATTGCCATAACCACATAATAGATATCCGGAATCAGATAAATAATGATATTTACAAAATCTGTCAGTGCCGCACTGGCGTCATTGGTAATCGCACTCATCATATCCGTGGCATCGTTCCGGTCAAAATATTCCATCTTCATGGAGAGCATTTTTTTCCAGATACTCTCCCTGCCTCTTTTTACACTATAAGTCTGCGCCTGCGCCTGTCCTGCGACAGCAATACAGGTCAGTGCGCCGGTCACCACATAGTACATAATCGCTTTTGTCAGCGCTGTCCCTGTCACTTTACCGCTCATCAAATCCGCTGTTGTATCCGGGAGCTTAAGCATCAGATTGTTCAAAATCATATTTATGGACAATCCGATCAATATCCACAACCACGGAAGCCGCAGATTCTTCAATGTCCGAAACAAAGCGCCCCAGTTATCGCGCTTTGCTTTTTCCTTTGTTTGTGTCTCCATCGTGATCCTTTCTTTTTCATTTTTCACCTGAAAACATATCTGTTCCATTCAAAACAATCTCAACAGACATAAAAGAATGCCATACAGCCCGATTGAGCTGTATGGCATCCGTCAGGCCTTATTTTTCTTCATAAATGGAAGTAAAAAATGTCTCCTGCAGCATTCTTACATACTCATCCAGAGATCCATCCTTCAGTACATTATATCCCTCATAGGCAGTAACTGTATCTGTCATATCCTGTCCTTCCACTACATTCAGTAATACGGTGTCGGAAATACGCTGTGCATTCGGATAGCACTTCTCCTGTACCTCATCTGCCGCTTCTTTGGACGGACACTCTAAATAAGTATACTGTGCCACAACGTTTCCCTCATATCCGTAAACATAATCCGTCTGGGAAGAAATATCTTTTGCATAATCCTCTTCTACCGCAGCTTCGCCGGAACCGGTCATAACAACACGTTTGTCAAACTGCAGATTTTCCGGATCTTTGTGCTCCGCATAAGGTTTATATGGATTTTCTCCGGTATATTCCGTAAGTCCATACATCTGTTTCAGGATTTCCGCATAAGAAGCCGCATCTTTTGTATCGGCCGGATATCCGGCTTCCTCTTCCTGACGGAACTGATCTGCAATATAATCCGCATCCTGTGCACAGGTCAGTACAGTATCGCTTTCTTCTGTTAAAGTCAGTCCATATAAAGCCTCTGCATTACTTTTTACCAGATCTTTTGCAGATGCATCCGAAAGGAAAAAGTACAGATATGCTGCAACTGCTTCGTCTTTATTACCATATACAACCGCACCAAGTGTAACCTTTCCCGGAATGCTGATCATTTTTGATTTATCCGGCATTCCAAGGTCCACTTCCTGTCCTTCCGGAAACGCAGTATAAGTACCGTCTTCGATGTTGGTCCATCCTTTGGCCAGACCGGTGGTCTCGTCATAGTCGTACATACCGATCATATTTCCGTCATCATCGTACATCATCGTATCCGGATAAGCCGCAGTATTTGCATCCGATTCCATCCGTGAGCCAAAATCATCCTCACTCAGAACAACTCTGTCCTCATAAGTCAGATTTTTCGGATCCTCGTGTGTATAGGTATCACCAAATTTTACCACTGATTCATTGCTGAACAGGCTTGAGGAACATCCTGTACAGGCAAACATTACTGCCACACTCAGTATGGCAGCGATCATCCATTTCTTCATCTTCAATCTCCTTCGCCAAACACATTTTTCCAGAATTTACTTCTGTCTGTAATCCTGTGTTCCCGCATTTTTCTATTTTTCTTTGTAATAAAGCATGCAATGGCAATAGCCTTCAAATTCCGGATCCTGAATCTGCTGCTTAAATTCTTCACAGACACATTTATACTCCGGCTTGCGCTCCAGTCTGCACGGGCAGTAACCACCGGTACGCTTCAGACCTTCTTTTACCCTTGCAACAATCTCCTTGTCATCGTTCAGTCTCACATTTGCCACTTTTCTTCACCTCTTGTCCATAAAACAGCATTTTTTGCTGCACTTTTATTTTTATTTCTACATCCGAACTGACATTTTATCAGTCCTCATACAACATTTTTGAAATATTCGCCAGAAGCTCTTCCCGGTCAATACTTCCCACTGACTGATTGACCAGCTCGCCGTTTCTGAAATACAGCAATGTCGGCATCGCGTCCACACGATAGGTATCTGCAATTTCCGGATAATAAGAAATGTTGATTCTTCCGAATGCGATCTCACCCATTTCATCTGCAAGCGCATCGTAAATCGGTGCCAGGATCACACAGGCCACACAGTTCTCACCATAACAGTCAATGATGCTGTACTCTGCTTTCTTAAATTCTTTCCACTCATCATTTTTTAATTCAACAGTTGCCATACGTGCCTCCTTTTTTTTCTTCCACCATCTTGTCAATATAATCCAGTAATGCCCCGAAATATGCATCCTGAACAGACATTGCGATCATTTCCGCCCGGTCCGGAATGTCCTCCCCCATCAGCTGCATCATTTCAATCATGCGATCTGCCTCTTCTTCTGCTGAAGAAGTATCAACATCTATTCCTTTGCTCTCGCAGAAGGCTTTTACCATCCAGGTCTGTTTTTCCTGTGCAATAATACCTTCTTTTATCTCATCCTCAGGTACATCCTCCATTTCATCGCCATACTCTGACATTTCCTGCTGATATTTTTTCAGCTCTTCCTGTACATAGTTTTCCATCTCAGCTTCATCATATGTAAACGTACTGTTTTCTACCATCTGATCCAGAATATAACGCGTAATCTCTTTGCTTTTTTCCATCTCCTGATCTGCTGCCATTTTCTTTCTGAGATATGCTTTATAACTCTCCAGATCCGTTACATCTTCCAGCCCCATGCCCGCTGCCAGTTCATCTGTTACTTCCACCGGAGTACGGCGCACAATTTTTTCAATCACAAGTGTCACATTTTTCCCGTTTAATACGGTTTCAATTTTTTCTCCCTGATGTTTTCCGATCAATGCGTCAACAGCCACCTCTGCTCCCGGCATCTGCAATCCCGTGTAAACCAGAATCGTTCTTCCGTCCGGATAACTTTTCTGATCTGCTTTTGCACATACCAGATCACCGCTGGAAACAACATCCACCTTTTCTTCCTTAGCATAACGCAGTGCCAGCTGTTTTACTTCATCGGTAATCTGCTGTTCATCTACGCTGACTTTTAATAATTCTTCCGGAATTACAATACTGTCAATGTCGTACAGTTTGCTTACCACTCCATTCATCTCGTTTTCCTCCCAGATTTTTCTATCTCCCGGAATCCTTTCCAAAAAAATGTTCCTCGCATCGCAGGAATTCCAAAGATACAATTCTATATTGCATAAAAAACAAATTTCTCCTATCTTATTTTTTACACGATATGAAGTCAGTTTAGCACATCCTTTCAAGTGGTTCAATAGCGCCGGAATCGCAAACCGCAAACTTAAGGAAATCACAAGAAAGTGGTACCTTTGACTGGTTTCCCGCGGAATTTTTATGAATATTTTTTCGTAAGGAAAAAAGAACCAGGCAAAACAAGCATGTTTTCCCTGATTCTTTTCTTCTATAAGTAATCTTACTCTGACACACACCATAATTTTTTCCATTCAGTTAAAAATATAGTGCGCATTTCAATTTTTTTATGCGCCAAGTTCCTGTAACAGCTGCTCAATTTTTGACACAAACAGGTCAAAGGCCACATCATTTTTTCCGCTGTTGATCACAATATCTGCTTTCGCCCTGGTTGGCTCCACATACAGATAATGCATCGGTTTTACTGTGGTCAGATACTGTTCGATGATGCCATCCAGATCTCTGCCACGCTCTTTGACATCTCTGGAAATGCGGCGCAAAATTCGCTCATCTGCATCTGCCTCCACATAAACTTTAATATCCAGCAGGTCACGGATCCTCGGATCTGCCAGAAGCAGAATACCCTCCACCAGAATAACCGGTCTCGGCTCAATTTTAATCACTTCGGAACAGCGGTTATGCTGACTGTAATCATATACCGGACACTCGATGGTTTTTCCTTCTTTCAGCTGCTTCAAATGCTCCACCAGCAGATCTGTCTCAAAAGAATCCGGATGATCATAATTGACCTTCACCCTTTTTTCAAAGGGAATATCATCCTGTCTGCGGTAATAATTATCATGATAAATAACAACCACATCATCTCCGAAATATTTTCGGATTCTGTTTGTAAATGTAGATTTACCGGAACCAGATCCTCCGGCAATCCCGATAATAATGCTTTCCATTTCTTTGATCTCCTCTGGCTTTACTTTGTAATTCCAAACTCCTCCGGCATAAAACGCGGACAGATGTTCTCTGACGTACAGATAACCGTTGATGCCAGTCTTGTTCCAATGCCACATGCCTCACGCAGTGTCTTTCCATAAGTTAAACCGATGCAGACACCTGCGAAAAAGGCATCTCCCGCTCCGGTGGTATCGACCACATCTACTTTCAGTGCCGGATACACACCGGACTCTCCATCCAATGTCGCATAGACAGCACCGGCTCCGCCCATAGTTACTACCATCTGTGGAATTTTTGCAGAACGGATGCGCTCCGGCAGAATCGCACACAGTTCTTCCGGTGTGACAGTTTCGTAATCCTCGGAAAACAGAATCCCTGCTTCCTGCTGGTTGCAGACGAAACATCCTGTTTTCCGGATAAAATCTCTCCGCTCAATGGCAATGCTCATATTGGAAACCAGTGCGTAAACTTTCTTATTATATTTCTCCGCATAAGCGAAGGTCTTTTTTGTCACATCCTGATCCATATCGATCTCAATGGCAATACTGTCGGCATTTTTGAAAATCTCATCGCCATGCTTATCCAAAATATCAGACATCGTTTTATGATCCGGACGTTTGGAAACAGAGGCAACCACGTCGCCTTTATGGTCAAAGACCGCCAGCCAGGTTCCCATGCCGTTTTTTACTTTTTTCATATATCTGGTGTCAACTTTATGACGGTTCAGTTTCTGAATAACATCCTCTCCCATGGAATCATCATCTACTGCTCCGATGAACGTCGGCTCAAGCTCTACGTTTGCAATATCTTCTGCAACATTTCTTCCCACGCCGCCATGGATCTGCTCAATGGTTCCAAGATTTCTTCCATACGGAATATAAGTGGATGTGGAAAATCCTTTGATGTCAATAAATACATCTCCGATAACTACAATTCCCATGTATCTTACTCCTTCCATTTATCTGTATCTCAAATTTTTCAAGAATGCCCTCGGCAATCTTGTTGCTCACCACCTATAGAGGTGGGAGTCATCTCTCATCTGATATATTTCTTATGCCAGCCACTATCTCTGTCCCTTATCATATGGTATTCCTTCTGCCTTCGGTGCCCGGGATTTTCTGGAAGAAAGTGCAAGCACAAGCAGGGAAATAATATATGGCAGCATCTTATAGAAAGTTGCCGGAATATTCAGAGAAGCCAGGAAATCAAATCCGGAATATACGTTGGATAACGCACGGAACAGTCCAAATAACACGGCTGCCAGTGCGATCAGATTCGGTTTCCACTGTCCGAAAATCATAACCGCCAGCGCCAGGAAGCCAAAACCTGCCACACCGTTTTCAAACTTCCACTCTGAAACACCAGCTGTAATATATACGATACCACCAAGTCCACCTAAAAATCCGGAGATCAGTACACCGATATAACGCATCTTGTATACATTGATTCCAACAGAATCTGCTGCCTGCGGATGCTCCCCGCAGGCCATCAGCCGAAGTCCCAGCCGGGTACGATATAATACCACATTAGCCACGATCAGAAGCACGATCGTAATGACCATAAACCAGTTTACTTCAAATCCGCCGATTTTTACAATCGTAAATGCCTTTTTCTGCTCAATATACTGAATGGTCGATGCCACATTATTCGGATCTTCTGCCATATTCATGGCTTTTACAAATACCGTTGCAGCTGCAGTTGCCAGCATATTCATTGCGGTTCCGATCAATGTCTGGTCCGCATTAAAATTGATGGCCGCCACAGCAAGCAGCAGAGAAAAAATCATTCCGAATACCACACTGCCAAGGACAACGCAGATCACCATGCCCGCGGATGGCAGATGCGGCAAAAATTTCATCACCAGTGCTCCTCCCAGTGCTCCGGCAACCATGATTCCTTCCAGTCCCAGGTTGATGATTCCGCTTCGTTCGGAGAAACAGCCACCAAGTGCAACAAGCAGCAAGACAGACGCATAGATAATTGTATATTGTAATAATAATGCCATGCCTATTCTCCTCCCTTCTGTGCAGCGGAAGCAGCCTGCTGTGCCGCTTTTGCTCTTTTTTCTTCTGCTTTCTGAATTCTGCGGTTCATGCAGTGCTTGAAGAACAGTACAAAGCCACAGAAATAAATGATAATCGCTGCAATCAGATCAGAAATCTGCGCACAGTAAACCATCTTATCCACATACGCACCACCACTGGTAATATGCTGAATAAAGAAGGAGGAAAAAATTGCTCCAATCGGATGGATACCGCCAAGGAATGCTGCCGCAATTCCGTTAAATCCCATATTCGGAACGGCAGTCTGTGCACAGGACCACTGCTCAATTCCACTCAGATATAAGAAACCTGCACCAAGTCCTGCCAGCGCACCGGAAATTGCCATGGTCAAAATAATATTTTTCTTTTCTTTCATACCGGCATATTTTGCTGCATTCACAGAAAGACCGGTTGCTTTCAGCTCATAACCAAGTTTTGTTTTTTCCAGAAGTATCCATACCAGAATCGCAAATACAACAGCCAGTGGAATCGCGATGGTCACATAACGGTTTTCCGCAAATAAGTGCTGCAGGCCAAGATGCGGGATCAACGCCTTCGGATTGTTTGTCCGAAGCGGCAGCGTATACGTTGTACTGCTCTCTTTCACCTCTGTCAGTACGGTATTTACCGCATACAGACTGATCCAGTTCAACATGATACACGCGATAACTTCATTTACGTTTAAGTATGCTTTCAGCGCTCCTGCTGCTGCTCCAAGTACGGCTCCACCAAACATCGCCAGAAGCAGGCACAGCCACCACGGCGCATTAAAATGAATAGCAAAATACAGGGCAAAACCTGCGCCCACCGCATACTGTCCGGATGCTCCGATATTAAACAATCCGACTTTATAAGCAAACAGTACTGACAGGGTACACATCAGCAACGGTGCTGATTTTGCCAGCGTACTTCCAAAATATTCCAGTGCAACTTCCGGTCGCGGGAAATACAGAAAGTTTTTCAAAATTGATGTAATGGCTCTTCCTGCCCCGGCCGGATTAATGATCAAAAGTACAATATATCCGACAAACAGGCCCAGAATAATACAGAACAGGGAAGCAAGCAATGTCTGTACCGCTCCATTTGACAGTATACTTTTTTTCTCTTTTTTCGTATTCATTGCTTAAACCTCCTGTCTCTTGGCACCTGTCATATACAGACCAAGTTCCTCTACCGTAACTTCTTCCGGCTTAAATTCACCGACGATCTCGCCCTCATACATAACCAGAATCCGATCAGACACATCCATAACCTCATCCAGCTCCAGACTCACCAGGAGAACTGCTTTTCCTTTGTCCCGTTCCTCCACGATCTGTCTGTGGATCAGTTCGATGGCACCGACATCCACACCTCGGGTCGGCTGCACGGCGATCAGGAATGTCGGATCCTTGTCAATCTCTCTGGCGACAATGGCTTTCTGCTGATTACCACCGGACATGGTTCTCGTCTGTGTGATCGGTCCCTGACTGGAACGCACATCATACTGATCGATCAGGCGCTCCGCATAATTACGGATTTCTTTTTTCTTCAGGAAACCAAATTTATTTGTAAAACGCGGTTTAAAATAAGTCTGAAGCACCATGTTGTTCTCCAGAGAATAATCCAGGACCAGTCCATGTTTATGGCGGTCTTCCGGAATATGGCTCTCACCCAGTACGGAACGCTGTCTGACAGAAGATTTTGTAATGTCTTCTCCATTCATGTGAATGGTTCCGGATTTCAGATCTGACAGACCGGAAAGTCCGTACACCAGCTCACTCTGTCCGTTTCCGTCAATTCCGGCGATACATACAATCTCGCCCTCTCTGACCTGAAAAGATACATTTCTGACTGCATCCTTTTTTCCGCTCTCTCCGGCTACCGTCATTCCATTCACATCCAGAACAACGTTTCCCGGTTTTGCAGGTGTCTTTTCTACCTTAAAACTGATGTTTCTTCCTACCATCATGGCAGACAGCTTTTCCGGTGTGGTATCTTTGATGTCAACGGTATCAATGTATTTTCCCTTACGAAGAATCGTGCAGCGATCCGCCACCTGCATGATCTCGTTTAACTTATGAGTGATAAACAGAATGCTCTTGCCCTCTGCGGCCAGTCCCTTCATGATCTTCATCAACTCCGCAATTTCCTGCACTGTCAGAACTGCCGTCGGCTCGTCAAAAATCAGGATTTCATTATCACGATACAACATCTTCAAAATTTCGGTTCTCTGCTGCATACCTACGGTGATATTTTCCACCAGTGCATCCGGATCCACCTGCAGATGATACTTCTCGGATAATTCCATGACTTTCTTTCTGGCATTGTCTTTTTTCAACAGACCATGGCTGGTCGGCTCCACACCAAGAATAATGTTGTCCAGAACCGAAAAGCATTCCACCAGTTTAAAATGCTGATGCACCATACCGATGCCAAGTGCATTTGCATCGTTCGGATTCTTAATCTCTACTTTCTGTCCATCCTTGCGGATTTCTCCTTCTTCCGGCTGATACAGTCCAAATAAAATACTCATCAGTGTAGATTTTCCGGCACCGTTTTCGCCCAGCAGTGCGTGAATCTCACCTTTTTTCAGCTGAACTGTAATATTGTCATTTGCAATAATTCCGGGAAATCGCTTGGTAATATTCAGCATCTCAATTGCATATTCAGACATACGATTGTTTCCTCCCTCTTTCGTTATTTAATAGTACCCTGACGTACGTTTAAGGTAACGGAAACTTCCGGCATCTCATCTGTATTATTGTTTACCGTGATTTTCCCGTCGTAAATATCTGCTACAAGCTGTTTATAATCATCCAGTGTAAAATTCTCGTTCCACTGTGTGGTGTCTTCCGGAAGTCCGACATAATTCAGAGACATATCATCTTTGGAAACCAGTCCAAGATTCTCCACCTGTCCCACATGCTCACTCCATGTTCCGTCAAAAATAATAGAATCCAGTGTCGCATTGATTGTTGCAGTCAGACTCTTCATGGCAGAGGTCACAGTCATGCCCTTTCCATAGGCATCAATGATCGGAGACTGATCCGAATCAACACCAATGATTTTTCCGCCAACTTTTGCTGCTGCCTCTGCTGCAGAAGTAAAGATTCCACCGCCGCAGGCAAACACGATTTCTGTACCATTGTTGTACCAGGTGTCCATGGCCGCAGTAATCTCTGTGGAACCATAAAACTGTCCGCCGTATGCGTACTCGATGGTCACCTCATCGGTAATACCCATTTCCTTTGCAGCCGCGTCAATGCCCTGCACATAACCATAGCCATATCGCATAACCCCCGGAACTGCCTGACCACCAAGAAATCCAAGGTGACGATAGCCAAGTTTTACAGCCGTGTATCCTGCCAGATATCCCGGGATGGCTTCCTGATAAATCGCAAGATAAGTATTTTCCGTATTATAAAATTCAGAAACATCATAGGCATCCGGATCATCGTAATATGCATTTCCGACTGCTGCCGCGCCGACATCGCTGGCACTCATATCCAGCGCAATAAATTTTACATCCGGATATTTAAAGGATGTATCTACAACTGTCGGTGCAAAAATATATCCTGACATAACGATGATATTGTATCCTTCCGCCACTGCCACATCTACCATGGCTGTTCTGGCATAATCCGTATCACCATCCGGTTTTTTGTATGTAAAATCAATATTGTTTGCCTTGCAGTAATCCCGACAAGCCTCATAGGTTGTCTGATTAAAAGACTGATCCGTAATATCGCCCGCATCCGTGATCATGCAGACTCTGTACTCAGAGCTTCCGGTATTTTCAGTTGCTATGGATTTTCCTCCACATCCGACCAGCATAAGCGCCATCATCGCTGCGATCAGCAAAATAGACACGGCTTTTTTGCATGTTTTCATGTTTTCTCCTCCGTTGGTTGATTGTTCTGTAATTTTTTGTAATCTGTAATACATGTTTCCACTTTATCATTGACATTTTTCGTGCTGTTTTATCACACAAAATAATACAGGGACTTTCAAATGATAATAATTTTTAAAACTATTACAAAGGAAAGCCCCTGTACAACAGAGTATTATACAATGAATCCCTGATAAATGGTAGGGTTCATTGTATTTTTTATTTCGTTTTTCAAAAAAATGCAATGCCTACTCGTCTACGCCAACCATAACGGATGTTGCTTTGATCACTGCATAAGCTGTTTTTCCAACTTCAAGTTCAAGTTCTTTGATAGAACCCATGGAAATTGTGGAGCTGATTACATTGCCGCCACCGATATCAATTTTTACGATGCCATTTACTGCACCTTCCTGAATTTCTACGATTGTACCTTTTAACTGATTTCTTGCACTGAGTTTCATAGTTTGTTTTCCTTTCCTATTTTCTTACTACAATTATTTTGAATATTTTCTTTTATAGTTCTTCGATTATACACTAAAATCTATGGTTTTTCTTTATTAATTTTATAATTGTAAATAACTTCCAAATGTCGTAAAAATTATATGCTGATGTTATACGAATCCATCAATAAGATTTCTACCCTTTAATCTCCCAATGACCGCTATAACCACTTCCAACATATGATATATTCGGCATTTTCTTAATTCTTCTTTTCACAGTTCTCACACCTACATTCAGCTTTGTTGCAATTTCTGATGTAGATACTTTAGGATTTTCTTTTATCATAATAACGATTTGTTTCTGCAATTCATCTTGAGTGCCACCTTGAGTGCCACCTTGAGTGCCACCTTGAGTGCCATCTTCATTTACCGCTTTGCTATAATTAGAATCATAATTCAAATTATACAAAGTCAATAGAAAATCATCCTTATCCGCATCAAATACTGGCATCTTAGTCGCATCAAATTCTACCTGATCTTCATAGTCTGCTAATATTTTCTTAAAACCACTACCTCTGCGTTCCATATATTTTAAACGGCTAAAAATATCAGCTAATATTGGATTTCTTCGCTTTGATGGAATTTTCAACAGATCTCTTCCTTCCAAAGATATTCCGCTTACCATTCCTCCTGGTGAATAGATTTCAATTCTATCATCAAACATATCTATATGGACTTCACTTCCTATTTCCAGATAACTTCTATGAATCAATGCATTTACCACGCCTTCAAGTACTGCGCGATCCGGATAATCTGGCATTTCAATTCTTCCATCACTACCATAATATCACAGTTCAAATCCAGTTCTGATTGAAAAACCTTTATTACATAATCAGCAAGTCGTTGTTCTGTATCATTCTGACACCATAAAAGATTTTCACATTTTTCAGGAATAATAGTTTCCG